>Ga0070675_100003901_pt1 | contig 11302 bp, 5 predicted proteins | sample KBSM43metaG_FD_65343 | JGI IMG/M metagenome (GOLD analysis project Ga0070675, IMG submission 65343) | Miscanthus rhizosphere microbial communities from Kellogg Biological Station, Michigan, USA - KBS M4-3 metaG | ecosystem: Host-associated > Plants > Roots > Rhizosphere > Soil ...
GCCAGGGTGACGAGCGTGCGCCCCGCGCCCAGGGAAGAAAGCAGCGCGACGTCGCGCGCGTCGAGGCTGCGGATCTTCGACGCGTCGTGCACGCCGCGGCGCGCGTCGTTGATGAACGGGCCCTCGATGTGGATGCCGGCCACTCCCGGAACGCGCGCATCGAGCGCCTCGCGCACGGCCGCGATCGCGCGCGAGATCATGCGGAAATCTTCGCTGATGAGCGTGGGGAGCAGCGCCGTGGTGCCGAACCGACGATGCGCGGCCGCGATGGTGCGGATGGTGTCCAGGCCCGGATCGTCGTTGAAGAGCGCGCCGCCCCCGCCGTTCACCTGGCAGTCGACGAAGCCGGGCACGAGGTAATTGCCGCGCAGGTCGTGCGCGCGGGCCACCGCCACGCGCGGATCGGAGAGCGGGACGATGGCCGTGATGCGCGCGCCCTCCACCAGCACCGCGCGGTCGTCCACGAAACCGTCATCGAGCAGGACGCGGGCGTTCGTGAGCGCGATCGTCACAGCGTCTGGGTGACCTTCGCGAGATGCGGCGGATCGTCGGGGTCGTGACCGCGCGCGATCGCGAGCGAGTTCGCCATGCGGTAGAACGACTGCGCGATGAGGATGGGTTCCACGACCGGATGCGAGGAGATCGACGGCAGGTTGGAATTATCGCCGCCGGCCATCCAGACGTCGACGCCGCGTTCACGAAGCTCCCCGGCGAAAGCCTGCGTCCCGGAGCGCGTCTCGTCATGCTGGCAGAAGACCAGCGCCGGAAATTTCTCGCGCAGCAATGCCTGGGGACCGTGGCGCACTTCGGCCGAGCTGAACGCTTCGGCATGCAGCGCGCAGGTTTCCTTGCACTTCAACGCCGCTTCCTGGGCGATGCCCAGGCCCACGCCCCGCGCGATCACGTATAGATGCGAGGACGGCGTGAAAGCCCGGGTGGCCGCCGACCAATCGAGGGACCAGGCGCGGTCCAGGTCTTCCGGCACGCGGTCGAGCGCCGCCCGCAGTCCCTCGTCGCGCCCCCACTCGGCAGCCAGGTTCACCAGCGCGACCAGCGTGGCGATGTACGACTTGGTCGCGGCGACGCTCGTTTCCGCGCCCGCGTTCAGGGGCAGCGTGAAATCGGCGGCGGCGGCGAGGGGCGAGGCCTCGTCGTTGACGGCGGCGATGACCAGCGCGCCGGCTTCCCGAGCGCTGCGCGCGCCGGCCACGAGGTCCGGGCTGCGCCCCGACTGGGAGATGGCGAGGAAGAGCGCATCGCGAAGGTCGAAGCGCGCACCGTAGAGCGAAGCCACGGAGGGCGCCGCCGATGCGACGAGGATGCCCAGGCGGGTCTCGAAGAGGTACTTGGCGAAAGTCGCCGCGTGATCCGAGCTTCCGCGCGCGCACGTGACGACCACGCGCGGCGGCGCCTCACGAAGGCGCTTCGCGAGGCGCGCGACGATCACGGCGTTGGCATCGAGCTGCCTGCGCGCGACGGCGCCGGCCTGCGCCGCCTCCTGGAACATGCGCGTGGCGGAGGGATCGCGCGCGGCGCTACTCACCCGGGGAACTGAGCTCCGCGACGAAGTCGTACGTGTCGCCCCGGTAATACGACTGGCTGAATTCGATCGCCTCGCCGTTGCGCAGGTAGCCGACGCGCTCCACGAGGAGGCCCGCATCGCCGGGACGCGCATGCAGCAGCTTCGCCTGCTCCGGGTTGAGGAGGAGGGCGCGCAGCCGCTGGAGCGCGCGCACCGGCCGGTTGCCCGCCTGCTCCAGCGCTTCGTAGAGGGAGCTCTCGACCGCCTCGAGCCCCGGGAGCGCGTTGGCCGAGATGGTCGTGTATTCGAGGGACATCGGCGCGTCGTCGGCGAAGCGGATGCGATGGAAGCGAAGCACGGGAGTGCCCGGCGACAGCCGCAGTGCCAGCGATTCCTCCGGCGTCACCGAGCCCTGCGTGCGCTTGAGCCATTCGCTGCGCGGCGTGCGTCCACGCGCGCGCATGTCCTCCGAGAACGACGTGAGCTTCGCGAAGTTCTTCTCGATGCGCGTGGCGACGAAATTGCCCGAGCCTTGCCGGCGCACCAGCAGGCCTTCCTCGACCAGCCCGTCGATCGCCTTGCGCACGGTGATGCGCGAGACCGCGAGCTCCGAGGCGATCTGCCGCTCCGCAGGCAGGGCGTCGTCGGGGCTCAACAGGCGGTTGTCGATCGCCTCGCGGATCGCCCGCTGCAGCTGCTGGTACAGCGGCTGGCTGGCGCCCGGGTCCAGGGACTTGAGGATTTCCTTCAAGGCAGGCATGGCTATGGATATTACCAATCACATACCAATTTGCAAGCACTTGACAAAGTGGTATGGAATTGGATTACATTGGTATTACAGTGGCACCGTCAACGACCTTAATCCGTGGGGAGCAAGGAAAATGAAGATCAGGCAAAAACCGTTGGCCTCCGCCGTCACCCTGGCTCTCGTCGGCCTCTCGCTGCAGGCGCATGCACAGCAGCAGACACCGCAAACGACAGAAACCGTCACGGTCACAGGCATTCGCGCATCTCTGGAGAAATCCATCGAGACCAAGAAGAACGCGGACTCGGTGGTGGAAGTCGTGACCGCGGAAGACATCGGCAAGGCTTCGGACAAGAATATCGCCGATGCCGTGAGCCGGCTGCCGGGCGTGACCATCAGCTCGCAGGCGGGCGGCTCGGGTGGCTTCGACGAGAACGATCGCGTGAGCCTTCGCGGCACCAACCCCAGCCTCACGCAGACCCTGATCAACGGGCATCCGGTCTCCACCGGCGACTGGTTCGTCCTGGATCAGGTCGGAACGGTCGGCCGCAGCGTGAGCTTCTCGCTGCTGCCTTCGGAGCTGGTGAGCCAGGTGATCATCCGCAAGAGCGCGACGGCCGACCTGGTGGAAGGCGGCGTCGCGGGCGCCGTCGACATCATCACGAGGCGGCCGCTGCAGTTCACGCGCCAGGTGACGCTCGAGGGAGCGGCGGGCGCCGTGTACGCGGACCTGCCGAAGAAGTGGGATCCGCAGTTCAACGCGCTCATCAACTGGAAGAACGACGTCGGCACCATGGGGGTCATGGGGCAGTTCTTCTACGAGAAGCGCCACCTGCGCCGCGATGGCCAGGAGATCCTGAGCTACGGGACGATCGCGGCCGGCAACCCCATCGCCGTCGCGCATCCGGAGCTCGCCGGCGTCGCCGTGCCCGGCCTCATCGGCTCCGCGCTCTTCGAGCAGGAGCGCGAGCGCAAGGGCGGCCTCATCGACATCCAGATCAAGCCCAGCGCCGATCTGGAGATCGACTTCAGCGCTTTCCAGTCGCGCATGGACGCGACCAACTACAACCGGAATTTCATGATGTGGGGCTCGCGCATCGTGAACGAGGGGCGCCTGCCGACGAGCTACACGGTGCAGAACGGCACGCTCACCTCGGCGACATGGGCCAACATCGGCACCGCGGCAAGCCCCGTCGTCTACGGCGTGGTCGACCAGATCTACCGGCCCGATGCGTATTCCGAAACCAATTTCTTCAACCTCGACGCGCGCTGGCGCGCCAACGACCGCCTGAGCTTCTTCGGCCAGGTTGGTTATACGAAAGGCACCGGCGAGGGACCCAAGCAGGCCGTCTTCGAAGGCGACCTGCTGAACACCGGCGCCAGCTACACCTTCCACGGCGTGGGCTCTCCCGTCGATGTCGCGTTCCCCAACGGCAACACGAACACCTTCACCGGCGTCTCGCTCGACTGGATCTTCGGCGCGAGCCCGTCGAGAAGCGAGGACGACGAGACGTACGTCAAGGTCGACGGGGAGTACAACTTCGGCTCCGGCGGCATGTTCAACCTGCTCAAATTCGGCGTTCGCGGCTCCGACCACACGCGCGAGACCGTTCAGGTCGCGCAGGGACCGAACTTCGCCGCCGATCCCTTCAACCCGGCGAACCTGCCGCGCTGGAACGGCACCAACTATCCCTCCGATTTCGCGAGCCGGCTGGGCGGCGGAAACTTCCCGCGCACGCCGTGGATGCTCACGCCGGAGGAGCTGATCCGATGGGGCGACATCTACACCAACCGCGATCCGGTCTCGCGCCATTACTGGCCGGGCGAGCTCAAGGTGAACGAGCGCGTTTCCGCCGCGTACGCGATGGTGGACTTCGACGGCAAGGGCTGGAGCGGCAACGCGGGCCTGCGCTTCGTGCGCACCGAGGAGCGCGTGACGGCCAATCGCGCGATCCCGGACAGCGTGTGCGCGCCGGCGGCGCCGTGCTCGTTCCCGGGCGCCATCGTGGGCTCGGCCTTCGGCTCGTACTACCAGGAACAGGTGAACAACACGTACAACGATTGGCTGCCGAGCGCGAACGTGAAGTTCGACTTGGGCGGTGGAATGATCGCGCGCCTCGCCGCCGCGCGGACCATGGCGCGACCCGACTACAGCGCGCTGGGCGCGTACGTGACGGCCGACGACACCAACCGCACCGGCAACGGCGGCAACCCCAACCTGAAGCCGATCCGCTCGACCAATCTCGACGCCGTATGGGAATGGTATTTCCAGCCGCGCTCGCTGGTCACGGCCGGGGTCTTCTACATGGACCTCGAAAACTACGTGGCCTACGGCACGTCGCAACAACAGCTGCTCAACATCCGCACCGGGCGCACCGAGACCTACACCATCTCGGCGCCGATCAACAGCAAGGGGCGCGTGCAGGGCATGGAGCTGTCGTGGCAGCAGGCGCTCGGCATGGGCTTCGGCGCCGCGGCCAACTACACCTACGCCAACGGCAAGGAGAAGAAGAGCTGCGCCGCCGGCGACACGGCTTGCATCAACGCCACGGACGAGCTGGTGGGCGCGTCGAAGAACACGTACAACGTGAGCGCGTATTACGAGGATCACGGGTTCGGCGCGCGCATCGCGTACACGTTCCGCTCGGCATTCTTCACCGGGCTCGACCGGGCGACACCGCTGCACCAGGACGACATCGGCACGCTGTCGGCGTCGTTGAGCTACCAGTTCACGAAGAATGTCTCGATCAACTTCGACGCGCTGAACCTCAACGACCCGGTGCTCAAGTATTACTCCGCAAACCGCGACCAGCCCGCGGCGTTCTACGCCAACGGCCGCCAGTACTACCTCATGCTGAGGATGAAGCTCTAGCGCGCGTTTCGGTATTCTCCAAGGGGTGGAGGCCCCTCTTGAGGGCGGGACACGGTCTTGGTTCCGCCCTCTTTTCGTCATGAGATGCATCGCAACGCTCGCTGCCTGCCTGCTCGCCGCCGGCGCATCCGCCGCCGACGGGCTGGACGTCATCCCGGCGCCGGCCTCGGTCGAGCGCCACGAGGGGGCTTTCCTCCTGTCGGCCGCGACTCCCATCGTGGTGTCGTCCTCGCAGGAGGCGCCCGGCCTGGTGGCGCCGATCCTCGTCGATTACGTCGAGCGCACCAACGGGTTGAAGCTCGCGATCCGCGCGGGGGAGCCGCGCGACCGCGCCATCAACCTGCGCATCATCCAGACGCTCGTCGCCGCGCCGGAGGCCTATCGCGTGGAGGTCACGCGCGAGCGCGTGACGCTTTCGGCGTCGACTCGCGAAGGCCTCGTGCATGCGGCGACGACGCTGTGGCAGATGATCCCCGCGGTTCGGCAACCGCGCCTGGCCATTCCCGCCGCGGTCATCGGGGATGCTCCGCGTTTCACGTGGCGCGGCATGATGCTCGACTCCGCGCGCCACTTCCAGTCGCCCGCGTTCGTGCGCGCCTTCATCGACGCGATGGCCATGCACAAGCTGAACGTGCTGCATTGGCACCTCACCGACGACCAGGCGTGGCGTCTCGAGATCCGCAAGTACCCGAAGCTCACGCAGGTCGGCGCATGGCGCGTGCCGGCCGGCGCGGCGCGCGACGTGATCGATCCCGTCACCGGCAAGCCGCGCCGCTACGGCGGTTTCTATTCGCAGGCCGACGTGCGCTCGATCGTGTCGTATGCGCTGGCCCGCGGCATCACCATCGTCCCGGAGATCGACGTGCCGGGCCACACGAGCGCCATGATCGCGGCGTATCCGCAGCTGGGCGTGAGCGGCCACGCGGTGCGCGAAGTGCCGGCCGACTGGGGCGTCTTCCCGCATGGCCTGAACCAGGATCCCGGGACGTTCGCCTTCGTCGAAGACGTGTTCGCGGAAGTGGTGGAGCTCTTTCCCGGCCCGTGGATCCACAAGGGCGGCGACGAGATCGCGCACGACCCGTACACCGGCCGCCTCGCGAAATTCCTCGAGGCGCGCGGCCGCCGGCTGGTCGGGTGGGACGAGATCCTCGAGGCAGGTGCGCCGCGCTCCGCGGTGGTGATGTCGTGGCGCGGCCTGGACGGCGCGCTCAAGGCCGCCGCGGCGGGGCACGACACGGTGCTGGCTCCCGACCCGGTGCTCTACTTCGACAACCGGCAGGGCGCCGGTGAGGACGAGCCACCCGGGCGCATCCGCGTGCTCGCATCGCTGGAGAGCGTCTATCGCTTCGAGCCGATGCCGGCCGCCATCGAGCCCGGCGCGCGCCGCCACGTCCTCGGGCTGCAGGGAAATCTCTGGACCGAGCACGTGCGCACCGAGGCGCGCGCGGGCTTCATGGCGTTTCCCCGCGCCGCCGCGATCGCGGAGCTCGGCTGGTCGGCGCCGGAGCGGCGCGACTGGAACGATTTCGCGCGGCGCGTGGCCGCGAGCTTCAACCGCTACGATGCGCTGGGCATGCCCTATTCGGAGAGCGTTTTCGCCGTGAGCGGCTCGGTGCATGACGCCGGCGGCGCCGCGCGCGTCGAGCTCTCGAAGCAGGCGCCCCATGGCGACATCCGCTACACGCTGGATGGAAGCGATCCGACACCCAGCTCGCCCCGCTACACCAGCGCCCTCACCGTGCAGCGCCCATCGATCCTGCGCGCCGCGACGTATGCGAAGGGCGAGCGGCTCTCGCGCATCCGCACGCTGCGTGTGGACGGCATCCAGCGGCGCGCGAGCCACGAGCTCGAGCTCTGCGGCAACGCCATCGCGCTCGCGCTGGAGGACGACGCGCCGCCCGAAGGACGTCGCGCGGTGTTCTCGGTGGACATCCAGAACCCGTGCTGGATCTATCGCGGCGTGGCGCTCGACCGCGTCCGCTCCGTCGTCGCCGCGGTGGGGCAGCTGCCGTTCAACTTCCAGATCGGCGATGACGCGAAGAAGATCCGCTTCCCGGCGCCGCAATCGCGCGAGGGCGAGCTCGAGGCGCGGCTCGATTCGTGCGAGGGCGCGGTGATCGCGCGCCTCGCGCTCGCGCCGGCTGCCGCGAATGCGGCCGTCACGGCGCTGCCGCGCGCCGCCGTCGCGCCCACCAGCGGAAAACACGACGTCTGCCTGCGCTTCGCGCAGCCCGCGCTCGAGCCGCTGTGGGTGCTCGAGTCGATCCGCTTCGACGAGACCGCGCCATGAAGCTCGTCGTGCACTCACCGCTGGAAGGCTGGGCGATGCCGCTCACGGAAGTACCCGACGAGGTCTTCGCCGCGGCGATGGCGGGCGAGGGTGTGGCCATCGATCCGACCGGGGACACGGTGTGCGCGCCCTTCGACGGCGAGATCGTGCCGGTGGGCACCGCGCGGCATGCGGTGACGGTGCGCTCCGCAGGCGGCGTCGAGGTGCTGGTCCACGTGGGCATCGATACGGTGGCCCTCGCCGGAGCGGGGTTCGATTGGCTGGCGCGGCCAGGGGAGCGCGTCGCTGCCGGCACGCCGCTCCTGCGATTCGACCTCGACGCGGTCGCGCGGCGCGCCAAGAGCCTCGCCACGCCCATCGTGCTCGCGGGCGGCGGCATCATCGGCGCGCGCATCGCCAACCGCCGCGTGGGCGTGGGCGACACGCTCTTCGAAGTGGATGTGCTGAAGCGCGGCAAGGCGGCAAAGGACGAATCGGCGATGGCCACGGCGCGCATGCGCGTGCCTTTCGACCACGGCCTGCACGTGCGCCCCGCCGCGTTGGTCGCGGCGGCCCTGAAGCCGTTTACGTGCGACGTGGAGATCGCGATGCACGGCCGGGCGGCGAACGCGCGCAGCGGCGTGGCGCTCATGGCCCTGGGCGCGCGCTGCGGCGACACCGTGGACGTGCGCGCGCGCGGCGCCGATGCGCGTGCCGCGCTGGAGGCGCTCGCGGCGGTGCTGGCGCCCGAGCTTGTCGCGTCGGAAATTCCCGCGGCTCCCGCAAGACCGGCTGCCGCCGCGCGTGCGGGCCGCATCCCGGGCGTCGTCGCGAGCCGCGGCTTGTCCGTGGGCACGGTGGCGCGGCTCACCCAGGCCGACGAGACGGTCGAGGAAAAGGGTCGCGCGCCGGCCGAGGAGGAGCGCGCGCTCGAGCAGGCGCTCGCCGTGCTGCAATCGCACCTCGAAGGGCTGGCGAAGTCCGCCGAGGGCATGCGGCGTGAACTGCTCCAGGCGCATGCGGGGCTCGTGCGCGATCCCGAGCTGGCGCGCTCGGCGGCGGCGCATATTCGCGCGGGAAAGAGCGCGGGGTTCGCATGGCGGGAGGCTACGCGTGCCACGGCGTCGTCGCTCGCGGCCATGGAAGACGCGCGCATGCGCGAGCGCGCCGCCGACCTGCGCGACCTCGAACGTCAATTGCTGCGAGTGCTGAGAGGCGCGGCGCCCGCCTCGGCGCGCGACCTGCCGTCGCTATCCATCGTGCTGGCCGACGACATGCTGCCCTCGCAGTTCATCGCGCTGGATGCCTCGCGCATCGCCGGATTGTGCCTCGCACGCGGCGGGGCGACGTCGCACGTCTCGATACTCGCCGCTTCCGGCGGAATTCCCGCGCTTGTCGCGGCGGGCCCCTCGGTGCTCGATGTGGCCGACGGCACGCCGGCGATCCTCGATGCGGAGGAAGGCTGGATCCACATTGCCCCGCCGGCTGCGCAGCTCGACGCGGCACGCCGCACGGCGGAGAAACGCGCCGCGGACTACGCGGCCGATCTCGCCCTCGCGCGCGAGCCGGCCGTCACGCGAGACGGCGTGGCCATCGCGGTGAAAGCCAACGCCGGGTCCATCGCGGATGCGCGCTCGGCCATGCAGCACGGCGCGGATGGCTGCGGCCTGCTGCGCACGGAGTTCCTGTTCCTCGACCGCCGCTCGCCACCCGGCGAGGACGAGCAGGCGGCGGAGTACGAGCGCATCGCGCTCGCCTTCGGCGGAAATCCCGTGAACGTGCGCACGCTGGACATCGGCGGCGACAAGCCCATCGCGTATCTGCCCCTGCCACGCGAGGAGAACCCGGCGCTGGGCCTTCGCGGCGTGCGCACCAGCCTCGCGCATCCGCAGCTCCTGCGCGCGCAACTGCGCGCCATCGCGCGCGCCGCATCGAAATCGCCGTGCCGCATCCTCGTGCCGATGGTGAACGAGCTCGCGGAGCTGGAGCAGGTCCGTGCGATGGCGGCGGAATGCGCCGCCGAAGTGTCCGTCGAAGTCCCGCCCGTCGGCGTGATGATCGAGACGCCGGCCGCCGCGCTTGCCGCGCACGCGCTCGCGCGCCATGCGGATTTCCTCTCGATCGGCAGCAACGACCTCGCGCAGTACGCGCTCGCCATCGACCGCGGCCATGCGGACCTCGCGCGTCACCTGGACGCGCTTCATCCCGCGGTGCTGCTGCTCATCGCGGCGACCGTCGAGGGGGCTCGCGCGAACGGCCGGCCGGTCTCGGTCTGCGGCGCGATGGCTTCCGATGCGCAGGCGCTGCCGCTGCTGATCGGCCTGGGCGTGCAGGAAATCTCCGCCACGCCCGGTGTGATTCCGCGCCTCAAGCGCATCGTGCGCACGCTCGACGCGGGCGAGTGCCGCAAGCTTGCCGGGCGCGCGCTCGAGGCGACGAGCGCCGCGGCCGTGCGGGAGCTGTTGCGATGAAGCGCCTGATGGAGGGCACGCAGAAGCTCGGGCGCGCGCTCATGCTGCCCATCGCCGTGCTGCCGATCGCCGGCCTGCTGTTGAGGCTCGGGCAGCCGGACCTGCTGGACCTCGCGCCCGTCGCCGCAGCCGGCGAAGCGATCTTCGGCAGCCTCGGGCTGCTCTTCGCGATCGGCATCGCGGTCGGTCTCGCGCGCGAGAATCACGGCGCGGCGGGGCTGGCGGGCGCCGTGGCGTACGTGGTGGCGACGAAGGGCACCGAGGTCCTGATCGGCGTGCCCGCGGAAATCGTCGCGAACCTGCCCGACGCGCACCGCGCTCTCGCCGCCGCGGCATACAAGGCAAAGCAGCTTTCGAAGGCGAGCGTGCCGATCGGCATCCTGTGCGGGCTCGTCGCGGGTGCGTTGTACAACCGCTACTACGACATCAAGCTGCCCGACTACCTCGCGTTCTTCGCGGGCCGGCGCTTCGTGCCGATCGCGGCCGGCGGCGCGGGCCTCATCGTCGCGGCCGCGTTCGGCTACGGCTGGCCGGTGGTCGAGCGCGGCATGGACGTGGTAAGCCACGGCGTCATCGAATCGGGCTCGGCCGGGCTCTTCATCTACGGCGCGCTGAACCGGCTGCTCATCGTGACGGGCCTGCACCACATCCTGAACAACGTCGCGTGGTTCCTGGTGGGCGACTACAACGGCGTGACGGGAGACCTGAAGCGCTTCTTCGCCGGCGATCCTTCCGCGGGCGCCTTCATGTCGGGCTTCTTCCCGGTGATGATGTTCGGCCTGCCCGCCGCGTGCCTCGCGATGTACCGCACCGCGATGCCGAAGCGGCGCAAGGCCGTGGGCGGCCTGCTGCTGTCGATGGCGCTCACCTCCTTCCTCACCGGCGTCACCGAGCCGATCGAGTTCACTTTCATGTTCCTCGCGCCCACGCTCTACGCGGTGCACGCGGCGCTCACGGGCGCGGCGATGGTGACCATGGACCTGCTGCAAAGCCGCCTGGGCTTCGGTTTCTCCGCGGGACTCTTCGACTACGTGCTCAACTACAACAAGGCCACCCACCCGCTGTATCTCATCCCGGTGGGCGCGCTCTACTTCGCCCTGTACTACTTCCTCTTCCGCCACTGCATCCTGCGCTGGAACCTCACGACGCCGGGTCGCGAAGCCGACGAGGCCGGCGGCGTGAGCTACAGCGCGCCGCGCGGCGCGGGCGAGCTGGCCGGCGCCTACGTCGCCGCGCTGGGTGGCGGGCAAAACCTGCGCGAAGTCTCTGCATGCACGACGCGCCTGCGCCTCGAGCTCGCCGATCGCGAACGCGTCGATCGCGCCGGCCTGCGCCAGCTCGGCGTGCGCGGAACGGTCGATGTCGGCGCGGCCGGCCTGCAGGTGGTGGTGGGCCCGATGGCGGACAGCCTGGCCGGAGAGAT
>Ga0070675_100003913_pt1 | contig 11288 bp, 7 predicted proteins | sample KBSM43metaG_FD_65343 | JGI IMG/M metagenome (GOLD analysis project Ga0070675, IMG submission 65343) | Miscanthus rhizosphere microbial communities from Kellogg Biological Station, Michigan, USA - KBS M4-3 metaG | ecosystem: Host-associated > Plants > Roots > Rhizosphere > Soil ...
ATGAGGTTGATCAGATGCCTCTTCGCTCGCGCGTGCGGCAGAAAGACCGCCAGCGCGAGGGTGGCACGAATTCTCAACTCTATAGGGGACAAGCTCATGTCCGCAGCCTGATCGTTGTTGGATGCAATTCTGAACAGGCTCTCAATACTTGCCAGGACTTCAAAGTCATGTTCGCCAGCGCTCACTGCACAGCTCCTGCAGTCTGCAATGGGCGAAGCGTATAGCACAGAGTGCGAGGATTAGTCAGTACGCCATCGTGCGGTGTGTCTTAGCTGGATGGGTCAGGAAAAACATAAATGGTCTTCAATTTCGGCTTACCGTCGGGATCGGGAGCCTCGTCGATGACCCGGCGCATCTCAATGAGAACTGCACCGAAATTTTGCGCGTGAGAGCACACCTGGAGCGCATGCGAGCACTCGGGGCAGGCTTCGACATGGGAGTGCTCCCCGGTGCTGAGTTGGACGCGCCCTTTCCCATAGGCCCACAGGCAATGCAACGGCACATGCCCGGGGAGTCCTCTCAGCGAATAACGATAGGTGCCTCCGTCGGTTCTTTCTCTCATGGCTGAAACCGAATAAGGAAATCTGGGGGCCCCGCTTGCGAACCCGACACGCAGCGTCAGCCCATCCTGGACTACCCTCCGTGGCCGACCCCCGCCTCGTCCTTATGGCTGTCGTTTTTGCAATCCTGCTGCCACGTTGGCATGAGGTGGACGACTCAACGATGCCAAGAGTTTAGTGAGGAAGAATCAAATATCGCTGAAGGCGTGACTGTGTGGCTGTTCCAAAAGAAAACAGCCGAGTCAGTCGTTCAGCCCACCGCTTTGCACATAAAGTGGTCAAGGCGGGGCGGTTGGTTCAAGAAAATCAATCTCTTGATCAACACCACCCCGGCGCTTCGCGCCACCCCTCCTCGTCTGAGGAGGGAAGTTTATGGCTCTCGTTCCGACTTTACGTGCAAAGCCTCAGCCCACAGATCTGCATGGGAAAAATCCAAAATTCAGTGGAGTGGTGCCATGGCCAAAGGTGCCTTCCGGTCCAGTCCCTTGTGAAAATCTCACAAACAATCGTAGTCTCGCCATCGGATCGCTTTTGCAAGCAAGAGGCTGGCATCGGTTTTGAGCAGGACGCCATGGGGTTGACCATGACGGAATTGAAGCTGAAGGCCATAACCGATTACGGCACCAGCATTACGAACAGTCTGAAAGAGCTTGAACCCGGGTTCCATTGCAAATGCCGGCCCGAGGAAGCTTGCACGATCGAAATCACGGAACTTCCCGGCAGTCGATTCGAAGCTGTCGTCACGATGCCCCGCCCCGTCCAGGATGCCCAGGACTGGACGATCCATCCCGGAACGTCCGGAGTCTATCGCCGCACCTTTGACAAGAGAGCGACCGTGGATCAGATTCAGCAGTCCGTCGCAGGGATTGTCGGTGCCGAAATGCGGGAAACCGATCTCGCGTCGCGTTCTGAATCGGCCGGCGAACTCATCGTGGTGGTTGATCCCGCAACGCTCCAGAAAGCCCAAAACCTTATCGTCGGGTGTGCACAATGCACGCAGCTCCCGGAGATCCCTTTCAAATGCATACTCGACAGCGTCACCAACAGTGACCCCACTTCAACGCAGTACATCCTTACGGCGGGTTCCGCAATCTGCCCTCGCTGCGGAAGGAGTATTACCGTTGACACGCTCGTGAAATTCCAGCCGCTGGATCATGATCAGTAGCGATGAATAGCGTGCTTCGTTATCTCGAGAAGAGCAGGAACGAGTTCGCGGGAATCGTGATTTCAGCCGAGGCCGGCATGCCCTGCCAGGGAACGCTTCCTGCCGTGATCTCGCCGCGGTTTCCGGCAACGCCGGTGTTGGGAAAGTTGTCGTAATACTCGCTGTTGAAGATCTCCCTCCAGCGTCCCGCACCTGGAAAACCCATCCGGTAGCTGAAGCGGTTGGACTCCTGAAGATTCGCGATGAAGATCACGTCGCGCCCTTCGCCCTCGATCCAGCGATGCACGCCAAGCACGCGATCGATGCTGTCTTGCGCAAACACGCGCAGAAATTCGCTTCGCATCGCCGGTTGCAGCCGTCTCATCCAGATCCAGTCGCGACAAAACTGCAGGTGATCCTTCATGGCGCGGTCCGACTTCAGCCCATCCCAGAAAATGAACAGACTCGAATGAAACTTGACGTCGTCGCTCCATGGCTTGTCTTCAAGGAACTCCTGGCCCATGAAGATCATCGGAAGACCGCGACCCACGAGAAGGAGTCCCATGGCCAGGCGAGCGCGGCTGCGCGCGAACCACGAGCGAGTCTCTGTGTTGTGGGCCAGGCGGACAATGCGGGGTTCGCGGTCCTCATAGACGATGTCGTGGTTCTCGACGCAATTGACGACACGCCACGCGGCATCGAATCCTGCCGGAGTGCCGAAGGATTCGGCTAACGTCTGGAGATTTACGAATGCATTTGCGCCGCCTGCCATCTGCCGGATGGCTCCGCGAATTCCATCCCGCAGGCGGTCTCCCCACGCCGCATCAAATCCCAGTCCTGAAGGGATCGGTCGCACGGCAGCCGCTCTGTCCGGCTGCCAGTATTCGGCGATCGCAATCGCTCGAGGCCGAATAAAGGCGGCCGTGGACGTCAGGTCCTGACAAAAGCGGCCGCCGCCGTTGTCATCGATCACGCTCACTTCGTCGTAGCGGATGCCGTCGATGTGGTAGTCCACGAGACACTGCGTTGCGTTATCGATGAGAAACTGACGGACATCCTGATTCCAGTACGCGAAGACGCGTCCTCCGACCCACTCGTGGTCTGTGAAGTACAAACTGCGGTTATCGTTTCCGAAAGGCTGCCGGTCGAAGAACCACATGCTCTGTTCGTTGAACCCGGGGCCCGCATGGTTGAAGACGAGATCGAACAGGACTGCGATGCCCTGCAGGTGGAAGATATCGATCACGCATTTCAGTTGATTCGGCCCCGGCTCCAGATCTGCCAATGCGAGCGGTGCAAGACCCCGCTGCGTGAGAAAGCGATTCGCCTTCCCCAGATAGCGCGCCAGCTCTCCAGGATCGGAAACCTGGTAGTCCATCTCAGGTGAAAACAGATCAAGGCCGTTGTATCCGCGGCTGGTCTCGCTGGGAAACTCCTGAATGGGCATGAGCTGAATGGCATTCACACCAAGCTCTCGCAGGTATTCGACACGATCGAGAAGATCGAGAAACTTCGCCACGCCGCGGCGCTTGTCGTTACCTGCGGCATCGACTGCGAAGAAAACACCGATGTGCAATTGATAGAGGAGGAGATCTCGGAATGGGGGTGCGTTGAAACCAGCGTCATGCCATGGGAACGGCCTCGAACGAACAATGCAATCGCAGTTGGGATATGCGGGATCCGTACCAAGTTCAATCGCCCGTGGATCACGCTTCAGGCCCGTGGTTCCCGTCCCCACGATCCAGTATCGATACGCAGCGCCGTCTGCCAGCCCGGACACGAAAGCGCCCCAGGTGTTGTTGTGCATGCGAAACATCTGGTCATTGGGAGAAGGTGTGAATCCCGGCTGCTGCGCAGCAGTCAACGAAGCGCCGGTCAGCACGAACACGTGTTGTGCATTCGGCGCCCATGTCCGGAAGAGGACTCCACCGTGCGCAACGGTAGCGCCGTACGGCGTCTTGCTGTTGAGATGATCCTGCGTGGTCACGACGGGCGTCTCACGATCTTTGGTTCGACTATAATGATCAACACAAAGAATATGCGCATCGTGACCAAAGCCGGAATCTCTATTCGCGGAAGTACCTAGATCTGATCGGAACTGGCCCCGCATCGGGGCCGCATTCATCTCGATCTCGGAAGCGGTGACGGGCGAGGCCCGTACCGCTGGTCCCGCAGCAATGCGGACTGGCAGTTTCTTGCAACGGACGCCAATCCCGACGTACTGCTGGAAACCGCTGCGCGCGCCGCGCGAAAGCCTGCCCGTGGCGGCGTGCACAACCTGACCTGCATCGCTGAACCGGTAGACGTACTCGCCGGCGAACTCGCAGGAATCGGAGACAGGCTGACGGTGATCCTGCCGTGGGGCAGTCTGCTGCGCGGAGTCTCTCTGCCCGATCCAGCGATGCTTCAACAGTTGCGCCGGCTGTGTGCGGCCGGCGCAACCTTTGAAATCGTTTTCTCCTACGACGAAAAGCGCGATGCCGGCGAGCGCGGCCCGCTTGGCCGGATCGTTCTGAGCCACGATCACGTGCAGAGTCTGCAGCCATTGTATGAAGATGCGGGAATCCCGATTTCCTCGCTCGAGCGCATCACAGCGGGTGAACTGGGTGAATATGAGACAACCTGGGCGAAGCGTCTGTCGTTCGGCCTGCCGCGAGAGATATGGCGATTGTGCGGGTCAGCAAAATCAATCTAGGATTGAGATATGAGTCCATTACCAATCGTTGAAGAACTCTGGGGTGTTCGCTATCAGGTGAAGGACATCCACCGCTCCGTCACGTTCTACACGCAGCAACTCGGCTTCAAGTTGGATATGCAGAATCCGCCCGCTTTCGCACAAGTCTCCATCGCCAACCTCAAATTGATTCTTAGCGGCCCAGGAGCATCCGGGTCCCGACCGATGCCCGATGGCCGTCATCAGGAACCCGGTGGATGGAATCGGCTGATCCTTCGTGTCGCGAACCTCGAAGATCGGATCGAGACGCTCAAAAAGCTTGGACTGAAGTTTCGCAACAACATGGAGTCAGGTCCTGGCGGGAAGCAGATCCAATTGGAGGATCCCGACGGTAATCCGATTGAACTGTTCGAACCGGCTGGCTAGCCGACGGAAGATCCCTCATCCGGCCCTTCGGGCCACCTTCTCCCGGGGGGAGAAGGACTATTCGCAGGGCGGGTGAGGGATCTTCAGTCAGCACGCAACTACCAACCGACAGCCTGTCCATCCTTGCGATGATCCGAACCGGCGCGGTAGATGCCATTCACGGGCAGATCCTCGCGAATGCTTCGCGGATCGAAGGTCGGTTCTGGAAGCGATGAATCGCGAGTGAACAGGATTCCCTGATAGCCCCCAACCGATCCTCCGCTACCGGACTGAACGGTGTGTCCTTTAGCACGCAACGCTGCTCCCACAAGATTGAACAGAGGCGCTTCAAGCGTGACCGACAGTCCGCCTGAATGCGTGAACCGCGCGGCGTCCGTCGTCATCTGCACGTTCATCCCCAGGTCGATCAGGTTGATCATGTGCTGCGCATGAGTTTCGGGCTGCACGCTGCCGCCCATGTTGCCGAACGTCATCAGCGGTTGACCATCCTTCGCAACAAAGCCCGCGATAATGGTATGGAACGGCCGCTTGCGGGGCGCCACGACATTCGGGCTTGCAGGGTTCAACGAGAATGCACCTCCGCGATTGTGCAGGACAAAACCATAGGGCGGCACAGTTGCGCGGCTGCCATACACGCTGAAGACGCTGTGTATCAGCGACACCATATTGCCCCAGCGGTCTGCCGTCGTCAGGTAGATGGTTCCGCCATCCAGGCCTCCGGTGTTCGGCGGCGACGACGCTTTCTCAGGGCTGATCCGGCTGCAGCGAGTGGCAGCGTAGGTCTTCGATAAAAGCCTTTCGATCGGTACGGCCTTGAATTTCGGGTCAGCGTTGTAGGCATTAAGGTCCGCATAGGCGAGTTTCTTGGCTTCAATGAGTAAGTGCCAATACATCGGGTCCGACGGTCCCAGACTCGCGAGATTAAAGCCGAGCTTTGGAACGCAGACCTCGAGGATATTCAACATCTCCAGTGCGGCAAATCCCTGGCCCGGCGGCGGCAGTTCGTAGACGTCATAGCCGTGATAGTTTGTCGAAATAGGATCAACCCATTCGGACTGAAACTCTTCGAGATCCTTGAGGTCCATCACGCCACCGTTCGCCCGAACCTTGGCGACGATGGCAGAAGCGATAGGGCCGCGATAAAAGGCGTCGCGGCCATCCTTTTGAATCAGTCGCAGGGCTGTTGCCAACTGCGGGTTGCGGAGGATCGCGTAAAGGGCCGGTGGCTGGCCTCCAACGAGAAACGTCTGCCGCGAATCGGGATCGTCTCGTAAGCCGTTAGCGGCGCCTCGAAGATCACTGGCCCGCCTCTCAGCCTGTCCCCAGCCCTGCTCGGCAATCTGCGCCGCGCTCTCGAACGTCTCTTTAAAGGTTAGCGTTCCAAAGCGCTTCAGCAACGCGTCGTATCCGGAGACAGCCCCGGGGACAGTCGCCGCATTGACGCCGCTGTTCGGAATCGAGCGAACCTTGAGTTGGGATGTGAAGAACTCAGGAGTCCAGCCTGAAGGCGCCCATCCTGCGGAATTCAACGCGTACAGCTTTTTGTCGCGGGCTGACCAGACGAGCGCAAAAAGGTCTCCTCCAATGCCAGTGTCGTTCTGCGACGTGACATCAAGGACAGCGCCGGCAGCAACCGCAGCGTCAATCGCATTGCCTCCGCGCTTCAGAATGTCGAGTCCGGCCTGAGCGGCGAGTGGATCGCTCGTCGCGACCATGCCATGCCGGGCCACGACTTCCGAACGGCCCTGCTGAGGCCACCCCTGCGCACGCGTTCCCGGCACTGCCCGGATCGTTGCAGTAGGCTGCGCGTTGTCTGGTGTCGGAATGCCGAAAGCATTGGGAGACTGCGCCATCTCCCTCGCGGCCACAACGCCCGCTGAAACCAGCAGAGCGGCCACCACGAATGCGCGATGGAGGCTGTTCATGAGAGTTCTCCTTAGTCGTGGACGGATTCTATCCCTCGTCGATTTCCCCGCCAAGGTCAAAGCCGTAGCCGCGTAGCCGATGCGGATTGAGAGCCGTAATTCTGAAGTGGAGTTCGAGTCTTGATTCCTTTTCCTGGGCTGCTGATTGCGTATAATTACGGCCATGCAAAAGCTCTTCTTGAATGTTGCCGCAACCCTTTTGTCCGGCGCACTCGTGATGCTGGCCCAAGCGCCCACTGGACCCGCTCCGGGCCCCGCGGGTCAGGTTCCCGCTGCTCCGGTTGCAACCGGTCCCGATGCTGAAGCGACAAACCTGGTGACCACTGCCTGCGGCTCGTGCCACTCGCTCGATCGCGTGAAGAACAAGACAGGAGACAAAGACGCATGGACCTCCACAGTCACTCGCATGAAGGACAAGGGTGCGAACCTGACGGACCAGCAGGTTCCACTCGTTGTCGATTTTCTGACCAGAGCTGCCGGTACGATCACTGTTCCGGCCGCAGGTGGTAGAGGTGGCGGGGGCAGGGGTGGTGGCCGTGTGACGCCGTTCTCGGCGGGAGGAGCTGCAGTCGTTAGTGCCGCCAATCTCAAAGTGCTCACGCCGCAGAATGTCGAAATCACGATGCAGAACATGACGTTTGCTCTCGGGCTCCGCTGCATAGACTGCCACGACGTGAGCGACTTGTCGCTCGATACCAAGCCCCAAAAGCTGAAGGCTCGCATGATGCTCGAGATGGTGCGCGACATCAATGCGAAGTTCGGTGACGGGCAGACCCACGTCACCTGTTGGACGTGTCATCGCGCCTCAACCACGCCTCAGCTCTCCAGGCCAGCGCCAGCCGCGGCTGCCCAGTAGGATGCCTTCAGCCGATAATTACGAGAATTGCTTGCACGCCGGAGGCGTGAAGGGAGAATAGCAGGGGTAAGCGAGTGAAACGAGCGCAACCCCTGGGAAACGGGCAATAATGACGACGGCGCCCCGAAGGGGCGCCAGGAATCCGTCTGATGCCCTCACGTAAGCCTCCACTACCACATCGTTTCTCAACGAACCGCCACCGACGGATCATCGCCGAACCATGGCGCCAGGAACTGTACGCCTACCGCGAACCAGCATCACCGCAACCAAACGATGGAAGAAGAATATGAAGATCTGTTGCGTTTAAGCGACGTCGAATTCGATGAAAAGTACCTGTCGTGAAGCATCCTGGCGCCCATTCAGGGCGCCGTTGTCGTTATGCCCCGTTTTCCAGGGGTTGCGCTCGTTTCACTCGCTTACCCCTGGCTACCGTCCCTGCACGCCTCCGGCGTGCGAGACAGCAATTTCAAAGCGTTTGCGCTCGGCGTGAAGGGAATTTCATCGCGCTTGAAAACTTGAGGCCCTGAAAAACGAAAGACCTCCCAGGGCATTTCAACCCTGGGAGGTCCGAGAGAGACAGCCGTCAGCGATCAGTTAGATCTCGCAACGGGATACTTGTAGAACTTCTGAGCCCACTCTGTGGTCCAGACGATCGGCTCGACATAAGTGTTCTTGTCCACGCCGAGGATCATGCCGTCTTTGACTTTGGTCATCGCGGTGAAGAAAATGCGGCGATCGCTTTCCATCTTGACCCGCATTTCTGACGATGGCTTATAGAGTTCGCGAACACGCTTTACCGTTGCAGGGTCATTGATCCATGCTCCGGCTCCGTTGTTACCTTTCGGGATGCGTGCGCCGCCTTCATCAAGCCAGTCTCTGAGGTCGTTGTTGGCGCGGTTCATGCCATCGATATGGCAACCGGCGCAACTTGCGACGCCCAGCCGCTGATCGGTGACGGCACCGACTCTACCGGGGCCGGTCAGGTTGTCATTCGTCTTGTCGGATACGTACTTTTGAATTCTCGGATCACGAACGATCTGAGTGAACGCATCGACACGGCGCTGAGCCCAGGCACCGAATATTGCATAGGCCTGAAGTCCGTTGGGCAGGCTCCAGATCACTTCCTCGGCTGACGCCTGGCCGCCGGGTTGTCCGGTGTACTTACCATCGGCATAGCTGCCAAGCGGCAACATGGCAATGTAAGTAAGGTCTTCGGGAGTAGTACCGCCTTGCTCCTTAATGAATTTCGGGATCGGTTGCTGCCACATCGGCATGCTGACCTTTCCTGCGGCATACTGCTTGTCGATATCGCCATCGCCCGCCGTGAAGATGTCGAACGTCTTCCAGTAGTAGCCGTGCGGCGTTGAAGCGCGATAGTAGAAGCGCCCATCGATCGTAATGGCTTCATGCGTAACCATGTAGTCGTAGGAGTCCATACCCTTCGATTTATCGACGCCCAGTTCCTGTTCGAACATCCAGAAGTAACCCGGAACCGCCAGGATGGCGTTGTAAACATCCGGACGAGTGAGCGTGTAGGTCAACTGGGCTGCTTCGGCGTATTTGAAGTCTGCCGGGTCGATGTAGGGCTGCTTGTTGCCGGCGATTTTCCGGGCTCCGACGAAACCGTCGATGTTGGGCGGATTCGTTTCTCCGCCACCCGCCATTTCCGTGTTCCCCATGAGGACCCGCGCCCAGGCCAGCCGGGCAAACTTGAGGTCACGGGTAACTTCCGGCTTCAGCTTGTTCTGTTGATGCAAAAAGTTCTCGAATACCGGGGCCGGCTTCTTACCATTCCGATCCACTTTATTCGCAAAGCCGATGTCATCGTCGGAAAGGGTATTAAAGAGCTCGAAGTCCGCGGCGGAGGTGTCAATGAGGGTGTATCCCCAGTAGTCTCTGGTGTCGAACTTATAAAGGATGCCCTTTCCATTCACATCGACAGGGTTGACGATCTTCGGAGCCCAACGAGCCGAGCCATTCAATGCCTTGGATAGACCGGCACGAGCCATGTTCAGGTTCTGAGCGCTTACGCCCGCGTTGTGGAGGGCATGGAACGAAGCGTACTTAATAAACTCCTGGTCTGAGGCCGGGGTCTTCGCTTTGTCAGCCTCGATCCACGCCAGGATCTGTTCTTCGGTAACCTTCACGCTTGCCGGAATGCTCCGAGGAGTTTCAGCAACCATGTCGGCGACTTTGTCGCGCCAGGCGGTGACAGCTGCCAGCATCTGGGTCGCCGCAACGCCGCAGTTTTCCGCAAAGCAATTATGGCGGTCGATTTCCATACGAACGACGAACTTGGACTCTCGGGGCTCGCGGAAGTTGACGCGAGTCAACGCATATTCATGCGCCAGATTCACATCGACGTCCGAGTGGACCGGCGCCTGAGCTCCGCTTCCCAATTTATTCTCCGTGCTATGGCAGCCGGAGCAGTTTTGGCGAAGCAGCGGATAGAGAGTCTCTTTGAATGCTGCCAAAGAGCGTTCCTTGTCGAAGCCCATCTCCTTTGTATAGACGGCGGCTTCAACGTTGATTCCACCACGCCCGTCCGGGAGCGCGGAATAACCGCGAGTCGTATCCACACTTACTCGCATCGTGAGTACGCTGGTTGCCGACAGGATTAGTCCACAGAGGATTGCGATTGTTAACGTGGTGGTTCTTCTCGTCACGATTGCCCCCTAGCCCACAACTAAAACAAAGTTAGTACGGTCTTCGAAAATACCTGTTCACCTATTCACGCAACCGCCATAAGTGTCGCTATTCCAGGACGGATTCTTAGGTTCGTAGGTGAAATAAACTCCAGTTCCGCCTTTGCCGTCAATAATTTTCAATGGGGGTCGGCGAGAATTTTGCGCGAGTTTCCGACAGCCAAACGTGTCGGCCTCGGAAAAGTCAAATTTTAAGTTTCACCGACTTACAGCTCGAGCCCGCGAGACTGCAATTGGCTGGATTTGCGGCTCGTGCGGCCTAGCCAGGTGGGCGCTTGCAAAAGCCACCACCAGCGAATCGACGACAACTTGGGGTGAAATTAGGTGGAACGTCCCCGTGCTCTCGGGACCGGGATCATCCTCAGTTCTCTCGCGACACCTTCGTCATGACGCAATACGCCTATCAATGTTGCTTCAGACATCGCCTGCTCCCCTTCTTTGAATAGCGTTCTCATCCATTCACTCGACGCCGCCCGGATCGTATCCCAGCAGTCTGACAAGGGTGGAATGGTCCTCGGCCATGCCCCGCGCGTAATCATCGGCCTCGATTTCCGTGTGAGGTTCGGGATAGCTGTAGCGTTTCCAATGGAGCGAACGACGAAACAACGCCTCGCGAACTTGCGATATTTGATCGTCAGATTCACGCAGCTGTTCCTCGTAAAGGCGGCCAAGAATTGCGAACTCTTCCGGGCCGGCGTTACGATCTGCGGCGAGTAGTTTTTCAGCATCCTCATGTCGTCCTGCCTGGATCAGCCGCTTCGCTTCGACTGCCCGAGCGGAGAGGTCTGCTTTTCTTGCCGCCGCGGCAATACTGTCGGGATCGGGCATGCCCGGCAGGAGTTGCGGCACGTCATTGCCCGAATACAGCGGCAATGTGGGACCGAGCGGAGCCAGGAGCTCGATCGAAAGCATCGCTCGCTTCAAAAACGGCTCGTATTCACGCCAGATGCTGGATGCGCCCGTGGCTTCCATAATCAGGATCTGCCCGCCATCTTCAA
>Ga0070675_100003914_pt1 | contig 11281 bp, 8 predicted proteins | sample KBSM43metaG_FD_65343 | JGI IMG/M metagenome (GOLD analysis project Ga0070675, IMG submission 65343) | Miscanthus rhizosphere microbial communities from Kellogg Biological Station, Michigan, USA - KBS M4-3 metaG | ecosystem: Host-associated > Plants > Roots > Rhizosphere > Soil ...
TACTTCGGCGACTCGATCAAGGGCACCGCCGAGTTCAGCTACATTTCCATCGGTATCGGCATGGCGCTCGGTTTTCTGGTCGGCGCGATCCAGATTCCGCTTCCCGGCATCGGCAAGCTTGCGCTCGGATTGTCCGGAGTGCTGACCATGGCGTTGATCCTCGGCAAACAGCGACGCACCGGCGGCATGAACTGGACGATACCGCTGTCTGCCAATCTCGTCATTCGCAACCTGGGACTCACGCTGTTCCTTGCGCAGGTCGGTATGGCCTCGGGCCCCAAGTTCGCCGCGACCGTCACCGAGACCGGTTTCACAATGCTGGCGCTGGGGGCTGTCGTCCTGATCGCGCTCGTCGTGCCGATTCTGATTCTCGGGCTGTTCGTTTACCGCATGCCCTACGACGAGGTGGCGGGAATCGTAGCGGGCGCATGCGGCAATCCGGCGATCCTCGCCTTCTCGAACAAGCTTGCGCCAACTGACCGCCCGGACATCGGCTACGCGATGATCTTTCCGGGCATGACCATTTTGAAGATCTTGTTCGTGGACATCGTTCCGGCACTCCTTGGACCATAGAGCCAGTGATCAGGAGATGCCACCCGACGGAGGATCAGACTTAGCAGGTGCAACGGAGAACAGTATGGAGCGCACGCACGAGAAGTATCAGCACCTCATTGACGTCTGCAAGACGCTGCCGCCGACTCCGACCGCCGTCGCGCATCCCTGCGACGAGAGCTCGCTTCGCGGCGCGATCGAGGCCGCCAAACTCGGCCTGATCGCGCCGATCCTGGTCGGTCCGCGCGCGCGGATCGAGGCGGTCGCGAAACGGCACGATATCGACATTTCGGCGCTACCGATCGTCGATACGCCGCACAGCCAGGCCTCAGCCGAAAGGGCGGTGGAACTGGTGCGCCAAGGCAAGGCCGAAGCACTGATGAAAGGCAGCCTGCACACCGACGAGCTGATGGCTGCGGTGGTCAGACGCGACACCGGGCTGCGGACGGCACGCCGGGTCAGCCACTGCTTCGTCATGGACGTGCCGAGCTACGCCGAAACGCTGATCATCACGGATGCCGCGGTCAACATCGCCCCAACGATGGAGGACAAGGTCGACATCATCCAGAACGCGATTGACCTCGCGCATGCCATGCGCTTTCCCGAAGTCCGCGTTGCGATCCTGTCGGCGATGGAAACCGTCAATCCCAAGGTACCCTCCACCGTCGAGGCTGGCGCGCTGTGCAAGATGGCCGACCGCGGCCAGATCACCGGCGCGATTCTCGATGGGCCGCTCGCGCTCGACAACGCGATCAGCCTTGAATCGGTTGCGATCAAGAAGATCGACTCGCCGGTGGCCGGGCGCGCCAACGTGCTGGTCGTTCCCGACCTCGAGGCCGGCAACATGCTCGCGAAGAGCCTGTCGTTCCTGGCCGGGGCGGACGCCGCCGGCATCGTGCTCGGGGCGAAAGTGCCGATCATCCTGACGAGCCGTGCCGACCCGGTGTTGACGCGCCTCGCCTCGTGTGCCGTCGCCGCATTGGTCGCGAGCGTGCGTCGCGAGGCCGCGGGAAAGGCGCTGTCCTGACCGAGAAGTGACGACGCAGGCGACACAAAATCAAACGGCCCGCCGAAGTGGCGGGCCGCTGATGCTCGCAAGAACCAGCCCCTCATTTCATGGGCACGAATTGATACCGAGCCCGGGAGTGCGCGCCACCGCGGCTCTCACCAGCTTGACGTCAATGAGATCGATGATCCCGTTGTTATTGAGATCCGCGGACGGAAGGAAGCCTGCTTGTCCGGTGCTCGTGCCGACTGCCGAATTCGCCATTGCCAGGTCCGCGCAATTCGCCACATTGTCGCCGTTGACATCGCCCGGTACGTACGGCGCGATGTCCAACGCGTACAACTTTACAGGGGTGCCATCCTCTGGACTCGCCGCCTGCAAGGCGATGAATCCGCCGGTAGATCCCTGCCTCTGACTTAAAGCGTTACCGGTGTCTCTATTCGGCGTATTGCCGTTTGCCACTTCCTTCAGCACGTAATGTTGGTTGGTGGCGCCTCTCCCTGTGTACAGGAACATCTTCATCTCGCCGGTTTGCTGATCTATTGGCGTGTGGAACCATACCGCCTGGTCCAGCGCTCTGTCCGCGATTTGCGGACCCTCGGCGCCGTTGGTTTGTCTTGTTATCAGCGAATGCTGACCATTCACGATAGTTCCGGTGGCTCCATTTCCCCTGAATACGATCATTGGGTAAACATTGGTGCCGTGGATGAAGCTTTCCATGGTGAACCCTTCCTCAAGCGCATACGGTCCTGCAGCAGGGCTTTTCTGCTCCTCAAACATGAACTTGAGGTTGTCCTGCGCCAGATCCGGGTCACTCTCCGGCGCATTCGTATTCCTCAAGGGCACAAGAGTGTCGGCGCGCAGTATCACAGGCGTACGCGAGAGAGATTCCGGAACGGCCGGCGGGCTGGATGCGGCGGTTGTCGCGGGCTTGGTTCTGTTGGTCAGGGCATAGGCCTTCGTTTCTCCGTTTTCTTGGAAAACTGACGCCGCAGACACGACCATATAGGTTCTGCCGGCTTCAATTCTCTTGGCAAGCCTCCAGGTCTTCTCCGTCGTGGAGTCCTTATTCAACCGTAATCCAACTGCGGCAGAGATTGGTTCCCCTGACTTGAGGATGAGCGTGTTGCGCCCATGTTTCGGTACGGGCTTGAGCTCGGTTTCGCCGGACGCTTTCAATATTCCGTCGTCCCCATAGTAGGTCTTGTACTGTTTGAACTTGGTCACCCCGTCGCTGAAGCGAACTTCAGCATAGGAGAGGGGCGCTTCCAAAGCGTTGGTGTCTTTAAACCACGCCACCGCCATCTGCCCGAAAGTCAGTATGTACGTCGCGGTGTTCTCCACACCCACATTTTTATATGCAGCTGCCGGATCCGGCCCCCTCGCAATCACCGTCACATGGCACGGCTTTCCGGGGATCACAGCGCAGTTCGTCGGGTTGAACTTGATGCTTTCAACGGCAAACCCGGCGGGCAGGGAGACGTTCGCGGCAGTGAAATTGATGTTCTTCGTTCCTGCCGGCACGTTGATGTCGAGCCTCGCGTAAGTATTCTTCCCACCCCATGTCCTGGCTGTAAAAGTCTCTCCGCCGTAGTTGAATGTCGCGGTCACGCCGTCCACCGGTAAGCCTGCATCAATGAGGTACTGATTCGGATTTACCACGGCCCAATACGCTTCCTTGGGTTGACCGACTCCCGACCAGGGATACCCGTTGACGTGATAGCCCGGGTCAGTCATCCCCCACCATGTCACCCGCTGTATGCCCCCGTTGTACTCGGGGTGGCGACCGGCAGGACCGGCGGCGTACTCCCTCAGCAGATTGAATAGTTTCGCGTAGGAAACCCCCTGATCCAAAAAGATGCCGTTCATTTCAGCCCCATTTGGTATCCGCTGGCCTTTGTCCAAGGCTATATTGGGCATGACGTCCAACTCGGTTACATCGACATTCGCGCCGGTGGCGAGATATGTATTGATGTTCTTCTCGAGGGCATCCAGATTGAGCCTCATGTCGACGTGCATCTGTGTTCCGATTGTTTCGACCAGCGGCCTGGGGTTTCCATCGGCATCCAGCAGTACCCTGCCTTTACCTGACGCGGAGTCAGCCGCGTACTTTTCATTGAACTCCTTGACCATCGAAGCGATCGCGATTGCTTTCGCCTCTCTCTCGTTATCGTTGAAGTCGTTGTAGTTCAGTATCGCGGTCGAGTTTTGCCGCATGAGGTAGAAAGCGTCATACATGTAGTCCCAGCTTTTCCCACCTTTGGAGTAAGCCTGGGCCCATCTGGACGGCCGTTCCTCCGGGCTGTAACCGGTGCGGAGGGCGTTCCTCCAGTCGGCAGGGTTATCGGTGTTGTCCTTGAACGCTTCGTTAACGACGTCCCAGGCCCAGGTGTTATAGGGTTGCACATCGAAGTGCCCGCCTACCGTTTGGATGTACGTTCCCAGATTGTTCTTTGCCGTTACCCAATCCCACGGGGTTTCCCATCGGCCAGCGGGCGTAAGAACATTGGCGGCAGGCCACTGAGCCGACTGGTTGTGCCAGATTATCGTGTGCGCATTGACCTTGAATCCGCGGGCGTTGGCCGCTTTGATGTCATTATTAATGCCCGAGGTTAGATTGGTAAGGAAACCCGGGTTTGTGTTGCCAATGCCAGCGCTCCAGAGGGAATCGGGCTTCATGGCGTTGTCGGGCGTCACAACGTTGAAGTGTTTTACGGTCATGGCGGCGGTCGAATTTTCACCCGGCACTACGCCGGCGCCAAAATTGGATGCGCTGAGATTGGTGTTGCCGATAAGGAAATAGTCTTGGTAAACATCTTTCACTGCCGGCCAATCAGCGGGATTGGTAGGCCGATCCGCTGCCCAAACGCCGGCTGCAACCGATATGCCGGTCAGCGCCGCTGTCACGACAGCCAACGCGATCTTCTTTCTGCCCATGGTCACTCCTCCTTTGTTAATGCCTCAACCTGATCACAATCTCCAACCAGCGTCAGGGGCCGGTTCCACGCCCCGCTGCCGGGGCTCACGCACACCGGCTCCCTTCCCGAAGTCTGCTGTGATCGCCGTCCGGCTCTTTTGAGATGGCCGTTCAACGCCGCTCCGGTTCGTTTGCGTGCCGAGATTGGAGGTCTAGTCCATCCTTACATCATACGTATGATGAAACTGCGATGAGAGTCGTGTCAATATTTACATCATACGTATAATGAATGACGTGAGAGGACCGACCACCCGCCATCAGGACGCCGTCGACCGGATCGCGGGATGGCTCGTGGCCGGGCGCTTCGCCACGGATGCGGTGCTCCCTACCGAGGACGAGATCGGCCGCGAGTTGAGAGTGAGCCGCACGGTCGTCCGCGAGGTGATGCGCACGCTCGTCGCCAAGGGCATGGTGAGTGTGCGCAGGCGCCATGGCACACGCGTCCTGCCAGTCGATTCCTGGAGCCTGTTCGACCCCCAAGTCGTTGCCTGGCGGCTAAGCACCGGATTGAGCCGGGCGTTTGTCGAAGATCTGATCCGCTTCCGCCTCGGGATCGAGCCCTATGCCGCCGGGCTGGCGGCAGCCAATCCGGATTTTCCTGACGCGGTGCTCGAGGATGCCTATGCGCGGATGGCCGCAGGCGTTGAAGGCAAAGGAAGCTACCTCGAAGCCGACCTCGACTTTCACAAAACGATCATCCTGGGCTCGAACAACCAGTTTCTGAGCCAGCTGATCCCTCTGATGTCGAACACGCTCAGGTCGTCTTTCAGGCTGTCCGTCACGAGCATCGATGTCGCGCGCGAGTCACTGCCGCTGCATCGTGCGGTGGCCGACGCGATCATTGCGCGCAAACCGGATACCGCGCGCGCGACGCTGACCAAGCTCATTGAATCGGCATCCGAGGACATCCTCAAGGTGCTGCCAAAGATCGAAAGCGAGGAGATGCCTGAGGAAAGGGATCTGACGTTGGCCCCGAATTGAGACCGTTCAACGCCGGAGCGGGATTTGTCCGCAGAGTGTTTGAGTCTATTTTTTTGGTCTGCTGAATCCTAGTCCGGCGAGGCCGATGCCGAGCAGGGACAAGCTGGCAGGTTCGGGCACGCTTAGCACCATGTGGTGAACCCGACCGCGGCCGAGTTCTATGAAGGTCGTGGTCGCTATTGCATAGGCGTAGTTCGAATCGCCAATGGAATCGACAACTTCCGTATAGCCCGGTGTGCTGTCGAGGAATTCGCCATGGAACGAGTTTTGCCAGCCCGACAAACCTTGTGATGTAAGCCCCTGGTTCAGCGGTAAATCGGCATAGCCCGGCTTGATTAGCGCGACGTTACTACTATTGATAGTCCGGTAATTGCCGAGCAATTCATCGTACAAAAACGAACTACTTTCACCCCACCAAAAGCTACGCGCAGTCGGATCGGGATTTTGAGTGAATTCGTTGATATTGAGCAGCGCGACGACGCCGAGGCCGTCACCACTGCCCGCCCAATCAATTGCGTTTATCAGATGTCCACGAGCGCCGTCCCACTGCGCACAACCGGAAAACGGCGCGCAGTTGCCAGAATCGCCGCGGATTGCATGAAAATCTGCGTCGGTAGCGGTGATGAAGGTGCGATGACCCCGCGCCGCTTCGATGGCGCTGCCAGCGGCTAGGAGGGCCGCATAAGAAGAACTCGTTGGCCAGAAAGTGCCTGGAATTGCGCCTGTCCGAAACGGTGCGCCGCTCTCGATAACTAACACATCGAAATCGCTGAGCGCGGGTGCCGGGCTCCTACTATCCCATACGATTACGTTCCAGGTGTTACCGGCGCTGAGAGCGTTGGTGGCTGCATCTGCCGCGATAGCTGGCAAGCCGTTATTGCGATACTCCGACGCGGGATCTGCCCATGTGTACCAAAGGACGTTGATGGGATCCGCGCACACAATTGAGCTGATGCCGGTTAGCCCAATGGCCACGAACGCCGCGACATTCACCAAAAACTTCTTCATTGTTCCCGCAGCGGTCAGAAGTTTTAAGTGGCCATGCGCTAACAATGATCCAACACGTTGCCTTAGGCTGGCAGCGGAAGCCATTTTGGGGGGAGCTAATTGGTCGAGTCAATCCGCTTTGCTGGTCGAACAAGAAGGCTTCCGGGAAGCCTCGCATAGAGACTTTTCCATCGGTTCTAGTCGAGATCCGACGGCCGATCCACATCCCGAAGCGACCCCGCATCGTCGACGTCGATCCGTAGCAGCGCGTCGCGATGCTTAGCGACGACTGATCTGGCGCCATCGTCGCCGCCGAGCGCTGCGAGCTCAGCGTAGCAGCCGGCGCCGAAGCCTACCGGGTGACCGCGCTGTCCCCGGTAAAACGGCGCGGCGACGACTGCGCCGCCGGCAATCGCGCGAGCCACCGCTTCGATCGTCGATGCAGCGATCCACGGCATGTCGCCCAGCGCGACGATCCATCCGGCCGCCTCGGGCGTCGCCCTGACGCCGCATGCAAGGCTCGCGCCCATCCCGTCGTCGGCGTTCGCGCAGCGCACGACCCGCGCACCCGTTGCGGCGAGCGCTTCCGCGAGCACCGTGTCGTGCGGACGCACCACCGCGATGACGTCCGGAAGCGCCGCAACGAGATTGCGGCACGCGGCGACGCCGATCGAGTCGCCGTGCACTCGGGCTCCATCGGCGCTCACGCCCGCTCGCGCCTTCGCGAGCAGCTTGTCGCCGCCGAACCTTTCGCCGCGTCCCGCCGCGAGGAGGATGCCGACGATGCGCTTGTGGTCACTCACCACGTGCAACCGGAATCGGTGAGCGATGCTCGCCCCATCAGATCTTCACGACCTCCCATTTGCCGTTCTTCACCGTGAAGATCGTCAGGAGTCCATGCGTCAGGTCGCCGTGCGGATCGAATGCGATGTCGGCGGTGACGCCCTTGTGGTTGATCTTCGCGAGCGCGGGCAGGTATTTCGCAGGATCGGTCGAATTCGCGGCCTTCATCGCCGCAGCGATCAGCATCACGCCGTCGTAGAAGTACGGCGAGTAGAGGCCGATGTCCGTGCCGAAGCGCGCCTTGTACTTGTCGGCGAACGCCTTGCCTCCGGGCCTCGACGCGAGGTCGGCGCCGGGCGTCGACGCGATCGCGCCCTCGGCCGCGGGCCCGGCCAGCTCGATGAATTTCGCCGAGTTGACCGTCTCGCCGCCCATCAGCTTCACCTTGTCCATCCCGAGCTGCTTCATCTGCTTCGCCATCGGCCCGGCCTGCTGGTCATAACCGCCGAAGAAGATCGCCTCGGGATTCGTCGCCTTGATCGAGGTCAGCACTGCGGCGAAGTCCACCGCCTTGTCGTTGGTGTGCTCGTGCTTCGTCACGGTCCCGCCGGCCGCCTTCACCGCTTTCGCGAACTCGTCGGCGAGCCCCTGCCCGTACGCGGTCGCGTCGTCGATCACGGCGAGGCGCTTCAGCTTGAGCGTCTTCACTGCGTATTCGCCGAGCGCCTTCCCCTGCTTGCCGTCGTCGGCCATCAGCCGGAACGCGGTCTTGTAGCCTTGCTGCGTGTACTTGACGTTCGTCGAGACCGAGAGCTGCGGAATGCCCGCCGTCGAGTAGACGGACGACGCGGGAATCGACACGCCGGAATTGAAGTGACCGACGACGCCGTTCACTTTCGCGTCGACGAACTTCTGCGCGACGAGCGGGCCCATCTTGGGATCGGCCTGGTCGTCCTCGGCCATCAGCTCGAACTTGACGTCCTTGCCGCCGACCTTGGGCTTCTGCGCATTGAGCTCGTCGATCGCCATTTGCGCGCCGTTCTGGTTGTCCTTCCCGTAGTTGGCCTGCCCGCCCGTGAGAGGCGAAGCGAAGCCGATCTTGACGACCTCCTGGGCGGAAAGCGGCGCCGAGAATGCGGCAGCGATGCCGATGACGCCGGCGAAAAGCGAGGCGCGTGAAAGCGGACTCATGGGACCTCCTTGTCGTAGAAGCGCTTCAGCGCTCTTCGTACACGCCGAGCTTGCGCTGCAGCGGCGACTCGTCGGCGGCGACGAAATGAAGCGGCGCGCGGCTCGAACGGTTCGCCAGCCGCACGCTCGCAAAACCCGGCGCGCAGAAAGTGTCACCCTGCTCGAACATGATGGACGTGTCGTTGACCATTGCGTCGCCGGCACCGTCGACCACATGGAACACGCGCGCAGCCGAGATCCGCGGCAGCGCAATCTCTTCGCCCGGGCGCACGAGAAGCGCCGCGAATGCGATCGTGTTGAGACAGTCGCCGCCGGTCTCCGGATTCACGTAGGCCACCTGCACGATTTCTCCCGGCTCGCAGCGCGCGGCCTGCGCTTCCAGCGCTTCCCGCGTACGTCGCCACTCGTAGCGCAACAAAGGATAGGGAGCTTGCGCCCGGCGGCCATGCGCGATCGGCGCGAGCCCGCCGGAGATGTACGGATAGTCCGGCCGCCGCACCGCCTGCGGAGTGCCCTCCACGACATACGAGACGTCGAGATAGACCATGAGCGGGAGATCCAGGACGTCGAGCCAGATCATCGGGCCGCGACCTTCGTGCCGGTGCTCGTGCCACTGGCCCGTGGGCGTGAGGATCAGATCGCCGGGCTCCATGGCGCAGACCTCGCCGCCGACCACCGTCACTGCGCCTTCGCCTTCGATCACGATCCGCGCGGCGTTCGGCGTGTGGCGGTGACTGGGCGCGACTTCGCCGGGGAGCACCAACTGGACGCCGAGGTAAATCGCCGCCGATGCCTGCAGGTTCTCGAGGCCGCGACCCGGATTCGCGAGCACGAGGACGCGCCGCTCGGCTTTGTCCATCGGCGTCAGCTCTCCGGCGCGCAGCAACAGCGGCCGGATCGCCACCCACGACCAATGCGCGGGCAGCGTGTTCGTGCGCGGGGCCTTGGGCGGCAACAGCGCGCGCAGATTCGGCCACAGCGGCACGAGGTTCGCCTGCGTAAGCGCCGCGATGTAGTCGCGGGGCAGTTCGTCGAGGGTGCCGAGCGCTTTCATTTTGGACAGTGGGATCGCTGTTCGAAGGGCGGGGCGATCGCTTGCGGACGCGCACGTTGCGTCGGCAGCTTGCACGACTGTACGATGCCGGAGGAATTCATTCAACATGAATGCGTCGCCGGCGCGCTCGATGCCGGGCTGTTTGGCCATGACGGGGCTTCCGGCGATGCGGAGGAAAGGGCTGCCATGATGCGAGCGAAGCGTTTCATCACGGCGATATTGATCGCCGCCGGCGTGGCGGCGACGGGACCGGCCGCTGCGCAGGAACCGGTGCGCATCGGCGTCATCGCCGAATTCTCGGGACCCTTCGCCGATTACGGCGCCCAGATCGTCGCCGGCATGAAGACCTATCTCAAGCTCAACGGCGAGGTCTATGGAGGCAGAAAGGTCGAGCTCATCCTGCGCGACACGACAGGACCGGCACCCGACATCGCCAAGCGCCATGCGCAGGAGCTCCTGACGCGCGACAACGTCGACATCCTCGCGGGGTTCGGGCTCACGCCGAATGCGCTTGCCGTGGCTCCGATCTCAGCCGAGGCGAAAAAGCCGATGGTGATCATGAACGCAGCCACGTCGGTGATCACGACGCGCTCTCCCTATATCGTGCGCGTCTCGCATACGCTGCCGCAGGATACCCAGCCGATGGCGCAATGGGCCGCGAAGAATGGCATCAAGCGCGTTTTCACGCTGGTCTCGGACTTCGGGCCCGGAATCGATGCGGAAACCACTTTCGTGAAATCGTTCAAGGCGGCGGGAGGGGAGATCGTCGACAGCGTGCGTTCGCCGCTCGCCAACAACGACTTCGCGCCGTTCCTGCAGCGGATCAAGGACACGCGTCCGGAAGCGGTATTCGTCTTCCTTCCGCCGGGCAGCCAGACGATCGGCTTCATCAAGGGCTACGAGGAGCGCGGTTTGAAGCAGGCCGGCATCCGCATCATCGCCACCGGCGACCTGACCGACGACGGCGTGCTGCAGGCGATGGGCGACCCCACGCTGGGACTCATCACCAGCTTTCACTACTCGGCAGCGCACGATTCGCCGGAGAACAAGGCGTTCATCAAGGCCTACGTCGAGACCAATGGCACGAAGCTTCGCCCCAACTTCATGGCGTGCGCCGGCTATGACGGGATGGCGGCGATCGCCGAGGCGCTCAAGAAGACGAACGGCTCCACCGATCCCGAGAAGTTCGTCGCGGCGATGAAAGGAATGCGGCTTGCGAGCCCGCGCGGCCCGATTCTGATCGATCCGGAAACGCGCGACATCGTGCAGACCGTGTACATCCGCCGCGTCGAGAAAGTCGATGGCCTGCTCTACAACATCGAGTTCGACAAGTTCCCCGACGTCAAGGATCCGGGAAAGCAGCCGTGATGGCGAACGACGTCGAAGAAAGAGCGCGCGAGCGTCTCGCGATCCGCGAGGTGGTCGAGAACTGGGCGCTGTGGCGCGACGCCGGCGACTGGGAGCGCTTTCGCACCGTCTGGCACGACGACGGCTGGATGACCGCGACGTGGTTCCAGGGCCCTGCCGCGAAATTCATCGAGGTCAGCCGGGCCGGCTTCGAGCGCGGCGTCAGCATTTTGCACTTCCTCGGCGGCTCCAGCGTCGACCTCAAGGGCGCGCGCGCGATCGCGCAGACGAAGATGACGATCAACCAGCGCGCGCAGGTCGACGGCGTGCTGGTCGACGTCGTCTGTACCGGGCGGTTCTTCGATTTCTTCGAAAAGCGCGGCGGCCGCTGGGCGATCGTGCG
>Ga0070675_100003922_pt1 | contig 11269 bp, 6 predicted proteins | sample KBSM43metaG_FD_65343 | JGI IMG/M metagenome (GOLD analysis project Ga0070675, IMG submission 65343) | Miscanthus rhizosphere microbial communities from Kellogg Biological Station, Michigan, USA - KBS M4-3 metaG | ecosystem: Host-associated > Plants > Roots > Rhizosphere > Soil ...
TCGAGCAGGGTCGTGCCCGAGCGCGGAAAGCCGACGAGGAAGACCGGCGCCGGCCGGCTGCGGTCGGGCTCCGCCGGCGACCAGCCGGCGGCATAAGCGGGCGTCAGCATCGCCGCCAGAGCGGCGACATGGGCGCGGTAGGCGGCGGCGCCCCCGGCCGGGGCGGCCTCCCCGGCCAGCCGGTTCATCTCCGCATAGGCTTCGAACGCGGCGGCGGCATCGCCGGCCTTGTCCGCCAGCCGGCCGATCAGCTGGGCGCGGCGGACGGGGTCGTTCGCGGCCTTGCGCGCCGCGGCGAGCGCCGCTTCGAGCCGGCCCTCGCGCTCCAGCGCCAGCGCTTCGAGATAGAAGAGATCGCCGACGCCCTGGGCCGCCGCTTCCGCGATCAGCCGCGGCAGCAGCTCGAGCCGGTTGCCGCGCTCGAGCAGCAGCCCGCGCTCGAGGAAAGCGGCGGCGAGGCCGGGCTGGACCGCCAGCGCCGCCCGATAGGCGGCGTCGGCCTCGTCGAAGCGGCCGAGCCCCGAAAGCGCCCGGCCGCGCTCGAGCTGGACGTCGGGCGATCGCGGCGCGAGCTCCGCCGCCCGGGCGAGCGACGGCAGCGCCTCGCCGTGGCGGCCGAGCAGGCGCAAAGTCCGGCCGAGGTCGAGCAACGCCGCCGGGTGATCGGGGGCGAGCCGCGCCGCCTGGCCGAACGCTCGCGCCGCCTCGTCGAGCCGGCCGGCCTCGGCGAGGCTGACGGCGAGATTGTAGTGGATCGCCGCGAGATCGGGCCGGATCAGGCTGGCCTGGTGAAGCGCCGCGATCGCTCCGCCCTGGTCGCCGGCGGCGCGGCGGGCATTGCCGAGATTGTTCCAGATCTCCCAATCGGCGGGATCTGCGGCAACGACCTGCTCGTAGCAGGCGATCGCCTCGCCGAGCCGCCCCTGCGCCTGCAGGTCGTAGCCTTCGCGCCGGAGGTCCGTCACAATTCGTAGCCGAGCCGCTCGGCCCAGGGCGCCAGGATCGGCAGCACCGGCGCCAGCTGGTCGCGGTAACGCTGCCAGCGCCCGGCCGCGCGCCGGTAGATCGGCTCGGCGACCTGGGCGTAGCTGGCGGTGCGGATATAGGAGCGCCCCTCCGCCGCGGCCTTGTTGTCGAGCACCTTCGGGTCCCAGTCGAGGCCGAGGAAGGCGAGCAGCGGCCGCATCTCGCCTTCGAGATCCTCGACCATGCGCTCGTAGCGGATCGCGTGGACGTCGAGCGGCAGAAGGTCGCCGGCGCGCGTCCAGGCCGCCATCGCCGCATCGTAGAGCCGCGCCGCCTCTTCGATGTCGGTGAAGGCGCGCATCGCATGGTTGAGCTCGAAATTGGCCATGAAGCAGCTCAGCACGGCGTCGCAGGGGTGGCGCTCGACGAAGACGATCCTGGCGTCGGGGAAGAGGCGATGGATCAAAGGCGCCCGCGCCATGTGCAGCGGGAATTTGTCGATCACCCTCTGCCCCGGCGCCGGCGGCGCGAGCTCTTCCAGCACTTCGAAATAGCGCGCCCTCAGCGCATTCGAATCCCCCGACATGTGTTCCACCGCATCGAGCACCGGCACTTCCTCGAGCACGTGCAGCTGCGGCAGGTTCAGGAGCAAGGTGTCGAGCAGGGTCGTGCCCGACCGCGGAAAGCCGAGGATGAAGGCGGGCGAGGGCGGGCCGCTGTCAACCTCGGCCGGGCCCCAGTCGGCCGGCGCGGCGGCGGCGATCTCGCGGCGATAGCTCGATCGGTCGGCCGGCGGCGCCGCCGCTTCGGCCGCCCGGTTCATCTCGGCGAAGGCGGCGAAGGCGCGCGGCGCATCGCCGAGCCGGTCGTAAATCTCGCCGAGCAGTTGCGCGCGCCGCGCCGGCTCGATCGAGTCGGGCGCGGCTTGCGCCAGCGGCAGCGCCTCGGCGAAGCGCCGCTGCCGGCGCAGCAGCCAGGCCCGGAGGAAGCCGAGCTCCGGCGCCGCCGGCGCGCTCTCGATCAGCAGGGCGAGGTCGTCGAGCCGGTTCTGGGTCTCGAGCAGCAGGCCGAGCTCGAGATAGGCTGGGACGAAGCCGGGATCGGCCGCGATTGCCGCGCGATAGGCGCTTTCCGCGGCCGCGAAGTCGCGCGCTTCGGCCGCGGCAACGCCCAGTTCGGTCCGCACCAGCGCGTCGTCCGGGGCGGTCCGTACCGCCGCTTGCATTACCGCGAGCCGTTCCTCGTGCCGCCCGGCGGCGGCGAGCGCGTTCGACAGGTTGATCGCGATCTGGGCGAGCTCGGGCTTCAGCCGGACCGCCCGGCGCAGGGCCTGGACGGCCCCCTCGGCGTCGCTGGCGGCGCGGCGGACGTTGCCGAGATTGTTCCAGCTTTCCCAATCGTCCGGCCAGGCCTCGACCACATTTTCATAGGCCGCCGCCGCTGCCGCCAGCCGGCCCAGCTGCTGGTCGGCATAAGCGGCGAGGCGGGCGAGCCGCGGATCGCCGCCGCCCGCCGCCGCGACCGCGCTCGCCTCGTCGAGCGCGCCCACCGAGATCAATGCGAGCGCGAGGTTGCAGCGGGTCGGCACGTCCTGGGGCGCGGCGTCGAGCACGCGGCGGAAGTGGGGAATGGCGGCGGCCGGATCGCCGGCCTGGGCGGCGGCCAGGCCCGCGCGCAGGTGAAGGTCGAGGCTCATGCGGGCTTGGTGACGTCGAACGCGACCGTCATCCGCTCGCCGGCACCGAACGGGACGGTGCCGTGCCACATGGTCGAGGGGAACAGCACCAGCCGGCCCGGCCTGGGCTCGACATAACGGAAGGGCTCGAGGCCGAGGCCGAGCTCGGCCTGCGGCTCGCCGAGCTTCAGCCAGCCCTCATGGCCTCGGCCCATTTCGGGCAGGGTCACGTAGAAGGCCGAGCTCAGCCAGCCGGCGGGGTGGATGTGGTTGGAATGAAAGCCGGCGCCAGGCAGCCGCACCGACCAGGAGCCCGAGAAGCGGACCGGCGCGCGCCGTGCGATCAGCGTCGGATGGCCCGGCTCGGGCGGCGGCAGCTGCGCGATGTGGCGCTCGACCGCGGCGACGATGGCGCCGCGCAGGGCCCGGATTTCGGGCTCGATCCGCGCGAAGAGCGGTCCGTCGGTCTGGGTGCCGCCGCGCACGGATTGCTCGAGCGGCTGGTGGAGATCGTGGTGCAGGCCGCGGAGCGTTGCGGCGAGCGCGTCGAGCGAGGGGATGTCGTCGGCGATGTCGTAGATGCCGACCAGGTGAGGATCGCCCTCGAGCCATTGCCAGCGCGGGTCGCCGGTCAGCCGCCAGGCGGTGGCGACATAGGGCCAGACGAAATCGGCTTCCGGCGCCTTAAGCCAGGGCTCGGCGAAGGCGGCGGCCTCGGCCGGGCGCCCGGCGCGCAGCAGATGGCGAAGGTAGCGCGCCGCCATCGTCACATGGGCGATCGGCCCGAGCGCCGCGAACAGGGCGTCGGCCCTCTCGATCTCGCCTTTCTCGGCGGCCGCGACCGTCTCCAGCGCATCGAAGATGATGCTCGTCCCGGCCGCGCTGCGCCCGCCGGCGACCACCGCCAGCGCCGAGTCGTAGCGGCCGGCATGCATCAGAGTATCGGCCCATTCGCGCCAGATCGCGACCTCGCGCGGCGCCGCCGCGGCCGCGGCCTCGTAGCTCTGGGTGAAGCTTTCGCGCTCGCCGGCGAGCCAGCGCAGCCGGCAGAGCGTCGCGTGGCCCGCCAGCCAGCCCGGGTTGCGCGCCAGCTGCCCCTCGAGCCCGGCGATCGCCTCGCCGATCCGGCCTTCGGCGAGCTGGGCGGCGGCGCGGCCGAGCAGCACGGCGCCGTCATTGGGGGCGAGCGCGAGCGCCCGGTCGAACAGGGAAAGCGCCGGCAGCCCCGCTTCCATCGCCGAGCGGGCGAGGCTGTGGGCGATGAGGGCGTCGTTCGGGGCGAGCGCCGCCGCTTTCTCGAAGGCGGCAACCGCGGCTCCCAGCTCCTCGAGCTTGCGGTTGGCGAGCCCGAGAACCTGCCAGACTCGGGCGTCGCCGGGATGGCGCTCGGCCGCCCGTTCGAGCAGCGGCAGCGCCTCGGCTTCGAGCCCGCTCTTCACCGCCTTGGCGCCGGCCGCGAACACCGCGTCGGCATTGTCGGGGCTGACGGACTTGAGCAGCAATGCGGCGTCGCCGGTCACAGCCCCTCCATCGGCTCGGCCGGATCGGTCGCGGCCAGCACCGCCGTCACCGCCGCGCGCTCGGCCGGCGACAGATCGGGATGCCAGGTATCGACGATGAAGACGACGCGCAGCGCCGCGCTCGGGTTCAGCGCCTCGTGCTCGATCGTGTCGTCGAACACCCACGCTTTGCCCTCCTCCCACAGCCGAGTCTCGGCGCCGACCCGGAACCAGCAGCCCTCGGGCACGACCAGCGGCAGGTGGCAGACCAGCCTTGTGTTGGCGACGCCGGTATGGGGCGGGATATGGGCGCCGGGCGCGAGCAGCGAGAACATCGCATTGGGCCCGCGCCGGGCGATGTCGGGCTGGTCGAGCCGGCCGAGCAGCGCCATCGCCGCCGGGCAATGGCGCGCATTGGCCTCGATCCTGACACCGTTCTGGACGAGGTGGATCGCGGTCCAGGCCCGGTTGCGGTTGAGCTCCGCCCATTGCCGCAGCGGGACGTCGTCGGGATATTGGATATAGGGGACGAGCTCGGCCCGCTCGGCCGCCATCACCCGCTCAAAATCCTCGCGGATGGCGCCGGTCGCGGCCTCCAGCGCGGCCAGCCAGGGGAAATCCTCGCGGTCGTGATACTCGCGCTCGCGAAGGCCCGGATAGTGGAAATGGGTCGGCTCGGAATGGTAGGGCCGGGTCCGGCGCAGGGCGTTGGACTGGAAGCGGGCGAAGCGGCTTTTCTCGCGCGGGTCGAGCGCCGCTTCGGCGCCCGCCGAGGCCTCGGCGAGCCGCTCGGCGGCGGCGGCGACGTGCTCGGCGTGGCGGCGGCGCGCCGCTTCGGCCATCGCCGCGAGATGGGCCGGCACCGTCTCCGGCGCCTGGGCGAGGGCGTAGCCGTAGGTTTCGCCGGCCGCCTCCCTGCGGCCCAGGCGGTCGAGCAGATTGGCCTTGAGCAGCAGCGGCACGAAATCGAGCGGATCGATCCTGAGCGCCCCGGCCACGGCGGCGAGGGCGCCGTCGAGATCGCCGGTCGCCCGGCACATCGCGGCGAGCTTCAGCCAGGTCTCGCCGCGGCCCGGCTCGAGCTCGGTCGCCCGCTCGAGCAGCGCCCGCGCGCCGGCCGGATCTTTTCCGGCGGCGCGGTCGGCCTCGGCCTCGAGGGCGTCGGCAGGGCTGGGCTGGCTGCGGTCCACGGCGCACTCTCTAGCGCGACTGGAGGCCAAAAGAAAACGGCGGGCCGAAGCCCGCCGTCGAGTATTTGAGGTCTTGTCCCCGGCTTAGAAGTCGAGGGTGATGCCGGCGAAGATGTAGCGGCCGAGCGCATCGTAGACCTGGGTGTAGGTATTGCCGTTGCAGATGCCGGCCGGGCAGGCGGTGCTGCCGACGCTCGGCGGGTCGCGGTCGAAGATGTTGTTGACGCCGAGCCGGAGATTGTAGTGGTCGCCGAGCCGGGCGGTCATCGTCAGGTCGAAATATTGCTGCGACGGGATGCGCGCGTCGGCGGGACGGAGCTGACCGCCGCTGGAGCTCGACCCGTCATTGTCGACCCCGCTGAAGTAGCGCCAGCGAGCCGCGAAGCCGATGCCCGACGGATGGACCCAGCTGAGGTTCGCCGTGTGCCGCCATTCGGGGGTCGGAGTGCCGCAGATCGCGCCGTAGAGGCCGACGCACGTCCGCACGGTCTGGCCATTGTCGGTGTTCAGATTGTCGAGCCAGGTGCCGACGAAGCTCGCGCTGAGGCTGCCGAGGGTGCCGATCTCCATGCTGTAGCTCGCCTGGACGTCGATACCGCGGGTCTTGAGCGAGCCGATGTTGATCGACAGATCCTGGACGTAGCCGTTGCCGGTCCGCCACAGCGAGCCGAACTGGTCGCGATGGACGAGGCCGCAGAACAGCGGATTCAGCGTCAGCCGGCACTGGTCGAGGATCTCGTCGGCGCCGACGCCCTGGATGGCGCCGTCGAGGGTGATGTCGAACCAGTCGACCGTGATCGCCAGCCGCGGAATGAAGCTCGGCTGCAGCACGATGCCGACGGTGTAGGTGTCGGCGACCTCGGGATCGAGGTTCGGGTTGCCGCCGATCAGGCCGTTATACTGCGACGCAGGGTTCGGCTGGATCGTGCCGTACTGCCCCGCGCTGACGCCCATCGCCTGGCAGGCGGCGAGCGAAGCGGTCGGCGCCGCGCCCGCGCACGGGTCGGTGCTGCCGTCGAGGACGACGCGCTGCGGAGCGAACAGCTCCTGGATGTTCGGCGCCCGGACCGCGCGGTTGTAGGTGGCGCGGAAGCGGATGTCGCGGATCGGCGCGAAGTCGATCGCCACCTTGTAGGTGTCGGTGCTGATCGAGCGGGCGCCGATGCCGTAATCCGAATAGCGATAGCCGCCTTCGAGCGAGAGGTTGTAGATGAAGTTCTCCTCGATGATCGGGATACGGACCTCGACGAACGCTTCCTTGACGTCGAAGTCGCCGGCGACGGGGAGCGTCGGGGCGCCCTGGCCGGCAAGGTCGGACGAAGGCAGGGTCGAGAAGGCCTGGTCGACGAGCAGCTCGAGGGTCTCGCGGCGATACTCGACGCCGAGCGCGATGCCGATGCCGTTGTTCGCCCAGGGGAACTTCATCCCCCACGAGCCGAGGTCGCCGGTCAGCGACGCGTTGGCGATGCTCTGCTGGGTGACGCCGCGCTGCAGGCCCGGAGTCTGCAGGTAGTTGAGCGCGGCGGGGTTGACCGAGTTCAGCGCGAACACGTCCCAGGGAACGCAGCTCGGGTCGGTGCCGCCGGCCTGCGCGGAACGGCAGATCGGGTCGACGCCGACGGTGGCCGGATTGTCGATCACGTCGAGCGCGAGGCCGAGACGGCGGACCGAGAAGTCGTTCGAATAGGTCTCGGCGAAGTTGGTCTGACCGAACTGGTAGTACATGTCGTACGACCAGGCGTCGTTCAGCTGGCCGTTCATGCCGGCGACGATCCGGTAGCTGGTGTGCTGCAGGTCGTCGCGGCGGCCGCCGCCTTCGACGTTGCGCCGGAGGATCTGGAGGACGGCGCGGTTGTAGGGCGTGCCGCTGATCGGATCGATGAATACCGCCGGCACGCCGCCGGTGGTGCCGCCCGCGTTGAGCAGGTTCGCCGGCTGGCAGACCAGAGCGCGCTGCTGGGCCGACATCAGCGGGTTGTCGCAGTTGATCGTGGTGGTGTTGCCGAAGTCGCCCGAGGGGGCGATCTGGGCGACCGTGCGGTCGTCCATGAACATCACCTCGAGATACGGACGCAGCGAATCGCTGATCTCGTAATTGGCGAACGCGCCGAGCGTGTAGCGCTCGTCGGGACGCTGGTAATAGTTGGTCGGCGCGAAGTTGTACGGCGTCGTCCCGGGGATGAAGGTCCGGTTCGGGCCGACCTGCAGGGTCTGCAGGTTGGTGAAGAAGGTGCCGTTGGCCGAGGTGGCCGAGCCGCCGCAGGTGAAGTCGGTGACGCCGAGATTGACGCCGGTGCCCGGGCCCGCCGCGATCTGGGCGGCGGTACGCGCGGTCAGCGCGCAGGCGCTGTAGGCGCGCCGGCCCTGGGTGATCGCGTTGGTGCGGCGATAGCCGGCATAAGCGACGACGTGGCCGCGATTGTCGTCGAACGCGGCGCCGATCGCCAGGTTCGCGTCCCAGGTGCCGCCGTCGGCGACGTTGCCGGTCGGATAGGCGACGAGGCGGTTCGGCGCGTTGAGCGCGTTGAGGATCGAGCCGCGGACGTCGCTATTGTCGTGCTGGAAGAAGCTGTACTGCGAATCCAGCCGGACGCCGGTGAAGTTGGTGTCCATGATGAAGTTGACGACGCCGGCGACGGCGTCCGAGCCGTAGACCGAGGAGGCGCCGCCGGTCAGCACGTCGACCCGCTGGATCATCATGCCGGGGATGACGTTGATATCCGGGGCCGAGGAGCCGGGATCGCCCGGGACCAGCCGGCGGCCGTTGACCAGGACCAGGGTGCGAACCGTGCCGAGGCCGCGCAGGTTGAGGGTCGCGGTGCCCGACGCGCCGTTCGAGACGGTGCTGCTCTGGCCGGCGAAGACCTGCGGCAGCGAGTTGAGGAGATCCTCGGCGCGGACCGTGCCGGTGGTGCGCACCTGGGCGCTGTTGAGGACCGTGACGGGGCTGGTCGCGGTGAGGTTGGGCTGCGGAATGCGGGAACCGGTGATCGTGATCACCTCTTCGTCGGTCGCGGCAGCGCCTTCGGCCGGGCCGGCCTGAGGCTGCTGGTCGTCCTGTGCGAAGGCGGGAGTCGCCATGCCGAGCGCGCCACAGATGACGGTGGTGGCCAGCAGATTGCTCAGAAACTGATTCTTGTACCTCATGTCGGTCCCCTTAGATCGGCCGCAGCCGTGATTCGCGCACCAGCTCGACACTGGTGGAACAAGCTGCGTTTACGGGATGAAACGAATCTGACGCAATTGCCAGCGCTTGAATTCCCCCCCATTTTTGCAGTGCGTGGCAAAATTACCACAATGGTACGACCTGCTGCGGGAGGCTTGCGCAACGCCGTCGCCGTCCGCCATAGCGATGCCGGGATCATTTCGGACTGGACGCTGACCATGACTTGCAAGCCGTTTCTGCTCGCCGCCCTCCTGCTCGGACTCGTCACCGCGGCCTCCGCCCAGCGCGGCGACCGCCGCGAGCCGCGCCGGCAGCAGGAGCAGCCCGAGCTGTTCCAGGCGCTGGTCCGCTGCCGGGCGATCACCGAGGATTCGGCGCGGCTGCGCTGTTTCGACGCCGCCTCGGCGGCGCTCGCCCAGGCGGCCGAGCGGCGCGAGCTGGTGGTGGTCTCGCGCGAGCAGGTCCGCGAGAGCCGGCGCCGGCTGTTCGGCCTCGCTCTGCCGCGGCTGCCGATCTTCGGCGGCGGCGACGACGGCCGCGAGGACGCGGCGGACGAGATCGATCATATCGAAAGCACGGTCCAGTCGGCGAGCCAGGACGGCTACGGCCACTGGGCGGTGCGGCTCGCCGACGGCAGCCTGTGGGTGCAGACCGACAACAACATGCTGGCGCTGCGGCCGCGGCCGGGGCAGACGGTGGTGGTCCAGCGGGCCGCGCTCGGCTCCTACATGATGCGGGTCAACCGCCAGCCCGGCATCCGGGTCCGCCGCCAGCTCTAGCGCTATTCCACGTCATCCTGACGAAAGTCAGGACCCATGAACACGGAGGGCGAGATCTTGCCCGCTCCGTGTTCATGGCTCCCAAATCAAGTTTGGGATGACGTGGACCTTGCGATCAGCGCGGCGCACTCCCCACCACGCCCGCCGGATCGATCCGGGCGCCGTTCCAGACCAGGCTCCAGTGGAGGTGCGGCCCGGTCGCCCGGCCGGTCGCGCCGACGGTGCCGATCGGCTCGCCCTGGCGCACCCTTTGGCCGGGCCGAACCGCGGCGCTCGACAGATGGAGGAAGGCGCTGGTCAGCCCCAAGCCGTGATCGATGATGACGAGATTGCCCTCGAGGCTGAAGCTCGGCGGCGGCGCCAGGGTGACGATTCCGTCGGCCGGCGCCACCACCCGGGCGCCGGCGCCGGCGGCGATATCGGCGCCGCTATGATAGGCCGCCGCGACCCCGCCGCGGTAGACGCGCTGCGCCCCGAACGGCCCGCTGAGGCGGCCGCGCGCCGGCCAGATGAAGCGCTGGGCCCAGCCCATGCTCGCCGCCTGCTGGGCCCGGGCGGCGCCGATCAGCCGCAATTCGCCGTCGCGGAGGCGCTGATATTCGAGGGTCGGGCCGCCGCTCGGCCGGGCCATGCCGACATGCTGGATCCGCCACGCCCTGGGCGCCACCTGGATCGTCTCGGCGATCACGACGCCGCCGGCCTCGGCGGCGAGGCGAACGGCCGGCGGCGAATCGCGGTCGAAGCCGATCAGGAAGCGGCCGTCGGCGGCGAGCGGGACGGGGCGGCCGTCGGCGGTCAAGGCGGTCGTTCCCGCCGGCGCCCTGCCCCGGATCAGCGCGCCCTGGGCCGGAATCCCGTCGAGCGAGAAGGCCGGCGCCTGGGCGGCGGCCAAAAGCAGCGCCGCCGCCGGCAGCGCGCTCACCCGATCACCCGCACCGCCGCCCGCTCCGCCTCGCTGAGCAGCGGGTTCCACACGTCGAGGATCAGGATCGTCCGCTCCTCGTCGCTGTCGTTCCAGGCTTCGTGCTCGATCGTGTCGTCGAACGCCCACGCCTTGCCCGCCTCGAACGGCCGGCTTTGCGAGCCGACCCTGAGGCCGCAGCCGGCGGGCACGATCAGCGGCAGATGGACGGTGGTGCGGACGTTGTTGGAGCCGGTGTGCGGCGGGATCCGGGTGCGCGGCGCGAGCACCGAGAACATCGCCGTCGGCCCCTTGCCGGGCAGATCGAGCAGCGGCAGGCTGTCGAGCAGGGCCGCCGTTGCCGGGCAGCGGGCGCAATTCTCCTCCCGCCGCACCCCGTCCTCCCAGAAGAACCAGGCGCTCCAGCGCGGCGAGTGGTTGAGCTCGTGCCACTGGTTGACCGGCTGGGTCGGATCGAAGCCGACATAGGGGCGAAAGCCGCGCTCGTCGCGATCGAGCAGGGCGGCGAGCTCGGCGCGGATCTCGGCGGTCTGCGCCTCGAGCGCGGCCAGCCAGGGGAAATAGTCGCGGGCGAAGAACTCGATCGCCGGCAGATAGGGGAAATGGCCGTCGACCGGCTGCTGGACATAGACCTTGCGGCGGCCGGTGCGCTGCCCGGCATAGGCCTCGGCCCGATGAAGGTCGGCCCCGGGATGGGCGGCGCGGACCGCGGCGAGCGGCCCTTCGAGCGCGGCGGCGCGGCGCGAATCCTCGGCCTCGACCAGCGCCAGCCCGTGCGCGAGCGCCCGCCGCGCCGGCTCGGGCAAAGCGTCGGCGCGCGGGCCGGTGGCGATGATCGCCCGGAACATCGCCAGCGCCTCCGCCTCGCGGCCGCTGCGGGCCAGCAGCTCGGCCTTCATCAGCACCGCCGGCACGTAATAGGGATCGATCGCCAGCGCCCGGTCGAGGCTGGCGAGGCCGCGGTCGAGGTCGCCGGCGAGGTCGCAGGCCTGGGCGAGGTTGAACCAGATCGGCGCCGAGCCCGGCTCGGCCGCCGCCGCTTGCTCGAGATGGCCGATCGCCGCCGCCGGAT
>Ga0070675_100003923_pt1 | contig 11268 bp, 9 predicted proteins | sample KBSM43metaG_FD_65343 | JGI IMG/M metagenome (GOLD analysis project Ga0070675, IMG submission 65343) | Miscanthus rhizosphere microbial communities from Kellogg Biological Station, Michigan, USA - KBS M4-3 metaG | ecosystem: Host-associated > Plants > Roots > Rhizosphere > Soil ...
GCACTCACCGGTTTCTCGCCTGTGCGAGGCCGAGCAGGCGTCGCAGTTCCGTAAACGGATTGGGCGCGTCGTCGACACGAATATCGACAATCCGTTCGACAGTGGAATCGGAGTTCGGCGGCAGCGGTCGAACCACCAGAATGCCGCCAGACTGCATGCCACGCGTGTCGCCGCCCTTCGACTGGCCGGCGTCGAGCGCGTCCATCAAGCGATCGGCCATCGTGCCCTTGCCATGCTCGTACGCGACTGCCATCGCTCTGAGAACCTCTTCGCTTTTCAGCGTGTTGCCCTGCACCGAAAAATTCGTGCCAGCGATGTGTCCGGCGTAACCGCCGAAATGCACCGGATCGTTCTTGTCGAAATTCCGCTCGATCACGCGTTTGCCAGTGTAAACGGCCGAGCGGCCTGCTGCGTCGATGACGCCAACCTGGCGCGTGTCGCGACCCGGATCCTCGTCGGTGATCTTTTTCACGACCTCTGCGGGACTGAGGCCTTGTTCGAGAAGGGCGATCGCCTTCGGTCCGTACTGCCGGTTCGCTGATGCTTGAGTGGCGACGGCGCCAACGCCAGCTTTCGCATACGGAACCGCCGCGCCCGCACCGAACGCTCGCGACTGGACCGCGACGCCAAAATCCTTCGTCGCCGGATCGAACGCGATAATTGAAAACGTGCAAAACCACGGATCGGGCGAATCCGTCTGCGCCGCAAGCGGCGACGCCGCGATTACGAGGCAAAGCAGCAGCTTCTTCACACGCCCCTCCAAACGAGCCGTCATTCTACCGCGCGGTTCGGGTACAGTAACGCGCGATGACGGCGGGCAGAATCGTCGGTGTCGGCGTGATTGGCGCCGGTGCGTGGGCACGCGGTGCGCACTTGCCAGGATATAAACGCGATACACGGTGCCGGCTCGTCGGTATCGCCGATACCCAGATCGACCGCGCGCGTGACGCGGCTCGCGAATTCGACATTCCGTTCATCACCGCCGACGCGCGTGAATTGATCGGTCACGAAGACGTGGACCTGATCGACGTTTGTACGCCGAGCCACACCCATTTCGACCTTGCCTGGGCCGCACTCGAGGCGGGCAAACACGTGCTGTGCGAAAAACCTGTCGCTTACGACTTCCGCGACACGTTGAGGGCACGCGATCTGGCACGGGCGAAGCAACTGAAAACCAAAGTCGGCCTGACGTTTCGCTACAGCCCGGCGATGCGATACATGCGCGAGCTGGTGGCTGAGGGCTTCGTCGGCACTCCATTTATCTTCAACGGCTACGAGCAGAATTCACAATGGCTCGATCCGATGAATCCGTTGCGGCAGGTCGATCCGGATGCGGATCAGTCGGTGCTGCAGGTGTCGTCGCTGGAGGGCTATGGTGCTCCGATCATCGACCTCGCGCATCTCTTTGTCGGCAGCGATCTCGCGAAAGTCGTCGGCACGATGCGCAACTTCATTCCCGATCGCATGGTCCGCGCCACCGGCCGAATGATGCGGATGAACATCGACGATGGCGACATTTTTCTCGGCGAGTTCATCAATGGCGCACTCTGTTCGATCCAGACCAGCTTCGTAACGGTTGGAAACTATCCCGGCATCGAGGCGCGAATTTACGGCAGCAAAGGCGCGCTGATCTGCCGGCTGGTCGAGGAAGCGGGCATTTGCGAAACCTTGAAGGCGGCGACTCCAGATCAGGTCGAGTTCCGAGAACTCGACATTCCATCGCGTTTCTATCCAGCCGGTGGCAGCGCCCGAGAATCGTGGCGCACGTTGTTCTACGCGAACTTGATCAAGAGTTTCATCGACGAAGTCCTGGACGGCGGAGAGGCCAACGAAGGGGATTTTGGCGATGGCGCGTGGATACAGGAAGTAATCAACGCGGTCGAGCGGTCGTACCGCGAGCGCCGTTGGACCGACCTGCCGCTTCCCCGTTGATGTCTCGCGTGCTGGGCGAATTCCTCGACAGCTATTACCGGCTGAGGCCGGTGAACGCCACGTTCACCGGAATCCACGATCACGATCATCGGCTGCCGGACTGGTCGCCCGAAGGCCTCGGCGCGGCGGTCGCGGAGATGACAGCGGTTCGAACCCGCCTCGCCGCGACGCCGCCGCTTGCCGCGTCGCTTCACGATGTTCACGAGCGCGATCGGCAGCTGGCGATTTCGTTTCTCGACGTCCAACTCGCGGAACACGAAAGCGGGCACTTCGTTCAAGCCAATCCGTCGCTCGCGGTCGGCGAAGCAGCCTTTGCGGTGATTGCGCTGATGACGCGCCCGTTTGCATCGTCGGCGGTACGAGCCGCCGCGGCGATCGATCGGCTTGCGGCGGTTGCCGGGTTTCTCTCGGGCGCTCGCCGTTCGCTGACGAAAGGCACTCCGGACGAATGGAAGAAGAAGTGCCTCCGTGAGTGCCGGGGCGTCGATGCGCTGCTTGATTCAGGGATCGACAGATGGATTGCCGCGGACACAATCGACGAGGTCAGCGGCAAAAGGCTGAGACGAGCCGCAGATGCAGCGCGGGCCGCCTTTGACGATTTTCAACGATGGATCACCAAAGACTGCCCTGCCGGCGCGGCGTCGCGATACGCCTGCGGAGCAGATCTCTTCGATCTGCTGCTCGCGCGAGGTCATTGGTCGACGGAGTCACGAAATACTCTGTTTGCCGGCGCCAGCGACGCACTCGATCAGGCACTGCATTCGCTGAACGACCGTGCCGCCAGCGAGGACGGGTGGCCGGCTGTGCAGCGGCGCCTGGCCGCGGCACACCCGACCACAAACGATTACCTGGATGAATACCAGCGCATCTGGACCAACTGCCGCCAGCGAGCGCTGGATGTCGACCTGGTGACGTGGCCGGATTCGCCGATCCGTTACGTGCCAATTCCAGTTCAGACTCGTGAAGCCGCGCCATACCTCTATTACTTGTTCTATCGATCGCCTGCCCCGTTCGATCGGCTGCCAGTACACGACTACGTGGTGACCCCGATCGATGCTTCGATGGAACGCGATGAGCAAGAGCGCCGATTACGAGCGACCAACACCAGCGTCATCAAGTTGAATCACGTCGTTCATCACGGAGCGATCGGGCATCATGTGCAGAACGCGCACACCTGCGCGTGCCCTTCCGCGATCGGCCAGATCGCGGCGGTCGATTGCGCCAGCCGAATCGGGATGTTTCTCGGTGGCACGATGGCCGAGGGGTGGGCGTGCTACGCGACCGATCTGATGGATGAAATCGGCTTTCTAACGCCTGACGAATCGCTGGCGCAGCAACACACCCGTGCGCGCCTGCTCGCACGTGCCGTGGCGGACATCGGGCTTCACGACGGCCGGTTGACGTTCGACGACGTGACTGCGATCTACCACGACCGGATCGGGATGCCGGAGGATGCGGCTCGGGCAGAGGCCTGCAAGAATTCGATGTTTCCTGGCACGGCACTGATGTACTGGCTCGGAACGGACGGCCTGCATCGGCTGCGTGACGACCGGAAACGCGCGGAAGGCAGCGCGTTTTCCCTGCGACGCTTTCACGATCGCGTGCTGTCATTCGGCTCGATTCCGGTGCCGCTGGTCGCCCAGTTGTGGCCGTGAAACACTTTCGAGCTGCCTCCTACTTCGGCGCAGCCATGGTGTCGCTGATTTCACTGGGGTGTGCCGCGGACCACTCTGGCGGCAACCAGCCGTCGAACGAGCTGCTGATTGTCGGCTACGACCGTGAACCGGATACGCTGAACCGCTTCAGCACGCACATCCTCGAAGACATCCAAACCTGCGTTGTCGAGGGGCTGACCACGACTGACGAGAAAATGAATGTCATTCCGCTGCTTGCCGCGTCGGTACCGACACTCGAGAACGGCGGTGTCGTGCTGCGCCGCGATGGCGGCATGGATGTCACCTGGAAGCTGCGGCCGAACGTTGCCTGGCATGATGGCGTGCCGTTCACCTCGGCAGACGTCAAGTTCACCGTCGACGCCATCAACGGACCGAACTACAACCCGGAAAGCACCGACGGCTTCGATCGCATCAGCTCGGTCGATACTCCCGATGCGCTGACCGCCGTGGTGCACTACAAGGAAATCTACGCGCCCTACGATATTCAGTTCATTCGCGGCGCGCTGCCAAAACATGTCCTCGAAGGCCGCGACATCGACCGCGCGCAGGACTACAACCGCAATCCGCTGGGAACCGGGCCATACAAAGTTGCCGACTGGCAGGCCGGCGAGTTCATCATGCTCGAGCGGGTTCCCCATTACTGGCGAGGTGACGAATACCCGAAGATCCGCCGCCTGCTTTTTCGGTTCGTCGCCAACACCAACACCCGAATCAACCAGCTCAAGGCTGGCGAGGTCCACGTCGTCGCACTGATGCCGTGGGACAAGTTTCGCGAGATGCAGGGCGTCTCGTCACTCGTCATCCATCGAACCACCGGCAATGCCTACGAGCACGTGACGCTCAACGAGCGTCAGATTCCGGCATTCGCGGACATCCGCGTGCGACGCGCACTGATTCATGCGCTCGACCGCGAACTCTACGTCAAAACGATTCTCGACGGCCTGGCAGCGGTGGCGCACGGTGCGATTCAACCAGTGTCGTGGGCCTACACCGATCAGGTCGCCCGATATCCGTTCGATCCGGCAAAGGCCAGGGCGCTGCTCGACGACGCCGGTTGGAAGACCGGCGCGAATGGCATCCGCGAACGCTATGGAAAACCGCTGGCGTTCACGCTGATTACCCAGGCCGGTTTCGCGATTCGCGAAACGATCGCGCAGGCAATCGAGCGCCAATGGCGCGACGTCGGCGTCGACGCCAAAGTGGAGTTGCACGACGGCACCGCGATCAGCTCGCTCTGGTTCGAAGGCCGGTTCGACGCGATGCTGCATTGGTGGCAGATGCCGTCGGATCCCGAACTGACCACGTTTTTTGCCGCGGATCGAACACCGCCCGCCGGCCGCAACATCAACTTCTTTCGTGACGACGACCTGACCAGGCTGTTGTATGCGTCGGATCGGACGGTGGATCGCGCGGAACGGACGCGTTTGTTGCACCGCGCGCAGGCGATGCTGGCCGAAGCCGTGCCGGAGATTCCACTCTATAACGTGACGCGCCTCGACGTGGTTCCCGCGTCGTTGCAGAACTTCAAGGGCAATCCCACCAACACCGGCATCTTCTGGAACGTGCACGAATGGGAGATCCGGTAACTCGTCCGGCTCGGTCGTGACGCGCTTTCTGGCACGGCGGATCGTTCAGGCGATTCCGTTGCTGTTCGTCATCTCCCTGCTGGCATTCTTCCTCATTCATGCAGCGCCAGGCGGGCCGTTGGCTGTCTACCTCTCGAACCCGAGTGTACGACCGGAAGATATCGAACGACTGCGCCACGCCCTCGGCCTCGATCGACCGTTATGGTCGCAGTACTGGTCGTGGCTGGCGGCGTTTGTTCGCGGCGACTGGGGATACAGCTTCAGCGATGGCCGGCCGGTTGCCGCGCGCATCGCGGAGCGGCTGCCGGCGACCCTCGAACTTGCTTCGGCCGGAGTCTTCTTCGCGTTGGTGATCGCGATACCCGGTGGCGTGATCGCCGCAGTCCGGCGCGGTCGAGCTGCCGACCACGCGATTACCGCGGCGGCAACCGCCGGCATTTCTCTGCCGGCGTTCTGGTTTGGGCTGGTCCTGCAGATCCTGTTCGCGGTTGCACTCGGTTGGTTCCCATCATCTGGCCGAACGACTCCCGGCGCCGGCGGATTTCTCGATCACCTGCAGCACCTGGTTCTGCCAACGCTGGTGCTGGCCTGCGTTCAGGCGGCGGGTTGGTCGCGCTACCTTCGCGGATCGATGATCGACGCGCTCGCACAACCCACCGTGATCACCGCCCGGGCGCGCGGCGTGCCGGAGGCACGCGTGGTGATGTCGCACGCGTTTCAAAACGCGCTTGGTCCGTTCGTAGCGGTTGTCACGATCGACGCGGCGCTTTTGATCTCGGGCGCGGTCGTCACTGAGAGCGTTTTTGCGTGGCCGGGGCTCGGAAGCCTGTTTACCGAGGCGCTCGCCCGTCGCGACTACGCCGTGCTGATGACACTGCTCGTGCTCTCCTCGACTGCCGTCATTGTCCTGAACGTCGTTGCGGACGTCGCGCAGGCCCTGATCGATCCGCGAGTGACAGTGGAATGATCAGAACGCCGTCGATCGTCCTGGTCGCGTTGGTGGCTGCGGCGATTGCGGCGCCGTTGCTCGCGCCGCAGGCCCCAGACGCCGTTGACCTTGCGCATCGTCGCGAACCACCGTCTTCGTCGCACTGGTTTGGCACCGATGAACTCGGACGAGATGTCGCTGCTCGCATTCTCGACGGAGCACGGATTTCACTGGCGGTCGGTCTGCTATCAGCGTCGGTGGCAGGGCTGTCGGGCGTCGCAATCGGCGGAATCGCTGGTTATGCCGGCGGCACGGTCGACGCCGTGCTGATGCGACTGACGGACGCGGCACTTGCGGTGCCGCGCCTGCCGTTGCTGATGATCGCTGGCGCGGTGTTGCAGCCGCCGGTTTCGGTACTCGTGCTGTTGATTGGCCTGGCGGGGTGGATGGAAACCGCGCGGGTGGTTCGCGCCGAATTCATGACGCTGCGTGCCAGAGGATTCGTCGAAAGCGCCCGTGCTGCCGGTGCCAGCCACGCCCGTCTGATCCTCGCGCACCTGCTTCCGAACGCCGCGCCGGCAATTGTCGTGTCGATGACGCTCGCCGTGGCACGCGGCATTCTGCTCGAATCTGCCTTGAGCTTCTTCGGCGTCGGCGTCCGTCCGCCGCAGGCGAGCTGGGGAAACATGCTGTACCAGGCGCAATCGGCGCTGCTCACCGAGCCGTGGCTCGCGCTCGCGCCCGGCATCTTCATTTTTGTCACGACGTTGTCGGTCAACCTGGCTGGAGATCGGATGGCGACACGGCCCTAGTCGATCACCGGCGCCGAATCTCCGGGCAGCAGCAGCTGCCGATGCGCCCACCACGGCGCGATGCCGTTGGTCATCACGCGTTCGTGGAATTCCCGCAAGTCAAAGCCGCTGCCCTGCTTCGCTTGATAATCGCGCCGCAATTTGAACGCGGCCAGCTTGCCGAGAAAATAGCCGCCGTAAGTCGGATCGTAGGTGCCACGCGTGGCTTCCTGTCGCGCCGCCGGCGCGGGCAAATGCGCCTGGCTTTCGAAGAAGGCCGCGGCCTGATCGATGCTCCACTCCTTGCTGTGTAATCGCAAACCAACGATCATGCGGCAAATTCGCGTCAGTGCTTCACTGGTTTGCGCGAGACGATAGCGCGGATCCTCCTGCTTGAATCCTTCATCGGCGACGAGTTGCTCGGCATAGTGCGCCCAGCCATCCTGGCCCGAGGACGGTTGTGGAAACGGGTTCAGGCCGATCCAAATGCGGCGAATCTTCCCCGGCGTCCGGCGCATGAACAGGCTGTGGACGTAGTGACCGGGCGCCACTTCATGCGCCGAAATGTCCGCGAGCGTCGGGTAATTGAACTTCTGCAGCCACGCGTCCTGCCGCTCGGCGGACCAATCGGCCTGCGCATCGGTCACGTAGTAATAACTCTTGACCGGATGCGCTTCGAGCGGCGGCGACGAATGCATCGACGCCAGTCCGAGATCGAACGGCGGCGCGGCCGCGACGATCACCCGCTCGCCGTCGGGCAGTTGAACCAACTGTTTTTCCTTGATGAAGGCGAACAGCTCATCCACCGTTTTCTGCGCCGCCGCTGCCAGTTCGCCACGCTTTGGATGGTCGTTGAGCACCTCGCGCCAGACATCGACCGACGAACGCGCTGGGCGCGACCCGTTGACGCGAGACGCGGCGCTCTCGAAATCGGCCTGAACTCTTCTTAATTCGCGCTCCCCGATTGACAACAGCGAGGCAGCCGGCAGATCGATCAGCTCTTCAGCGCGGTAGCGAGCCTCGACGTTGACCGTGCCGACCGCATAGTCGCCGGTCGCGATGGGCAGAACCCTGGTTTCGAGCTCGGCGGCGTATTCGTCGATCGCACTGCGTGCGGTTGACGCAGCACTCTTCAAATCACCCTGCAGTCGCTCGTCGGCGACCGAGGCAAACGCCAGCGCCAGGTCGTTCGCCAGCAAACCCGAAGCGCCGCGAAACATGACGATGGCGCGTTCGACGAAAACGCGGGGTGGATTCTTGATGTTCTCTCGGGCCGCGGTGAGCAGCCGCGGCACATTTTTCAGCTTCGCCGCTGCCCGTCCGATCCGCTCTTCAGCCGGCGCCGATTCCATGGTCATGAGATCGTGGACGCCGGCCGAGATCGCCGACGCGTAGATCATCGGACTGCGCGTCCAGCTGCGGACGCCGTCCAAGTCGAGTAGCCAGCCGTCAACAATGCCGAGAAGGATGCGATGGTCGACGCGGTCGTCGGCGGTGAGTGCGGCGAGGTCGACGAGGTCGAGCCGTTTCCTGAAGGTCCGCAGCCATTCGATTTCGCGGGTAATCGCCGCCGCCGAGAAATCCTCGAGCGCATCGTCATGCGCGTGGAGGCCGTTGCCGGCTGCGATCGACGGGTGTCGTTCGGCGAACTGATTCAGGTATTCGTCGACCAGCCGCGCCAGTCGGACCGGACGGTTGCCGTCGCCGCAGGACCACGCAACGGCGACCAGCGCCAGACCGGCGGCATTCAGTATCCGTCGAAGCATGGCGGATTCTACCTACGAACGACTGGTGCCGCTCGACAAGTAGAATGTCGGCATGGCTAGCCTGATTGAGGCAATCGATATCAAACGTAAGATGTTCTTCGAGTACGAGAACGCGCCCTATCACTGTCTCGATGTGGAGATCTCCCGACCGACGGCCCGAGGTGGACAAACCCTGGTCCGGATGAAGATGCGCAACCTGTTGACACGATCGGTGTTCGACCGCACCTTCAAAGCCGGCGAGAAATTTGCGGAGCCGGATCTCGTGCAAGTCGAGGCCTCGTATCTCTACAGCGACAGCACCGGTTACAACTTCATGGACCAGGAATCGTTTGAAACGCTGACGCTGCGGCCGGAGATCGTCGGCGACGATCGGCTGTTGCTGGTCGATAACGTGATGATTCAAGTGCTGAAGTACAACGGCAACCCAATCGGTCTGCAGTTTCCGCCGCACGTCGAGCTGACAGTGAAGCAAACCGAACCAGGCGTGCGCGGCGATACGGCGAGCGGTGGTGTGACGAAACCGGCGACGCTTGAAACCGGGCTCGAGATCCGAGTGCCGCTCTTCATCAAAGAGGGTGAAAAAGTTAAGGTCCACACCGAGACACGCGAGTTCGCGGGCCGCGCGTAGGGCGCTCGTGCCGCGAAGTCGTTACTCGTTGCGAAGCGCCTCAGCGGGATCGATCAGCGTCGCCCGGCGTGGTTAGGTCGTGATTCAGTGATTGTTCGAACAAGGATGTCAGGACTCGAATGGTCGCGCGCCTCAAACGCGCAGCGGTTGATCGCGGAGCATGCTCGCTCCGGCCCACGGGGCGCATCGGGACGAAACACGCGTTCGGCGATATCGGGTCAGGTTCGTAACCTGACCTGGAGTCCCAGTCTTCTCGGGCGCTCGTGGAATTCGGACGTCGACCTCCGAACGGCCGCGCCACCCAGTCGCCTCAACGCGCCTCTGCGGTGCCGCACGCTGCTGCACGGCGCCGCGGGCCGCGGCGGCACCCCCTGCGACTCTCGCGGGTCACAGCCTCGTGACATGCGCCGCGACGGCGCGCCACTCGCCGTTTCGCCGTGCCCAGATGTCGGTGTACCGGCCGGAACCAGCGCGGCCGTCGGACTGGGTGAATGTCGTGCGCGCATGGATGATCGCCACGTCTCCAATGATGCGAACGACGACGTCATGCGCGGCAAGATGAGTGATTGAGACCGGCTTAGCGGTGAAGTTAAGAAACTGCGCACGGTCCAGCAGCGAGCCGTCGGGCAGCGAGCACAGAAAGTCGGCAGCCAGGATCTCGTCGAAGCGACTGACGTCCGACATTTGAACCGATCGAATGTAGTCGTCGTTCAGCGCCTGCAGCTTGGCCAGATCGTTCATCGCCGTCCTCCCGAAACGCGTTTTCGAGCCTCGGATTCTCCTTGCCAGAGCAGCATGACCGCGTAGGCGCGCCACGGCCGCCACGCCTCGGACCGCCGATCGAGCTCGCGTGACGAACAGCCGCCGGCGGCACGCCGCAGGACCAAATCGCCGGGAAGAAAGGCATCGGGCTCGCCCAACGCGCGCATCGTCACATATCCCGTCGTCCAGTCGCCTATGCCGGGCACCGCTCGCATCTCCGCAAGGACGTCGCCGCGCTCGAAGGCGATGCGACCTTCGTTCGCGAGCCGCGCCAGGCGCCGAATCGTTTCTGCTCTCGCGGCGATGATTCCCGCGCGTTCCAGTCTCGCGGTAGCGAGTTGCAACGGCGTCGGAAAGAGCCGGCTGAGGCCGTCGGCTCCCGGGATCTCGGCACCAAACATCGTGGCGATTCGGCCGGCGATCGTCGTAGCGGCGGCGACTGAGATCTGCTGCCCGACCACCGCACGCACCGCCAGCTCGAATCCATCCCAGGCGCCGGGTACACGGATCCCCGGGTGTGCGGCCAACCCTGGACGCAGCAGAGGATCAAGAGCGAGATGGTCGGCGATAACGTATGGATCGGCGCCGAGGTCGAACATGCGGCGAACGCGCTCCACAATCGAAAGCAACGCGCGTGGATCGGGAAACCGGACATCGAGCACGACCGAATGACCGGACGCGCTGCCGAAATCGCGAGAAACCGCAATCACGCCATGTTTTCCGTCAACACAAATTGTCCGGCGATACGACACATCGTCCACCGACTCAACGCCGGGCGTCGCTCGGGCACGGAGAAAGGCCAGCAACGCATCCCAGTCGTACGGCGGGCGATAGGCAAGGCGGAAGTGATACCGCTTCGGATCGGTCGCGACCGAACGGCGCGCAAGATTCCGAAGCTCGGTCGGCGTGCGCGAATAGATTCGCCGGATTTGGCCGTTGAAACGGCGAACGCTGCCGAAACCAGCCGCTGAGGCCACGTGATTCATCGACAATGCCGTCTCGTCGATCAACTGTTTCGCGAAATGAACGCGCCTGGTCAGCGCAACGTCGAGCGGTGTCGCGCCAAGGTGTTGCAGAAACAGCCTCCGGAGATGGCGGCCCGTGACGCCTAGCCGGTCGGCCAGCCGCTCCACCGATCCGTCGTCCAGCGCGCCGTCACCAATCAGCCTCAGGGCCCGCGACACGATCGCCGACGTTCC
>Ga0070675_100003925_pt1 | contig 11267 bp, 9 predicted proteins | sample KBSM43metaG_FD_65343 | JGI IMG/M metagenome (GOLD analysis project Ga0070675, IMG submission 65343) | Miscanthus rhizosphere microbial communities from Kellogg Biological Station, Michigan, USA - KBS M4-3 metaG | ecosystem: Host-associated > Plants > Roots > Rhizosphere > Soil ...
CCGCTGTTCCTGCCGGCCTATGTCGCATCCAGCGCCTGGCAACTGGTCTGCGGCCGGCGATGCTACCGTGACAACTGGTTCGAACGGCAGGCCTGGGGAACCGGCGGCGCAAGCCGCCGGTCGAACGCCCGATGAACATTAAAACCCGCATCGCACTCGTCGCACTCCTGGCACTCCCGCTGGCGTCAGCCATGGCCGCCGAGCCGGTCGAAGGGAAGGACTACTTCCTGGTCAATCCGGCAGTGCCGCCCGCCGACGCGTCGAAAATCGGCGTCACGGAATTTTTCTCGTATCAATGCCCACATTGCTATCGCTTCGCCAAGTCATATGCCGCGTGGGTAGAAGGCCTGCCCAAGGACGTCAAGGCTGACCGCGCGGCGGTCGCCATCGGGCATGAGGCCTGGGCGCCCGCGGCGCAGGCGTTCTATGCCTTTTCAGCGCTGAAGGCCGTATCGCGGATCGACGACGCGTTTTTCGCGGCGATACATCAGCAGCACGAGCCGATGACGGATGAAGCCGGCATCACGGATTGGGTGGCGGCGCAGGGGATCGACCGCACGCAGTTCCAGAACGCGTATGGTTCCTTCAGCGTCAAGCTTCAGACTACGCGCGCGGACGATCTTTCCCGCGCCGTGAAGCTGCCGAGCATTCCCGCGATCCTCATCGACGGTAAATACCTGATCACGATATCGGACGACGGCGACTTCGCCGACCAGCTCGCGCTCGCGAAGACGCTCATTGCGCGCGCGCGCAGCGAACGGACGCCTGTCGGGAAAGCCGCACCGTAGTCATGCCGGCTGGAATCAGGGCATCAAGTCCCTGAGGCGGAACCAGGTCATCGCCATGACGAGCGTCGGGCGGCGGAAGAGCTTGCCGCCCGGGAAATCGTGGTGCTTGAGACGCGCAAAAATGTCGAAGCGCTCGGCCTGCCCGGCGATCGCCTCAGCGGCGATCCTGCCCGCGATGGTGGTCGCGACCATGCCGTGCCCGGAATAGCCCTGGAGGTAGTACACGTTGGGTTCGAGCCGCCCGAAATTGGGCAGACGGCTCATCGTGATGTCGATCATTCCGCCCCAGGCGTAGTCGACCTCCATGTCGGCAAGCTGCGGGAAGACGTTGACCATGCGAAGCCGCGTCGCGCGCGCTGTGCCGAGCGGGTCGAGGCCTGAGTAGCTGACACGACCGCCGAAAAGCAGCCGGTAGTCGGCCGAGAGGCGGTAGTAGTCGATGATCCAGTTGAGGTCGGCGACAGCGATGTTGTCCTTGAGCAGCGCTGCTGCGCGTTCGGCGCCGAGCGGCTTCGTCGCGACGATGTAGGAGGCGACGCCGATGAGCTTGCGCGCCAGTCGCTCGGAGAGATCCACGTGGCCGACGTTGGCACACAGGGCGAGGAACTTCGCGCTCACGCTGCCTTTCGCGGTCTTCACCGTGACCGTCGGACCGTACTGGATGCCCGTGACTTCGCTCTTCTCGAAGACCTGCGCGCCCGCTGCGATCGCGGCCTTGCCGACGCCGATCGTGTAGCGGAGCGGATGCAAGTGGCCTGCGCCCATGTCCAGGAGCCCGGCGATGTAGCGCTTGCTCGCGATCCAGGACTCGGTCTCGGCGCGCTCCATGAAGCGGAGCTTGCGATAGCCGAAGTCGCCCTCCTGCTCGCGCTGCATGTCGAGGAGTTCCTGGCGTTGCCGCGGCTTCAGCGCGACGTGCATGTGGCCCCAGGCGAGGTCGCAGTCGATTCGGTTCTGCTCGATCAGCTCGCGTGTCATCTCGACGCCCTCGAGGCTGAAGTCCCAGATGCGCTTCGCATCGGCCTTCCCGAGCTGCGCGGCGATCCTGTCCATACCGCCGGCCCAGCCCGGGATGATCTGGCCGCCGGAGCGGCCCGAGGCGCCGTAGCCGATGCGCTCTGCCTCGAGCACGACGACCTTGTAGCCGCGCTGCGCGAGGTGCATGGCCGTCGAGCAGCCCGAGAGGCCTGCGCCGACGACGCAGACGTCCGCATCGATGTCGCCCTCGAGCGGCGGCAGTGGCGCATCGCGGCGTGCGGTCGCCTCATACCAGCTGTCGGCGGGGCGAAGGCTCATACCTGCTCCAGGTACCAGGCGAAATCGAGCGCCGTGAGGCTCGAGTTGAATTGCTGCATTTCGCCGCGGCGTGTCTGCTCAAAGAGCGCGACAAAGCGCTCGCCTAAATATTCGCGTGTGAACGCGCTCGAGCCGAAGCGCGCAAGCGCGGTCGGCCAGTCGCTCGGTAACCGGGGCGCGGTGAGGCGCTGCGTGTATGCATTGCCGACGAGCGGTGCGGGCGGCAAGAGCTTGCGTTCGATGCCGTGGAGCATGCCCGCGAGGACCACAGCCGCGACCAGGTAGGGATTCGCGTCCGCGCCGGAAACGCGGTGCTCGATGCGCCGGTCGACTGCGCCGGAGACCGGCACGCGCACGGCGACGCCGCGGTTGTTGTAGCCCCAGGTCGCGTTCATCGGGACATAGAGCTCGGGCCGCAGGCGCCGGTAACTGTTCGCGTTCGGCGCGAAGATCGCCATGCCATCGCCCATCGTCTCGAGCAGCCCGGCCGCGGCCTGCTTCAGCGTGTCGTTTCCGAGTTCGTCGTCTGACGCAAAAACGTTCTTGCCCTCGCGATCCAGGACGCTGACATGCAGGTGCATGCCGCTGCCCGGCTCATCCGCGTAGGGCTTCGCCATGAACGTCGCTTCGACGCCGTTCCGGTGGGCGACACCCTTGACGATGCGCTTGAACCGGATCGCCTGGTCACAGGCCTGCCGCGCATCCTGGACGTGCCGGAGGTTCACTTCCCACTGGTTCGGCCCGCATTCGGCAAGCGCCGCGCCCGTCGGCACGCCCTGCGCCTCGCAGGCCGCACTGATCTCGCCGAGGATGTCCGAGACGGACTCGAGGTCCGCCATCGAGTTGACCTGGGTTCGAGTCTCGCGCCGCCCCGTGTAGCGCGAACGCGGCGGCTGGGCGTGACCCTCCGGCGTGCGCTCGCAATCGACGAGGTAGAACTCGAGTTCGATCGCGATGACCGGTTTCCAGCCGCGCGCGCCGTAGCGATCGAGCACGGCGTCAAGGACGTGGCGCGGATCGCCGTAGAACGGCCCGCCATCGTGGTCGAGCATCTGAACCTGGAGCTGGGCGACGGTCGATCCCATCCATGGGGCGGGGTAGAGGGAATCCGGGACGGGCACGCAGGCCCGGTCGGCATCGCCCTCGTCAAATCCGAGGCCGGTCGCCTGGATCGTGCCGCCGAGGACGTCGAGCGCAAACATCGAGCCAGGCAGGAACATGCCGCGCTCGTAAATGCCCGCGATGTCGGCGCGGTCCACGCGCTTGCCGCGCAGCACGCCACTGAGATCGGGCAGCAAAAGATCCACGACCCGCACTGCGGGACGCGCGGCGAGGAAAGCCTCGGCATTCGAATGCAGGTCCCGGACGAGGGCCATTCATCACCTGGGCGTTTAAGATCTTGTATCGCGAGCCCGAGTTGGCCGCGTGGCAGGATAACCAGCCCCCCATGCGCCGGGCAAGGTTCATGCGGTGCAACATAACCCGCCCAAAATGGCCCCTTGAGGGCTGGCAGAACGCCTCTTCGGAGTCGGATGCTGCGGGGCGCGTCACCCCGCCTTTATGAGACAATGGCCCTCGTTGAACAGCCACCATACCGGGGGCCGTTCAAAATAATTAACAGTTGAACATGCGCAAGCCCGTCATCGGAATTCCTGCCGATCGCCGCCTATTGGGTTCGCACTGGTTTCATTGCGTCGGCGAGAAGTACATCAACGCGGTGGTCCAGGCGGCCGAAGCGGTGCCCGTGCTCGTGCCGGCGCTCGGCGAGCGCTACCTGCGCGAGTGGCTCGCATCCTTCGACGGCATCCTGTTCACGGGCAGCCCGTCGAACGTGGAGCCGCATCGCTACCTCGGTCCGAAGTCGGCCCCAGGGACGCTCCACGACCCGGAGCGCGACGCGACGACCCTGCCGATGATCAACGGGGCGATCGAGGCGGGCATGCCCGTCTTCGGCATCTGCCGCGGCTTCCAGGAGATCAACGTCGCCCTCGGCGGCACGCTCACGCAGAAGCTCCAGGAACTGCCGGGCAATCTCGACCATCGCGAGGATGCGAACCTCCCGCTCGAGGAGCAGTACGGCCCGTCGCACGAGATCGAGCTGGTCGAGGGCGGCATGCTGCACAAGATCGCGGGCAGCCGGACCATGAAAGTGAATTCACTGCACTCGCAGGGCGTCGCGCGGCTCGCGCCGCGCCTCGTCACCGAGGCCAAGGCCGAGGACGGCGTGATCGAGGCCTTCCGCATCGATGGCGCCAGGACTTTCGCGCTCGCCGTGCAGTGGCACCCGGAATGGAAGGTGATGGAGAACCCGTTTTCACGCGCGCTGTTTGCGGCCTTCGGCCAGGCCGGGCGCGAACACGCGAGCAGGCGGTCCCGATGAGCCAGATCAAGCAGTTTCTGAAGGACCACGGCATCACGGAGGTCGAAGCGATCGTCCCGGACATGGCGGGGGTCGCACGCGGCAAGGTCATGCCCGCGGACAAGTACGCGGAAGACGAGGGCATGCGCCTGCCCGAATCCATCTTCCTGCAGACGGTCACGGGCGAGTATCCGGACGACGACAGCTCGATCCATCCGTCGGAGATCGACATTGAGCTCACGGGCGATCCCAAGACGGCGCGCGTCGTGCCCTGGGCGGCGGAGCCGACGGCGCAGGTGATCCACGACTGCTTCTACGGCGACGGCCGGCCGGTGCCGATGGCGCCGCGCTACGTGCTGCGCCGCGTGCTCGATCTCTACACGGCGAAGGGCTGGCGTCCGGTGGTCGCACCGGAGCTCGAGTTCTTCCTGGTCGAGCCGAACACGGACCCTGACTATCCGCTGAAGCCCCCGGTCGGCCGCTCCGGCCGCCCGGAAATCGGCCGCCAGGCGTACAGCATCGCGGCGGTCAATGAGTTCGACCCGCTGTTCGACGACATCTACGCGTTTTGCGAGGCCCAGGATCTCGACATCGACACGCTGATCCACGAAGCGGGCGCGGCGCAGATGGAGATCAACCTGAACCACGGCGATGCGCTCGACCTCGCCGACCAGGCGTTCCTCTTCAAGCGCACGGCGCGCGAGGCCGCGCATCGCCACAAGATGTACGCGACTTTCATGGCGAAGCCGCTGGCGGGCGAGCCGGGCAGCGCGATGCACATCCACCAGAGCATCGTCGACGCGAAGTCGGGCGAGAACATCTTCAGCGACGCGGACGAAAAGCCCTCGGCCCTGTTCGAATCGTTCATCGCGGGCCTGCAGAAGTACCTGCCGCCGGCGATGTCGCTGTTCGCGCCCAACGTCAACAGCTACCGCCGCATCCGGCGCGGCGACTCGGCGCCGATCAACGTGCAGTGGGGCTTCGACAACCGCACCGCCGGCCTTCGCGTGCCGCTCTCGGACGCGCAGTCGCGCCGCGTCGAGAATCGCCTCGGCGGCGCGGACGCGAATCCGTACCTCGCGATCGCGGCGTCGCTCGCCTGCGGTTACCTCGGCATGATCGAGGGCCTGAAGCCGACTGCCCCGATCACGGGCTCGGCCTACGACCTGCCATTTGCGCTGCCCATGACGCTCGCAGACGCGCTTGCGCTGCTGCGTGGGTCCAAGCCGCTCGTCGAATTGTTCGGCGAGCGGTTCGTTGCGGCATACTGTGCCGTCAAGGAAAACGAGTACGAGACGTTCTCGCGAGTGATCAGCTCGTGGGAACGGGAACACCTGTTGCTGAACGTCTGAAGGCGGGGGTCACCATGAGCGCGAAGCCACGGATCACGGGACGAGCAACGCGCGACTGGCAGGACCTCGACTCCCGCCACTACATGCACCCGTTCACGGACTTCCGCGCGCTCGCGGCCGAGGGCTCGCGCGTCATCACGCACGCGGAAGGCGTCCACCTCTACGATTCCGAGGGGCAAGAGATCCTGGACGCCATGTCCGGGCTCTGGTGCGTCAACATCGGGTACGGCCGCAATGAGCTCGCCGACGCCGCCGCGAAGCAGATGCGGGAGCTGCCTTACTACAACAGCTTCTTCAAGAGCGCGAATCCGCCGGCGATCGAGCTCGCGAAGCTCCTCGACGAGGTGACGCCGAAGCAGTTCCACCGCGTGTTCTTCACGCAGTCGGGCTCCGAGGCGAACGACACGATCATCCGGATGACGCGCCGCTACTGGGACCTGCTGGGCCAGCCAAAGCGCTCCGTCATCATCAGCCGCATCAATGCCTACCACGGCAGCACGATGGGCGGGGCGAGCTTGAGCGGCATGGCGGCCATGCATGCCCAGGGCGGCCTGCCGATTCCCGACATCGTCCACATCGAGCAGCCGTACTGGTACGAGAACGGCGTCGACCTCTCGCCGGAGGAATACGGCCTCCGAGCCGCGCGGCGCCTTGCGGAGAAGATCGAGGAAATCGGGCCCGAGCGTGTCGCCGCCTTCATCGGCGAGCCGGTGCAGGGCGCGGGCGGGGTCATCGTCCCGCCGTCCACCTACTGGCCGGAGATCCAGCGCATCTGCCGCGAGTACGGGATCCTCATGATCTCCGACGAAGTGATCTGCGGCTTCGGCCGCACCGGCAAGTGGTTCGGCTGCGAGCATTTCGGCGTCGAGCCGGACTTCATGACGATCGCGAAAGGCATCACCTCGGGATACCAGCCGCTCGGCGGCGCGATGGTTTCCGACCGCGTGGCCGACGTCCTGATCGAGAAGGGCGGGGAGTTCGCGCACGGATTCACCTGGTCGGGCCACCCGGTCTGCTGCGCGGTCGCGATCGAGAACCTCTCGATTATGCGCCGCGAAAAGATCGTCGAACGCGCGCGCGACGAGATCGCGCCGTACTTCCAGAAGCGCATCCGCGAGCTCGCGGACCATCGCCTCGTCGGCGAAGTGCGCGGGCTCGGCATGCTGGGGGCGATCGAGCTTGTCGCTCACAAGGGCAGCAAGACGTTTTTCCGCGACCGCGGGGCCGTCGGCCTCGTCTGCCGCGACCACTGCTTCAAGAACGGGCTGATCATGCGCGCGGTGCGCGACACGATGATCATGGCGCCGCCGCTCGTCATGACGAAGGAAAACGTCGACGAGCTCATCGAAAAGGCCGGTCGCTGCCTGGACCTGACGGCCAAAGACATCGGCGTCGGCTGAGAAGGGAGGGGAATATGCTGCGCGCGATTCGACTCTGGCCCGTTGCGGTCGCGGTGTCCCTGCTCGCGGCCTGCGGCGGGAAGAAAGATGCCGAGACGGCCGCCCAGGCCCCGGCGCCGGAAGAGAAGAAGGTCAACGTCCTCAACTGGTCTGACTACGTCGGCGAGACGACGGTCGCCGATTTCGAGAAGGCGACGGGGATCAAGGTCACCTACGACGTCTTCGACTCGAACGAACAGCTCGAGACGAAGCTGCTCACGGGCAAGTCGGGCTACGACATCGTCGTGCCGACCGCGACCTTCCTCGAACGGCAGATCAAGGCCGGCGTGTTCATGAAGCTCGACAAGTCGAAGCTGCCGAACCTCAAGAACATGGACCCTGACATCATGCAGCGCAACTCGACCCAAGACCCGGGGAACGAGCACTCGATCACTTACCTCTGGGGCACGATCGGGCTCGGCTACAACCCGGACATGATCAAGAAGGCGCTCGGCACGGACACGATCGACAGCTGGTCGGCCCTGCTAGACCCTGCCAATGCGAAGAAGCTCGCGAAGTGCGGCATCACGATGCTCGATTCCCCGACCGACGTCTTCGGCGCGGTCGCGATCTACAAGGGACTCGACCCGAACAGTGAGAAGCCCGAGGACCTCAAGATCGTCGAGGACACGCTGATGGCGATCCGGCCCTACGTCCGGTACTTCCATTCTTCCTCGTACATCAACGATCTCGCGGCCGGCGAGATCTGCCTCGCGCTCGGCTGGAACGGCGACGTGCTGCAGGCCCGCGACCGCGGTGCAGTCGCAACGAAGCCGGTCAACGTGCGCTATGTGATCCCGAAGGAGGGCGCGATCAACTACTTCGACATGCTCGCGATCCCGGCCGACGCGCCGCATCCGGATAACGCGCTCGCATTCCTGAACTACCTGATGGACCCCCAGGTCATCGCGAAGGTCACGAACAAGGTGCGCTTCGCGAACGGCAACCTCGCCTCGCTCCCGTACGTCGAGGACTCGATCAAGAACGACCCGGGCATCTACCCGGACGCGGCCACGCGAAAGCGGCTGTTCCCGGACCTCGCGGAGTCGCAGCAGTTCAGCCGCGAACTGAACCGCTCCTGGACGCGTGTCCGCAGCGGTCAGTGACGAGCCCGGTTCCGCGCTGCCTCGCCTTCGTGGCCATCGCCGCGCTGGCGGCCTGTGGCGGCGAGGCGGAAAAGAAAAAGACGGCTGACGCCGCTCGAGCCGAAGCGAAGGTCGTCAATGTCTTCAACTGGGCCGACTACATCGGCAAGGACACGATCGAGGACTTCGAGGCGAAGACCGGCATCAAGGTCACTTACGACACCTACGATTCCAACGAGGTCCTCGAGACCAAGCTCCTGACCGGCCACACCGATTACGACGTCGTCGTCCCCACGCAGACTTTCGCGCAGCGCATGATCAAGGCCGGCGTCTTCCGGAAGCTCGACAAGTCGAAATTGCCGAACCTGTCCAACATGGACGCGGACATCATGCGTCGCGTCGCCGCGGGCGACCCGGGCAATGAATACCTGATCAACTACATGTGGGGCACGACGGGGATCGGCTACAACCCCCAGATGGTCAGGAAGGCGCTCGGCACCGACCGGATCGACAGCTGGAGCGCCCTGTTCGATCCGAAGGTTGCGGCCAAGCTCGCGAAGTGCGGCATCACGCTGCTCGATGCCCCGGAAGACGTCTTCGATTCCGTGCGGATTTACCAGGGCCATGACCCGAACAGCGAAAAGCCGGAGGACCTCGCCGAGGCGGAGGCGCTCCTGATGAAAGTGCGCCCGTACGTCCGCTATTTCAGTTCCTCCCAGCACGTGAACGACCTCGCGAGCGGCGAGATCTGCGTGTCGCTCAGCTGGAGCGGGCTCATCTACCAGGCGCGAGCCCGCGGTGCGACGGCGGCAACGCCGGTGCAAGTGACCTATGCCATCCCGGGCGAGGGCGCGGATATCTGGTTCGATATCGTCGCGATACCCGCCGATGCGCCGCACCCCGACAATGCCCAGGTGTTCCTCAACTACCTGATGGACCCGAAAGTGATTGCCGGCGTGAGCAACGAAATAGGATATGCAAACGGCAATGCGGCCTCGCTGCCGTTCGTGAACGCCGATCTCAAGGGTGATCCGCTGGTGTATCCGCCGGAAGAGGTCAGGAAGCGACTCTACACCTCGATCGCCCATACGCCGGAATTCAGCCGCGAACAGAACCGCGCATGGACGCGCGTCAAGACCGGCCAGTAGACTCCCGGGGCAGGGGGATCATGGCCAACACGCGACCCGAACAGAAGAACGAGCCCTGGAAAGAGCCTGGCGCGCAGCCCTATGTCCGGCTCGAAAAGCTGACCAAGAAATTCGGAGACTTCGTCGCCGTGGACGACGTCTCGCTCAACATCTACCGCGGCGAGATCTTCTGCCTGCTCGGCGGCTCGGGCTCGGGCAAGACGACGCTGCTTCGAATGATGGCGGGCTTCGAGCGTCCGACCGAGGGCCGGATCTGGATCGACGGCGTGGACGTGACCGACACGCCGCCCTACGAGCGGCCGGTCAACATGATGTTCCAGTCCTATGCGCTCTTCCCGCACATGTCGGTGCAGAACAACGTCGCATTCGGACTCAAGCAGGACAAGGTGACGCAGGGGGAGATCGACGACCGCGTCGCGGAGATCCTGAAGCTCGTCCGCATGGAGCAGCTGGTCAAGCGCATGCCGCACCAGCTCTCGGGCGGGCAGCGCCAGCGTGTCGCGCTCGCGCGCGCCCTGGTGAAGCGGCCGAAGCTCATGCTGCTCGACGAGCCGCTCGCCGCCCTGGACAAGAAACTCCGCGAGCACACGCAGTTCGAACTCCTGAACATCCAGGAGACGCTGGGCGTGACCTTCGTGGTCGTCACCCACGACCAGGAGGAGGCGATGACGCTCGCGACCCGCATCGGCGTCATGAATCACGGCGAGATCGTGCAGATCGGGACGCCGAGCGACATCTACGAATACCCGAGTTCGCGCTTCGTCGCGGACTTCATCGGCTCCGTCAACATGTTCGAGGGGCGCCTCATCGAGGACGAGCCGGACTACGTGCGCGTCACGTCGGACGAGCTCGGCGGCACCTTTCACGTCGGCCACGGCGTCAGCGCCGCGCCCGACGCGACGGTCTGGGTCGCGCTGCGGCCCGAGAAGATCGTGGTGTCGAGCGAACGCCCGGAAGGTGACGGGGACAATCGCGTCGAAGGCGTCGTGTCGGAAGTCGCGTACCGCGGCGACCAGTCGATCTACCTCGTGAAGCTCGCAAGCGGCCGGCAGATGCGCGTGACGCAGCCGAATACGCTACGGCAGGGCATGGGCGGACGCTTCCGCTGGGACGACAAGGTCTGGCTCTCCTGGGATTCCTCGAGCCCGGTGGTGGTCACGCAGTGAACGGCCCGCCGTCGCGGACATCGCGTTCCGCGCCATTCCGGTTGCGCGAGGTGCTCGCGTGGATCCGCGCGCACGGGCCCTGGCGCTGGGCCTCGCACGGACTGCGCAAGCGCGGCTACTCGGGTCGGACGCTTGTGACGGGCGTTCCCTACCTCTGGCTCCTGCTGTTCTTCCTGGTGCCGTTCCTGATCGTGCTCAAGATCTCGGTGTCCGAGATCCGGCTCGCAATGCCGCCCTACGAGCCGCTCTTCACCTGGATCGCGGACCACGTCGTCAGCCTCAGGATCAACTTCGAGAACTACGCGTTCCTCTTCAAGGATTCGCTGTACTGGAAGTCCTTCCTGAACTCGATCCAGACGGCCGGGATCTCGACCGTCTTCTGCCTCCTGATCGGCTATCCGATGGCTTACGGCATCGCGCGCAGCCAGCCGTCCTGGCGGAACCTGCTGCTACTGCTCGTGATGCTGCCGTTCTGGACCTCATTCCTGCTGCGCGTCTATGCCTGGATCGGGATCCTCAAGAACAACGGCGTCATCAACAACGTCCTGATGTCGCTCGGGATCATCGACGAGCCGATCGTGATGCTGCAGACGAACTTCGCCATGTACATCGGCATCGTCTATTCCTACCTGCC
>Ga0070675_100003929_pt1 | contig 11264 bp, 11 predicted proteins | sample KBSM43metaG_FD_65343 | JGI IMG/M metagenome (GOLD analysis project Ga0070675, IMG submission 65343) | Miscanthus rhizosphere microbial communities from Kellogg Biological Station, Michigan, USA - KBS M4-3 metaG | ecosystem: Host-associated > Plants > Roots > Rhizosphere > Soil ...
TACATGACCGGCGGCACGGTGGTGGTGCTGGGCAAGACCGGGCGCAACTTCGCCGCCGGCATGAGCGGCGGCATCGCCTACGTGTACGACGAGGACGGCCAGTTCGCGTCGCGCTGCAACACGGCGATGGTCTCGCTCGGCCGCGTCCTGCCGGTGGCCGAGCAGGAGAAGTCGCTCGAGCGCGCGATCTGGCATCGCGAGCAGGCCGACGAGGTGCTGCTGAAGACGCTCGTCTCCGACCACCACCAGTGGACCGGAAGCCTGCGCGCGCGCGAGATCCTCGACCACTGGAACGAGGCGCTGCCGAAGTTCGTCAAGGTGTTCCCGAACGAATACAAGCGCGCGCTGGCCGAGATCAGCCTGAAGGCGATGACCGCGCTCGGCGAGATCCGCGCCACGACCGCGGCCGACGACGCGATCGCCAAGGCGCGCACGGCCGGCAAGACCATCAAGATCGTTGCGCCGAAGTAGCGCGTCGGCTGAGCAGCAGAAGAGGGCAGGGCAGAGCATGGGCAACGTCACCGGCTTCATGGACTTCGAGCGCGTGGAGGAAGACCACGAGCCCGTGCCCGAGCGGGTCAAGAACTACCGCGAGTTCGTCTTCACGCTCAAGGAAGACGAGGCCAAGGTGCAGAGCGCGCGCTGCATGGACTGCGGCACGCCGTTCTGCAACAGCGGCTGCCCGGTCAACAACATCATTCCCGACTTCAACGACCTCGTGTATCGGGCCGACTGGAAGAACGCGTTCGCGGTGCTCGACTCGACCAACAACTTTCCCGAGTTCACCGGCCGCATCTGCCCGGCGCCGTGCGAGGCGGCGTGCACCTTGAACATCAACGACGACCCGGTCGGCATCAAGTCGATCGAGCACGCGATCATCGATCGCGCCTGGGCCGAAGGCTGGGTCGTGCCGCGGCCGCCGGCGACCGCGACCGGCAAGACGGTCGCGATCGTCGGCTCGGGCCCGGCGGGCCTCGCCGCCGCGCAGCAGCTCGCACGCGCCGGCCACTCGGTGACGGTGTTCGAGCGCAACGACGCGATCGGCGGCCTGCTGCGCTACGGCATTCCCGACTTCAAGATGGAGAAGTCGCACATCGATCGCCGGATCGCGCAGATGCAGGCCGAGGGCGTCGTCTTTCGCGCCGGCGTTCGGGTCGGCGAGCTGGCGACGGACGAGGTCGTCACCGACTGGTCGAGCGAGTGCGTGACGCCGGCCGAACTGATGGCGCAGTTCGATGCGGTGGTCCTGGCCGCGGGCGCCGAGCGCTCACGCGACCTGCCGGTGCCCGGTCGCGACCTCGACGGCGTGCACTACGCGATGGAGTTCCTGCCGCAGCAGAACAAGGTCAACGCGGGCGGCATGATCGAGCGCCAGATCCGTGCCGACGGCAAGGACGTGATCGTCATCGGCGGCGGCGACACCGGCAGCGACTGCGTCGGCACGAGCAACCGCCATGGCGCCAAGAGCGTGACTCAGTTCGAGCTGATGCCGATGCCGCCCGACCACGAGAACAAGCCGCTCGTCTGGCCCTACTGGCCGACCAAGCTGCGCACCTCCTCGAGCCACGAGGAAGGATGCGGGCGCGAGTTCGCGATCGCGACCAAGGAGTTCATCGGCGAGGGCGGCAAGCTCAAGGCGCTGAAGGCAGTGCGGGTCGAATGGCAGGGCGGCAAGATGGTCGAGATCGCCGGCAGCGAGCAGATCATCCCGGCGCAGCTGGTGTTGCTGGCGATGGGCTTCGTCAGCCCGCTCGCGAGCCTGCTCGAGAGTTTCGGTGTCGAGCGCGACGCGCGCGGCAATGCCAAGGCGAGCGTCGACGTCGTCGGCGGCTATGCGACCAGCGTGCCGAAGGTCTTCGCCGCGGGCGACGTTCGCCGCGGCCAGTCGCTCGTCGTCTGGGCCATCCGGGAAGGTCGGCAGGCGGCTCGCGCGGTCGACGCTATGCTCATGGGTTCTAGCGAGTTGCCTCGCTGAGCCGATGACCGACATCCACCATACCGCCGAAACCACCGGCCACCCTCACGCCGATCTGCTCGTCGAGATCGAACACGTCGTCTTCGGTTACGACGCCAGCCGCACGATCCTGAACGACGTCTCGCTCAGCTTCGGCCGTGGCAAGGTCACTGCCATCCTCGGCGGATCCGGATGCGGCAAGACGACGCTCCTGCGCCTGATCGGCGGCGTCTATCCGGCCACTCGGGGCACGATCCGCATCGACGGCAAGCTGATCGACCCGCGCAACGCCGAGCAACTGTTCGCGCTCAGGCGCCGGCTGGGCATGCTGTTCCAGTTCGGCGCTCTGTTCACCGATCTCTCGGTATTCGACAACGTCGCCTTCCCGCTGCGCGAGCACACCGATCTTGACGAGACGATGGTTCGTGACATCGTTCTGATGAAGCTGAATGCCGTCGGCCTGCGCGGCGCCGCGTACCTGCGCATCTCGGAGATCTCGGGTGGCATGGCGCGGCGCGTCGCGCTGGCGCGCGCGATCGCACTCGACCCCGAGCTGCTGATGTACGACGAGCCGTTCGCCGGCCTGGATCCGATCTCGATGGCGATCGCCGCGAACCTCATCCGCACCCTCAACGACACCACCGGCGCGACCTCGATCCTGGTCTCCCATGACGTCCAGCAGTGCTTCAAGATCTGCGACTACGCCTATCTGATGTCCTCGCAGGGCAAGGTCGTCGCCGAGGGAACGCCGAGGCAGCTCAACGAATCGGAAGACCCGCAGGTGCGCCAGTTCATCCGCGGCGAGCCCGACGGCCCGGTGCGCTTTCACTACCCGGCAAAGCCGCTCGCCGAAGACTTCGGGGTGCCTGCTTGAGGCGTCGTCTTCGCCAGGGGCCGGAGCGATGACCGGCCTCGTTTCCTGGCTCGGCCAGCGCACGCTGGAGATCCTGCGGATCCTCGGCCATCACGCGACCTTCTTCGTCGAGCTATTGCGCGCCTGCCCGGCCGCACTGCGCCGGCCGTACTTCATCGTCGCCCAGATCCACGCGATCGGCAACCTGTCGCTGATCATCATCGTCGCCTCCGGGACGGCGGTCGGCTTCGTGCTCGCGCTGCAGATGTACTACGCGCTCGTCACCTACGGCGCCGCCGAGTCGCTCGGGCTCATCGTCAACCTGTCGCTGACTCGCGAGCTCGGTCCGGTCGTCACCGCGCTGCTCTTCGCCGGCCGCGCCGGAACCTCGCTCACGGCCGAGATCGGCCTGATGAAGGCGGGCGAACAGCTGGCGGCGATGGACATGATGGCGGTCGATCCGAAGATCAGGGTGCTGGCGCCGCGCTTCATTGCCGGCATCGTCTCGATGCCGATCCTGGCGATCCTGTTCTCGTCGGTCGGCATCCTCGGCGCCTACGTCGTGGCGGTGCTGCTCATCGGCGTCGACGCCGGCAACTTCTGGTCGATCATGCAATCGGGCGTTGACGTGCGCCGCGACATCGGCAACGGCATCATCAAGAGCATCGTCTTCGGCTTCATCTGCACCTTCGTGGCCCTTTACCAGGGCTACGAGGCAGAAGCGACGCCGGAGGGCGTCGCCCACGGCACGACGCGCACGGTCGTGATCGCCTCGCTCGGCATTTTGATGATGGATTTCGTCTTGACCGCGCTGATGTTCTCGACGCCCTAGGCAATCGCCGCGTCTTCACTAACATCGCGCAGAACCCGGAACGGATCGATGGGCAAGAAAAGCATAGAAACGCTGGTCGGCATCTTCGTGCTGCTCGGCCTCGTGGGCCTGGTCTTCCTGGCGCTGAAGGCGGCCAACCTCGGCAGCTTCAGCGGCGGCGATACCTATAGCGTGACCGCCTATTTCGACAACATCGGCGCCCTCAAGGTCCGCGCTCCGGTGCGCAGCGCAGGCGTGACGGTGGGCCGAGTGGCATCGATCCATCTCGACCCGAAGCTGTACCAGGGCGTGGTGCAGCTGGCGATCCAGCGCAATGTCCAGTTCCCGACCGATTCGTCGCTGCGCATCCTCACCTCGGGCCTCCTGGGCGATCAGTACGTCGGCGTCGAGCCAGGTGCATCCGAGAAGATGTGGGCGGCCGGAGATACCGTGAAGCAGACACAATCGGCCGTCGTGCTCGAGAGCCTGATCAGTCAGTTCTTGTTCAACAAGGCGGCCGACGCCGGCACGGCGCCGACGCCGGCGGCGCCAGCGAGCGGCGCCAAGAAATGACGACGGCGGCCAGACGCGCGTTGCCCTTGCGGGCGGTGGCGGCCGCGGTGGCCATCGCGCTTGCCGGCTGCGCGACGATCCGGGAAGGTCGCGGCGGTCCGGGCCAGCGCCTCGACCCCTGGGAAAACTGGAATCGCAAGGTCTTCAACTTCAACGAAGACCTCGACAACGCGTTCCTGAAGCCGGTGGCAACCGCCTACACCGAGATCCTGCCCGAGGGCGTGCGCCGGGGCGTCAGCAACTTCTACGCCAATTTCTCGGACGGCTGGTCCGCAGTCAACAACATGCTGCAGGGCAAGTTCGCGCTCGGCTTCGAGGACGTGACCCGGGTGATCGCCAACACCCTGTTCGGGCTGGGCGGCGTTTTCGACGTCGCTTCCGAGATGGGCATCGATCACAAGTACGAAGACTTCGGTCAAACGCTCGGCCATTACGGCGTCGGCGCCGGTGCCTATGTCGTGCTGCCGATCTTGGGCCCCTCGACCGTTCGCGACACCGCGGCTCTGCCGCTGGACCGGCTGGCCTCGCCGCCGGCCTTCGTCGACAGCACGGGGTGGTCGATCGGCCTCGGGGTGCTGCAGCTCGTCAGCACGCGTGCCAGTCTGCTCGGCGCGACCCGGGTCATCGACGAGATCGCGCTCGACAAGTACACCTTCATTCGCGATGCCTACCTGCAGCGGCGGCGCAGCCTGATCTTCGACGGCGACGTTCCCGAGACGCCGGCAGCTCCCGAGGAGGCTGCCTCCGCGGCAGCCGGGGCGGCAGGGGGCACCGTCGCGCCGCCGCCCCAGGCGACGTCTGCATCGGCGCCCGCGGGCGCTGCCTCCGCCTCGCGATGAGAGGACCGACTTGGCGCCTGTGAACCCGCGCTCGCCCCCGCGCGTTATGAGAGGTCTGTCACCGTGACCGGGCACTGTTTTCGCCCCGGCACGCTGCGACCTTTACCCTTCTTCAAGGAACGATGATGCTCATGACAAGAACGATCGGCTGGCTCGGCGCCGCGACGCTGGCCCTGGCCGCCTTCGGCGCCCAGGCGCAGAGCGCGAAGGCGCCCGATGCCTTCATCAAGGAAGTCTCGACCGACGTGCTCGAAGCGGTCAAGGCCGACAAGACGATCCGCTCCGGCGACATCAACAAGGTGATCGCGCTGGTCGATCAAAAGGTATTTCCCTACGTCAACTTCCAGCGCATGACGGCGGCGGCGGTCGGCCGCTACTGGAAGCAGGCGACTCCCGAGCAGCAGAAGCGCCTGCAGGACGAGTTCAAGCTGTTGCTCGTGCGCACGTATTCGGGCGCGCTGTCGCAGGTGAGCGCCGAGCAGACGGTCGAGCTCAAGCCGATGCGGGCGTCGCCCAGCGACGCCGAGGTCGTGGTTCGCACCGAGATCCGCGGCAAGGGCGATCCGATCCAGCTCGACTACCGCCTCGAGAAGGACGGCGCCGGCTGGAAGATCTACGACGTCAACGTCCTCGGCGTCTGGCTGGTCGAGAACTATCGCAACAGCTTCGCCCAGGAGATCGGCGCCAACGGCATCGACGGCCTGATCGCCAAGCTCGCCGAGCGCAACAAGTCCGCCGCCGCCGGCAAGAGCTGATGCTGCTGCTGCCGGCGACGCTGACGTCGCGCGAAGCGCGAGTGACGCTGCGCATGCTCAAGCAGGCGCTGCAGAGCGAGGGCAGCGAAGGGCCGGTCGTGGTCGAGGCCGGGTCGCTGCAGCATCTCGACTCGGCCGCACTTGCGGTGCTGCTCGAGATACAGCGACTGGCGCTCGCCTGGGGACGTGCCTTCGCCGTGCGCGGGGTGCCTGCCAAGTTGGCGGCGCTGGCAAAGCTCTACGGCGTCGACGTGCTGCTGCTCAAGCCCTAGCGGTGCCCGCCGCCGGCGGCGACGATCAGCGCAAGCCGGCGATGTAGTCCGACAGCGCCTTGATCTCGCGGTCGCTGAGCTGGGCCGCGACACCGGGCATGACCGGATTGTTCTGCCGCGTGCCGGCGCGGAAAGCGACCAGCTGGGCCTGAACGTAGTCCGCGTGCTGGCCGCCCAGGCGCGGGTATTGCGCCGGGATGCCGGCACCGTTCGGGCTGTGGCAGCCCGCGCAGGCGGGCACACTGCGCTCGGCGACACCGCCGCGATAGATCTTCTCGCCGAGCATGGCGAGGTCCTTGTTCTTGGCGAAGCCAGGCTTGGCCTGCTTGCCGGCGTAGAACGCGGCGACATTTTTCATGTCGGCTTCGCTCAGCGGCTGCGCGATCGCGCGCATGATCGGGTTGTCGCGCTTGCCGGTCTTGAAGTCGGCGAGTTGCTTGACCAGATAGTCCGGGTGCTGGCCTTGGATGATCGGGTTGGCGGCACTGCCGCGCGAACCGTCGTTGCTGTGGCACGCGGCGCAGACAGCAGTCGAGATCGCGGCGCCCTTGGCCGGCTCCGGCGCACTCGCCGCAGGCTCGGCGGCGAAGGCGCCGACCGCGGTCAGGGCAGTGGCGAGCGCACAGAGCAATCGAGGAACGGGCTTCATGGGTCGCGAATTTCTCGTGCCAAAGCAGAGAATTTTACAATGACCTCCTCACCACGGCCGCCGAGCACCTTCATGCCGATCCCTTCGGCTCGCCCGCAAGAGGCAAGCGACGAGGCCGCCGCCGCCAAGACGGCGCTCGCCTGGACCCATACCGCGCGCTTCCTGACGACCGCGAGCGCGCTCGCCCAGCTACCGGTCACCGAGCTGCCCGAGATCGCGTTCGTCGGTCGTTCCAACGCCGGCAAGTCGACCGCGATCAATGTCCTGACGCAGCAAAAGCGTCTCGCCTTCGCCTCGAAGACCCCCGGCCGGACGCAGCACATCAATCTGTTCGAGCTAGGTCCGAAGATCGCCGCCGACGCGCTGTTCGCCGACCTGCCCGGCTACGGCTACGCCGCTGTCGAGCGCAACGCCAAGCTGCGCTGGCAGGAGGTGATGGCCGAGTACCTCGCCGTGCGGCGCAGCTTGAGCGCGATCGTCGTCCTCGTCGATTCGCGCCTCGGTTTCACCGACATCGACAAGAAGCTGCTCGACTTCGTCGCGCCGCGCCTGGCCAACGGCTCGGTCAAGCTGCTGGCGCTGCTCACCAAGGTCGACAAGCTCAATCGCCGTGACACCGACGCCGCGATGCGGGCCGCGAGCGAAGTTCTCGGCGAAGTGACGTCCGAGCAAGGCGATGTCTCGCTCGCCGCGTTCTCGGCGCTGAGCCGGGCAGGCGTCGACGATGCCGCGCGCGTGCTGTACGCCTGGAGCCATGGAGCGACGCCATGATCGACACCTTCGTCCAGCCGCTTGGCGACGGCATCGAGCTCAGCTGCCGCGCCAGCGGGCCGGTCGGCGCGCCGGTGCTCGTCTTCCTGCATGGCTTTCCCGAGGCGGCGTTCGTCTGGGATCCGTTGCTCGAGCATTTCGCCGATCGCTATCGTTGCGTCGCACCCAACCTGCGCGGCTACGAACGATCGTCGACCCCGGTCGAGGTCGAGGCCTATCGCGCCAAGCATCTGGTCGGCGACATCGCGGCACTGATCGACTCGCTCGGCGGTCGGGTCGCGGCGCTGATCGCGCATGACTGGGGCGGTGCGCTCGCCTGGGGCCTCGCCGCGCAGCGGCCCGAGACGATGGCGCGCCTGGTCATCGTCAACTCGCCGCACCCCGCGACCTTCCTGCGCGAGTTGCGAACGAATCCGGCGCAGCAGGCGGCGAGCGCCTACATGAACTTTCTGGTCAGGCCCGATGCCGAGGAACTGCTCGCCGCCAACGACTTCGCGCGGCTGTGGCCGTTCTTCACCCACATGGGCGCGGCCGACACGAGCAGGCCGGGCGGCGGCTGGTTGACCGAGAGCGTGCGCGACCAGTACCGCGCGATCTGGAGCGCCGGTCTCCGCGGTGGCTGCAACTACTACCGCGCTTCGCCGCTCAGGCCCCCGACGGGACCGGACGACGCAGTGCTGAAGGTCGAGTTCGCGCCTGCCGCAGTCACGTCGCGGGTGGCGACGTTCGTCGTCTGGGCCGAGGACGACATCGCCCTGCCGGTCGGTCTGCTCGATGGCCTGGACAAGTACGTCCCCGACCTGCACGTCGTCCGCGTACCCGGCGCGACCCACTGGATCGTCCACGAGCAGCCGAGGCTCGTGATCGCCGAAATCGAAGCAGCGCTGGCGAGCTGACGGCTCAGCTGCGCGCGGGAAGATCGCGCAACATGCGATCGATCGCGCGCTGCACCAGCGGCTTGACCGCGAGCGGCTGAACCAGCCCGGCCGAGCTGAGCCGTTCGAGCGCGCGCCGGGTGATCGAGTGTGTTCGCGCCGGCGACTCTCCCGCGAAGAGGAAGAACAGGCTCCGGTCGCTGCGCCAGAGCAGCTGCACACGCGTCCAGCGGCCTTGCAGGAAGATGCGCCGACGATCGCCGACGCGCAGCGACTCGATGCGCTTGCCCGAATCGTCGTCGATGCGATCGGCGCCGCTCGGCAAGTGCTCGGCGGGAACGGTTTCCATCGACGAGAGGTCGATCACCGAGTCGCTGAAGCTGCGTGCGGGCGCGGCCTCGGCGACGACCTCGTCGCGCATGCGCTGGACGATTTCTTCAGGCGTCAGAGCGCCGGTCGTGGCGCGCGCACCCGGGCGCAACGCCTCGGTGTGGATCGCCATCAACTCGTTCAGAACGGTCTGCCGCTCGGCGGCGGGCAGGGCGATCGACTCCATCCCGGTGCGGATGCGCTGCAGCAGTCCAGGCAATAGCGCGATCAGGCGTTGCCGGCTCTGCGGATGATCGGGAATCGTCAGGCTCCAGAGCAGATCGTCGACGGTCCTGAGGTTGGACAAGGTCTGCTCCGACTGCTCGCCGTGGCGCAGCATGTCGTCGGCGATCACCCGTGCCCATGCGCCGGTGACGAAGCGCCGGATCGCAGGCGATGTGCGCACGTTGACCATCTGGTCGGTGATGCGCAGCGCCAGGTGGTGCTGCAGGATCTCTCGCCGCTCGGCGATCTGCAACGCATCAACGGCGGCCTGCGCGGCGCGAAGCTGGCCCCGCAGCGTTTCGGAAAGATGGACGTCGAGCCGATTGAGGCCACGCCGGAAGAGGGGCGTATCGGGTGCGCTCGCGCTCGCCATCTCTTCGGCTACAGCGGCAGACAAAGCGAGAACGTCGGACAGGCGCGGGTCCTCGATGCGCGAGTAGCCTTGGCTGGTCTCGCCGATGCGGTCGAGCAGTCGCCACATCGCGTGCTCGTAGGACTCGAGCGCCGTGCTGTCGGTCAGGCACAGGCGCAAGGCGGCAACCTGCATACGCGACAGCACCGGCCGGAACGCTGGAAGCAACTGCGAATCGGACAGCAGCGACTCGAATACGCGCGTCACCAGCTCGATCACCTGGCGATCGACCGGCCCGCTGGCGCTGGCGATCAGCGCCGATCGATGTTGCTCGAGCCGCTCGCCCGGCGAGCCATGACCCGGACGAGACATTTCCGGCGCCGGGTGGCGCAGCAGCTCGTCGAGCCGCATCAACGCCTGCTCGAGTTCGGGGCTGCGACGGCTCGCGCCATCGCCGCGCACGGCGCGGCTCGCCTCTTCGCCGGCGCTGGCGTCGCCGCGTGAGAGCGCCTCTGACCCGGGCGGCAGCGGCATGCTCGACAACAGCGCCGTCAGCGCGCTTGGCCGGGCCGGCTCGGCGACAGGCCGCGCGAAGCTGGCACCCGAAGGCAGGACCACGGTGCGGTACAGGCCGGGCTGGACGCCTTGCGACTCGAGCCGGGTCGATGCCGCGGCAGCCGCGTTCTTGAGCAGCCCGGCGGCGACTCCGGCCGAAGTTCGCAGGACGATCGCACGCTGGATCTGCGAGCCGGCGATCGCGCACGCCGCGTCCCAGAGCGCCGTCGCGTAGACCAGCGGCCGAAACGGATTCGATTCGGTGCTGACGTGGTCCTGGCCGACCAGGGTCGAGGTGAACGTCTGCAGCTCGCGCAGCTCCCACTCCGCGGTGCTGTCGATCAGCTGCATCGCGCGCGAGATCTCGATGTCGACCTCGACCCGCGATTCGTCCATCAGCTCGAGTCCGCCGCCCTTGGACTCGACGAACGATGCCTCGCGCTGCTCGTCGAGTTCCTCGCCGACCTGTCGACGCAGCGAGTCGACGAACGCGTTCTCGTAGATCGCCGCGCCGCGCTGCAGCGCCATCACCAGATCAACGTAGTGAATCCGTTCGCCGCCGGCCGATGCATGCTCCTTCGACGGACCAAGCAGTTGCACGGTGCCCGCCAGAACGCGCGCGACCAGGGCCGGGGCCAGCGCGAGCTCGTCGTCGACGAAGCGTTGCAGGAGCGGGGCGATCGCCATGTGCTGCGGATTCGAAGCGACGATTATCTCGCGCAGCATGTTGCCGACATCGAGAGGGCGCCTTCGGTCAGGAGCGCTGCGGTCGTGAAAAAGGGCTGCCGAGGCAGCCCTTTTTCGGCACGGTCCGGTCCGATGACCGAGGCCGGATGCTTACATGTCCATCCCGCCCATGCCACCCATGCCGCCCATGCCGCCGCCCATTCCGCCACCGCCGCCGGCGCCGGACTCTTCCTTCGGCGCTTCGGAGATCATGGCTTCGGTCGTCAGCATCAGCGAAGCGACCGAGGCCGCGTTCTGCAGCGCCGTGCGCGTGACCTTCGTCGGGTCGAGGATGCCCATCTCGATCATGTCGCCGTACTGGCCGTTCTGGGCATTGAAGCCGTAGTTGCCCTTGCCGGCGAGCACCGCGGCGACCACCACGCTCGGCTCGTCGCCGGCGTTCTGGACGATGATGCGGATCGGCTCCTCGATCGCGCGCAGGATCAGCTTGATGCCGGCTTCCTGGTCGGCGTTGTCGCCCTTGATCGTGCCCGCGGTCTGCTTGGCGCGCAGGAGCGCCACGCCGCCGCCGGCGACGATGCCTTCTTCCACCGCCGCACGCGTGGCGTGCAGGGCGTCTTCGACACGCGCCTTCTTTTCCTTCATCTCGGTCTCGGTCGCGGCACCGACCTTGATCAGCGCCACGCCGCCGGCCAGCTTGGCCACGCGCTCCTGGAGCTTTTCC
>Ga0070675_100003938_pt1 | contig 11253 bp, 8 predicted proteins | sample KBSM43metaG_FD_65343 | JGI IMG/M metagenome (GOLD analysis project Ga0070675, IMG submission 65343) | Miscanthus rhizosphere microbial communities from Kellogg Biological Station, Michigan, USA - KBS M4-3 metaG | ecosystem: Host-associated > Plants > Roots > Rhizosphere > Soil ...
CTCCGCGACCGTGGCGCCGAGATCGGAGAACGTCGACCGGCGGCCGAGATCCACCGCTCGAACCCGCGGACCGGCGGCAAGCAGCGGCACGCACTCACGCGCGTGATCCGTCGACGCCGTTGTGGGGTCGTTGCCGTGGTCGGCCGTGATGAAAAGCAGATCGTCCTCGCGCAGGGTAGAGAGTATGGATGGCAGAGCCCGGTCGAACTCGCGCAGTGCTCCATAGAACCCCGCAGCGTCGTTTCGGTGCCCAAAAAGCTGGTCGAAATCTACTAGGTTGACGAATAGGAACCCACTAGTCCGCGACCGCAGCCATTCACCTATGGCTTCGATACCTGCCGCGTTTGTCGGCATATGCGTCGAGCGTATCGCGCGACGGGCGAACAGGTCGTCGATCTTCCCGATCCCGGTCCGCGCAACGCCGGCCGACTGAAGCGCATCCAGCAGCGTCTCGCCCGGCGGCTCGATTGAAACGTCGCGACGATGCGCCGACACACGCTCGAACCGACCTGGCTCGCCCTCGAACGGCCGGGCGATCACGCGCGACACGTTGTGCGGCTCAACCAGCAGGGCACGCGCGACGTCACACGCGGCGTAAAGCTCGTCCGGCCGCACGACGTCCTCATGCGCGGCGATCTGAAACACCGAGTCGGCAGACGTATACACGATCCACGCACCCGAGCGCATGTGCTCCGCGCCGAACGTGTCGATGATCGCGGTGCCACTCCCGACGACATTCCCGATCACGGGCCGCCCCGTTCTCCGAGCGAATTCGTCGATCAGGTCGCGCGGAAAGCCGCGAGGATACGTGGGAAACGGTCGCGCGAGGTGCAGTCCCGCGATCTCCCAATGGCCCGTCGTGCTGTCCTTCCCGGCAGACCTCGGCTCCATGATTCCCCACGCGCCGGCGGGTTCGCGCAATGCGCTCACGCCGTCGATCGGTTTAATTCGACCGAGCCCGAGCGACTCGAGCGCCGGGAGATCGAAGCCGCCAACTGCGCGCGACGTGTTGGCGAGCGTATCGCTTCCGACGTCCCCGTACTCCGCGGCGTCAGGAGCCTCGCCGGCGCCGACTCCATCGAGGACGACGATCGCCGCGCGCCGGTCCGTGTTCGCCCGAGTCGCTTCGCTCATCGCCGAGTTGCGGTCACTGGTTCCGCCGCCCCCTGCTCGCTTGTCGCGTTCACGTAGACACGTGGCACGCGGAGCTTGAGGCCTACCAATAACTCGTAGCTGAGCACCTGCGCGGTGGTCGCAACGTCGTCGATGGTGAGGACGTCGTCGCCATCGCGCCCGATCAGCGTTGCCACGTCACCGATCTCGCAATGAACGTCCGTGACGTCGACCATCGTCATGTCCATCGTGACGATTCCCGCCACAGGCACACGTTGACCGTTCAGCAGGACCGTTCCGCGGTTGCTCAATGCACGACGATAGCCGTCGGCGTAGCCGATGCCGAGCGTGGCGATGCGCCGTGTACCGCGTGCGCGCCACGTGGCTCCATAGCTGACCGTTTCGCCATCGCTCACGGTCCGCAGGTCGATGACCCGCGCCCGCAGATGAGCAACAGGCTCGGGCGAGATCGTCGCGCCTTCGCCGCCGCCCACGCCGTACAGGAAAACGCCGGGCCTGGCCAGATCCCACGAGGACGAGGTACCTCGCTCGATCGCAGGGCTATTCTCAGCGTGCAGATATCGCGGGCGGCTCGGCAGCGCATCGAGCGCGCATCGGAATCGACGCATCTGTTCGCCGGTGGAATCGTCGTTCAGATCGGCCGAGTGGAAGTGAGTGTAGGCTCCCTCCGGGGCTACCTGCCGCAACATCTCGTCGAGACCGCCGACTTCACTCCACGAGATACCGGCGCGATTCATTCCGGTGTCGATCGATAGATGCCACGGACCACCACCCGTGCGGGCCCAGTCGGCGATCGCCGACGCACTGCCAAGCGACGGTCGCAGGCCGGCGCCACGCATGGCCGGGTACTCATCGGGCAGCACGGGGGAAAGCACGAGAATTGGCCGCGACACACCGGCGTCGCGCAGCTCGACGCCCTCGGGGACCGTGGCGACGCCGAATCCCCATGGGTCGAGCGGCTCGAGCGCGCCGGCCACAGGGACAGCGCCGAGCCCGTATCCGTCCGCTTTGATGACGGCGAGGAGCGGGATGTGGGCACGGGCGGCGAGGGCCGCCCCATTTCGTCGCAGCGCGCCCAAGTCGACTTCGACCCAGGCGCGCGGAGAGTCAGGTGTCGGTTGACGTGACATTCGAAGAGCGGGTATGATACCCGGCCCGAGGAGGCTATGCAAGACAAATCAACGCTTGAAGATACGCTCGCGCTGATGCGCGATCTGCGCGCGCGGTGCGAGTGGGACGCCAACCAGACCCACGATTCGCTCCGACCGTACCTGATCGAGGAGGCGCACGAGCTCGACGAGGCGATTCGTAACCGCAACGACGCCCAGATGCGGGAAGAGCTGGGCGACGTGCTGCTCCAGGTGCTGTTCCATTCGGTCGTCGCCGAGCAGCGCGGCGCGTTCGACATTGGCGATGTCGCCCACGGATTGATCACAAAGATGCAGCGCCGCCACCCGCACCTCTACGAGGGTGGGGAGCGTCAGCCGTGGGAGCGGATGAAAGCGCGGAAGCGCTCGTCCATCGAGGAGGGTCTGCCGCCGAATCTGCCTTCCCTGCACCGCGCGCACAGACTGCAGGACCGTGCGGCTGGTGTGGGATTCGACTGGCCTGATGTAGACGGTCCAGCCGCGAAGGTTGAAGAGGAGCTCGGCGAGGTCCGCGCGCAGCTCCGCGATCATCCGATCGCGCGAACGCCGCAGGGAGCGCCGGTTCACGACGCCCGTCACGCAGCGCTGGAGGCAGAGCTAGGCGATCTGCTGTTCGCGGTCGTGAATCTCTGTCGAAAGGCGGGCGTTCACGCGTCGCTCGCGCTCGATCGGGCGAACTCGAAGTTCACTCGGCGCTTCTCGGAGGTCGAGCGGATCGCTGCGGAGCGGGGGCTGGTTGTCGGTGAAGCGTCTTTGGAGGAACTGGACAGGATTTGGGATGAGGTAAAAACAGGGGAACCGGGAACGGGGAACCGGGAACCGTAGCTCCGCGTGGAGTCACGGTTCCCGGTTCCCTGTTCCCCGTTCCCGCTACGGCTTTAGCCGATGCATCAATCTCGGAAAGGCCGACGTCTCGCGAATGTGCGGCGTTCCACAGATCCATGCGACGGTGCGCTCGAGACCGAGGCCGAAGCCCGAATGCACAAACGTCCCGTACCGCCGGAGGTCGAGGTACCAGCCGTACGCCTCGAGCGGGAGACCTTCTTCCTTGATCCGCGCGAGCAGCCTGTCGTAGTCATCCTCGCGCTGTGATCCGCCAATGATCTCTCCATAGCCTTCGGGCGCGAGGCAGTCGTCGCAGAGCACCGTGCGAGGATCGGCCGGGTTTTCCTTCATGTAGAAGGCCTTCGCCTCCTTCGGGTAGTTCATGACGAACACCGGACGGTCGTATTCCTCGACGATGAGCGCCTCGTCCTCCGCACCCAGGTCTTCGCCCCATTTGATCGCGCTGCCTTTGCGCTGCAGGAGGGCAACGGCGTCCCCGTAGTCGAGGCGCACGAACGGCGGCACGACCTTCTCGAGCTTTGACGTGTCGCGCTCGAGCTCCGCGAGCTCCTTTTTTCGTCGATCGAGACAGCGGCGGACGAGGAACGACACGAAGTCTTCCTGCAGTCGCATGTTGTCGTTCGAGTCGAAGAACGCGACCTCGGGCTCGATCATCCAGAATTCGGTAAGGTGTCGGCGCGTCTTCGATTTCTCGGCGCGGAATGTTGGGCCGAAGGTGTAGATTCGCCCCAGCGCAGCGGCTGCAGCCTCCCCGTACAGCTGGCCGGTTTGGGCGAGATACGCCGTGCCCTCCTCGAAGTATTCGGTCGAGAAAAGGCCACTACGCTCGCCGATCGCGGCGGTGAGAATCGGGGTATCGACCCGGATGAACCCGCGCTCGTAGAAGAAGTCGTGGATCGCCTGCTCCACCTCGTGGCGCACGCGCAGAATCGCCTGCTGGCGCGGACTTCGCAGCCAGAGGTGTCGATTGTCCATGAGGAAATCGACTCCGTGCTCCTTCGGCTGAATCGGGTAGTCGATGGGGCTGGAGCCCAGGATCTCGAGATTCGAGAGGCCGACCTCGACGCCGCCGGGCGCGCGGGCTTCCATGCGCACTTCCCCGGTGATGGCGATGGACGTTTCTTGAGTCAGCTCGGCGAATCGTGACCAGACTTCCGGTGTGACGGCGCTCTTCACGAGGACGGCCTGAAGCGTGCCCGTTCCATCCCGCATGACGATGAAGGCGACTTTCCCGGATGAGCGCAGGTGCGTCACCCAGCCGCGGACGGTGGCGGACGTGCCTGCGTGCGTATGCAGATCAACGATGCGAGAAGTTGGTACGGTCACGGTGCTCGTGGTGAGGGACGTGCGGAGCGGGCGGGAAAGCTATGAGCGCCGAGATGCTTCATCAACGCCATTTCGCTACCGCGCTTACCTTTGGTAATGCATGTGACCGCGCTGGTCGCTGACACGTGACGCTCCGCTCCCGCCTCGTCCTCGCACTCGTAACAATGGCTGCCATTCTCGTGGCGCCGTTGTTCATTGCGTATGACTCACTCAACGGCATGCGGGCCGCGGTACGCAACATTCAGTTGCAGGATCTCAACGCGACCGTGTTGCTTGCGCGCATCCGCATAGCCGCAGAGGAGCTGCGCCAGGCCGAGCTTCAGCTGGTTTACGCCACCGATTCATCGACGGTCGCGTCGCCCGGTGCTCGCGTGACGACCGCGATGACCGCATTGCGCGGGCTCTCAGACTCGCTCGTTGCGTACGGCCTCGAGGGTCCGCGGTCCGAGATCGTCGTAACACTCGATCGCGTCGACGCTGCGCTCGTTGCGGAGCTCGACGCCGTTCGCCATGGCAACGGCGTGCGCGCCGACAGTCTGTCGAAGCTCCTGCAGCCGGTGATGCTGCGCGTGGACTCGACCGTCGAGCGAACCGGGTCGTATCTGCAGTCGCGCACCGCGGAAAAAGTGGAGCTCGCGAACATCGAAGCCGCCAGCGCGCAGAAGCTCACGACCACGGCGTTCGCGCTGGCCGTGGTGCTTGCGGCGCTCATCGCGATCTGGCTGACGGCGACGATCAGCCGACCGGTGAGCGATCTGGAGAGCGGAATGCAGGCCGTCGCAGACGGCGACTTCTCGTACCACCTGTCGATCGAGCCAATGCGGCACGACGAGTTTGGCCGCCTCGCCGAGAGCTATCACACGATGGTGCAGCAGCTCAAGCAGCTCGACCAGCTCAAGGCGGAGTTCGTGTCGGTCGCATCACACGAGCTGAAGACACCGATCAACGTCATCATCGGGTATCTGCAACTCCTGCAGGAGAACGTGTATGGCGAGCTCACTCCGAAGCAGCGCGAGATCTGCCTCACGCTCGCCTCGCAGGCGCAGGCACTGTCACGCCTGGTGCGTCAACTTCTGGATGTGAGCCGCTTCGAGGCCGGAGGAGGAAAGCTCGAGCTGCGCTCGATGCGGCTGATCCCGTTTCTGGCGGAGCTCGAGTCGACGTTCCGTGTTCTCGCCATTCAGCGTGGAATACGCTTTCACGTCCAGCGCGGATCGCGTCTCCCCGACCACGTCGTGTGGGACGAGGACCGCATGAGCGAGGTCCTCGGCAATTTGCTCTCGAACGCTTTCAAGTTTACGGAGCGCGGCGGTACTGTGGAGCTCACGGTCGTAACGGCGAAGGACTCGGTCGAGATGCGCGTGCGCGACACCGGCGCAGGGATTCCTGCGGAGAACGTTCCGTTCATCTTCGAGAAGTTCTTTCAAGCGGACAATCAGGCGTCCGCCTCCACGAAGGGGACGGGCCTCGGCCTCGCGATCGCCAAAAGCATCGTGAACGCGCACGGCGGATCGATCAGCGTGGAGAGCAGCGTGGGCACGGGTACGACGTTCGCCATTTCGCTTCCGATCCGGGCCAGTGGCGGGCGCCACCAGGCGTTGGACTCGCAGCCTGTCAGCGAGCCCAGCTCGCAACGGCGCGTGGAGCGCCTCCCGGAGCTGTCGGCGTCGTGAACGTTAGGCAGCTCACGGCAGGGCTGCTCGTGCTCGCGAGCTGCCAGCATCGTCGTCCCGCGGCACCCCCGCCCGTCGTCGACACCGTCGCCGTGCCCTCGCCGCCACCCGAGCCGCCGTGGACGCGAACGATGGCAGCCGTGCAGGCAGCGGCGGACTCCGGACAGTTCGCTACGGCGGACAGCATTCTCACCGCATTCGAGCACGTCGAGGCCGGCTCCGCCGATGCAACGGAGAGCGCGTTCTGGCGTGCGATGCTGCGCGCGGACCCTCGCAATCCCGCGTTCGAGCCGGCCGAGGCTCGCCGCAGCATCGAGGCGTATCTCGCAGCACCGAATCCACGGCGGCGCACGGAGGCCGGCGTGATGTTGCGAATGCTCGATCTCGCGGACTCGCTGCGCGCGGTGCAGGCCGCTCAACGATCATCCGCAGAAGCTCGCGATCGCGCGCGGGATGAGGAGGTGCAGAAGCTGCGCGATGATCTTCAGCGAACGCAGGCGGAGCTGGATCGAATCAAAAAAAGGCTGGGGTCTCCGAAACCGTAGCGGCGACTGGCGGCAGGCGGCAGGCGGCGACGAGCGATCTCGATGGACGACAGATTGAGCGCGCCGTGCGCTGTCTTCAAAGTCGCCAGTCGCCTGCCGCCTCGCGCCTGCCTATCCCACTCTAAACAACTCCAGACTCCTCTCATACCGCTCGCCTAACACACGCCGCATGGCCGCGTGCTCCGGCTGCTCGAGCTCCGGGTCCTTGTCCAGCACGGCCGTCGCCGCTTCGTGCGCCGCGTCGCTGAGTCGTTCGTCACGCAGCGGATCCGCGACCCGGAACGTCGCGATGCCGCTCTGACGCTCGCCGAACAGGTCGCCCATGCCGCGGAGGCGCAGGTCGGCCCGCGCGATCTCGAAGCCATCATCGGAGCCAACGAACACCGAAAGGCGCTCGGCCGCGTCCGGACTGACATCGCCTAACAAGATGCAGTACGAGGCGTCGGCCCCGCGGCCCACCCTGCCACGCAGCTGGTGGAGCTGCGAAAGGCCGAAGCGTTCGGGATGCTCCACCAGCATCACGGTGGCGTTCGCGACGTCGATGCCGACCTCGATGACCGTCGTCGCCACGAGCACATCGATCTCACCGTCCCGGAACCGCCGCATGATGGTATCGCGTTCCTCCGACGGAATGCGGCCGTGCAGCAGGGCAACGCGACGCCGGGCGAATGGGCCCGCGGCCAGCGTCGAGTACATCGTCGTGGCCGCCTTCATGTCGGTCTTCTCGGACTCGTCGATCACGGGGTACACGACGTACGCCTGCCGCCCCTGCTCCACCTCGCGGTCGATGAACTGCAGCACGCGTTCGCGCGCCGATTCCGGGCGAAGCGCGGTCGTCACCGGCAGTCGGCCGGGAGGACGCTCGTCCAGCACGCTCACGTCGAGATCGCCGTAGAGCGTGAGCGCGAGCGACCGGGGGATAGGCGTCGCGCTCAGCAGCAGTACGTCGGGCCGGTCACCCTTCGCGCCGAGTGCCTTGCGCTGTTCCACGCCGAACCGGTGCTGTTCGTCCACTGCCACGAACCCCAGACGGCCAAAGGACGTACGCTCCTGAACGAGGGCGTGCGTTCCGATCGCGAGCAGCGGCTCGCCCGACCGCAGGCGCGCGTCCGCCTCACGACGGTCTTTCCCCGCCAGGCTCCCGGTGATGAGCACGGGTGCGATGCCTAACGGCTCGACGAGACGCCTAACGGTGCCCGTGTGCTGCTCGGCCAGAAGCTCCGTGGGTGCCATGAGCGCCGCCTGATACCCGTTCTCGATCGCCAGCAGCGCTGCGAACAGCGCCACGATCGTCTTGCCGCTGCCGACGTCGCCCTGAAGCAGCCGATGCATACGGTGTGGACTGACCATGTCCATCACGATCTCACGCACCGCTCGCGTCTGGGCGCCGGTGAGCGGGAACGGCAGCGACGCCTTGAGCTTCGACGTCAGGTCACGACGATTCTCGAACGCGATCCCTTCGCGCTTCTCTCGCGCCAGGATGTGCGCGCGCCTGCGCAGCAGGTGCACGAACAACAGCTCCTCGAACGCGAGTCGCTCGCGTCCCCGCGCCGCGTCGGCGAGCGACTGGGGGCGGTGGACCATCCGGAGCGAGTCCGCGAGCGGCAGGACGTCGGCGCGTCGCAACAGCTCCGGCGGCAGATACTCCTCGACGAGCGCGATGAGCCCGTCCAGGTGCGCGTCGATGAGACCGCGGATGACCTTGAAGGACAGGCCTTCCGTGGCTGGGTAGACCGCGAGAACACGCCCACTGTCGGTCCCCTCCTCCTCGTCGCCAAGGTTGACGAACTCGCGGGGCTGGAGCTGTCGGCCGTGAAAGAAACGCACGGTTCCCGTGATCAGCAGGACGTCGCCCTTCGAGATCGATCGATCGAGAAACGGCTGGCCAGGCCACGAGACCTCGATCATCCCCGTCGCGTCCTGCACCACCGCTTGAAAGATCCGAAGACCTTTGCGTGTCGGGATGACGCCCTTCGAGATCACACGCCCAACGACCGTCGCGTCCATCCCGGTTTCGATCGACGAGATCGGCGAGATGGTGCTGGCATCCTCGTAGCGATGCGGGATGTGGAACAGGAGATCCCCCGCAGTAAAGACGCCGAGGCGCTTGAGCGCCTCGGCGCGGACTGGCCCGACACCTTTGAGGAACTTGGCCGGCGTGGAGAGCGTAATCGGCCCAGGTCGCGCGCCCGTCACCGCGCCCGGGGTCATCCCTCGAGCAGCTCCGCTGAGAACTGTCGCGCGTCGAACGCTTCCAGATCGCTGACCTTCTCGCCCACGCCGATGAACTTGACGGGCACGTCGATCGCGTCGTGCACTGCGACGACAATCCCGCCGCGCGCAGTCCCATCCACCTTCGTGACGACCAGTCCCGTGATCGGAACCGCCGCGGAAAACGTCTTCGCTTGCTGCACGGCGTTCTGGCCGATCGTGCCGTCGAGCACGAGCAGCGTCTCGTGAGGCGCGTCGGGCCGTCGCTTCTTGATCACACGCGCGATCTTCTTGAGCTCTTCCATCAAGTTGTCACTCGTATGCAGCCGGCCGGCCGTGTCGATGATGACGACGTCGGCGTCGCGAGTGTGCGCGGCATCGATCGCGTCGAATGCGACCGCCGCGGCATCACCGCCGGGCTTTCCGCCCACGAACTCAGCGCCCGTGCGATCCGCCCACAGCTTGAGCTGATCGATGGCACCAGCCCTGAACGTGTCGCCAGCGGCGACAACCACCTTCTTTTTCTCAGCGCGGAACCGTGCAGCGAGCTTGCCGATGAACGTCGTCTTCCCCGCGCCGTTGACGCCGATGACGAGGATGATCATCGGCTTGTCGGCCGGCACGAACATCGTGGGATCGCTGTACCCGGCGCGGAGTGCGCTCTCCACACTCTGGCGCAGGGCCTCGTGGAACTCGTCCTCGGTCCGGATCTGCCCCCGCTGCGCGAGCGTTTCCACGTCACCGATGAGGCGCATGGACGTGGTGACTCCGAAATCAGCCTCGAGCAGCAGTTCCTCGAGCTGCTCGAGCGAACCTTCTTTCACGCCACCGCGGGCGATGACGCCGACGTCGGTGAGCGCAATGTCTTTTATCCGCTGCCAGAGCGACTTTTTTTCGCCGGCGCGCTGAACTAGTCTGGCCATTCTGTAAACCTAAGTACTGGCGACTGGCGACTGGCGACTGGAGACCGCCGGTCAGGTCTAGCAGGCTGCTGAAAAAGTCGTGAAAGGGGATGGTGGAGCGGATGGGCGATGGGTATCGTGTGCCATCCTCTCCATCATCCGGAGTATGCGATGCGCGGTGCGGAATCGGGGCAGCAGGTGCTCTTCAGTTACGTTGCGATCGACGCGCGGATCCCCGCCGATCACCCGTTGCGCGCGATGAAACAGCTCCTGGAGCCCGTGCTGGGTGATCTCGCACCGCGCTTCGCGACGATGTACGCCGAGGGCGGTCGGCCGTCGATCCCGCCGGAGCAACTGCTGCGCGCCCTGCTGCTCCAGGTGCTGTACACCATCCGGAGCGAACGCCAGTTGATGGAGCAGCTCGAGTACAATCTGCTCTTCCGCTGGTTTGTCGGGCTCGGGATGGACGAGACGGTGTGGCACCCGACGACGTTCACGAAGAACCGCGACCGGATGCTGGCCGGGAGCGTCGCCGAGGCGTTCTTCGCGGCGGTGGTGCGGCAGGCGGACGGCCGTGGGCTGCTCTCGCGTGACCACTTTACCGTCGACGGCACGCTCCTCGAAGCCTGGGCGAGCCAGAAGAGCGTTCGCCCGAACGCCGACGCCGGCGCGCCGCCTAACGACGAGCCGCCTGCGGGCGGGCCGGTCGGCCGCAACACCCCGGCGAACTTTCATGGCCAGCATCGCTCGAACACGACGCACCAGTCGGTCACCGACCCCGACGCCCGGCTGGCGCGCAAAGGGCCGGGCAAGCCGAGCGTGCTGGCGTATCAAGCGAGCGTCCTGACCGACAATCGGCACGGCTTGGTGGTCGCCACCGCGGTGGGCCTCGCGACGGGCACCGCGGAGGTCGAGCAGGCGGAGCAAATGCTGGGCGCCCTCAGTGCGGAACCGGCCGGCCGGACCGGGCGTCGGACCGTCGGGGCCGACAAGCTGTACGACCAGCGCGGCTTCGTGGCGACGGCGCGGGCGCTCGCCTACGTCCCCCACGTCGCCCGCCAAGGGACGCCGACGCGGCCCAGCCGGATCGACGGGCGCACGACCCGCCACGCCGGCTATGCGGAGAGCCAGCGGCGCCGCAAACTGGTCGAGGAGAGCTTCGGGTGGGCGAAAGTGGTGGGGCTGCTGCGCAAACTGCGCCACCGCGGGGTCGCGCTGGTCGACTGGATATTCACGTTTACGATGGGCGCCTACAACCTGGTGCGCTTGCGGACCCTCACGATCGCCGGCGTCAGTCGGTGACGGCACCCCACCGTGACCTAACGCGGCGCCGGCCGCGAGCGCACTACGCAACCCGTCGTTCCAAGGCAGCAGCGACCTCACATTTCAACCATTTTTCAGCGTCCTGCTAGGGACTGGGACTAGGGACTGGGGACAAGGGACTGGGGACTAGCTAGGGACTCGGCCG
>Ga0070675_100003942_pt1 | contig 11248 bp, 13 predicted proteins | sample KBSM43metaG_FD_65343 | JGI IMG/M metagenome (GOLD analysis project Ga0070675, IMG submission 65343) | Miscanthus rhizosphere microbial communities from Kellogg Biological Station, Michigan, USA - KBS M4-3 metaG | ecosystem: Host-associated > Plants > Roots > Rhizosphere > Soil ...
CGCCGATGTTCGCAGCCACGAGGATGGCGTCCTCCGCCGACTGCAGGAGCGTAGCGAGCCCCAACGCCAACGGGACAATCGTCAGCGGCCCATCCGGAAAGCAGCGCGCCGCCACGTGGTTCGGCCGGAGAACCGGCAGCGACGCAAGCTCGTCATGGACGGTGCGGACGGCGGTCGCGAACAACGGGACCGACCGGCTCGGCCACCGGCTCTCGGCCCTTGCTGCCGCTCGTTCGGCGAGCGCCAACACCTGCTCGGCAGGGGCCGCGTCGATCGCAGCCGACACCGCCGCCGCCGTCGCTGCCGCTGCGGCGATGGCCAACGAGCCAGCGTGGGTCGAAATCGATGCCTCGCGCGCGTCGTTCACCAGTTCCTCCAGCGAATCCGGTGAGTGGAGAATGCCGACGGGAGCGACACGTATCGCGGCTCCACAGCCGTCATGCCCCACCGCAATGCGCGTCGGGTCGGCGGCCTGGTGGAATTCCCACAGTGACTTGACGCCCGGATGGACACACTTGACGCATCCGAGCAGTTCTCTACCGATGCTGACGTGGGAGACTTCTCGTTCCGTCAGGATGGCGCGAGCGACCGCGAGGGTCCGCTCCGTGTCATCCGTCGTTTCGCCAATCCGCCATTGACGTTTGGAATTGGCAGCGTATCGAGGAATGACGGCGCCGGGAATTCCTTCGAAACCGCGAACACCGTTCGGATACCAACGCTGCACGCCGCCCTGTGAGAGCCCCTCGGTCTGCTTGCCGACAGCGTCGCCGGTGGCGATGCCCTGCAGGCACGCCGCGATCCGATCCGCGATTCTGACCATCACGTCCGAATTGGCCGACTGCGCGCTACCCGCCCTGCACAATCAGGACTACCGCGACCAAGGCGCCAATCATTCCCACCACCTGCAGACGGCTGAGCCGCTCCTTCAGCACGACGCGTGCGAGCACCACCGTGCTGGCGGGATAGAGCGACACGAGCGTCACCGCCACCGCTAGACTGCCGTATCGGGTGGCCAACAAGTACAGCACGTTGGCCAGCATGTCCAGCGCGCCGCCGCCGATGACCAACCATCTCAGCTCGCGTGGCAGCCGGAACGAGGCGCCGGTGGCCACGACGATGCCGGCAAAAAACGGAATGCCCGCGACACGCGCGGCGACAAGCGGCCACAGGCCCGCCTCGGAGCGCGCGTTCGCCAGCAGCAGGAAGAAGAAGCCGATCGCCACGCCCGAGGCGAGCGCGTGCCACATGCCCGACGGCAGGCCGTACTGTGGAGGCCGCGGCGCCGGATGATCCGGATGCGCACTTTCCTGCCCAAGCAGCATGATGGCAACCACGGCGAGAGCGATGCCGGACAGCACGAGCGCCGGCAACTCTTCTCCTCGCAGCAGGCTCGCGAGCACCGGGATGAGGACGGCGCACACCGACGTGGTCGGCGCCACCACGCCCATCGTGCCGATGGCGAGCGCGCGGTACAGCAACCCGACGCCGAAGCCACCCGCAAGACCGCTGGCAGCGCCCCACGCGTAGTCGGCACCGATTGGCGACGCCGGCCCCAGCAGCGGCAACACGGGCAGCAGGCTGAGCAGTCCGGCCAACTGCGAGATCGTGACCACGCTGAACATCGGCGCGCGGCGCGACGCGAAGCCGCCGGTAAAGTCGGCGGCGCCGTAGAAAGCGGCCGACAGCAACGCCAGCAGGTAGACCATAACGAATGGGCCGCCTAAAGCCGGCCCCAACAAGGCGGCCCCCTACGTCCTACGATCCGCGTTCGACGTTGAACTCGATCACGTTGCCGTCGGGATCGCAGCAGTAGACCTGCGCCCAGGGCGTCAGGTTGTCGGGCAGGTCGAGCACTTTGATGCCGTGCGCCAGCAGCCGGTCGAGCACCTCCTGGCGGTCGCGGACGCGCAGCGCCAGGTGCCCGTCGCGGGGCCCGATCTCCATCGAGCCGCGCAGCGTGCGGGTGGGCGGGTGCACGATGAGGTGCAGCTGGCGATCGCCGAGTTGGTACCAGGCGCCGCCGAAGTCGAACGGCGGGCGCGGAATTTCCTGCAGCCCCAGCACGGTGCCGTAGAACCACGCCGCGCGGTCCATGTCGGTGACCGACAGCGCGACGTGGTGCAGCGCTTCCCTGGCGAACACGCCCTGAGCGGCTAGCGCAGCTCGACGAGCAGGCCGTCGAGCGACATGCCGAGGTGGAACTCGGCGTAGTGGAACTCGGACGCCAGCATCTTCGAGATCTCGTCCTTCGACTTCTTCTGGACGATCATCTCGTGCACGCGCGTCCGCAGGCGAGCGGCGATGTCGCGGAACTTCCGCATCTCGGCCTTCGCCACCACGGTGCCGTGGCCGGGCACGACCTGATCGAAGTCGAGCCCCAGCACGCCGTCGAGCGTCGTCGGCCACTCCTTGGCGCTGCCGCCGCCGGCGTAATCGACCAGTTGCGGGGTGGCGTCGCCGACCGTGAACAGGTCGCCCGCCGCCAGCACGCGCTGCGCCGGAAAGAGCGCGACGATGTCACCGTTGGTGTGCCCGCGGCCGAAGTGGAAGAGGTCGACGCGCTTCCCGCCCAGGTGCAGCGTCGCCTTGCCGTCGAAGGTGATGTTCGACAGACCGGGCTGGCTGCCATCCACCATGTTCTGGCGTGCCTGCCACGACGTCACGACCTGCGCGCCCATGGCCTGGAGCTTGGCGTTGTCGCCGCTGTGATCGCCGTGATGGTGCGTGTTGATCACGTACTTCACCGGCTGGTTGGTAAAGGTCTTGAGCTGCGCCAGGATGTTGGCGTGATCGATCTCGAACTTGTCGTCCACGAGGATCAGTCCCTCGTTGGTGACGAGCACGGTGGTGTTCCCGGGCACGTACTCGTTGTGGATGACGAAGAGGTCGTCTTTCAGCTTCACCACGCTCAGCTTGGCCGGCTCCTGCCCGAACTGGGCGCGCACGTACGCGCCGCCGCCGAGGGCCACGCCGAGGACCGTGAGCAGAATCAATCGGTTTTTCATAGGGCGGAAAGTATATCAGCCGGGCCGGGCGCGCCGGACGATGTGGCCGTGGCGTTCGAGGTCGGCCGCGGTGTCGAGGACCGTGTCGCGCGTCGGCCGCATCGTGAGCCCGAGCCCCAGGCGGGCCTTGCTCGTGTCGTAGCGAGGCGTCCGGCCGATGTGCGTGCGCAGGTAGCTGCCGACGCCGGCCGGCTGCACGTAGGAGTTGAGCCGGACGAGCAGGTCGCCGACGGCGTTGTCCATCGCCCGCGACGGCAGACGCGTGCCCTCGCCGTAGCCGGCTTCGCGCAGCCACCCCACGAGTGTGCGCATGGTCACCGCCTCCTGCGCCAGCAGGTAGCGGCCGTGCGCGCCGGGCAGGTCCGCGGCACGCACGTGGGCGTGGGCGACGTCGCGCACGTCGACGATGCCCCAGCTCAAGCTGACGATGCCGGGATAGACGCCGTTCACGACGTCGGCGACGATCTTGTTCGACACGTTGAGGCCGGGCCCGAGCGACGGGCCCATGATCATGAACGGGTTCATCGCCACGAGATCGAACTTCGGGCGCTCGTGCTCGACGAACGACCAGGCCTCGCGCTCGGCGAGCGTCTTCGACAGGTAGTAGGGATTCCGCCGCAAAGTGGACTTCTCGTTCCAGTCCGCTTCGCTGAGGACGCGCGCGTCGTCGGGCTCGTCGGTGACGGCCGCCATCGACGACGTGAGCACGACGCGCCGCACGTCCGGCGCTTTCGCGCACGCCTCGAGCACCGCGAGCGTGCCGTCGACCGCCGGATCGATGAGGTCGCGCTGCGGGTCGTCGACCTGAATCGCGTAGGGGCTGGCGGTGTGGAAGACAGTGGAGCAGCCGCGCACCGCCGCGTCGAAGGACGACGGCTCCAGCAGGTCGGCCTCCACGAGCTCGAGCCGGTCCGCGGCGCCCGGCAGGGCCTGCAGATGTGGCACGGCGGGCCGGCGCGCCGTGCCGCGCACGTGCAGCCCGCGCTCGAGCAGCTCGCGTACGAGCCACGAGGCCACGAACCCCGAGGCGCCGGTGACGCAGACGGGCGCGTCAGGGGACAGTGGCGGCACCTCAGAGATCCACGCGATCGCCGTGCGACCGCGGGGCCGAGATCACGAGCATCTCGACGTCGGCCGCCGACCGGTTGAAGAACTGGTGCGGGGCGCCGGGCGGCACCTCCACGCCCTGCCCCGCCGTGAGCGCGACGGCGGTGCCGTCGATCTCCAGCGTGGCCTCGCCCGCCACGACGTAGAAGAACTGCCGCGCACGCCCGTGCCGGTGGCGATGCTCCTGGTCACCCGGTGGCACCCGCTCCTGGATGACGCTCAGGTCCGGGCGATCGAGCAGATGCCAGCCGTCGCTGGCCTTGCCCCATCGATAGTGCTGCGCCGACGACACGTCCACTGCGCGCATGACGCCCCCCGCAAGGGCACGCGCGCCACGCCTCCTACTTCTTTGGCGTCAGGCGGACGAGATCAGTGCCCAGGAAGATGTACAGGTTGCCGTCCGGCCCCTGCCGGACTTCGCGGATGCGCTGCTTCCGATCGAGGAGCAGCTTCTCCTCCGCGACCACCCGATTGTCGTTCAAGACGAGGCGCACGAGGTGCTGCCCCGCCATCGCGCCGACGAAGAGGTTGCCCTTCCAGTCGGGGAACTGGTCTCCAGTGTAGAAGGTCATCCCCGACGGCGCGATCGACGGCACCCAGTAATAGATCGGCTCCTCGACGCCCTTCATGGAGGTGTTGCCGGTGCCCACCTTGACGTTCTTCCGGCCATCGCTCTGTCGCGCGTCGTACTGGCGGCCGTAGGTGACGTCGGGCCAGCCGTAGTCGCGGCCGGCGCGGATGATGTCGATCTCGTCGCCGCCCTGCGGGCCATGGTCCACCACCCACAGATCGCCCGTCACGGGGTGGATGGCGGCGCCCTCCGGGTCTTTCAGGCCGAACGCGTAGACCCACGGCGACACGTTGGCACGCCCCAGAAACGGGTTGTCCTTCGGAATCGAGCCGTCGCGTCCGACGCGCAGCACGCCGCCCGCGAAGTTGCGGCGCTCGTCCGGGTCGAGGACCGCGTTGCGCTCGTTGCCGTCGAGATCGGAGTCGTAGAAGCGGAAGCGATCGGAGCCGGTGACGAGGAGATTGCCGTCGCGCCCGATCTGGATGCGTCGTTCGGCACCATCGGCCAGATCGCGCACGTTCTCGAGCCGCTGGTTGTCCTCGCTCAGGCGGGCGCTCGCCACCTTCTCCATGCCGATGTTCAGCAGACGGCGCTCGGCGAGCGACTTGGTCCACACGTCCTCGTAGAGGAAGTGCAGCGGCCAGGCGCCCGGCGCCTCGCCCGGCGGCGGCGCGAAGTAGGTGAAGTACAGCGTGCGGTTGCGCGCGAAGTCCGGGTCGAGCAGCAGATCGTGCAGCCCTTGCGCGCCGATCGTCTTGACGCCGGGTACGCCGGCAATCGGCGCGGACACGAAGCCGTTCGGCTTCACCAGCCGCATCGTGCCGCCGTTCTCGGTGATGAGGAAGTTGCCGTCGGGCAGGAAGGCCACGGCCCACGCGCCGGTGAGCCCGGTCGCAATCGTCTCGACGTTGAACGGCGGCGACGGGCGCGACGGCGGCGGCGCGTCGGTCTGGCCCGGGAAGGCCGGCGTCGGCTCCGGCGATTGCGCGGCCACGGAGATCGTGAGGGCGGCGAAGAGCACAGCGGCAAGGCGAGCAGGCTTTCTCATGGACGGGATCCTACGATGATTCCTGCCGTGATGTAGGGCGGCGCTTGAGCGCCGCCGCGCGAGGCGGGGCTGGAAGCCCCGCCCTACATACTCCGCTCAGGCGGCCGTCAGGAGCACCGGCCGGCCGCGCGTGACGATGAGCGTGTGCTCGTGGTGCGCGGCCAGGCTGCCGTCGCGCGTGCGGATGGTCCAGCCGTCGTCGTCCTGCGTCACCGCCGCGCGTCCGGCACAGATAATCGGCTCGATGGTCAGCACCAGGCCATCGGTGAGCACGTCCTCCTGCCACGGATCGAAGTGATTCGGCACCGAGGGCGGCTCGTGGATGGTACGGCCGATGCCGTGGCCGGTGAGGCCGCGAATGACGGAAAACCCCTCGCCGCGCACAGTGCGCTCGACCGCGCGCCCGATCTCGCGCACCTTGCGGCCGGCCGTCGCCACGGCGAGCGCCGCCACGAACGCGCGCTCAGCGCAGCCCGTCAGCCGCACCGCCTCGGCCGTCCCACCCTCCACCACGACCGTGCGCGCCGCATCGGCCATGTAGCCGGCGCGCTCTACGGTGACGTCGAGCTTCACCACGTCGCCGCGCGCGATCCGCCGGTTGCCGGGAATGCCGTGTACGACCTCGTCGTTGATGCTGATGAGCACAGTGCCCGGGAATCCGTACACCAGCGCCGGGGCCGAGCGGGCGCCGTGCGCCTGGAAGACGCCAGCCGCCACGCGATCGAGCTCCGCCGTCGTCACGCCCGGCCGTACGGCGCCGGCCAGCGCGTCGAGGGCGAGGCGGACCACCCGGCCCGCGGCTTCCAGTCCCCGCCGATCGGCGGCGCTTTGAATGGACACGTGGTCCTCCTCGGCAGGTCTGACGCCCTGCCCCTACGTACCCGCGTCCGGCGTCTTGCGCAGCCGGAGCTCCACCTCGCGCTCCACGAAGCCCCACTCGGGCGTCTCGCGAAGCCGGCGCAACAGCTCGTCGAAAGCCAGGGCGTCGGGCGGCGCGAACTCGAACCACGTCAGAAAGTCGAACGGCGCGCCCTCGGCCAGGTCGCGGCAGTGATGGAGGCGCCGCGCCACCGCCGGCAGGTAGTCGAGCCCGATTCGAATGTGCGCCGACGTCTCCTCGAAAATCGCCCGCCGCTCGTCCTGCGTGAGAGCCCACCATGCCGCCGACTTCCTGATGGGAATGAGTGCGGCCGCCGTGGCCGCGGGGCGGCCCAGATCCGGCTGCGCCGCGGCCAGCCTCGTCTTCTCCTCCCGGGTGACGTAGCGCTCGTGGCTCGTCACGCCGCGCAGCGCCCACCCGCTGCCGTTTTCCTCGGGCACCTCCCCGGCGACAATGCGCAGCCGCTCCACCGCTTCGAGGCCGTCGCCGATCACGGCACGCTGCGACACCACTTCCCACGGTCCGGCGTCACCGCCGACGAACGTGAACAGCCGCCCATGGTTCATCACCCTAGTATCGTGCGAGGAACGCCAGCAGCGTCCGGTTGAACAAGTCTGTCTCCTCCCAGAAGACGGAATGCCCCGCCTCCGGCACGACGAACGTTTCGGCACCCTTGATGCGGGCAGCAAAGAGACGCAGCACCGGCGGCGGCGCGTAGAGGTCCGCGCCGCCGGTGACGAGCAGCACCGGCACGCGTATCGATTCGAGCCGCTCCCACGTGACCCGGTTGCGCGGTGTCTGCGGCGACGGGAGCGGACGGGCGCTGCGGCTCTGCTGCGACAGCGCGAGCCAGCGCGCGGTGCCGTCGGGATTGGTCGCACGATACGACGGGCCGAGCTCGCGCACGTCCACCGGCAGCGCGTCGAACTGCGGCGACGGCCGGAGCCGGCGGCTGAGGGCGAGATAGTCGGCGTCCTGCACGCCGCCGACCGTGTTGGCCGCCGTGACGCTGCGCAGCCGCTCAGGGTGCGACAGGGTGTAGTCGATCGCGACGATGGCTCCGGCGGCGGTGCCGACGAGATGAAACCGCTCCAGGCGCAGGAGCGTGACGAGCGCGTGCAGATCGTCGGAAGCGCTGCCCGGCTCGGCGCCTGCGTCGAGCTCCGAGCGTCCCCATCCGATTCGGTCGTAAGCGATGACGCGGTATCCCGCGGCCCGCAACGCGGACACCTGACGCTCCCACAGGGCACTGCTGCCGCTGGCCGCGTGCAGGAGCACGACCGGCGTACCCGTGCCGCCGGTGTCCACGTACCACAGGCGCCGCCCGGGCAGCGCAGCGTGGGTGCCTTGCGGCTCGGCCAGCGCCGGTGCTTGTGCGCGCGCGACAGTGCCGCCGGTCAGGCTGGCCGCCGTTGCCATTGCCAGCGCCAGCGCGCCGGCGCGGAGACTGGTCATCGATCGAGACCCAACTGATCTCCGGAGAACTCGACGATGAGCGGCGGCGCCTGCGTGTAGTCGCTGAAGCGGATCCAGCGCGGCCGCACCCGCACGTAAGTCAGGCCAGGCCAGCTGAGCCGGCTCGGCCCATCCGGATAGACGGCGTAGTAGATCTGCGTGAGCCGTTCGAGCTCGCTGCCGGAGGGCTCGTCGGCCACGCCTTCGTATTGCGCGGTCCGTTCCTCGCCCGGGAGCAGGCCGCCAATGACGAGGGCGAGCGCGGGGTTCTGACGCAGGTTGGCCGCCTTCCGCGACGAGCCCAGCGTGTCGAACACGATCTCGAACTGATCGGATACGGCGATGCCGACGACGGCCGCTTGCGCCGCGCCTGCCGCCGTGACCGACGCTTCGACCGCGACGCGGTGTTCGCGCAGGAAGGCCAGCAGCGATGCGGGCGTCATGTTCGCGCCCGCGGTGGCCGGACCGTCCTGCGCGTGGGCACCGCCAGTCCGCGCCGGCGGAACTCGGCGGCCACGGTGGCCGGAATCGCGCGGCAGCCGCAGTGGCGCGCGTGGGCCACGTGCCAGCGAACGCGGGTGGTCAGCGTGGCCCCACGGGGCAACACGTGTGCGGTATGCCAACGCGCGTTCATGCGACGACTCCGCGCGGGATTCCGACTCCGATGCGTCTCAGCACGCCCTGCTCCCCTTCCACGAACGCGCGGCCGCTCGCGGTTCGCGGCCGCAGCTTACAGGTGAAGTTGCGCGTCGCGCCAGAGCGCCGCCACCAGCTCGCCCGCCGGGACCGGCCGCGCCATCGCGGCGGCCTGCCCTGCCCACGCCTGCATACGGTGGTGGTCGTGCGCGGCGGCGCCGGCTTCCTTCATCGCCGCCGTGAGGCCCCGTTGCACGGGATAGGGCGCCGGACGCGGCGCGTCGGCGGCCGCGGCGGCCACCACGAAGTCGGTGGCGATGGCGCGCGCCAGGCGTCCGGTGAGCGCCCTGGTGGGAATGGTGTTCTCCGGCTCGAGATTCTCGAGCGCGTTGGCCCAGGCCGGATGCGTCTGCGCCTCCGGACAGCGCAAGAAGACGGTGCCCATCGAGACCGCGCTGGCACCGAGCGTGAGCGCAGCCGCGATGCCGCGCCCGTCACCGATGCCGCCGGCCGCGATCACCGGCACCTGCAGGTGATCGGCGAACCGCGGCAGGAGCGCGAACAGGCCGACGGTCTGCCGCTCGGCCGCGGCGGCGTCGAACGCGCCGCGGTGGCCGCCGGCCTCGAAGCCCTGCGCTACGATCGCGTCGGCGCCCGCCGTCTGCGCGGCCCGGGCCTCGGCGAGCGTGGTGGCGGTGGCGAACCAGGCAATGCCGGCTGCCTTCAGACGCTCGACGTACGGCGCCGGCAGCAGGCCCATGATGGTCGACACGGCCGCGGGGCGCGCCTCGAGAAACGCCTCGCACTGCAGGTTGATGTCGACGAGCGGGACCTCGCCGGCCGACGGCGGCACGTGCGGCCCCCAGCGCTCCATGAACGATCGCACCCGCGCCTCGGCGCTCGCGTCCCGCCGCGGCGGCGGATCGGGCAGCCACGTATTGAGCTGAAGAGGGCCGGCGCTCGACGCCCGGACCTCCGCGACCCACTCCGCGATCGCCGCCGGCGGGCTGACCAACGCGCCCATGGCGCCCATGCCGCCGGCGTTGGCCACGGCAATCGACAAGCTCGGCGGGCATGCGCCGGCCATCGGCGCCAGCAGCACCGGCAGTGTCAGTCCGTAACGGGCGCAGAAGGCCCGTGCGCGTCCAACCGCTTCATTCCCCACCGGCGACCCCTTCGAATTGCGAGAGTCCGTATCGCGTGAATGCCTCGAGCATGTCGGGCGGCTCCAGCAGGTTGACGCGGGCGAATTCCTCGGCGCCCGGATACGCGGTGCGCCGAACTGCTTCGGCTGCCGCGACGACGTCGTACGTGGTGCGGCGCAACTCGACGCCGGGTCCGAGCCGCAGCCAGTAGGCTCCGGCGGGGCGCTCGAACGGCATACCCACGCTGCCGGCGTTGACCACGCGGGTGGCGCCGGCCGTGCGATCGAACTGCATGTGGGTGTGGCCGCACACCACCAGGTCGGCCACGCCGTCGAAGATCGGCCGCAGGATGTCGTCGGACATCAATCGCGTGACGATCTCTTCATCGTTGCGGGGGGTCGCGTGGCAGAAGAGCACCGACCCGAGACCGGGCATCGACAGGCGGACGTCCGGCGGCCAGGCGCCTACCGCTTCGACCTGCGGCGCGGTGAGCTGATCGCGGTTCCAGCGCAGCAGGTGCCGCATCGAGTCCGGCATCGCCGCCTGCCGCCCCTCGACCTCGGCGAGCGTCTCGCGATCGCCGTTGCCGCGGATGAACCGCGCGCCGCCGCCGAGCGCCTGCAGGCGATCCAGCGCTGCGCGCGGCATCGGTCCCGGCAGCACGTCACCGCCGACGATCACGAGGTCCACGGGCTCGCGTGCGATCTCGGCCAGCACGGCGTCGAGCGCCGGCAGGTTGCCGTGGACGTCGTAGAGCGCAGCAACGCGCATGCGGTCGATTGTCGCATGCGTGGTACCCGAGGCCGGGAGCCGAGGGGGTGGCGGGACGCGGGAGCCGGGAGGCGTTTACGGCTTCTCCATCAGCCCGCGGGCCACCGCGGCGAAGGCAGGCAGCGAGGTGGGGTCCAGGTTCGCGTTGGCGCCCAGCGGGTGCGAGGCAAAACGGGCGATCACCATTTCGGCCGCCGGATCGACGTAGATGGCCTGGCCGTGGATCCCGCGCGCGGCGAACGCGCCGTGGTCGTTGTGCGAGACCCACCACATGCTGCGATAACTCCAGCCCGGTAGCATCCGGTAACCGGCGCCGGCGAAGCGGGTGCGGTCGCCGCCGCGCATCACGTCGTCCACGAACGCCTTCGGGACGATCTGCGCACCGTTGAAGCGGCCGCCGAGGCGCATCATCTCCCCGAACCGGGCCAGGTCGCGCAGCGTCACGTGCAGGCCACCGCCGGCGAACTCGACGCCGACCGGGTCGATGAGGAAGTAGGCGTCCTGCTCGGGACCGAGCCTGGCAAACAGGCGGTCGCGCAGGAGTTCGGCCAGCGGGCGGCCGGTGACCTTCCGCAACACCCACGCCAGCGCGTCGGTATTGGGGGTCTTGTAGGAAAAGCGCTCACCGTG
>Ga0070675_100003947_pt1 | contig 11243 bp, 8 predicted proteins | sample KBSM43metaG_FD_65343 | JGI IMG/M metagenome (GOLD analysis project Ga0070675, IMG submission 65343) | Miscanthus rhizosphere microbial communities from Kellogg Biological Station, Michigan, USA - KBS M4-3 metaG | ecosystem: Host-associated > Plants > Roots > Rhizosphere > Soil ...
TCGGCACTCGATCACCCGTTCATCATCTACCACATCACGCATCCCTGTGAGGTGACGCGGAAGATCGAAGGTGCCCGGCGGGAGCAGGGATTGCTCGGCCCGCGGAATATCTGCGTGACGCCGCCTGGAACCATCACTGAATGGGAACATCAGGGACACCCTGAAATCCTTCAGGTCTACCTCCGTCGATCACTGTACGAGGCCGCGGTCAGCGAATTGTACGGGTGCGACGCGTCGGCGGCCGAGATTGTCCCACGCTTCGGCATCGTCGATCCGCTGCTCGAGCAGCTGGCCATCGCACTGGCCGACGCGCTTCGGAACGGGTCGGTGCGGGACGGCCTCTATATCGACACCGTTGCGCAGATGATGGCGGTGCATCTGGCGCGTGCGCACTCGGTGCAATCACGTGCGGCCAATCTTCCTTCAACGCCGACCGTGTCGCATCAACGGATGCGGCAGCTGATCGAGTTCATCGAGGCCAACCTCGACCAGCCGCTCACGCTCGACGCGATGGCGGCGCAGATTGGAATGAGTCCGTTGTATCTGGCGCGCGCGTTCAAGGCCGCCGTCGGCCAGTCGCCGCATCAATACGTGCTGGCCAGGCGCATCGAGCGCGCGAAGGAACTGCTCCGCAATACGGAGATGCCAATCATCGACGTGGCGTTGTCGGTCGGCTTTTCATCCCAGAGCCATCTTTCGCACTGGATGATCCGGCATACTGGCGTGCCGCCCGGCGTCTACCGCCGCAATGGATAGCGTTTCCGACCGCCTCGGACGGCAGGATTCTGTTCACAGTCGTCGCATTTGTATAAGACGCGCAGCGTCATTTCCGGAGAACCATCACGACATATGACCGAAAACAGGTGGGATACCTCGTACGAGTGGAAAGCCGTCACGCTGCTGGGGCTGGGGTTCGGTCTCGTCGGTCTCGATCGCTGGATTATTGCGCCGCTGTTTCCGTTCATGCTGGCCGACCTCGGCCTCAATCTGCAGGATCAGGGAAACATCATCGGCATCCTCGGAATGGCTTGGGGGGTGTTCGCCGTATTCAGCGGTCGGCTCTCCGACGCGATCGGACACCGCAAGGTGCTTATCCCGGCGGTCTTCCTCTTTTCAATCCTCTCCGGTGTCTCTGGCTTGGCCTCCGGCTTCGCCAGCCTGTTCGCGATCCGTCTGCTGATGGGCGTCATGGAGGGGTCGTACTGTCCAACGAGCTTTACTGCAACGGCCGCGGCATCTCGTCCGAGCCGCCGCGGTTTCCTGCAGGGCCTCCAGCAGTGCGGATTCGCGTTGTTCGGACTTGCGCTCGGCCCGATCATCGCGACGCAGTTGCTGCAGGTCGTGCCGTCGTGGCGATGGGTGTTCCTGACGGCCAGCATTCCCGGCGTGATCGTCGGCGCTTTGCTTTACGTTGTGCTGCGCGAACCGGCCGATACCCAGGGCGGCCGGATGGTTGGTGCGATCGTCCAGGGTGGCAAGTGGTCCGATGTGTTCAAGAGCCGCAACATCGTGCTGTCGATGTGCGGCTTGTTCTGCGCGATGACGTGCGTGTTCGTGCTCGGCGCGATGGTGCCCAACTACCTGCTCGACTACCTGAAACTGAGCCCAACGCAGATGGGCTTTGTGATGTCGGGCCTCGGCTTCGGCGGGTTCGTCGGGCAGTTCGGCGTGCCCGGTCTGTCGGATCTGTTCGGCCGCCGGGTGATGGCGGTCTTGGGGTTTCTGGGCGCGGCGGTGTTCGTGTATCTGCTGAAGAACACGGGCGCAAATCCGCCGTTGCTCTTCGCATTGCTCTTTCTGGTCAGCTTCTGCTGCCTCGGCAATATCGCGCTGATTACCGGACCGATTTCCACGGAATCGGCACCTCCCGGGCTGATCTCATCGGCGATTGGGATGGTCGTCGGCGCCGGCGAGATCTTCGGCGGCGGTGTGGCGCCGATCATTGCTGGTACGGTGGCGCAACGCTACGGCATTGAGAACATCCTGTGGGTCGCGATGTCCGGAGTGGTCCTCGGCGTGTTCGTTTCCGTGTTCCTGCGCGAAACCGCTCCGCGCAAGGTTGGCGTAGCGCGACAACAACCCGTCGTCGCGGGTTGACCTATGACGTCATCACGTAGAGGCGGACCTTAAGGTCGTCTCTACAAGGTCGGTTGCAGGATTCTGCTCATCGCCGTCGAGTTTCTGCAAGACGAGGACGGACGCTCCCATTAGTACGAAACGCTGGAGGGGCCTATTCCAGGCGGGTCTCCATCGCGGGTCGCGCGATGGGTGTTGGTACGGGCCGAAGGAGATTCACGATGCGCCGATTGACCGCGGTCTTGTTCGTGCTTTCTTCCATCCTGATGCTGCCGGCGCTCGCGTCGGCTCAGGCATCAATCACCGGCGTGGTGCAGGACCCGTCGGGCGGCGTGCTGCCGGGGGTCACCGTCGAAGCATCGAGTCCGGCGCTCATTGAAAAGGTCCGAACCGCTGTCACCGATGGCAACGGTCGATTCCAGATCGTCGATCTGCGACCGGGACCGTATCGTGTGACGTTCTCGCTCACCGGTTTTTCGACCGTCGTCCGTGACGGGATCGAGCTCACTGGATCATCGGTCGCGCGTATCGACGCGGAGCTGCGCGTCGGGACGGTGCAGGAAAGCGTGACCGTTACCGGGGAAGCACCGACCGTCGATGTTCAGACGGTCAGGCGGCAGCAAGTGCTGTCGGCCGAGATGATCGATGCGTTGCCGACGGCGAGGAACTACGTGACGCTTGCGCGCCTCATTCCCGGAACGGTCGGCGGCGGCAACGACGTGGGCGGATCGGAACTGCAGGGCACCGGCGGGAGCGTGAGCATCCATGGCAGCCGCATCGTCGATCAGCGCGTCACGTTGAATGGGATCAGCACCATGACGCTGCAGGCCGGTGGCAACGTGGGTGGCCAGATTCCTGACGTTGGCTCCGCTCAGGAAATCACCGTCGATTCCTCCGGACTGTCGGCGGAAATGGCCACCGGTGGAATTCGGATCAATTTCGTCCCGCGCGACGGCGGTAACACGTTTGCCAATTCGACCTTCTTCACCTTCTCGAATGGCGGCATGCAGGGGAGCAACTTCACGCAGCGGCTCAAGGACGCTGGCCTCGGCACCCCGAACGCGGTGAAGCACAACTACGATCTCAACGAGTCGTTCGGCGGGCCGCTGCGGCGAGACCGTGTCTGGTTCTGGTTCTCGACGCGTTACAACGAAGTCGAGAATTACGCCGCAGTATTCGTCAACAAGAACGCCTTTGACGCGACGAAGTGGCTGTACGAACCCGACACCAGCCAGCGTGGCATCAACAAGGGGCGCTCGTTCAACAACAGCCTGCGCATGACGTGGCAGGCGTCGCCGCGAAACAAGATTGCCGGCACATACAAAGTCGACAACTGGTGTCAGTGTCCGAACTTCATCAGCGCGACAAGAGCGCCGGAAGCCAGCTTTGATCGCCGGTTCCCGCGGCTGCGGCAGGAGCACATCGAGTGGACCTCACCCGCCACCAATCGATTGCTGTTCGAAGCCGTCGCTCTGCACCTGTACGAGCGGTGGGGCAACATGCAGCTGCAGCAGCGAGGGTCGTTGGAGGATTCGACCGCGGCCAGCGCGCTGCCGCAGCTCATCTCCGTCCAGGAGCAATCGACGGGTCTTGTGTATCGCATGGGCGGCATCGGGCAGACGCCGAGCACGCTGGGGTTCAACAACACCCTCGTGCCGAATTTCTCGTACCGGGCGGCGATGTCGTACGTGACCGGCACGCACAATTTCAAAGTCGGGTTCAACCGGACGCACGGATATCTGGAACAGGAGACCTACAACTACCAGCCGTATCAATACCGATTCAACAATGGCGTCCCGAATCAGGTGACGTTGTTCGCGACGCCGTTTACCGCGCGCAGCAATCAGGACAACGATCTCGGTCTCTTCGGGCAGGATCAATGGTCGATGAACCGGATGACGCTGAATCTGGCGCTACGCTACGACTACTTCGCCACCAGCTTTCCGGAACAGCACGTCGGGCCGGGACCGCTCGTTCCCACACGAAACTTGACGTTCCCTGCGCAGAAGAACCTCGCGTGGCACGACCTGACGTACCGAACCGGACTTGCCTACGATTTGCGCGGCGACGGGAAGACCGCGATCAAGGTGACGTTCAACAAGTATCTGCTCGGCCAGACGCTGAATACGCTCGGCTCCAATCCAAATCCGGTGAACACGCTGGTCAATTCGGCGACACGGTCGTGGACCGACAATGGCAACTTCGTACCGGACTGCGATTTGCTCAATCCGATCGCGAACGGTGAATGCGGGCCAACGTCGCCGGGGACGTTCGGCTCGACGCGGCCCGCCGAACAGTACGATCCAGATTTGTTGCGAGGCTTCGGTCATCGGATGACCAACTGGGAGTTCTCGGCAGGTATCCAGCACGAGCTGCGGCGGGGCATCGCCGTGGACGTGGCGTACTTCCGGCGCATCTGGGGCAACTTCCAGGTCACGGACAATCTGGCGCTTGGTCCTGAGGACTTTACGCCGTTCAGCCTCACCGTTCCCGCGGATCCTCGCCTGCCCGGCAACGGTGGATACAGCGTGACCGGGCTGTACAACGTGAAGCCAGAAAAATTCGGACTGCAGCAGAACTTCAACACGCTATCCGACAAGTACGGCAAGCAGATCGAACACTGGGACGGCGTGGACGTGAACGTCACCACCCGATTGCCGAACGGGCTGATGTTCCAGGGCGGGCTCAGTTCGGGCCGGACGCTCGAAGACAACTGCGAGATCGTCGCCAAGTTGCCAGAGATGCTCGATATTGCGTCGAGAGCCGCGACCGATCCGTTCGGCGCCGCGCCCGCGATGACGCGCCCGGGGCAGTACTGCCATCGGCAGACACCGATGCTGACCCAGTTCAAGCTGTATGGCGTCTATACGATCCCGAAGGTAGATCTCGAGCTCGCGGGAACGCTCCGCAGCACGCCGGGCAACGAAATAAACGCCGCGTTTGTCGCCACCAATCCGTACCTGGCGGCGAGTTCAACGCTCGGGCGCGCACTCTCGGGATCGGCGCCGAACATGACGATCGGGCTGTTGCAACCGAACACCGAGTTCCTGGAGCGGCGCAATGAGCTGGATCTCCGGTTTGGCAAGGTCCTGCGAGCTGGAAAATCTCGTTCGGTCGTGAGTCTGGACATCTACAATGCGCTGAACACCGATGCGCTGATTAACGTGAACCAGAGCTTCGCGGTGTGGATGCGTCCGACCGAGATCCTCAACGCGCGATTGGCGAAGGTCAGCATCAGGTTCGATTTCTAGTAGGGATCGTATGAACGTCACGAATCGGATTGTCTTCGCGGTGGTTCTCCTGGCAGCGGTCGCCCTGCCAGGCCGGGCGTTCGCCCAGATCGATCTGAGCGGCGTCTGGGCACCTATCTTTCACGAAGATCAACCCGAACGCGTTCCGGGCCCTGACATCGGCGACTACGCGGGACTGCCAATCAACGACGCGGCGCGCCTGAAGGCCGACACCTGGGACGCCTCGCTGCTGACGCTGCCGGAACATCAGTGCAAGCCGCACCCGTCGACGTACGGCTTCCGTGGCGTTGGCAACCTCCGCATCACCCCTGATTTCGACGATGCCACGCAGCGGCTTGTGAAGATCAACACGCAGATTCAGTGGATGGAGCAGAAGCGCGAGATCTGGATGGACGGTCGTCCGCCTCCGCCGGATTACGTTGCGCACACCTGGCAGGGCTTTTCGACCGGGCGCTGGGAAGGGCCGGTGCTGATCGTTCGTACCACGCATCTGAAGGTTGGCTGGATGCGGCGCAACGGGCTGGCGTTGAGCGATCGCGCGACGATGGAAGAGCGGTTCATTCGCCACGGTGATCTGCTGACGCATGTCTACATGATTTCCGACCCGGTCTATCTGACCGAGCCGCTCGTCAAGACCAACGGCTTCCGCCTGACGACCAACGGCGTCGTCGATCCGTACCCCTGCGAGTCGGTCGATGAAGTGATCCGTGCGAAGGGAGTCGTGCCCAGTCACCTGCCCGGGACCAATCACGCCTCCGAGGAATACGCGGCGAAACACCACCTGTCAGTTGAAGGCGTCAGAGGCGGGGCCGAGACGGCGCTACCGGAGTTCGCGAAGCGAGCCCCTGTGCCTGCGGGGTCGAAGTAGGACGTGCGCACGCTGATGCGCACGTTCGCCAGCGGTACTCTCGTCGCGGTCATTCTCGCGGCTGTATCGCTTCATTCCCAGACGGGCGCAGCGCCGGATTTCTCCAACATCGAGATTCACTCGTTCCATGTTCAGGGCAACGTGTGGATGCTCGTCGGCGGCCCGTTCAATGCGGCCGTCTCGGTCGGCAACGACGGGGTGCTGGTCGTCGACACCATGGTCGAGCCGCTGGCCGACCGGTTCCTCGCGGAGGTGAAGAAGATCGCCGGCGACAAGCCGATCCGCTACATCATCAACACGCATTTTCATCCGGATCACACAGGCGGCAACGCGAAGGTCACGCGAGCCGGCCAATCCATCGTCGCCGGCAATTTCGCGGCCCAGGTCGGTCAGGACGCGGCCAACCAGGCGAACATTCTTGCGCACGAGAACGCGCAGCTCCGGATGATGAGCGATTTGAAACCACCGCCGCCCTTCATCGCGATGCCAACCGACACCTTCTTCACGGAGTCGAAAGACCTGTATTTCAATGGCGAGGCGGTTCAGATTCTGCACCAGCCCTCGGCACACACCGATGGCGACGTGATCGTCCACTTTCGGAAGTCGGACGTCATCGTCGCCGGTGACGTCTACATGAACACGACGTTCCCGATTGTGCAGATCGACCAGGGCGGAAGCTTCCAGGGCGTCATCGATGCGTTGAACCGCATCATCGACATCACGGTGCCCGCCGAAAAACAGGAGGGCGGGACGTACGTGATTCCGGGACACGGCCGGCTGGCTGACGAAGCTGACGTTGTCGAGTACCGGGATATGAACACGATCGTCAGGGACCGCTTCGCCGATGCGATCAAGAAAGGCATGACGCTGGAGCAGGTCAAGGCTGCCCGCCTCCTTCGCGACTACGAGGGGCGGTACGGCGCAAGCAGCGGTGTCTGGACGACGGATAACTTTGTCGAGGCGGTCTACCGCAGTCTCAGCGAACCGCCGAAGAAAACCAGCCAGGTCCGGTGACGAGATGAGACTGACCGCAGTTGTCGTGTTCGCGGCGGCAGCCGTCCTTAGCCAGTCGCATATCTCGGCACAGGCGCGCGGAGGCCAGGCGGCGCAACCGCCGCAGTTGCCGCCCACGCCGCGAGCCGCGGCGCCGATCGATGTCACCGGGTACTGGGTCTCGATCGTCAACGAAGACTGGCGATGGCGGATGGTGACGCCGCCCAAGGGCGATTACGCCAGTGTGCCGCTCAACGACGCAGGACGAAAACTCGCGGATACGTGGGATACGTCGAAGGACGGACGCTGCGAAGCGTACGGCGCGGCGGCGTTGCTGCGCATGCCGACTCGCCTGCACATCACCTGGGAGTCGGACACCATCCTGAAGATCGAGACGGACGCGGGACAGCAGACGCGGCGCTTGCTGTTCGACAAGTCACGCGCAGTGCCGACCACGCGCTCGTTACAGGGGTTTTCGCTTGCCGAATGGGATCGCGTGGCCAGGGGAGGGGGCGCTGGTCGTGGCGGCCGGGGCACAGAAGTGCAGACCGGACCGGCACCTGGCTCGAATCTGAAGGTGGTCACCAATCATCTGGTCGGCGGCTGGCTTCGGAAGAATGGCGTGCCGTACAGCGAAGATGCGGTGGTCACCGAATACTTCGATCGCTTCGCTGCGCCGAACGGCGACGAGTGGCTCGCGGTCACGACGATGGTGACCGATCCGAAGTATCTGAATACGGACTTCGTGACGAGCTCGCATTTCAAGAAGGAGCCGGATGGCTCCAAATGGAGTCCATCGCCGTGCAAGGCGAGTTAGGAGCCGGCGTTAATAGTCGCCACCTTTACCAGCCCAGAAGGGTTCCTGTTCGGCTGGCAACTGCGCGCAGACCGATTCCATCGACCGGCGGTCGGGACCAATCCTGAACTGCAAGGCGTAGCGTTCCAAATCCGCAGGCTCGGCGTCCGCCGGAATCTGTGCGCCATGTGCGCCGGCCGAATTGAGGAAAATCAGCGCGCGATTCGGACGGAACGCAATGTCGCGCACCAGACGACACTGCGTGTCGGCAATCCAGTGTGGCTTCGGTCCCAGCGCTTCCTTGTCGCCGTCGACCGCAAACAGCTGCGTTCCCCACCGCTGATCGTCCTTCTTGCGGGCGAGATACATCAGACAGGTGATGAATCCCCATTTCGGATCGCGATGGGGCGGAATGCGGTATCCGCGCCGACGGAGGAGAATGCGACCGTTTGAACAGTGGATGTTGAGTTGCACGACCGGGTCATTGCCAAGGACTGGAAGAACTTCTTGAAGCCACTTCGTCAGCGGTTTGTGGAACTTGGCGAGCACGGCGGGCTTGATCGCTTCTTCCGTGACGACGGTCGCCATGTGGTCCCATACCCGCATCGAATAGCTGGGGCCCAACTCGAGTGGGACGGTCAGCTGCTGCTTATTCTCAGGGCGATCCGCGAACAAATCGGCGGGCGGGAGTGCAGCGATAAGGGCGTCGTAGTACCAGTCCGGCAGCAAATTGTCGACGACGCAGTGCGGGAACGGATCGAGGTGAAGCGACGCCTTGCCGATTGACTCGGCGACGTGCTGCTCAAACCGCACATCCTTCAACGCTGCCTCGAAACGGATGACCCTGCTGTCGTCGGAGGCGCACTCTGCTTTGAGCACGGCCCGCAACTGGCGCTCGCGAGTGTTGGCCTGGTCAAGTGCCGTCTTCAACGTCCGAACTTCCGCGAAGAGCGCGTCGACCTGCTGTTGCAGCTTCTCGTCCGTCTTTCCAAGGCGAGCCAGCGTGCGTGGCCGAAACAGCTGCACAGCGTCGAACAATCGTGCGAACCTTCCGCCGTGGACCTCACTTGGCTGCTGTGCCATGACTTGGACCATTTATAACATGCGGCCTTCGACGCCTTGCCGCAGTTCACCTTTGCAGACGTCTCGTCTAGACTGAGAGCCTTCGAATGCAGCAGAAACCGTTGAAGGCGTACGCAAACATTGGCCTGATGCGTTTGGCGCGTGCCCTCGGACGAACGCACAGCCCCGCACGCCCGATGGTCCTCTACGCGGAGCCAACACTTTTCTGCAATCTTGGATGTCCGTCATGTCCGACAGGGCTGAAGCTCGACGTGCGGCCGCGCGTGGCGATGGACTTCGAGTGGTACAAACAGGTCCTCGACGAGCTCGGACCGTATCTCTTCTATCTGAATTTGTATAACTGGGGAGAGCCGCTGCTCCACAAAGAGTTTCCGGAAATGGTGGCGTACGCGAAGCGCTGGAACATCAAGGTCCTCGCCTCGTCGAACCTGAGCCTGCGCCTGGAACGCTCGTATCTGGAGCGCCTCGTCCGCAGTGGTCTCGATCGCCTGAAGGTCGGCATCGAAGGCACCAATCCCGAGACCTACGCTCGGTACCGTGTTCGAGGGGATTTCGACCTCGTGCTCGCGAACATGCGAACCATCCAGGAGATCAAAAGCGCGCTCGGTGTCAGGCACCCGGAAATCGCGGTTGCCTTTCATGTGTTCGCCCACAATCAGGATGCCATCGAGGAAGCGCGACACAGCTATCGGTCGTGGGGAGCCGACAGAATCTCTTTTCCCGGAGCATTCGTGTCGGCCCAGGCGGAGCAGCAGGGTATCGGGGCATCGACCGTTGCGCAGTACAACCTGTATCGCCCAGAAGGCATGACGTCGCCGGGCGTGCCGTGCAGCTGGCTGTGGGGAGCGATCGTGGCAAACCCGAGCGGCTCCATCTCGCCGTGCTGCGGCGTCGTCGAGCAACGTGCCGACTTCGCGCAGGACGCGCGTGGCAGGTCGATCATCGGGCACGTGTGGAACAACACGCTCTACCGGCGAGCCCGTGCTGGCGCGCTGCGACACCGCCAACCAACAGCCGTCCATCTATCCAAGGACGGGATGCAGTTGAGCAGCCTGTCGCTCCCTCAACAAGGGTTGATCTGCGAGCAGTGTCCCATCCCGTACCGGCAGGACTATGTCGATCGCCTGATCGACAGCTTGAGCCGTGGGGTGCTCCACAAGGCGCGACGCAGCCGCCGTCTCCGGGTGCGGCTGCGGGCACTCGCCGCATATGTGTTGATGGGAATGCCTGGCATTGACGTGTCTGCACAGCGTCGATCGCAGCCTCAGGAGGAAGCCGCCGTAGAAAGCAATCCAGACGCCGCGTGAGCAGCTCACCGATGGGGCAGGTCAGCGAGGCGAATCCTTTTCGTACACCGTGACGTTAGTCACGTCGCCATCGCGGGTGTTTCCGCTTCGCGTACTCGTCGTGATCGTCCGGCCGTCGGCGGACATTGTCACGGTCGCGATCGCGGTGACTCGCGAGTCGAGCTTCGCCGTGATTTGATAGGTGCGCGGGCCAGTCTGGCGGTAGGCGTAGGTCACGTACTCGTCGGCTCCCTGGACGATGTAGTCGTTGCCGTCAAACCGGCCGTCCCATTCGACGTGCTGGAGGCCGCCGCGGGGGTAAACGAAGTCGTACGAAAATCGCACCCGGCCTCCCTCAAGCGGCTCCACTTTCATCGTCGCGCGTCTGTAGGGTGGAGAGCTCGAACTGTAGACGGATTTTTGTAGATCAAGCCTCCAGGTGCCGAACCACTCGGGCGACTGTGCCGAAGGGCGCGCGGAAAACAGGAGCATCAGCGCGAGCAGAACGACCTGGGACCGGACGACCAAGCGTTGCGATTGTAGCCCTCAGGAGGAGATACTTACGCGCCATGACCATTGCGACAAAACAGACGGACGCGGGCGTCGACGTGCAGAAACTGGTGCACATGTACCGCCAGATGCTTGCCATTCGCCTCTTCGAAGAGCGGGTGAATGATCTCTACACACGCGCTCTGATGCCGGGACTGGCACACCTATATATAGGTGAGGAGGCGGTGGCGGTTGGCGTCTGTGAGGCGCTGCAGTCAGACGACTACATCACGAGCACGCACCGCGGCCACGGCCATTGCCTGGCCAAGGGAGCGGCGCCGGACCTGATGTTCGCCGAGCTGCTCGGCAAGGAGGCGGGATACTGCAAGGGGAAAGGCGGA
>Ga0070675_100003952_pt1 | contig 11238 bp, 10 predicted proteins | sample KBSM43metaG_FD_65343 | JGI IMG/M metagenome (GOLD analysis project Ga0070675, IMG submission 65343) | Miscanthus rhizosphere microbial communities from Kellogg Biological Station, Michigan, USA - KBS M4-3 metaG | ecosystem: Host-associated > Plants > Roots > Rhizosphere > Soil ...
CGGATTCTTCGGCTCTTCGGCGACATTCGTCCCGCTCGTCTCCGACACGTCCCAATGGTTCACGCGGCGGCGCGGCATCGCGGTCGCGATCTGCATGAGCGGCAACTATGCCGCCGGCACCGTGTGGCCGCCGATCCTGCAGCACTTCATCGAGACCTCCGGCTGGCGCGCGACGTATGTCGGCATCGGCGTGTTTTGTCTCGTGGCGATGGCGCCGCTCGCGCTCTTCCTCCGCCCGCGCCCGCCGGACGCTGCAGTTCCCGACGCGCCGATCGTGAACGCGCACGGGCCGGTGGCAGCCGCCCCTTCAGAGCGCCCGCTCGGCTTCTCGCCCGCCGTGTTGCAGGGGTTGTTGTGTGTGGCGGGCGTGGCCTGCTGCGTCGCGATGTCGATGCCGCAGGTCCACATCGTCGCCTATTGCAGCGATCTGGGGCTGGGCGCCGCGCGAGGCGCGGAGATGCTGTCGCTGATGCTCGCGTTCGGCATCGTCAGCCGCCTCGCCTCCGGCTGGATCTCCGATCACATCGGCGGGTTGCGCACGCTGCTCCTGGGCTCGATCCTCCAGGGCGTCGCGCTCCTCCTGTTCGTGCCCTATGGCGGACTCACGACGCTTTACGTCGTTTCGGCGCTGTTCGGACTGTTCCAGGGCGGAATCGTGCCGGCGTACGCGCTCGTCGTGCGCGAATACTTCACGCCACGGGAAGCGGGCGCGCGCGTCGGCACGGTGTTGATGGCCACACTGTTCGGCATGGCGCTCGGCGGCTGGATGTCCGGCGCGATGTACGACCTCACGGGCTCCTATCGCGCCGCGTTCATCAACGGCATCGCGTGGAACCTGCTCAACATCAGCGTCGTCGGATTCCTGCTGTATCGCGCGCCGCGCTGGCGGCGGTTGCATTCGGCGGCCGCGTAGGGCGCTGGCCGTTTGAGCCGCGGTTGGGCGGTGTCCGCGGGCGCCTGGTGCATGAAGCCCGCGGGCACTGCCCAACCGCGGCTCAAACTGAAGTCAAGCCCTGCGCCCAGCGCGTGTAGACGTCGTCAGCGACAGCGTGCAGCGCCTCGATCCGTGCGTCGAGGTCGCGCCGGATATCGGCGGCTGTCTGGGTCGCAGGCGTCGAGGTCGCCGGCAACTCGTCGGCGCCGGACGCGAGCCAGGTTTCGGTGAGGTCGCGCGTCATCTCGATGTGGCACTGCAAGCCGATGTGGCGACCGTCGACGACGAACGCCTGATTCGCGTTGAACGCATTGGTCAGCACGGGCGTCGCGCCCGCGGGCAGCGCGAACGCATCGTAATGCCACTGGAACGTATTGAATGCCGGCCTGCCGGCGAACCATTCGCGCTGCGCCGCGCGATCGCAGACCTCGACGTCGACCCATCCGATCTCGGGAACGGGCGTGCGCGTGACGCGTGCGCCCAACGCCTGCGCAAGCAACTGTCCGCCGAGGCAATGACCGATCACGGGGACTTCGCGGTCGACCGCCGTTCGCAACAGCGCCGACAGCGGCGCAATCCAGGGAAGCGCATCGTTGACGCTCATCGGGCCGCCCATGAGCCCGATCCCTGCGAAAGCGCGCGGATCGGCGGGCACGGCCGCGCCCTCGTCGAGCGGCACCAGCTGCCAGCGAATGCCTTGGGCTGCGAGCCAGTCGGCGAAGTACGCCGGACCCTCGGTCCGGTTGAAGCGGAAGATTGCGACGGGGCGCGCGCCCATACGCGACGTCCTACGCCGCGGGCTTAGCGCGCGAATCGGTGCGCAGGGCCGCGAACCGCGCGTTGATCGATGCCGCAATGCCCCGCGCGTCGAGCCCGCACTTCGCGAGGAGCTGCGCCGGATCGCCGTGGTCGATGAACGTGTCAGGCAGGCCCAATTGAAGCAGCGGGATCAGGATGCCCTGCGCCGCGAGTGCTTCGGCGACCGCACTGCCCGCGCCTCCGGCGACGACGTTCTCCTCGACCGTCACGAGGCAGTCGTGCTCGAGCGCCAAGCGGGAGACGAGATCCACGTCGAGCGGTTTGACGAACCGCATGTTCGCGACCGTCGCATCGAGCTCCGCGGCGGCGGCAAGCGCCGGCTTCACCATCCCGCCAAACGCGAGGATGGCGATGCGGACGTCGGCGCGCCTCGACGCCGAACAGCGAATCTCTCCCTTGCCGATCGGCAACGCTGTCATCTGTTTCGCCACGTCGACGCCGGGCCCGCTGCCGCGCGGATAGCGAACGGCCGTCGGCGCGTCCTGCAGATACGCGGTGTAGAGCATCTGCCGACATTCGTTCTCGTCGGCCGGCGCCATGACGATCATGTTGGGCACGCACCGCAGGTACGAAAGGTCGAAAGCGCCGCAATGCGTGGCGCCATCCGCCCCGACGATTCCGGCGCGATCGATCGCAAACACCACCGGCAGGTTCTGCAGCGCGACGTCGTGGATCAGCTGATCGTAGGCGCGCTGCAGAAACGTCGAATAGATGGCGACGACGGGCTTCATGCCCTCGCACGCGAGGCCGGCGGCGAACGTCACCGCATGCTGTTCCGCGATGCCGACGTCGAAGTAGCGGTCGGGGAACTGCTGTGAGAAGCGCACGAGCCCCGAGCCCTCGCGCATCGCCGGCGTGATCCCGACGAGGCGCGGATCCGCGGCGGCCATGTCGCAGATCCAGTCGCCGAAGATGTTCGTGTACGCCGGTTTCCCGCCCGCCTTGGGGACGATGCCCACGGCCGGATCGAACGGCGTAACTCCGTGGTAGAGGATCGGCTCTTCCTCGGCTCGCGCGTAGCCGTACCCCTTCTTCGTGATCACGTGCAGAAACTGCGGTCCGCGCAGCTCTTTCACGTTCTCGAGGGTGGCGACCAGCGTGCCGACATCGTGGCCGTCGATCGGTCCGATGTAGTTGAAGCCGAGCTCTTCGAACAGCGTGCCGGGGAGCACCATGCCCTTGACGTGCTCCTCGGCGCGCTTCGCCAGCGCCTTGACCGGCGGCAACTTGGAAAGCACTTCCTTGCCGCCGCGACGCACCGTGTTGTAGAGCCGTGACGCCAGCACCTTCGCGAGGTAGCCGTTGAGCGCTCCCACCGGCTCCGATATCGACATGTCGTTGTCGTTCAGAATGACGAGCAGATCGGCTGCGGCGATCCCGGCGTTGTTCAGCGCCTCGAATGCCATGCCGGCGCTCATCGCGCCATCGCCGATCACGGCCACCACGGCACGGCCGCTTTTGCCTTCGTTCTCCTCCCGCTTCGCGGCAATCGCCATGCCGAGCGCCGCCGAGATCGACGTCGACGAATGCGCCGTGCCGAACGTGTCGTATTCGCTTTCCGAGCGGCGCGGAAAACCCGACGGACCGTCGATCATCCGCAGCCGGTTCATCGCTGCGCGACGGCCGGTCAGGATCTTGTGCGCGTAGGTCTGGTGACCGACGTCCCAGACGATGCGATCGCGCGGCGTGTCGTAGACGTAATGCAGCGCGAGCGTGAGCTCGACGGTGCCCAGGTTCGACGACAGGTGTCCGCCGGTATGCGCGACGGAAGCGAGGATGAACGAGCGCAGCTCGCGCGCAAGGTCGGGCAGCGCACCGGCATCGAGCGCGCGGAGCGCCGCGGGACTGTCGATCGAGTCGAGCAAGGGATACATCAGTGCGTCCGCAGCACGATCCAGTCGGCAAGTTCGGCCAGGCGACGTCCGGCGCCGTCGAACGGCCCGAGCGCTGCGCGCGCCTCCAGGCGCAATGCCTCGGCGCGAGCCCGGGCCGCCGCGATGCCGAGGCACGTGACGAACGTCGGCTTGCCCTGGGCGACATCCTTGCCGGCCGACTTGCCGAGCGAGCTCGCCGAGCCTTCGACATCGAGCACGTCGTCGGTGACCTGGAAAGCGAGCCCGGCCGCTTCCGCATACGCGTCGAGCGCGGCGCTCTCGTGCGGCTCGAGCGGCCGGCCGCACGTCGCGCCCAAGCGCACCGCGGCGCGGATCAGCGCGCCTGTCTTCATCCGATGCATCGCTTCGAGCTCGTCCTGCGAAAGCTTCGTGCCGACGCTCGCGAGATCGACGGCTTGCCCGCCCGCCATGCCGAGCACGCCCGAGGCATCGGCCAGCTCCGCGCACGCAGCGTCAACGGCCACCGGCGAGCCCGCGCGCACTCCTGCGCTTGCGAGCCCGCTCCGGCGCTTGGCGAGCACACCGAACGCGAGCGCCTGCAGCGCATCGCCCGCGAGAAGGGCTGTCGCTTCGCCGAACGCCACATGACACGACGGCTTTCCGCGGCGTAACGCATCGTCGTCCATGCAGGGCAAGTCGTCATGAATGAGGGAATAGGCGTGAACGAGCTCGACAGCGGCCGCGACGGCATCGACCGCTTCCGGCGAGGCGGCCGCGACCTCACCCGCTGCGTAAGCGAGAAGCGGTCGCATGCGCTTGCCGCCGCCCAGCACGGAATAGCGCATCGCCCGCGACAACGCGACGGGCATGCGATCCGGGGCCGGCAACGTGCTCTCGAGCACGTCCTCGATCCGGCGCTGACGCTCGCTGCACCAGACCGCCCACGCGAGATCAGGATTCATCGCTTCCCGCCGCTTCTGCTTCGGGAGACTCGAACGCCTTCAACAATCCCCGCTCATACACCTGCACCTGCTGCTCCGCATCTTTGAGCGTGGACTGGCAGTATTGGAGAAGCTCGGCACCGCGCTTGTAGGCCACCAGCGATTCCTTGAGCGGGAGCTGGCCGCCTTCCATCGCGGCGACAATCGCCTCGAGCTCCGCCAGCGCGGCTTCGAAGCTTGCGGGAACTCCGTCGGGATGGGCCATGTCAACTCGGGGGGACTCGCGACGATCGGGGGAAGGTGAACCGGCTCTGCTGCTCGAACAATCGAGCGAAGCGCGGTTGATGTTGGGCTCGCTGCCCCCATATGGGGTGGTCGATGTAACGAGCGGCGTAGAGCGAGTAGCGTTAGCGAGGTTACGTGCGAAGGTACGTGTTTGACCGGGGCTCGGGGCCCCGGCTAGAATAGCATCTTTTGACGACGCGGCCTGAGCGAACTTTTCGCGCGGCCGACTTAGCAAAGCGGTCCGGGGCGGCCACAAGTAGCAACTGAGCGCCGTAATCGTCCCGGGTTGTTGGGTTGGGTTGGTTTGATCGAAAAGGTTAGAGCCGCCGATGTCCAATATCGCCACCGTCGCGCAGCTTCAGCGCGCAACGTCGCAGCTGCCGGTTTCCTGGTATTGCGATCCGGAAATCTACGCCGCCGAGCAGAAGTTCCTGTTCTCGCGCGCGCCCTCCTACGTCGGACACGAGCTCATGGCGCCGAATGCCGGCGACTACTGCGTGCTCGCGGCCCGCGACAACGCACAGGCGCTGGTCCGTAACGCCGACGGCATCGAGCTCATCTCGAACGTCTGCCGGCACCGCCAGGCGCTCATGCTCAACGGGCGCGGCACCGCCTCGAGGAATATCGTCTGCCCGATCCATCGCTGGACCTACGACTTGAAGGGACAGCTGCTGGGCGCGCCGCACTTCGCCGACAACCCGTGCCTCAATCTGCGCCGGTCGCCGCTTACCAACTGGCGCGGGCTGCTGTTCGACGGCCAGCGCGACGTCCACCGCGACCTTGCCGACATTCCCGAAAGCTACCTCGATTTCAAGGACCACGTACTCGACCGGATCGAGATCCACGAGTGCAACTACAACTGGAAGAGCTTCATCGAGGTCTATCTCGAGGATTACCACGTCGAGCCGTTCCATCCCGGACTCGGACAGTTCGTGAGCTGCGACGACTTGAAGTGGCAGTTCGGCGACTGGTGCTCGTTGCAGACCGTCGGCGTGAAGAACCGCCTCGCCCGCGCCGGGACGCAGAAGTACGCGCGCTGGCACAAGGCGGTCGTCGACTACACCCGCGGCGAGACGCCTCCGTTCGGCGCGATCTGGATGGTGTATTACCCGAACATCATGGTCGAGTGGTACCCGCACGTGCTCATCGTCAGCACCCTGATCCCGCGCGCGATGAACAAGACGACCAACATCGTCGAGTTCTACTACCCCGAGGAGATCGCGCTGTTCGAACGCGAGTTCGTCGAAGCCGAGCAGGCGGCGTATCTCGAGACCGCGAAAGAGGACGACGAGATCGCCGAGCGGATGGACGCGGGGCGCAACGCGCTATACGCGCAGGGCCGCAGCGAAGAGGGACCCTACCAGTCGCCGATGGAGGATGGAATGCAGCACTTCCACGAATTCCTCCGCCGCGAGCTCGCGCCGCACGTCCCGCTCTGACATAGGAAGGAGTGCGTCGATGTTCACGACGCTCATCGGCACGTCGGACCTGGCCGCGCGCCTTGCCGATCCGGCGCTCGTCATTGTCGACGTGCGGCACGATCTTGCGCGTCCAGACGCGTGGGGTGAGAACGCTTACCGCGAGAGCCACTTGCCGGGCGCGCGGTTCGCGCACCTCGATCGCGATCTGAGCGGCGTAAAGACCGGCCGCAACGGCCGGCATCCGCTGCCGACTCCCGAAGCGTGCGCTCGCGTCTTCGGTCGCCTCGGGATCGACGCCACGAAGCAGGTGGTCGCGTACGACCAGGGTCCCGGCATGTACGCGGCGCGACTCTGGTGGATGCTGCGCTGGCTGGGACACGACGCCGTGTCGGTGCTCGACGGCGGCTTCGCCGCATGGATCCGCGAGGGCCGGCCGATCTCTGCCGAAATGCCACACGTTGCCGCGACCACGTTTGTCGCGCGCCCGCCGACTCCGACGATAGCCGCGTCCGCCATCGCGTCCGGCATTGCCGATCCCGTGGCGCCTTCCGCGTTCCTGCTGCTCGACGCCCGCGCCCGCGAGCGCTTTCGCGGCGATGTCGAGCCGCTCGATCCTGTGGCCGGGCACATCCCCGGCGCGCTCAATCGGCCGTACTCCGAAAACCTCGATGCCGAAGGCCGATTCAAGTCGCAAACCGCGCTCGCGCAGGAGTTCGATGCGATCCTCGGCGGCAGGGCGCCGCGCGACGTCGTGCACTACTGCGGCTCGGGTGTCACTGCGTGTCACAACCTTCTCGCAATGACGCACGCCGGACGCCCCGGCGCGAGTCTCTACCCGGGCTCGTGGAGCGAATGGTGCGCGGATCCGGATCGACCGGTGGCACGCGGCAGCTGAAGCCGCGCAGCGGCGCGAAGGCGCGCAGTGGCACGCTAGGCGTAACATCAACGGCGGGACGACTGAGGATTCAGCCATGGCATCGATCACCCGCTTGCAGGACAAGGTCGCTGTCGTGACCGGCGCCGCCCGCGGCATCGGTCTCGCGTGCGCGAAACGCCTTGCCGCCGAAGGCGCGGCAGTGGTCCTCGCCGACCGCGACGAGACGGCCGGAACCGCCGCCGCGGCCTCGATCCCGGGTGCCGAGTTCGTCGGCGGCGACGTATCCCGAAAAGCCGACGTCGAGGCCATCGTGGGACGCACCCTCGCGAAGCATGGCCGCATCGACATCCTCGTCAACAACGCCGGCATCACTCACGCATGCGACTTCCTCGATCTCGCCGAGGAGGACTTCGACCGCGTGCTGGCGGTGAACCTGAAATCGATGTTCCTGTGCGGGCAGGCGGTTGCGCGGACGATGGTCAAAGCAGGCGTTCGAGGGGCTATCGTGAACATGTCGTCGGCCAACGCCGTGCTGGCGATCCCGAACCAGGTGCCTTACGTCGTTTCGAAGGGCGGCATCAATCAATTGACCAAAGTGATGGCCGTGGCGCTTGCGCCCCATGGCATCCGCGTGAACGCGATCGGGCCCGGCACGATTCTCACCGAGCTATCGAAGCAGGCGGTGCTGACGGACGACGCGGCGCGGCGGAAGATCCTGTCGCGCACGCCGCTCGGCCGCTGCGGCGAGCCCGAAGAGGTCGCCGCGGTCGCCGCCTTCCTCGCGAGCGACGACGCGTCGTATCTCACCGGGCAGACGATCTATCCGGACGGCGGGCGCCTCGCGCTCAATTACACGGTGCCGGTCGCCTGACCCCGCTTCGCGCTCGCTCGAGCGAACGCCGGCGGATTAGAATGGTCTGATCGACGTCAGAGATCGACGAATGCTCACACCTCTGCTCCGAACCACAGCGTTGGCGACCTTGGCGATGGCTTGTGCCTCGCCACTGGCATACGCCGACATATATACGTGGATCGACGACAAGGGCCGCGTCAACATCAGCAACCTCGAGCCTCCCGAGGGTGCGAGGGTGACGAGCGTTCTGCGCGAGAACAAGGCCCTCATCGCGGCGAACGCGGTCGCACGCGAAGCGGCGCGCGAAAAAGCCAAGGAGGCGCTGCGCGACGCCGAAGTCCAGGCGCTCGCCGAGCGCGTGCGCCAGCTCCAGGCGGAAGTCGACGTAGCGAAGCGTCCGCCCCCTGCCCCCGTTGCGGTGGCAGCGCCTGCGTACGTGCCGTACACCGGCGAATTCGCGCCCCCGCCGGTGCAATACAACATCATCAATGCTTCGCCGGTCATGGGCAGCAGCGGCGGCGGTGGCTGTTACAGCGGATGGCCCGATTGCCAGTTCGGCTGGTATTCGGGCTATTACCCAGGGTTCTATCCGGTCAGCGTCGTGGTTCCCAAAGACCGGCATTTCCGGCGCGATCACCTTCCTGCTCATCCGACGCCTTACATGCGGGGACCTGTCGCCCCGTGGGCTCCGATGCCGGCGCCCGGCGCCGGTCGCGGACACTAGCCCCCGAGGGGCCACGAGTCGACGGCAACATAGCGAAGCGTCCCCTGCGCGTGCTTCGACGCGGCGAGCGTGAGCCGCGAGACGTTCCAGACGATGGGCGCCGCCAACCCGCCGCCGTTTTCCGAATTCAGAGCCCGCGTCCGCGCGCGGCGGGCCAGCGTCACGTGCGGATGAAACGGTCGAGGTTCCAGTTCGAATCCGGCATCCGTTAGAAGCGCGGACAGATGATCGGCGAGCGCCTGGATCTTCGGATCCGGTCGTGCCGTTCCGATCCACGCGATCTCCTGCTTGTGGAAGGCGCCGATCCGGTCGAGCACCAGCGTGAACGGCGACGCGAAGTCGGCAGCGTTGCTGCCGACTTCCCGCAGCTTCGCGACACGGCTCGGCGACGCGTTGCCGATGAAAGCCATCGTCAGGTGCAGGTTCGGCGCATCTGGTGCGCGTCCGCCGGTGCGCAGAACGCAATCATGCGCAAGCGCCTCGATCGCTGCGCGCACTTCGTCGTCGGGCCACAGCGCAAAGAACACGCGCGACGTGTCGTTCGCAGCGGACGTCGATGCCCGCGCCGCGCGGCGCACCGGCACAGCGCGCAAGCTAGACGCCGTCGTCTTCCCGGAGCGCCGCTGCGACATCGGGGACGCGGGTTGCGCTCGCGGCCTCGGCAACCGGAGGATCGAGCGGCATCAGCTTGAAGGGTCCGCCACCGCCGGGATTGAGACCGGGGAGAAACGGCTCGCCGCGCATGGCTTTCTCGAGAATCTCCTTCTGGAATTCCTCCGAGCCGTAGCCCCGCTGCCGCCCGTCGACCTGGAACAGGAATGGCCGGCCGGTCTCGGTGCTGTGTGCCCGCATCCATTCCAGAAGCTTCGCATCGGGCGCCCGCCCCGCTTGCACCAGCACGTAGGCGAAACGGTCCCGCCAGGGCTTGATGATGACGATCACGCCCAAGCGATCCGGACGGAACGATTCGGGAAAGGGATTTCCTTTGACGAGCCAGCCGCAGGTGAAGCCCCGGCACGGGTCGTGCGGGCGGTGCTCGTAGATCGTGCAGCCGCCCTCGCCGCGAAAGTGGCAGGCCGTGCCCGGGCTCATGTCGTGCCCGAGGACGTTCGCGGTCAGCCATCCGTCGCAGCAAGCGGTGCAACCGCCGCAAGTCCGCGCGGCGACCGGCGCCGCCGCGACGATCGGGATGACCGCGCCACAACAATGCCGATAGGGCTTGCCGCTGCCGCAACCGCACAAATCGTCGCGCATCGAATCCGTCGTCATCCGGGATCTACCGAAAAAGCTGACGGAGGATAGCGCCCACCTGTCCCTGCGGTCCACACGGTTTTATCCCGCTGCAAAAAACAAACCGCGCCACCCTCGCGGATGGCGCGGCATTGAGCGAAGAGCGGTGAGCCGGCAGCCGCTACGCGTTGGCGGCCTTGAGCTCGGCCTTCTTCTCGTCGAAGAACTGCTCGTCCTCGGTCGAATGGGACAGCGCCGTGGTCGACGACTGGCTGCCTTGCACCGTCGTCGTCACCGCGTCGAAATAGCCGGTGCCCACTTCGCGCTGGTGCCTCACCGCGGTAAATCCCTTCTCCGCCGCGGCGAATTCGGCTTCCTGCAGCTCGACGAATGCGCTCATGTTGTTGCGCGCATACCCGTGCGCCAGGTTGAACATCGAGTAGTTGAGGCTGTGGAAGCCCGCAAGCGTGATGAACTGGAACTTGTAGCCCATCGCGCCGAGCTCGCGCTGGAAGCGTGCGATCGTCGTGTCGTCCAGGTTCTTCTTCCAGTTGAACGACGGCGAGCAGTTGTACGCGAGGAGCTTGTCCGGATACTTCGCCCGGATCGCCTCGGCGAAGCGCTTCGCGAAATCGAGGTCCGGCTTGCCGGTCTCGCACCAGATCAGGTCGGCATACTCGGCGTAGGCCAAGCCGCGCGACACCGATTGATCGAAGCCGGCCCGCGTCTTGAAGAAACCCTCGACGGTGCGCTCTCCGGTGCAAAACGGCTTGTCGTTGTCGTCGATATCGGACGTGACGAGATCAGCCGCCTCGGCGTCGGTGCGGGCGAGAACGATCGTCGGCACGCCCAGGCAATCGGCGGCGAGACGTGCCGCAATCAGCTTCTCCACTGCCTCGCGCGTCGGCACGAGGACCTTGCCGCCCATGTGGCCGCACTTCTTCACCGCGGCGAGCTGGTCTTCGAAGTGCACGCCCGCCGCCCCCGCTTCGATCATCGCCTTCATGAGCTCGAACGCGTTGAGCACGCCGCCAAATCCCGCCTCGGCATCGGCAACGATCGGCGCGAAGAAGTCGATGTCCCCCTTGCCTTCCATGTGCTGGATCTGGTCGGCGCGCGTGAACGTATTGTTGATCCGCCGCACGACCATCGGCACCGAATTGACCGGATAGAGCGACTGGTCGGGATACATCTCGCCGGCGATGTTCGCGTCCGCCGCCACCTGCCAGCCGGACAGGTAAATCGCCTTCAAACCCGCTTTCACCTGCTGCAGCGCCTGGTTGCCGGTGAGCGCGCCCAGCGTGTTGACGAACGGCTCG
>Ga0070675_100003954_pt1 | contig 11237 bp, 8 predicted proteins | sample KBSM43metaG_FD_65343 | JGI IMG/M metagenome (GOLD analysis project Ga0070675, IMG submission 65343) | Miscanthus rhizosphere microbial communities from Kellogg Biological Station, Michigan, USA - KBS M4-3 metaG | ecosystem: Host-associated > Plants > Roots > Rhizosphere > Soil ...
ACGCGCAGCGTCGTGCTGCCGATGCCTTCGACCTCGCCGCCGAGATCGAGAATCAGGCGCGCCATCACCTCGACGTCGCTGATGCGCGGCACGTTGGTGAGGACGCACTCCTCGGACGTCAGCAGACACGCCGCGAGCAGCGGCAGCGCCGAGTTCTTGTTGCCTTCGACATCAACCGCGCCGGAAAGGCGCTCGCCGCCTTCGATTAGTAGGGTAGACATGAGTACGGTTCGGGGTTCATGGTTCTGGGTTCTGGGTTCAGGGCGCGGTTCGGGTTCACGGTTCCGGGGTTCTGGGTGGTTCTGGGTTCTGGGTTCTGGGTTCTGGGTTCTGGGTTCTGGGTTCCGGGTCACTCGAAGTCGCCAAGGTAGACGATCTCCTCGCGCAGCTCGACGCCGAATCGTTCGCGCACCTCGTGCCGGCACCTGTCGATCAGGCGTTTGATATCCGCGGCCGTCGCGGTGCCGTCATTAACGATGAAGTTGCCATGCGTCGGCGAGACACGCGCACCGCCGATCGACTGGCCCTTCAACCCGGCGCGATCGACCAGGGCACCCGCCGACCAGGGGGTGCCGTCCGGCACGTGGTCGCGTCCCGGTTCCGGGTTCTGGAAGACGCAACCGGCGCTCGGCGAGTCGAGCGGCTGCGTGCGCTTGCGAAACGCAAGCGACGCGCGGGCCGTCTCGCGCAGCGACGCCGGCTCACCGGCCGACACACGGAACACCGCCGACAAGAGAGTCTCGCCGCTGTCCTGCAAGCGGCTGCGATCGTATCCGAAGGCCATCGCCGCCGCGTCGACATCCTCGATGGCGCTGTCGCGCGACGCCAGCCGCACGCTGGTGACCAGGTCGCCGATAAGGCGGCCGCCGAAGTGGGCGTTGCCGAAGATCGCGCCGCCGACGGTGCCCGGCGTCCCGGCCCACGCTTCCAGCCCGGCGCGGCCGTGGTTGATCGTCCAGCGCACCAGGCCGTTGATGGTCACAGCGGCATCGGCACGGATGTGCCCATCGTCTTCGGCACGCACCTCGCCGGCGCGCGGGCGGATCACCAGCCCCCTGACGCCGCGGTCCGACACGAGGACGTTCGAGCCGCCTCCGAGGATGGTCGTCGGCACCGCCGCGTCGTGAGCGAGCCGCAGCGCAAGAACAACCTCGTCGCTCGATCGCGTCTCGAGCAACCACTCCGCCGGGCCGCCGACGCGAAACGTCGTCAGCGGGGCGAGCGCGACGTTCGCGCGCAGCCGATCGGCGCCGAACGCCGTCTCCGCGACGGCCGCGAATCGCGTCACGGGCGCCGCGCCTCGACCGCCATCAACGTGCGCTCCTGCGCGATCAAGGCTGTCATCGCCTCGGCGGGAGTGCAGACAGCGAACGTGATCGTGTCGGCAGGCGCCAGCTGCCCCGCAACCGCGATGTCGGCCGCAATCACGGTGGCCACCTTCGGGTAGCCGCCAGTCGTCTGTCGATCCGCCATCAGCAGAATCGGCTGCCCCGACGCCGGCACCTGCAGGACGCCGAGCGGCGTCGCGTCGGAGATGATGTCGGCGCCGCGCGAGTGGACGAGGCGCGGTCCCTCGAGCCGGAACCCCATGCGATCGGAATTCTGGCCGATCGTATACAGCGCCGATTGCAGCACCTCGAGCGCATCGTCGGTGAAGTGGTCGCGCTGCGGGCCCGGGAGCACGCGGATGCGCGCGTGGCGATCGGGCAGCGCGACCGGGGCCGCCTGCGGCGCCAGCGGCATCCCTTCGACACGGCGCGGATCGCCGAGCGGAAGACGATCGCCGGCCGCGAGCGCACGGCCCTCGACGCCACCCATCGCGCTGACCAGGTGCGTCGACTGGCTGCCAAGCACCGCAGGGACCGCAATGCCGCCAGAAATCGCGAGGTAGGCGCGCGCCCCGAGCCGGCGTTCGCCGAAGCGCATGCGCGAACCGGCCGAGACGATGAACGGCGCATTGGACGGAACGGCGCGTCCGTCGAGCGTCATCACGAACTCGGCGCCGGCGACGGCGATCAGGCGCTCGTCCTCGAACTCGAGCTCCGGGCCAAGCAGCGTGATCTCGAGCGCCGCCGCCTCGCGGACGTTGCCGACGAGCGCGTTGGCGAGCCGGTGCGACACCGGATCCATCGGCCCGGCCACGGGCACGCCGCGCGCCTGAAATCCCCAGCGCCCCCCATCCTGAATCGTCGTGAGCATGCCCGGCTTGATCACGTGGACGGCTGCAGGCAGCCGGCCGCGGGCCTGATCGATCGGAACCGCTTGCACTACAGCCATGCGTCGTACTCGCGGCGATCGATCGGATAGAACTGCACCGCATCGCCCGCCTTCATCAGGAACGGGTTCGCGCGCGACGGGTCGAACGGCTTGAGCGGCGTGCGCCCGATCAGCTGCCAGCCGCCCGGCGTCTCGGCCGGATAGATACCGGTCTGTACGCCGGCGATGCCGACCGATCCCGACGGCACACGCACGCGCGGCGTGGAGCGGCGCGCCATCGCGATCCGATCGTCGACGATGCCGAGGTAGGCGAAGCCGGGCACGAAGCCGAGCATGAAGACGCGGTAGGTCGCGGACGCGTGGAGGCGGACAACCTCGTCTTCGCCGGTCTTCGCGAACGCGGCAACCGCCTCGAGGTCCGGGCCGAGCTCGCCGCCGTAGCAGATTGGAATGCGCACCGGCGCCGCGCCCGCGGCCAGCGGCGCCACCGGCCGAATCGCCTCGCGTTCGACGCACGCCATCAGCGCGACGCTGTCGGTGCGAAGAGGATCGAAGTAGATTGCGGTCGATCGGTAGGTCGGCACCACGTCGCGGACGCCGGCGAGGTTCGCCGCCTGGACCGCGTCGGCAAATGCAATCGTGCGCGCGTTCACGACCGGATCGATCCGCTCCTCGAACTCGACCACGATCGCCGAGTCGCCGGCGGCGACAACGCGGTAGTCGCTCAAGCGAGTGCCCGGAGCAGCTTCTGGTGGATGCCGCCGAAGCCGCCGTTCGACATCAGCACGACGAGATCGCCCGGGCGGTGCTCTTTGGCGATGCCGGCGACAATGTCGTCGATCGAGTCGGCCTCGCGTGCGGTGAGCCCGCGGCCGTTGAGATCGCGAACGAGCTGGCTGACCGACAGACGCTCCGACTCGGGCAGCTTGGAGCGGAAGATCGGCGCGATCAGCACCTGGTCGGCACCCTCGAACGCGCGCGCGAAGTCGTCCTGGAACACGCGCCGGCACGACGAGGCGGAGCGCGGCTCGAACACCGCCCAGATGCGCGCCTGCGGGTTCGACGCGCGCAGCCCCGCCAGCGTTTCGGCGACCGCTGTGGGATGGTGCGCAAAGTCGTCGTAGACAGTGACGCCGTCGGCGACGCCGACCACTTCGAGCCGGCGCTTGACGCCGGCGAAGGCGCGCAGCCCCTCTTCGATCCGCTCGCGGCGAATCCCGACTTCGGTGGCGACGGCGATCGCGGCGAGCGCATTGCGCACGTTGTGCGCGCCGACCAGCGGCACCTCGAAGGTGCCGAACGGCGAGCCGTCGCGCCGCACCTTGAAGCGGGTGGCGGACCCGGCCGCCTGCAGATCGTGCGCCTGCCAGCCGGCGTCGCCGGTGCCGAACGTCTGCACGCGCGACACGGCGGCGGCGGTCAACGATTTGGCGGCGGGGCTATCGACGCCAACCAGCAGCAGCCCGCGGCGTGGAACGAGATTGACCAGGCGCCGGAACGCCAGCATCACCGCGTCGAAGTCGGCGTAGATGTCGGCGTGGTCGAACTCGACGTTGTTGATGACGGCGATGTCGGGCAGATACTTCAGGAACTTCGCCGTCTTGTCGAAGAAGGCGCTGTCGTACTCGTCACCCTCGATGACGAAATCGCGCCCGCTGCCGACGCGGTAACTGGATCCGTTCTCGCCGAAGTTCCTCGCGATGCCGCCGATGAGGACGCTGGGATCGACCCCGCCGTGCGTCAGGACCCATCCGGTCAGCGACGTGGTCGTGGTCTTGCCATGCGTGCCGGCGATGACGATCGACCGTGCGCCCCAGAGGAAATACTCGCGAATCGCCTCCGGCAGCGAGCAGTACCGGATCTTCCGATCGAGAACCTCCTCGAGCTCGGGGTTGCCCCGCGAGATCGCGTTGCCGACGACGACGAGCTCGAGATCGCCGGTGATGTGCTCGGCCTGGTAGCCGACGAGCGTCGGGATACCTTCGGAGGTGAGGAAATCGCTCATCGGCGGATAGACGTCCTGATCCGAGCCTTGAACGTCGAGCCCCTTGCGCTTCAACAGTGCCGCGAGCGTCGCCATTGCCGTGCCGCAGATGCCGATCAGGTGAATCTTCAACGTGGGTCGCCTCTTACGTCTGTCGCTTGTCGTTCTTACGCCTGACGCCTGTCGTTCTCAAATGACGCGATTCACTTTTATTCAACCGCGGCCTCCTCTATCACGAGCCGCGGGCGGAGATCAGCGACGACCCGGGCCTGAACCCCGAACGGCAGGGTCATTGCCGGCGTGACGGTATGCCCGGATGGGAACCCGATCAAGACCGGTCCCGCAAAATCCGCGAACAGTTCGGCCATCACCGCCCGCGCCGTCGGATCGCCCGAGGGCTCGTCGCACCGCGGCAGCTCGCCGATGACGACCGCGGACGCGCGCGCCAGCAGCCCGGCCTGCCGCAGTTGCGTGACCATGCGATCGAGCCGGTACGGCCGCTCGCCGACTTCGTCGAGGAACAGCACGCAGCCCTGAGGCGCCGCGAACGCGTAGGGCGTGCCGAGCGAGGCGAGAAGCTGTGTCAGCGTGCCGCCGAGCAGCATGCCGGCGGCTTCGCCCGGGCGAACCGTTTCGAGGCCAGGAGGCGCGAGCTCGCCCATCGGTTCGCGCCGGCACAGCGCGCGTATGAATGAGCTTTCATCGTAGCCCTCGGCGCCGCGGCCGAGCCGGCCGGCAAGCATCGGGCCGTGAAAGGCCACGAGATCGCAGCCAAGCGTGAGAAAGGTCAGCATCGCCGTCAGATCGCTGTAGCCGATGAACGGCTTGCAGGCGCGAATGGCCTCGGCGCGGTCGAGCAGCGGCAAGAGTTGCGCGCTGCCATAGCCGCCGCGGACGCCGATGACGCCGGCAATCGACGGATCGCGCCACGCGTCGTGAATCGCCGCGGCGCGGACCGCCGGCGATCCGGCGACGTAGCGCTGGCGCGCGAACACGGTGTCGTCGAACACCGGGTCGAATCCGAGGCGCCGGATTTCATCGATGCCGCGGTCGAACTCGTCGCGGGTGAACGGGCTGGCGGGTGCGACCACGGCGAGCCGATCGCCTGGCGCGAGCGCCCGGGGCTTGCGCATCACAGGAAGCGAGCCATCTCCTCGGCGATCGCGCGATGGTCGTCGCGTCCGAGCGCCTCGCGCAGCGCGCGACCACCCGCCGGCCGCGCCGCGACCGGCGAGGCAAGGAACCGCTCCTTCGCGCGCCGCTGCCGCTTCAGCGCATCCTCGACGCGGGCGAGCGGCAGCCGATCTTCCTCGACCGCGTGCACGAGCGCTTCGAGCGCGGCCCCCTGCGTGTCGTGATCGCCGCTGCAGATGAGGATGCCGTCGCAACCGGCCTGGATGGCCATCACCGCGGAATCCCGCACGGCGTACTCGGCGGCAACCGCTTTCATCTCGAGATCGTCGCTCAGGATGACGCCCTCGAATTTCAGCTCATCGCGCAGCAGGTCGTGGACGATGCGGCGCGAGAGCGTCGCCGGGCGCTGCTCGTCGAGCGATGGCACCAGCACATGCGCGGTCATGATCGTTGCGACGCCGGCGTCGATCGCCGCTTTGAACGGCAGGAACTCCACGGCCCGCAGCCGGTCTGGCGGATGCTCGACCAGCGGCAGCTCGAAGTGCGAATCGGTGCTGGTGTCGCCGTGCCCCGGAAAGTGCTTGCCGCACGCGGCAATCCCTTCGGACTGCAGCGCCTGCACGACCGCGGCGCCGAGCCGGGCGACGTCTTCGGCCTTCTCCGCCAGCGCGCGATCGCCGATGACCGGGTTTTTCGGGTTGGTGTGGATGTCGAGGACCGGCGCGTAATCGAGGGTGATGCCGACGCTCTTCAGCTCCGCCGCCAGCGCTTTTGCGAAGCGCCCTGCCAGTTTGGTGTCGCCGCTGCGGCCGAGCGTCGCCATCGGCGGCCACTCGGTGAACGGCGACTTGAGGCGAGCGACGCGCCCCCCTTCCTGATCGACCGAGACCCAGGCCGGCAGATCGGGCACGAGGCGGGCGGCATCGAACGCCACCTCGGCGACCTGCTCCGGCTCGGCGACGTTGCGGGCGAACAAGATGACGCCGCCGAGGCCGAACGACCTGGCCAGCGAGCGAAGCTCAGGCGGAATCTGGTGGCCGTTGAACCCGGCAATCAGGAGCTGACCGATCTGACGGCGGAGTGCGCTCGGCATTGTCCTCCTGATTCTAGCAGTCGATAGCGAGCCGCTAACCAACCCTTCGCACCGTCCGTCGAATCGCTGTGCTGCCACACCTCCGCATCGCCCTGCGCGGGTTCCGCCGCCGCTGCGCGACGGCCGCCGCCGTCGTCGCCACGCTGGCGGTGTGCATCGGCGCCAACTCCACGATCTTCTCGATCGTCGACGCGATGCTGCTCAAGCCGTTGCCGTACCCGGAGCCCGACCGGCTCGTCGCGGTATTCGAGAGCAACCTTCGTCAACGCGAGACCGAGGGGCTGGTCGCGCCGGTGCGCGTGAACGAATGGCTCGCGGCGACGCGAACGCTTGCGGCGATCGCCGGCTGCTACTTCGAGAACATGACCGACACCAGCGCGCCGCTGCCCGAGCGGGTCGAGGCGATGCGCGTCTCGCCAGGCTTCTTCGGCCTCTTCGGCACGCCGCCGTCAATCGGGCGGGCGTTTTCGGCCGAGGAGGAACGGCTCGTCGCGCCGGTGGCCGTGATCAGCGACGGCTTCTGGGCGCGGCGGTTCGCTCGCGATCCGAACGCAATCGGCCGCCGGCTCCAGCTTGGCGAGCGCAGCTACACCATCGTCGGCGTCATGCCGGCGTCGTTTCAGGCGCCGGACGCCACGACCGAGGTCTGGGCGCCGATGCCGCCGCTGACGCAGTCGCGCGAAGCGCGCATCCTGACGACGTTCGGCCGGCTGCAGCCCGGCGTGTCGCCAGGCGATGCGAGCGCCGAGTTGACGCGTATCCAGGCAGACCTCGGACGGACCTACCCGCAAACCGACGCCGGCTGGGGCGCGCGGGCGATCCCGCTCAAGGAGCGGCAGGTCGGCGGTGTGAAGCGCTCGCTGTGGCTGCTCTTCGGCGCCGTTGCTCTCGTCCTCGTCGCCGCATGCGGCAACGTCGCGTGCCTGCTGCTCGCCGACGCCACGCGCCGCGAGCACGAGATCGCCGTCAGGCTCGCGCTCGGTTCGAGCCGCGCGCGGGTCGTCGGTCAGCTATCGGTCGAAGGGCTGCTGCTCGCGGGCGTCGGCGCGGCATTGGGAATGCTGATCGCGACGGAGGGCCTCGATCTGGTGCGCGCCGCGGCGCCGAATCTGCCGCGCCTGCGCGAAGCCGGCCTCGACGCGCGACTGGTGGCGTTCACGATCGCCCTGGCGGGCGTGACGACGGTGCTCTTCTCGCTCGCACCGGCGCTGCACGCGACGCGCGTCGACGTTGCGGGTCGCCTGGCGCAGGGCGGCCGGGGGATGATCGCCGGGCGGATGGGTCTCCAGCGCGTGCTCGTCGCATCGCAGGTCGCGCTGGCCGTGGTGCTCCTGACCGCCGCCGGCCTGGTGGTTCGAAGCTTCGACCGGCTGCAGCGCGTGTCTCCAGGTTTCTCCGCGGCCAACGTCCTCGCCTTTCGCATCAGCGCGCAGTGGAGCGAGCGGCCGGCGGCGGTCGCGGCGCGCCAACTTCGGACGCTCGAGCGGCTGCGCGCAGTGCCTGGTGTCGCCGCGGCGGCTTTCAGCTCCGTCCTGCCGGCCGGGGCCACCTTCACACCAGAAGAGATCTCGGTCGTCGGGCAACCAGCGGAAAAGGCCGGCCTCGCCGAACGCCGCGCGGTCAGCGCCGACTACTTCCGGGTGCTCGACGTGCCGGTGCTCCAGGGTGAGTCGTGCCGGGAGGATCCGAGCCGTCTGCAACCGTCACAGGTGCTCGTCAACCGCACCTTCGCGCAACGCTTCTTCGACAACGCGAGCCCGATCGGACATTTCTTCACCAGCGCCACCGTCCGCTCAACCCGGCCGGCGGAGATCATCGGCGTCGTCGGCGACGTGCGCGAGCGTGGCCTGGCGTCGGCGGCAGGGCCGATGATGTACTTCTGCGGGCTGATGCCGTACTGGCCCGATCCCCGCTATCTCGTCCGCGTCGAGGATCCGCGGCGCGTCTCGATTGCGGCGATACGCGAGGCGGTGCGCGAGATCGAGCCGGCGCGCGCCGTCTACGCGGCACGGCCGCTCGAGGATTTTCTCGCCGACTCGATCGCGCAGCCGCGGCTGAATGCCATCCTCCTGTCGCTCTTCGCCTGGACGACGCTGCTGCTGGCCGCGATGGGGCTTTACGGAGTGCTGTCGCAGATCGTTGCGTCGCGGCGGCGCGAAATCGGGGTCCGCATGGCGCTCGGCGCGCGGCCGGCGCGAATCGTCGCGTCGGTGGCCACCCACGCCGCCATCGTCACGGCCGCCGGCATCGGCGCGGGCCTCGCGGCCGCGGCGGCCTTCGCGCGGCTGATGGCCAGCGTCGTGTTCGACATCGCGCCGAGGGATCCGCTGACCTTCGCTGCCGCGCCGGCCGTGCTCGCGATTGTCGCCGCCGTCGCAGCAATCGTCCCTGCGCGGCGTGCCGCGACGACCGATCCGATGACAGCGCTGCGGGATCCTTAGAGCTTCGCTGACGAAGAAGGCAACCACAGAGGCAAAGAGACACAGCGCTGCTAACGCGCGAACGCTCGGCAGAGCCCTTCACACGCTGTTGTCGCGCGACCAAGGTGATCGTCCTCGTGTCTCTGTGTCTCCGTGGGAAGCCGGCCGAGGGCGACAGCGCAGTCACGGTCCGCGTGAAGGCGGACACTACGTTCCAGTTTCGTATAATTGCGGCGTGCGCCTCACCGCTTCCGCGCCGACCCGCATCGATCTGGCGGGCGGCACCATCGACATCTGGCCCCTCTATCTGTTCCACGAAGGCGCCTCGACCCTGAACGCCGCGATCAGCCTGCGCGCCCACGTCGAGCTGGCGTCGCGGCCGGCCGGCGGCATCGAGCTGCGCTCGATCGATACCAATCGCACCGCCACCGCCGCGAGCTGGCAGGAGCTCGACGGCACCAGCGAGCTGCCGCTGCTGGCGCTGCTGGCGCGGCACTACCGCCTGCAGAACGCGACTTTAATTACGCGCGGCGAATCGCCCGCCGGCGCCGGCATCGCCGGATCGTCCGCGCTCGTCATCGCCGTCTGCGGCGCCCTGGCCCGCTGGACCAAATCGTGCGAGGAGCCCGAAGACCTGCTGCGGATCGCGATGAACGTCGAGTGCCAGACGATCAAGGTGCCCACTGGCGTTCAGGATTACCGGCCCGCCCTTTACGGCGGCATCGCGTCGATCGAGCTCGGCGTCGACGGCATCCATCGAGTGGGAATCGACATCGACCCGCACGAGCTCGAACAGCGGATCACACTCGCCTACACCGGCGCGCCGCGCAATTCCGGGACGAACAACTGGGAGATTACCAAGCGCCACACCGACGGCGATCGGCACATCTTCGACTGCTTCGAGCGGATTCGCGACACGGCAATCGCGATGCGGACCGCGCTCGAGCGCGGCGACTGGGACGAAGTCGGCCGCCAGATTGCCGTCGAGTGGGAGAACCGCAAGCGGCTGGCGCCCGGTGTCACGACGCCGACAATCGACGACTTGATCGCACGCGCGAACGCGGCCGGCGCGACGGCGGCCAAGGTGTGCGGCGCGGGCGGCGGCGGCTGTCTCTTCTGCTACGGCCCCCCGTCTTCGCGCGTGGCCATCGCCGAGGCCCTGGCCGCCGGCGGCGCGCGGCTGCTCGAGTACCGCATCGAGACCGAAGGCCTGCGGCTTGGATAATTCCGCGATCGCCCGCATCCTCCGGGAGATTGCCGATCTCCTCGAGATCAAGGATGAGAACCCTTTCAAGATTCGCGCCTACCGCAACGGCGCCGACATCGTGTCGAACCACCCGCACGATCTCGCGGCGCTCGACGAAACCGGCCTGCGCGAGATCCCGGGCATCGGCAAGGACCTCGCCGGCAAGATTCGCGAGATTTCCCAGACCGGCGACGCCGAGTTTCATCGCGAGCTGGTCGCCGAGTTCCCACCGACCATTCTCGACCTGCTCAACCTGCAGGGCGTCGGGCCGAAGACCGTGGCGACGCTTTACCGCGAGCTCGGCGTCCGGACACTGGAGGATCTCGAGCGCGCCGCCGCCGACGGCCGAATTCGCGCATTGCGCGGGATGGGCGCGAAGAAAGAAGCCCTCATCCTCAAAGCATTGGAGGAGCGGAAGCGATTTGCCGGCCGCCATCTCCTGCCGCACGCACACGACGCCGCCGCGGCGCTCGTGTCCTACCTGCGCGAGCGGGCGCCCGACGCCACCATCGAGCCGGTCGGCAGCCTCCGGCGCGGCTGCGACACCTGCGGTGACCTCGACCTCCTCGCATCCGGCGCACCGGCGTCGCTGATGGACGATTTCGTCGACTACACCTCGGTCGAGCGCGTCCTCGGCCAGGGCGAGACGAAATCGAGCGTCCTGCTTGCCGGCGGCTTCCAGGCCGACCTCCGCCTCGTCGCCGCCGACAGCCGCGGCGCGGCATTGCAGTACTTCACCGGCTCGAAGGCGCACAACATCGCGCTGCGCGACCGCGCGATCGATCTCGGCTTCAAGCTGAACGAATACGGCCTGTTCCGGACCGAAGACGACGTGCGCGTCGCCGGGGAGCGCGAGGAAGACATCTACGCGGCGCTCGGCCTCGAGTGGATCCCGCCGGAGCTGCGAGAGATGCGCGGGGAGATCGACGCCGCGCTCGAGCGTACCCTCCCCCGCCTCGTCGACCTCGCTGATCTGCGTGGCGATGTGCACATGCACAGCACGGAGACCGACGGCAAAGACGACGTCCGGACGATGGCGGAGGCGGCACGCGCCGCCGGGCTGCAGTACATCGCCATCACCGATCACTCGCAGGCGCTGGCGATGGCCAACGGGCTCGACGAGCGCCGCGCCCTCGAGCACGC
>Ga0070675_100003956_pt1 | contig 11235 bp, 5 predicted proteins | sample KBSM43metaG_FD_65343 | JGI IMG/M metagenome (GOLD analysis project Ga0070675, IMG submission 65343) | Miscanthus rhizosphere microbial communities from Kellogg Biological Station, Michigan, USA - KBS M4-3 metaG | ecosystem: Host-associated > Plants > Roots > Rhizosphere > Soil ...
GCCATCAAGGATGGCAACGACCAATCCGGTCCCGCGGGCGGCACCCTCGCACAGCCCCTTCGCGCCACGGCGGTCGACGGTAAGCAGAGTCCCGTTGCGGGAACGGTGGTGCGGTTCCGCGTCGTTCGCGGCGCGGAGTCCGGTACCGTGCTCACGGATTCCATCGCTGTCACCGCCTTCGATGGGACCGCGAGCGTGGAGCTCAAGCTCGGTAGCGCCCTGGATTCGTCGTTCGTCGAAGCGTTCTTGCCAGATCGACCGTCCGCCATCGCGCGGTTCCGCGCGATGGCGACGCCCCCGCCGCGGCTCGCCAGCATCGTCCCATCGTCGTTCGCGGCCGGGGACACCGTGAGGTTGCGGGGGCAGTTCTTCAACACATCTGCTTCCGGAAACACGGCCTTCATCGGCTCGGCGCGAGCGCGAGTCGTTCGCGCCGACGCGGACACGTCACTAACCGTGGTGGTCCCGCCGTGCGTCTCGGCCGGGGCAATCAGCGCGCGAGTGGTCGTCGGAAGTGTCGCCACGAATGCGGTCGCCGCGACGTTCGCTGGGCCGAGCGGTTTGTTGTCGCTCGAGCCACTGGAGGGCGTCACGATTTCTGGCACCGAGCTCGCGAGCTGTCTTCAGCTGCGCGGTGGTGGCGCGTCGTACCTCCTCGTCCCGCAATCTGCCGCGTCATCGGCTGGTTCGCGTCAGGTGGACTTCGCGCTCTCCGCCACCAGTTCGGGCACCGCGTCGTTAGGCGATGCCGGGACGATGGCCGCACGCTCGCCGGCGGAGTCCCCGGAACTGTCTCTCGCGCTCGATCGCCGCTTCGACGTCGGACTCCGTCAACGTGAGGCCGCGCTCGTCGATGACGCTCGCGCTGCGGGGGCACTTCGCGCCGCCCCCGATGTGCTTTCGCGCGCGACTGTCGCTGCGCCACCGGCCATAGGTAGTCAGCGCGCCTTTCAGGTGCTATCGAAGTTCGATGGTAGCGCATTCAAGCGCGTGACCGGGCGGGTCCGGTATGTGGGCGATCACATCATCCTCTACGTCGACCTCGATCAGCCGCCGGGTGCACTCTCGGATGCGGACGTGCGCACGTTCGGCGACCTGTTCGATCGGACCCTCTACGATCTCGACGTGCGAGCGTTCGGCAGCGAGTCCGACATCGACGGGAACGGTCGCGTGATCTTCCTGCTCACACCGGTCGTGAACGCGCTCACGTCCGCGAGCGAGTGCTCCGCGTCCGGGTTCATCACGGGATTCCATTACGGTCTCGATCTGTTGCCTTCGCAGGCAAACTCGAATCGCGGTGAGATTTTCTACGCACTCGTGCCCGACGTCGGTGGCACTCGGAGCTGCGAACACAAACCCGCCGACGTCGAACGACTCGTGCCGGCGACGTTCGTTCACGAGTTCCAGCACATGATCTCCTTCGGCCAGCACGTCATTGCGCGTGGGGGAAGCTTCGAGTCGCTCTGGCTCAACGAAGGACTGAGCCACATCGCCGAAGAGCTGGCAGGGAAGTATTTCGAGGCGAAGTTTCCGCCGCCGTCGGGCCGCACCGATGTCAATCAGCTCTTCCCGGATTCCGCGCAGGGATATGTGACGCCGAACATGCGCAACGCGCAGCGGTTCCTGGGTACGCCGGGGACGACGTCGGTGACCGCGGGCAGCGGCTCGGGATCACTCGCCGAGCGAGGCGGGACGTGGCTGTTCCTGCGCTGGCTCGGTGACCAGAAGGGCGAGGCCATCTACGGACGACTTGTCCAAACCAGCCGTACAGGGATAGCGAACGTCGAGGAAAAGGCGGGCGAAACGTTCGCCGGACTCTTCGGCGACTTCGCCACCGCGATCTACACCGACAGTCTTCCGGGCATCGCCCGTGCGTCGGTCCCGTCGCGTCTCCGGTTCACGAGTCGGAACTTCCGACAGATCTTCAAGCGCTTCGCCGATATCGACCAGGTTCCGAACGCGCTGCCGTTTCCGTTCAACCCGACGCCGCTCACCGCGGGTCAGAATGCCACCGGAGCATTCCGTCAGGGGAGCATGGTCTACTACCAGCTCTCCACCCGGCCTAACGAGTCCGTGGTCGGCGTCCGTTTCTCGCGCGGTGATCTCTCGTCGTTCCTGGCCGACGACCAGGTGCAGATCGGCGTGTTTCGGCTGCCATGAGCGGATCCTACGACGAGCCCACCAGTCGGGCGACGGATACGCCGCGCGCGGCCGATGAGCTGGTGGCGCGGGGCCACTCGCGAACTGGCCGGATGGGATCGCCGAAGCGTCGATGGGGGCGCATCATCGCGGGCCTGACCGGCGCTGCACTGGTCGTCTTCCTGCTCACACCGACTGGCTGCTACCTGAGCCGAGCTGGGTGGGAAGAGGCGAAGATTCTCGCCGGCCGACGGCAGATCGTCAGACTCGTGGCCGACGCCAGCACCCCGCCCGCGACGCGCGCCCGCCTGCAACTCGTGCTCGCCGCTCGCGGGTTCGCCGCGGATTCCATCAAGCTTCGCACCGGAGAAAGCTTCACGACGTACTCGCATCTCGAACGTGACACGCTCGTCCTGGTGGTCTCCGGCGCGTACCGCGATCGCCTCGAGCCGTATACGTGGTGGTTTCCGATCGTCGGGCGCGTTCCGTACAAAGGCTTCTTCGATTTTGACGACGCGAAGTCACTGGCCCGCGACCTCGAGCGACGCGGCTACGACAGCTACGTGCGCCCGTCGGCGGCGTTCAGCACGTTAGGCTGGTTCAACGACCCGCTCCTGTCGACCACGCTGCGACTCGACTCGATCAATCTCGCGAACACGGTCATCCACGAGGTCACGCACAACACGTTCTACAAAGCGGGGCAGGCGGTCTTCAACGAATCATTCGCGAACTTCGTCGGTGCGCGTGGCGCGGCCTGGTTCTTCCGGTCACGCGGTGACACCGTCGCGGCGAACTACGCCGACGCCGACTGGGATGACGACAAGCGCATGGGCGCGTTCTGGGCGTCGCTCTACAGGAGCCTCGATTCGGCGTACAAGGCCCATCCGGGCGATTCTGCGCGCGCCGCGCGCCTCGCTGCCCGCGATACCGTTTACGTGCGCGGCAAGGCGCATCTCGTGCGTGACGTCGCGCCGCTGCTCCGGACGATCTCGGTGGACCGAGCCGCGCGGATCCGCATCGACAACAACGCCGCCCTCCTGGCGCGTCGCATCTACCTGACGGATCTCGAGCTGTTCGATCGCGTCTGGGAGCGTGAAGGCCACGACCTCAGAAAAACGATCGAGCGCGTGATTGGACTGGCGAAAGATGCCGATGACCCCTATGTGGCCGTGAAAAACTGGCTGGGCGAGTCCTAGTCCATTGTTTCTGAATCGCTGCGCCGCGGTCGGTGGGAACTACGATTGGGCGGATGAACTGCAAAACAGCCAGATACTGCTCCGCATCGACGCATCATCACGCCCGGCCAATGGAACTGCGATCGCGCGGATGACGCGGAAGAATCAGGATAGCTCTCGGTAGGTCCAGCTCCTCTCGCAACGGGCTGGGACTTCTTGGGAACGGCCGCTCGGGACGCAGGAGTCTCCCGAGCGGCCGTCCCATTATTTCGGCGTCCGGTGATGGCCAGCGTCGATGCAAAGCCGGATCCGGCTGTTTTCCGCGTCATCCGTAAAATCGTAGTTCCCACCGGCCCCGGCGCGATGATGCATCCGCAAGAGATCCGCGGCAATCGTTAGGCCCCGAAGCGGCCTCGCAGCAACGCCCGCAGATCGAGCTGCGCCGGCAGCGGCGTCTCGGGGGCGGGCTCAGCGCCGCCATCAAACCTCGGAACGATCCGTTCCATCTTCTCCCGCACGCCGCGATCGAGGAACCTCGACATCTGATCGATCGAGTAGTCGGCGCTGCGGCGCGTTGGATACGAGTTGAGCGGGCACGTCACCGCCAGGTGATTCCTGGGCCGCGTCAGCGCGACGTACATTAGCCGCCGCTCTTCCTCCAACTGATCGTCGTCGTTGATCGCGCGGGCCATTGGGAACCATCCGTCCGCCGCCCAGATGAGGAACACCGCGTCCCATTCCTTCCCCTTGGCGCTGTGCGTCGTGCTCAGCACCAGCACGTCGCGCTCCTCGTCCGACCCGCCGGCGAGATCCTGCGTCGCCTGCGGCGGCTCCAGCGCGAGCGCGGACAGGAACGCCTCTCGGCTCGGATACCCCCCGGCGATGGCCTGCAGCTGGTCTAGGTCGGCGAGTCGGGGTTCCACGCGGTCGTACTTCTCGCGCAGGAGACCGTCGTAGAGCTGCCTAACACGGGCGATATCGCCGCCCACGGACGCGATGTCGAGTGTCGGCGTCGCGCGGAGCTGGTCGAGGAGGCCGACGAGTTGCGTGTGCGCCTCGCGCGCCCGTGCCGGTGCGCGATAGTGCCCGAACGCGCGCGAGTCCCACGCCATCTGCGCCATGAGATCGATCGCCGCGCGCGCAGTCACGTCTCCAATGCCCGGCAACAGCATGAGGATGCGGTACCAGCTCACCTCATCGCGCGGGTTCTCGAGAATCCGTAGGAATGCCAGCACATCCTTCACGTGCGCCGCTTCGAGGAACTTGAGCCCGCCCCACTTCTCGAACGGGATCTTCCGGTTGGTGAGCTCGATCTCGAGATCGGCCGACATGTAGCCGGCGCGGAATAGCACCGCCATCTCACGCAGCGGCACGCCTTCCTCGTGCAGCTCGAGAATGCGGTCGACAACGAAGCGCGTCTGCTGCTGTTCGTCCTGCGTCGTCACGAGCCAGGGCTGCTCGCCGCCAACGCGCTTGGTCCAGAGGTTCTTCGTGTATCGCTCGGACGCTCGCGAGATGAGTGTGTTGCCCACGTCGAGAATGGGCTGCGTCGAGCGGTAGTTCTGCTCCAGCGCGACGATCGTCGTGCCCGGGAACTGGCGTGGGAAGTCGAGGATGTTCCGGAAGCTCGCGCCACGGAACGAGTAGATGCTCTGCGCGTCGTCGCCGACGACTGTGATGTTGCTATGGCGCCGGCACATACCGCGAAGAATTCGCGCCTGCAACACGTTCGTATCCTGGTACTCGTCGACCAGCAGATGGTCGTATTGCGCGGCGATACGGTCGGCGATCTGCGGTGCCGACTCGAGCATCGTTGCCCAGAACAGCAACAGATCATCGTAGTCGACGAGATTCCGCTCCGCCTTACGCCGGATGTAGTCGCCGAAAATTCGCAGGAAGTCCGCGTGATAGTCGACGAACTGCGCGTACTCGTCGCGGAGGATGTCGTCGACGGCGATACCGGTGTTGATGTGGCGAGAGTAGACGTAGTGCAGCGTCTCTTTGCGCGGGAATCGCTTTTTCGATTCCGCATAGCCTAACTGGGCACGCGCGAGCTGGATCAGGTCTTCCGCATCACTCTGATCCATGATTGTAAAGTCACTCGGGACGCCCGCCGCCGCCCCGTAGCGGCGAAGTAGCCGGTGCGCAGTGGCGTGAAAGGTCCCTCCACTCACGCCTCGACACGCTCCGCCCACCAGGCGCTCCGCGCGCGCGAGCATTTCCTGCGCGGCGCGCCGCGTGAACGTGAGCAGGAGGATGCGCTCGGGCCGCACGCCCTTCTCTATAAGATGGGCGAGGCGATAGATGAGCGTCCGCGTCTTGCCGGTACCGGCGCCGGCGATGATGAGGAGCGGACCATCGCCAAACGTCGCTGCCGCCGCCTGTTCGGCGTTGAGCTCGGAGGCCAGGTCCCGCGCACGACCGTCGATCGGCGCTGCCCGTTCCGTGTCGGTTCGACTCTCGTAGACTCGCGCTTCCGTCATTCGCGGAATATACGCGCGTCGGCGCACCGTGCCGGTGTTTTTTCGGCGCCCCTGGGCGCCTTCGATTGCCACGGAGGCCTGTGCGACGCGCCGGTGAAGGGGCGGTGAACCGGGCGGCCAGGGAGAATCGGTCGAAGTTGCGGGTTCCGTTGCCGTTGTGATGTGGGTCGTCCCGCGGTACACGCGAGCGAGAGAGTCGCCGCCCGCGCCTTCGTTAATCCATGTATCTCTCTGTGCGCTGACTTATGGTTAACGGAGTGGCGGGCTGACCGCGCCGGCTTCGGCACCTACCACGCCGGTGGCGGCGAGGCTGCTGACCGGCACGGTCTGCGGAGTCAGATCGAAAACACTACCAAACGCCCGCGTGACCTCGTCTGTCGCGACCTGCATGGCGATAGACCCCGCGTCGAGCTCTCGCGACACCGACGTCATGATGACATCACTAATACCGCACGGCACGATGAGGTCGAAGTAGCGGAGGTCCGTGTTCACATTCAACGCGAACCCGTGCCAGGTGACCCAGTCGCGAGCATGTACGCCAATGGAGGCCAGCTTGCGCGGCGGAGAATTGAGAACTAGGTGCTGATTCCCGGTTTCCGCCAGCTCGGTTAGCGCGCTACCCGCCTGATCCCCAACGTTGACCCACACGCCGGTGTACTTCTCGACGCGGCCGCCAACGAGCCCGAAAGGCGCGATCGCCTGGATCAATGCCTCCTCGACCTGCCTCAGATACCAGTGCAGATCTTTCCTGTGTCGCTTGAGGTCGATGATCGGGTACCCGACGAGCTGCCCCGGCCCGTGGAACGTGATGTCGCCGCCGCGCTCCACCTCGAACAGCTCCACGCCGCGAGAGGCGAGGAACGACGGCGACGCGATGAGGTTCGCGCCTTTGGCGGTCCGCCCCAGGGTCACCACGGGCGGGTGCTCGACCAGGAGCAGCACGTCCTCGGCGATCTCTCCGCTGATGCGGCGACGCGCGACGTCACGCTGCAGCTCCAGCGCCGCGGCGTAGGGCAGGGTACCGAGATCGACGACCAGTAGCTCGTTCACGGCGTATCCGGAGTCACGCTCAGGCGTGAATCATCTTCCCTAACGAGTCGAGCGCCGCCTCGGCCACGGCCTCCGAGAGCGTCGGATGGGCGTGGATCGCCAGGTCGACCTCCTCGACCGTGAACTCATTCTCACGCGCCACCGCGAGCTCGTGGATCAGCTCCGTGGCATGAAGTCCCACGATGTGAGCGCCGAGGATCTCGCCGTACTTCGCATCGCGAATGATCTTCACGTGGCCATCGGTCTCACCCGCGGTCCGCGCACGGCCACTCGCCATGAAGGGGAACTTGCCGACCTTGTAGTCGATCTTCTTCTCCTTCACCTGCGCTTCGGTCATGCCGATGGACGCGACCTCGGGATGGCAGTACGTCGCGTTAGGGATGTTCCCGTAGTTGACGAGGTGCGGGTGCTGCCCCGCCAACAACTCGGCCAGCACTACGCCCTCACGCTGCCCCTTGTGCGCGAGCATTGGCGCGCCGATGACGTCCCCGATGGCGTAGATACCCTTGGCGCTCGTCTCGTACGTCTCGGTGTTCACCTTGATGAAGCCGCGCTCGGTGAGTTGCACGCCGGCTTCCTTGAGGCCGATGTCTTCCACGTTAGGCGCACGCCCGGCGGCCACGAGCACCCGCTCTGCCTCGAGCTCCTTTTTCTCGCCGCCGACTTCGGCCGTCATCTTCACCGAACCTTTCGCGACCTTGACGTTCGAGATCTTGGCGCCGGTGAGAATCTCGATGCCGCGCTTCTTGAACGAGCGCGCGACGGCGGCCGAGCTGTCCGCATCCTCGAGTGGCAGGATCGCCGGCATGACCTCGACGATGGTCACCTTCGTGCCGTACGCGTTGAACACGTCGGCGAATTCACACCCGACCGCACCGGCGCCGACGACGATCATGGTCTTGGGCGCGCCTTCGAGCGTGAGCACTTCATCGGACGAGAGGACCGTCTGCTTGTCGAGCTCGAGGCCGACTTGCGGCAGCCCCTTCACTCGGGATCCGGTCGAGATGATGATCGCCTTCTTGGCGTCGTGCTTCTCCTCCTTGCCGTCGGCGGACTTGACGGAAACGCTCTTCGGGCCGGCGATTTTGCCGGTGCCCTTGATCCACGTGATCTTCCACTTCTTGAACAGCGTCTCGACGCCCTTGGAGTTCTGCGCGCTGATGCCGCGTGACCGCTTCATGGCCGGGCCGTAGTCCACCTTCACGTCACCGAGCGAGATGCCGTGCTCCCCAGCGTGCTTGATCTTGTTGGCGAGCGCGGCGCTCTCGAGCAGCGACTTGGCGGGGATACATCCCCACAGCACGCAGGTCCCGCCGAGTCCTTCGCGCTCGATCACGGCGGTGGACAGTCCGAGCTGCGCGCAGCGGATGGCGCCTACGTAGCCGGCGGGACCGCCGCCGAGGAAGATGACGTCGTACGAGGCCATGGGTCGGGAATCGGGAATAGGGAATTCGTCGACCCCTCGTCATTCGGAGTCGCTCGTTCACCACGTTTCGCGCGCAAGAAGCGCGTCGGGCGAAAACTAGCCGATGCCCGGACCTGAATGCCACCGATCCCGGGCCGCCATTCTGGCCCGGGCGGGGATCTATTTGCCTGTCACGAGGACGCGGCGCGTGCCGCTGCGCACCCCGTCAGAGACGGTGATCTCGAGGTCGCCGCTGGAGGCACGGATCTGTGCCGCGCCGCCACGCGCGAACGACAGGACCTCTCCGGTGCGCCGGTCGCGAATGAGCGCCATCCGGCCCGCCTGAGCGCTCCAGCGCACCCGGATGCTCGACGCCGACATTGAAGTGGCATCGAGAGAGTTCACGGCGGCCGTGACGCCATCCGGCGTCAGCGATGCTTGCAGCGTGGCTGCGGGCGCACCTCCGCCGCTCAAGCGGATTGAAGCCAGCTGTGCTTGCGTCGATTCATCCATCGGAATCGCGAACGCGAACTGTCGCGCCGTCGCGTCTTCCGCATCTGCGGGCCGCTCGCCGGCGAACGAGTACGAGAATAGCGTGATGCCGTTCCGGGCGATGCCCTCGACGCGATATGGACCCGTCTCACGCGGCACGCTTGGCCGGGCGACGATCGAAAATGCCGGCTCGAGTACCAACTGGCCGCGCTGGACACGCCCCCAGACGAGCAGCGACTGGCGAGGCGACGCATCCCGAGTGGAGCTCACGGCGGCCGAAGCGACGTCCGGCGTTGCATTCGACGCGCGCCAGTCCATCGCCCCGACGTAGTTGTAGTCGCTGATCCAGGGATTGCTGCAATACCCCATGAGATCGAACGACGACGGCAGGCGCAGCGTGTTGGTCGTCAGATCGAACCCATATTGCCCGATCGTGCCGTCTTTTTGTGGGAAGCTCGGGTCAGCTCCAGCGACGCCGCCACAAGGCGCATGAAACCGCCCGAAGTTGTGCGTCAGCTCGTGCGCGGCGACGTTGCGGCCGCTCGGCAGATAGTCCCAGCCGACGGCCGCCCGGCCCGGAACATATCCGTACCCGGCGACGCCGGAGTTATAGCTCACTCTCACGACGCCGAAATAGTGCCTAACGCTGGATTCCGCGATGCGGAGGGCGTTCATCTCACTCAGCACGCGAACCCACTCGCTGTTCCCGTCGTTCGATGTCAGTTCGACCGAGTCGCTCGTGGTATAGGGCGCGTGAACCTGGGCGTCGATGTCGAGCACGGGCAGCATTCGCCGGACGTCACCGAGAAACCCTTCCTTGTTCGCTTCTGTGACGTTGCCGGTGAGACTCTTGTCGAAACGCTGCGTTATCGGCACGAACGTGATTCGCAGCGGCGCAACATCGCGCACCTCGACCGACATCGGTATTTCGGACGCGGGGTACGAGTTGTCCGTCTCGCTCGCCTCGTCGACCGTGCCGCCAGGGTCGATGTCGGCGACGACCCGCATGCCGGGCTGAATGAATTGCCCCAGCACGATACCGTTCCACGACGACGCTAAGGCCGATTGATCGGCGACGAGCGGGACACCAGCCCCCTTCGACAGCATCATCGTGTTCACGAGCGTGTTGCCGACGTACAGTTTGACGCGCATCTGCGGGGCGGCATCATTCGGCTGGTTCGCGCGTCCAAAAACGCGAAGGTAGCCGTCGCGCCCACTGATCAGCGGTACCGCGCCCGCGTAGGTCTGCACCACCTGCGTGATGGTGAGGCCATCGACCCTCAGGTTGAGCGGGCCACTGCTCCCGACGTAGATGATCGCTACGGTCATCGTCGTGCCGGCCGTGAGCGTCACCGTCTGTGTCGAAGTGTTCGGTACGTACGTGACGGCACCGTCGGTCACGACATCCGCCGTCACGGTGTACTGGCCGCCACGCACGCCAACCAGGTCGCTCGAGCTGCCGACCGTGTAGCTCGCCGCGGACCCGGTGACGTTGATGCTCCCGGATACCCCGGCCGGCAGCCCCGACACCGTGACCGTCAAGTTGCCGGTTGTCTGCGCGTACTGCACCGATGCCGTAAACGGCGTTAGGCTTGCCGAGACCTGGATCTGCTGTGACGTGCGGCTCGGCGCATAACGCTGCTGGTTCGCCACCACTTCCTGCGCCGTGATCGTATACACGCCAGCATCGATGCCATCGAATGTCGTCGTGCTCGAGATCGTCTGCACGAACGACTTGGGTCCGGTGACGCGAACGGCCGGTGTGGTGCCCTGCGGGGTGCCGGACACTGTCACCGTCAGGCTCCCGCTGGACAGGACGTACTGCACGGACGCGTCGACCGGCGTGTTCGACTTCGCAATCGTAACGGTCTGCGTATCGGGCAGCGGTGTGTAGCGCGCCGTGCCGTTCAGCACCGACGCGCTCGTGAGCTTGTACGCGCCGGGCTTGAGGTTCGCGACGACTTCGCTGGCCGTCACCACGTGCGTGTAGTTCGCTGGTCCCGTCAGCGTTACCTGACTCGCCGTGCCGGTGGGTAGGCCAGCCACGTTCAGTGAGAGCTTCCCCGTACGCGGGCCGCTCGAGCTGTCGCACGCGCCGAGGAACAACGCCGACGCCGCCAGAAGGGCGAACGAAGGCTGCAGGCGGCCAGCCGACGAGGTACGGGCGAAGCGAAGCTTCATCGGCGCTCTGCAGGTGACTCAGGGGCGATGCGCGCGACTTTAACGGGCCCATTCACCCGCGTGGCGCCACATCAACGACTGCGGCAATGTCAACTATAAGAGCAATTACGCGCGACGTCGCGAGGAGGTCACGAGGTCGCCGCTCGACGATCACACTGCATACCCTGCGGACACGGGATCGGTCACCAGACGCTCACCCGTCGTTCCCTGGGAGCAGCCTGATGCCCCTCAGTACACCAACATGAGAGGGTTCTCGATCAGTCGTCGCAGAGTCTGCAGGAATCTGGCGCCGAGTGCGCCATCAACCACG
>Ga0070675_100003961_pt1 | contig 11231 bp, 7 predicted proteins | sample KBSM43metaG_FD_65343 | JGI IMG/M metagenome (GOLD analysis project Ga0070675, IMG submission 65343) | Miscanthus rhizosphere microbial communities from Kellogg Biological Station, Michigan, USA - KBS M4-3 metaG | ecosystem: Host-associated > Plants > Roots > Rhizosphere > Soil ...
ACGGTCGAGAGCTGGCAGCAAGGCGGCCTCACCTACTACCGCATCGGCGGACAGATCGTCGGCTCGCTGCTCATCAACGAGTTCGTTTATCTCGACGCTCCCGGTGCGCCAACGCTGTATGCCAAGGTGATCGAGATCACTGGCAAGACCGCGGTCCTGCGCACGCTCAAGGACTACACCCACCAGAAGAACTCGGTCTGGGGCGTGACGGCGCGCAATCGCGACCAGAACTTCGCCCTCAACCTGCTGATGGATCCGGAGTGCGACTTCATCACCCTCACCGGCACGGCCGGCTCGGGCAAGACGCTGATGTCGCTGGCGTCCGGGCTGGCCCAGGTGATGGACGACCGCCGCTACACCGAGATCATCGTCACCCGCGTCACGGTGCCGGTCGGCGAGGACATCGGCTTCCTGCCCGGCACCGAGGAAGAGAAGATGGGCCCGTGGATGGGCGCGCTCGACGACAACCTCGAGGTGCTGTCGAAGACCGACAGCGGCGCCGGCGAATGGGGCCGTGCCGCGACCAACGACCTGGTGCGCTCGAAGATCAAGATCAAGAGCCTGAACTTCATGCGGGGCCGCACCTTCCTCAACAAGTTCGTGATCATCGACGAGGCGCAGAACCTGACGCCCAAGCAGATGAAGACGCTGATCACACGCGCCGGGCCGGGCACCAAGATCGTCTGTCTCGGCAACCTGGCGCAGATCGACACGCCCTACCTCACTGAGGGCAGCTCGGGCCTCACCTATGCCGTCGACCGCTTCAAGGGCTGGGCCCATTCCGGCCACGTGACCCTGGCGCGCGGCGAGCGCTCGCGCCTGGCCGACTTCGCGAGCGAGGTGCTCTGATCAACCAGCGGTCGCGGCAGCGATCGCCTGTTTCGGATTGATCAGGTTGCGCCGGCCGTCGGCCGAGCGGTCTGCGGTGTCGACGATGATGCGGATCAAATCGGCCGACGTCAGCTTCGGATTGACGGCCAGCATCTTGCCCGCCAGGTTGGTCACCTGCGGCGCCGACATCGAGGTGCCGGAGAGCGCGACCCGGCGGCCGCCCGGCAGAAAGCTCTCGACCTGGTAGCCATTGGCGTGCACCTTGACCGTCGGCCCGTAGCTGGTGAACGACGCCTCCTCGCCGGCGCTGTCGACGGCGCCGACGGTCAGCAGGTTGGGTAGCACGATGCCGCTCGGGATCTTTTCGACGAAGCTGGCGTTGTCGTTGCTGTTGCCGGCCGAGGCGACGAAAAGAATCTCGGGCGCGCTCGCGAATGCCGCCGTCAACCCCGCCTTTTCGGCATCGAAGTAGGCGCGCGCCAGGCGCTTGCGTTCGTCGGCGGTGTTGCCGACCCCGCATTGCTCGAGATCGGACTCGTAGGCACCGATGGTGCCGCTCCAGCTCAGGTTGGCCACGCGCACGCCGCGGCTCTTCATGAACGCGACCGTGGCCTGGGCCGCGGCGACGTTGCGGTCGACCAGCTCGCGGCTCGGGCACGGGTCGGGCTTCAAGGTGTAGCCGTATTCGATCCTCGCGACCACCAGGCGTGCGCCAGGATTGCCGGCCAGTGCGATGCCGGCCACGTGCGTGCCGTGCACGTAGCCACCGCCGACTCGCAACTCTTCCATCGCTGGCCGATATCGGTCGGCCGCGAGCGACGACAGATAGGCCTTGACCTCCGACGCCTCCTTGCTGTCGACGTTCGACTGCAGGTCCGAGAAGCCCTTGGAGCGAGCGGTGAGCTCGGCCGCACGGCCTTGCTGCGCCGGCGGCAGCGACATCAGTTCCCCGCTTGCCGGGAGGCTGTACCGATCGAACGCGATCAGCGCCGGCTGCGCGCCGTCGCGAATGACCTGGCCCGGATAGAGCGCCGTGTCGACACCGCTGTCCCAGATCGCGATCGTGACCGGGGCACGCACCTGCGCCGCTTGCAGATCGACGTCGCGCGCCGCCCAGATGTCGGCCTTCGCGACCCGGTGCGCCGCCAGGTAGCCGCCGTACGTGGCGACCAGCGTCGGCTTGAGGGGCAAGACGACGAGCAGGTTGTAGCGCGCGTTGACGATCCCCGGAGCGAAGTCGGAGCTGAGCGAGGCGCTGCGGTCGACCATCGGCTGCAACACCTCGCGCGCCTGGCCGAGCGCGAGGGTCTCGCCGAGCAGCTCCGCGCTCGCCTTGGCGCGCTTGACGTCGTTTTCGACCATCGCGTACGGCAGCGCCTCGAACTCGCCCAGCAACGCATCCGCGACGGCTCGCTGATAGGCCTCTCCGGATGGCCCGTGGCGCCTGGCGGCGAGAGCGACGGCGCGCAGCTGAAAGCCTGCGACGAGCTTGTCGGCAGGCTTGTCCTGCAGGCCGCGGATCTCGTCGACGCGGGCCAGCGCGTCGTCGTAGCGACCCTGGAGGACATCGAGCCGCGCCAGCACGCCGAGCAAGCCGACTCGCGCCGACTTGTCGGCGATGTCGTAGCCGGCGAGGATCGCTTCGATGTCGCGCCGAACCGCAGCCGCGAACGGGGCGAAGCGTTCGGCAGAGCGCACCAGATCCTCGGCCTGGCCCTCGACCGCATAGCTGAATCGCGGCAGGTCCGCGGCCCGATCGATGCGGATCCTGGCTTGCGCCGACGCAGCGCTCGCGGCGCAGACGAGCGCCGCGCCAACGACGACATGCGAGACGAAGCGTCGTGCGGTTGCCATCAATGCGCTTCGGCGGGGTGATCGATCAGGGCACGGATCTGCTGCAGCGCGCTCGGGTCCTCGATCGTCGTCAGGTCGCCGGCGTCGCGCCGCTCGCAGATCGCCTGGATCGCTCGCCTGAGCAGCTTGCCCGAGCGTGTCTTGGGCAAGGCGGTGACGAAATGCACCCGCGAGGGCCGCGCCAGCGCGCCGAGTTGCATGTCGACCGTCTTCATGATCTCGCCCTCCAGGCGCAGGCATGCGTTCGCGTCGACCAGCGCTGAGGCGTCGCGGGCGACGACGAACGCCATCGCGATCTGACCCTTGAGCGCATCGGCGACGCCGACAACCGCGACTTCGGCGACGTTGGCGTGGCTCGAGATGCTCTCCTCGATCTCGCGCGTGCCGAGGCGGTGGCCGGCGACGTTGATGACATCGTCGGTGCGGCCGAGGATGAACCAGTAGCCGTCGGCGTCGCGGATTCCCCAGTCGAAGGTGTTGTAGAGCTCGCGTCCGGCGACGCTGGTCCAGTAGGTCGAAACGAAGCGCGCATCGTCGCGCCAGACGGTCTGCATGAAGCCGGGCGGCGTCGGCCCGGCGATCGCGACGACGCCCTTCTTGCCCGGCTCGACGATGTCGGCGCCGGTCGCCTCGTCGACCAGGCGCACGTCGAAGCCGTACATCGCGACGCCCGGGCTGCCGTACTTGCTCGCCATCGGCGCGACGCCGTTCGCGACGCTCAGGATCGGCCAGCCGCTCTCGGTCTGCCAGTAGTTGTCGATCACCGGCTTGCCGATCGCGTCGGCGATCCACGAGGCGGTCGGCTCGTCGAGCGGCTCGCCGGCGAGGAACAGCAGGCGCAGGCTCGACAGATCGTGCGCGCGCAGGTGCTTCGGGTCCTGCTTCTTGAGGACGCGGATCGCGGTCGGCGCGGTGAACATCGCCGTCACCCGGTACTTCTCGACCAATTGCCACCAGATGCCGGCGTCGGGCCGGATCGGCAGGCCTTCGTAGAGGATCGTCGCCATGCCGGCGATGAGCGGGCCGTAGACGATGTAGCTGTGGCCGACGACCCAGCCGATGTCGCTGGTCGAGAAGTAGGTCTCGCCCGCCTGGCCGCAGAAGATGTGCTTCATGCTCGCGGCCAGCGCGACCGCATAGCCACCGGTGTCGCGCTGCACCCCCTTGGGCTTGCCGGTGGTGCCGCTGGTGTAGAGCGTGTAGCTCGGATGCTCGGAGTCGACCCAGGTGCAGGGAACGACGTCGTCTCGATGGCGCTCGCGCAGCGCCGCGTAGTCCTGGTCGCGACCGGCCGTGCGCTCCATCGCTGCCAGGCCGCGATCGACCAGCAGCACCTTGGCCGGCGGGTGGCGCGCCAGCCGGATCGCCTCGTCGAGCAGCGGCTTGTAGGCGATGACCTTGCCGGCGCGGCTGCCGGCATCGGCGCTGACGATCACCTTCGGCTCGGCGTCGTCGATCCGGTTGGCGAGGCTGACGCTGGCGAAGCCGCCGAAGACCACCGAATGGATCGCGCCGATGCGCGCGCACGCGAGCATCGCGAACACCGCCTCGGGGATCATCGGCATGTAGATCAGGACGCGATCGCCCTGGTTCACGCCGAGGGCAAGCATCACGGCCGCCATCCGCTGCACGTCGGCGTGCAGCTCGGCGAAGCTGAACACCTGCTCGCGGCCGGTCTCGGTCGAGACGTAGATCAGGGCGCGCTCGCCGGCACGCGCCGGCAAGTGGCGGTCGACGGCGTTGTGGCAGAGATTGGTGCGGCCGCCAACGAACCAGCGCGCGAACGGTGGCCGGCTCGTGTCGCAGACGGTGGTGAAGGGACGCTGCCAGTCGATCAGCACCGCCTGCTCGGTCCAGAAGCCGTCGCGATCGGCGAGCGAGCGGCGGTGGAAATCGGCGTAGCCCTGGTTCAGTCGCGAATTCATGTCGGTGTCTCTCCGTGTCCTCGGTCGGGCAGCGCCACCATGATCGTCGGCGACGGCGGCGTGCAGCCGGCGTCGCAGCACTTCCCGGGCTGACGGACGGCAGCGATCTTGCGCCGAGGATCGGCCAGGACATTGCGCTCGAGCAAACGTTCGACGAGATCGACCTTGTTGCCGACCGGATAGTTGCGCCAGATCTCCTGCTTCATCGCCGCCGGCGAGCCGCCGCCGTGCAGGCTGATCACCGAATACCAGCCGCCCTGGTACGAGGCGGTCAGGTCCTCGAGGAAGCGTGCCGCCTCGATGCGCTTGTCGTACGGCACGTCGGGGTTGGCGCGCAGCACGTCGGCGAGCTGCGCCGCCGTCTCGGGGTTGTGGTCTTCGTCGGGCCTGGGCAAGGTGACGATCAGCCCGCCCGAGACGTAGTGGGCGATCCGGTGCATGTCGTAGATCTGGTTGGCGAGCAGCAGCTTGCCGATGTTGGCGAAGACCGGGTCGGGCATGACCACGCCCGAGGCCGCATCGGCGCTCGCATAGACGCTGGCGGCGACGCCGCAAGCATAGAAGCCCTCGACGATCGTGATCAGCTGCACCATCTGCTCGCGCAGATGCGACTCGCTGCCGGGATCGAAGCCGTTGGCCTCGCACATCAGCGCGCCGGCGCCGATCAGCAGGTCGCCGAAGCCGGCGCGCGCGGCGATGCAGGTGTGGCGGTGGTGGGTCGCGTAGCTGTAAGTCAGGTGCGACGAGTGCTCCCACTCTCCCGCCAGGAAGACGCGCTCCCAGGCGACGAAGACTCGGTCGAAGACAACCACGCCGGTCGACTGCCCGTACTTGTTCGAGAACAGCGCCGCCTTCTCGCCCGGTCTTCCGGCCGGGCGGGCGACGATGGTCACGCCGTCGGCGTCGCACGGCACCGCGCAGCAGACGGCGAACGCCGCGTCCGCCTCGCCCATGTGGCGGCACGGCATGACCAGGAACTCGTGCACGTAGGGCGCACCCGTGACGATCGCCTTGGTGCCCGAGATCACGATGCCCTTGCCGTTCCTCTCGACGATATGGACGTAGCTGTCGACGTTGGCCTGCTCGTGCGGCCGCTTGCTGCGGTCGCCCTTGGCGTCGGTCATGGCGATGCCGATCGCCAGGTCCTTGTCCTGGAAGTCGTGCAGGTAGGCGCTGAAGCGTTCGCCGTAGTGGGTGGCCTTGTCGGCGTCGATCCGCGCCGTTGCCTGCGCCAGCGCGCTGAACGCATCGTGGGCGAGGTAGCGCTGGGCACAGCCCGTTTCCTGGCACAGGACGCGCACCGCCTCGAGCTTGTTGAGCAGGTCGCCGCTGCTGGTATCGACGTGCAGCATCCGGTTGACCGTCTTGCCGCTCGACGCCTGCACCGCCTGCATGATCGGCGCGAGTTCGTCGCGCAACGCAAAGTCATAGCTGACGGCCAGGGCGTTGATCCCCGGCTGCAGCGACGGCGCGTCGGCGACGCTGGCGACCCGCTCGCCGTCGACGAAGACGCGCGGCGAGTAGCGGCGCAACGATTCCTTGTAGGCGGCAGCGTTCATCGGCATGGCGAGCTCCGGGTCGTTCCCGCAGCGATTGTGCCGAGCCGAGGATCGTTGGCGGAAAATGCGCCGACGCGACTTCCGGACCGGGCGCCATGGCCATTCTCTGCAAGCCCGAGGACTGCACCCTCCTCGTCATCGACCTGCAGACCAGGCTGATGCCGGCGATCGCCGACGGCGAGTTCGTCGTCCGGCGCTGTGTCCAGCTGGCGATGGCCGCACGCGAGCTCGACATCCATGTCATCGGCACCGAGGAGAACCCCGACGGCCTCGGGCCGCTCGTCCCCGAGATCGCCGCGCTGTGCGACACGACGCTGGCCAAGTTCCACTTCTCGGCCCCGGCCGAGGAAGGCTTCCTGCGCCGCCTGCCCGCCGGCCGCGAGACGCTGGTGGTCGCCGGCTGCGAGGCCCATGTGTGCGTGATGCAGACGGTCGCCGGTCTGATCGAGGCCGGGCACGCGGTGAAATGGGTCGCCGACGCGGTCGGCTCGCGCCACGCCCACGACCGCATCACCGCCACCGAGCGCGCGCGCGCCATCGGCGCCGACATCGTCACCACCGAGATGGTCATCTTCGAATGGCTCGGCACGAGCCAGCATCCGAAGTTCAAGCGCCTCGCTCAGCTGATCCGATAGGAGGTCTCGGCACGACGGTTGGATCTGGTTACAGAGGCCCCGCGTGCCTGGGCTATGCTGCGCCCCGATGCGTTCAGCGCCCTTTCGCCTTGCTCCGCCGTAACGCCACGCGCGCGGCACTGGCCCTTCTCATCGGCTGCGCCGCCGGCGCGGCCTGGGCCGCTCCCGAGGAATCGGGCGAGGCGATGCCCGAGCTGCTCACCGAGCAGGTCGCCGCCTCCGAAACGGCTCCGGCTGCTGAAGCTGCCGTGGCCGAGCCAGGCCTCCTGCGCCGGGTCCACGATCGCGCCAGCCAGATGGTCGTTGCCGCGATGGACTTTGTCGGCGTTCGCTACCGCCGCGGCGGCATCTCCGCCGATACCGGCTTCGACTGCAGCGGCTTCACTCGTCATGTGTTCGAGACCAGCCTCGGCCTGGTGCTGCCGCGCCGCGCCGACGAGCAGGCCGCGGCACCCGGGCTGGTCGCGGTCAAGCGCGACGAACTGCAGCCGGGCGACCTCGTCTTCTTCAACACGCTGAAGCGAACCTTCTCGCACGTCGGCATCTATGTCGGCGACAACCGATTCATTCATTCGCCGCGCCCGGGCAAGCTCGTTCGCACCGACGACCTCAGCTTCTCGTACTGGGCCAAGCGCTTCACCGGCGCGCGTCGGGCGCAAGTCGCCTCGGTCTCCGCGCCTTCGGCGGTCGCCCCCTCGGAATCGCCGCCGGTGCCGGTAGCGGCGAGCACCGGCGAGTAACTTCCCGCCCTGGGGCGTGTGCCCCCGAAGCGCTCGCGGAAGAACGCGACAGGCACAATCGACCATGGCCGACAAAGTCATCGCCGTCGCCGACCACCGCTATCGCGCGAGCCTGCCGATCGTTCCGGCAAAGCTCGTTGCGCCGAGCGGAGAGCTGCGCGACAGCCTGCATCGCCCGCTCGGTGACCTGCGCATCTCGGTCACCGATCGCTGCAACTTTCGCTGCAGCTACTGCATGCCGAAGGAGGTCTTCGACCGCCACTACGCGTTCCTGCCGCAGTCGTCGCTGCTGAGCTTCGAGGAGATCACCCGCCTGGCGGCGCTGTTCGTCGCCCATGGCGTCGGCAAGATCCGCCTCACCGGCGGCGAGCCGCTGCTCAGGCGCGACCTCGAGCGGCTGGTGGCGATGCTGGCGCAGCTCCCCACGGTCGACCGCACGCCGCTCGACCTCACGCTCACGACCAACGGCTCGCTGCTCGAGAGGAAGGCCGCCGCGCTGCGCACCGCAGGCCTCGGCCGGGTCACGGTCAGTCTCGACGCGCTCGACGATGCCATTTTCCGGCGCATGAACGACGCCGACTTCCCGGTCGCCGACGTGCTGCGTGGCATCGACGCCGCCGAGCGCGCCGGCCTCGGCCCGATCAAGGTCAACATGGTCGTCAAGCGCGGCACCAACGACCAGGAGATCCTGCCGATGGCGCGCCACTTCCGCGGCCGCGACGTCGCCCTTCGCTTCATCGAGTACATGGACGTCGGCGCAACCAACGGCTGGCGCATGGACGAGGTGCTGCCGTCGGCCGAGGTCGTCGAACGCGTCGCCGAGGAGTTCGCGCTGCTGCCGCTGCCGGCCTCGGCGCCCGGCGAGACCGCGGCGCGCTGGCGCTACGCGGAGCCCGGAGTCGCCGGCGAGATCGGCACGATCTCGAGTGTCACGCAGGCGTTCTGCAGCGATTGCAACCGGGCCCGCCTGTCGACCGAAGGCAAGCTCTTCCTCTGCCTGTTCGCGAGCCGCGGCCACGACCTGCGCGCCCTCGTCCGCGGCGGTGCGAGCGACGCCGAGATCGCGGCCGCGATCGGCCTCGTCTGGCAGCAGCGCGACGACCGTTACTCCGAGCTCCGCAGCGCCGCCGGGCCGCAGGCGCCGGCCGGCGAGAAGCGCGTCGAGATGCACTACATCGGCGGGTGAGCGTCGCCGCCACGATCCGACCGCTCGGCGCGGCCGACCTCGCCGACTACAAGCGGCTGCGCGACGAGATGCTCGCGCTCCATCCCGAGGCGTTCACCTCCGATGCCGAAAGCGACGCAGCCAAGGAACCGACCGACTACCTGCACCGGCTCGGCCTCGAGCGGCGCGACGGTGGTCACTTCGTGCTCGGCGCGTGGCGCGGCAAGCGCCTGCTCGGCGCGATCGGCTGCGAGCGCGAAGCGCGCCTGAAGGTGCGCCACATCGGCCATGTCATCGGCATGATGGTCCGGCCCGAGGCGCGCGGCGCCGGCATCGGCGCGCTGTTGCTCGAAGCGTGCATCGGCGAGGCGCGCCACGCCGGGCTCGAGATGCTGACGCTCAGCGTCACCGCCGAGAACGCCGGTGCCGTGCGCCTCTACGAGCGGCACGGCTTCGCCCCCTACGGGACGCTGCGCCGTGCGCTCAAGGTCGGCGGCCGCTATCACGACAAGCTGCACATGGCGCTGGTCCTCTGACCGGCGCCAGCGCAGCGTCGTTGCTCAGATGACGCTGCGGCGCGTCGCCAGCCGTTTCCAGGTCTCAACGACGCTGTCGGGGTTGAGCGAGATCGAGACGATGCCTTCGTCGGCGAGCCAGTCGGCAAAGTCCGGATGGTCGCTCGGTCCTTGGCCGCAGATGCCGATGTACTTGCCGGTCGCCCGGCAGGCGGCGATGGCGCGCGAGATCAGCGCCTTCACGGCTGGGTCGCGCTCGTCGAAATCGCGCGCGAGCAACTCGAGGCCGGAATCACGATCGAGGCCGAGCGTCAGCTGGGTCAGGTCGTTCGAGCCGATCGACATGCCGTCGAAGTGGTCGAGGAAGCTCTCGGCGAGCACCGCGTTGCTCGGCACCTCGCACATCATGATCACGCGCAGGCCGTCGCTGCCGCCGGCCGCCGCCCGCTTCAGGCCGTGCTCGGCGAGCATGCCGACGACGCGCTCGGCCTGACCGAGGGTGCGCACGAACGGCACCATCACCTCGACGTTGGAAAAGCCCATGTCGCGGCGCACCCGCACCAATGCCTCGCACTCCATCGCGAACGCCTCGCCGAACGATTCGCTGACGTAGCGCGACGCGCCGCGAAAGCCGAGCATCGGGTTTTCTTCCTCGGGCTCGTAGCGCGAGCCGCCGATCAGCTTCTTGTACTCGTTGCTCTTGAAGTCGGAGAGCCGGACGATCACCGGCTTGGGCCAGAACGCCGCCGCGATCGTCGCGATGCCTTCGGCGAGCTTGTCGACGTAGAACGCGCGCGGCGACGCGTGGCCGCGGGCGACGCTCTCGACCGCCTTCTTCAGGTCGCTGTCGATGTTCGGGTAGTCGAGGATCGCCCGCGGGTGGACGCCGATGTTGTTGTTGATGATGAACTCGAGCCGCGCCAGGCCGACTCCCGAGTTCGGCATCTGCGCGAAGTCGAACGCCATCTTTGGGTTGCCGACGTTCATCATGATCTTGACCGGCGAGTACGGCAGCTCGCCGCGCTCGACCTCGGTGACCTCGGTTTCGAGCAGGCCGTCGTAGACGTAGCCGGTGTCGCCTTCGGAGCAGGCGACGGTGACGAGCGCGCCCTCCTTGAGCACCGAGGTCGCGTCGCCACAGCCGACCACCGCCGGGATGCCGAGCTCGCGCGCGATGATCGCCGCGTGGCAGGTCCGGCCGCCGCGATTCGTGACGATCGCGCTCGCCCGCTTCATCACCGGCTCCCAGTTCGGATCAGTCATGTCGGTGACCAGGACGTCGCCGGCCTGGACCTTGTCCATGTCGGCGACCGATTCGACGATTCGCACCGGGCCGGTGCCGATCTTCTGGCCGATCGCTCGTCCCTCGACGAGAACGGTGCCGCTGCCCTTCAGGGCGTAGCGCTGCTCGGCCTTGCCGGCCGCCTGGCTCTTCACCGTCTCGGGCCGCGCCTGCAGGATGTAGAGCTTGCCGTCGACGCCGTCCTTGCCCCATTCGATGTCCATCGCCCGGCCGTAGTGCTGCTCGATGACGAGCGCGTAACGCGCGAGCTCGGCGACGTCGTCGTCCGAGAGCGAGAACCGGTTGCGCTGCTCGGTCGCGGTGTCGAGCGTCGTCACGAGCTTGCCGCTGGCGGCGCGATCCTCGGCCGAGGCGAACGCCATCCGGATCAGCTTCGAGCCGAGGTTCCTGCGGATGATCGCTTGCTTGCCGTTCTTCAGCGCCTGCTTGTGGACGTAGAACTCGTCGGGGTTGACGGCGCCTTGCACCACCGTTTCGCCGAGCCCGTAGCTCGAGGTGATGAAGACGACGTCGGGGAAGCCGCTCTCGGTGTCGATCGTGAACATCACGCCTGCGGCGCCGACGTCGCTCCTCACCATGCGCTGGACGCCGGCCGACAGCGCGACGTCGCCGTGCGCATAGCCCTTGTGGACGCGATAGCTGATGGCGCGGTCGTTGTAGAGGCTGGCGAAGACCTCGCGCATGCGGGCGAGGACGCCGTCGAT
>Ga0070675_100003965_pt1 | contig 11229 bp, 8 predicted proteins | sample KBSM43metaG_FD_65343 | JGI IMG/M metagenome (GOLD analysis project Ga0070675, IMG submission 65343) | Miscanthus rhizosphere microbial communities from Kellogg Biological Station, Michigan, USA - KBS M4-3 metaG | ecosystem: Host-associated > Plants > Roots > Rhizosphere > Soil ...
ATCAGCCAACCACCAACCACCAACCACGAACCACGAACCACGAACCACGAACCACAAACTACTTGAGGCCCGCCATTTCAAACACGGTTTTGGCCATTACCGAGTTGTCTTCGTTACCGCGGCCAGCAGCCATCGTCGCGTGCAGCAACTGCTGAACGACCGCCGTGACCGGCGCCGGTGTTTCGTGCTCGGCGAGTGTCGCGACGACGTTGCGCATATCTTTCGCGAAGAGGTGCGTATAAAAGCCAGGCTTGTAGGTGTTCTTCAAAGCTCGCTCTCCGTGAACTTCGAGGACGCGACTCTGTGCGAATCCGCCGAGCAGCGCTTCGCGAACCCGCGCAGCGTCCACGTTCGCCTTGCGTGCGAGCGCGAGGGCCTCGGCGACGACAACGAGCGTGCCACCAATCACCATCTGATTGCAGAGTTTGCAGAGCTGCCCTGAACCCGAGTCGCCGATGTGGACGACCTTTTCGGGATTCCCCATGACATCGAGGATCGGTTTCGCTTTCGCGAATGCATCCGCATCACCACCGACCATGATCGAGAGCGTGCCGTTGATCGCACCGATGTCGCCGCCGCTGACCGGTGCGTCGAGCATCGTCCCGCCAAGTGACTTGGCGCGATCGGCGAGCCGACGGGCGACACCTGGAGCAATGCTGCTCATGTCGATGATGATCGTTCCTGGCTGGAGCGCAGTGAAGACGCCGTTCGGACCGTCGAGTACCAGTTCGACGTCAGGAGAGTCCGGGACCATCGTGATGATGACTGTCGCCTGACGTGCGACGTCGGCAGGTGTGATCGCGCGAGTGGCGCCCGACGCGACAAGGTCGTCGACCGGTCCCTGACTTCTACTGTTGACGACTAGTTTGTACCCAGCTTTGAGGAGATTCTTCGCCATGGGGCGGCCCATGAGTCCGAGCCCGATGAAGCCAATCGTTTGTGACATAGCGGTAGATGGTAGTCGTTTCCGCCGGGTCCATAGAACAGGACCCGGCCTACGACTGTCGATAAGCACACGGGCGGACGTAGGGCGGGTCTTGCTCTGTAGACCCGCCGGGTACTATTGCCCATGCACATCGTCCTCGTTGTCGTAACTATCCGTCCGGAAATGCGGACGGAGTTCGAACAGGCCTTACTCCATAACGCACGGCAATCCGTAGCGATCGACGAAGGATGTCGGCGCTTTGACGTCAGTCAAGACGTGAATGACCCGACTCGCTGGATACTGCACGAGGTCTACGACGCCCCCGAGGCGCACGCCAAACATCGGCAGTCCGCGCACTTTCTCGCCTACGACGCCATCGCGCAGCACGCCATCATCGAGAAGACGGTGTTTCGCTGTACTGGTAGGCACGTTTCGTGAAATGGGAGGAAAGAGTGAGGGCCCACGTGCCGATAACATCCCTGTCAAGGGGAGACGGCACCACGAGGCAGGGATGCGCGTCGTATGGATCAGGAGCGTGGCAGCGGAGGCATCTGCCCGAAGGACGCGTCGAAATCCAAGGGCACATGGGACTTAGACGCGAGGGCCCATTGGTATCGCCGAAGCTTTGCCTTATAATGAATCACACGAGGTTCTGAGCTACTCAGATCGCCTCAAACCCTAGGCAGGCCGGATGTTCGAACGCTATACGGAACGGGCGCGACGGGTTCTCTTCTTTGCCCGATATGAGGCCAGCCAGCTCGGGAGCATCTCGATTGAGACCGAGCACCTCCTTCTCGGCCTGATTCGCGAAGGAAAAGGGCTGACGAGCCGGATTTTTGCTCGTTCGCACCTGTCCCTCGAGAACATCCGTAAGGAAATCGAAGGTCGGACGGTCTTCCGCGAGAAGGTCTCCACCTCTGTCGAAATTCCGTTCAGCGCCGAAACCAAGCGAGTCCTCCAGTGTGCCGCCGAGGAAGCTGATCGGCTGCTGCATAACTACATTGGCACCGAGCACCTCCTGCTCGGCATCCTGCGCGAAGAGCGCAGCGTGGCCGCCTCGATCCTCATGGAAAAGGGGATGCGGCTCCACACAGTACGCGAGGACATCGTCCAGCTTTTGAACGAAAAGACCACCCTGACCCGAGTCAAGGAGACCCCGCTCCTCGCCGAATTCAGCCGCGATCTCACCGAGGCCGCGATGAAGAACCAGCTCGATCCGCTGGTCGGGCGAGACTATGAGCTCGAGCGCGTGCAGCAGGTACTCTGCCGCCGCACCAAGAACAACGCGGTGCTCATTGGCGAGCCGGGCGTTGGCAAGACGGCCATTGTCGAAGGCCTCGCACAGAAGATCGTCTACGGCGACGTGCCGCATTTCCTCGCCGACAAGCGCATCCTGGCGCTCGACATCTCGTTGATTGTCGCGGGCACCAAGTATCGCGGTCAGTTCGAAGAGCGCCTCAAGGCGATCATGAAGGAGCTGACCGAGAACCCGAACATCATCGTGTTCATCGACGAGCTCCATACGCTCGTGGGTGCGGGTTCGGCGGAAGGCTCGCTGGACGCCGCCAACATCCTGAAGCCGGCGCTTTCGCGTGGTGAGATTCGCTGCATCGGTGCGACGACGCCTGCCGAGTACCGGAAGTACATCGAGAAGGACCGGTCGCTCGAACGGCGCTTCCAGGCCATCAAGGTCGATCCGCCCGCCGAGAAGGAAACGATCGAAATCCTGATGGGTGTGAAGGACCGCTACGAGCAGTTCCATCACGTCGAGTACACGACGGAAGCGATCGAGGCGGCCGTCTATCAGTCCAGCCGCTACATCACCGATCGGTTCTTGCCAGACAAGGCCATCGACCTCGTGGACGAGGCCGGTGCGCGCGCCAAGCTGAAGGAAGCGGGCTATAGCGAGGAGTTCGGCGAGATCAACAAGAGCATCCGCGTGGCCGTCGAGCAGATGGAGAACGCGGTCTCGCAGAAGGACTTCGAAAAGGCCCAGTTCTATCGCGAGCAGGAAGTGTCGGCGCGCGAGAACCTGCAGTTCGCGCGTGAGCGGTTCGACGTGAAGTCGAGCGCGCGCCGCGTCGTGGTCAGCAAGACCGACATCGACGAAGTCGTCTCCAAGTGGACCGGCGTGCCGATTGCCTCGATCAATCAGGACGAAGGCGATCGTCTGCTGCGCATGGAGGCCGATCTCCACAAGCGCGTGATCAGCCAGGAAAAGGCGATTTCAGCGATCTCGCGCGCGATTCGCCGTTCACGCGCCGGGCTGAAGAACCCGGCTCGTCCGGTGGGCAGCTTCATTTTCCTGGGCCCGACCGGCGTCGGCAAGACCGAGCTGGCGCGGGCGCTCGCCAACTTCCTGTTCGGCAGCGACCACGCGTTGATTCGCTTCGACATGTCCGAGTACATGGAGAAGCACTCGGTGTCGAAGCTGATTGGCTCGCCGCCCGGATACGTCGGCCACGAAGAGGGCGGACAGCTGACGGAGAAGGTGAAGCGGAATCCTTACTCGGTGGTGCTCCTCGACGAAGTCGAGAAAGCGCATCCCGACATCTTCAACATCCTGCTGCAGGTGTTCGAAGACGGTCACCTCACGGATGGCCTGGGAAACCGCGTCAACTTCAAGAACACGATCATCATCATGACCTCGAACATCGGGGCGCGCTTCATCCAGAAGAAGTCGTCGCTCGGGTTCCAGGCCAGTGATACCGGCGTCATCGACAAGAACGTCAACGACATGGTGCTCGGTGAGGTGAAGCGCACGTTCAATCCCGAGTTCATCAATCGTATCGACGAAATCATCGTCTTCGACGCGCTCTCGGACGACGACCTGCGGAAGATCATGACGCTGCTGGTCAATCAGCTGAACGCGAATCTGGTCGATCGGCGCATGAAGATCGCGCTGACGCCGGAGGTGATCGACTGGATCATCGACGTCACGTGCAAGGACCGCTCATATGGCGCCCGTCCGCTTCGCCGGGCGATTCAGCGCTATGTCGAGGATCCGTTGTCCGAGGAGTTGATCCGCGGCAACCTCCACGATGGCGAGGTAGAGGTGTATCTCGACGGCGGTCAGCTGGCGTATCGTCCTGTGGGCGCCGAACTTACGGCCGGCCGTCGGCTCCAGTAAGAGGGAGGCGGGTCTTCGGACTCGCCTCTACGCTCGTTCCAAGCCAACCCGTCTCTTCATTCGTCATAAATCCTGTAAACTAAGATGTTTCCGCCTTCGCTGCGGCGAAGGCGGACAAGGTGCGGGACCCGGGAAAGGCAATGAGGACGCAGTCTCTTCCTACTCTATTCATCGCGGCGTTGCTCGGAGTCGGTGTTGCCGGCGTCGCGCGCGCGCAGGCACCAGCCGCGTCACCCGCGGCGGCCGCCCCCGCCGCGCAGTCGATCGCAAAAACTGCGTGCGGGACCCCGGTGGGTTCTCCTGCCGCCTTACCTCCGGCCGGATCTCCGCCATTCATCTGGACGCTGGAGCTGTGCTTCGACCGTCAGGGGAACACGTCCACCGTCGAAAACGAAACCTACCTGTACTGGATCAAGCTTCCAGTCAGTCTCCCATCGCAGGGGAAGTTCGTCCCCTATGACGAGGCGGCCGAGGACTTGATTCGGTCGGACTTCAAATCGCTCTGGAACACCAAGTTCCTCGAGGACCTCTCCATCGAAGTGACTGACCACACGTTCGAGAACGGTGTGGTCGGCAAGATGGTCGTCTACCGCATGGAGGAGCGCGAGCGCGTCAAGATCGTCGACTACCGCAACACCAAGGGCGACTCGATCAGCATCATCAAGCGCTCGGACGTCGACGAAAAGCTCCGCGAAAAAAACATCGAAGTCCGCCTGGATTCGTTTCTTGACGAAGGATCGATTCGCCGCGTCGAGGGTGTGCTCCGCGAGATGATGGCGGAGAAGGGCTTCACCAACGCCGAGATCGGCCACAAGGTCTCCCCGGTGGCCGGCGGACCCAAGCTCGTGAACGTGACGTTCACGGTTGGCGAAGGTCCGAAGATCAAGATCCGCGACGTCGAGTTCGTCGGCAACCAGGCCATCGACGACGGCAAGCTGCAGAAGAAGATGAAGGAGAACAAGCCGAAGGGCCTGCTCGGCTTCATCACCGGCGGTGGCACCTACAAAGAGGCGATGTTCGAGGAAGACGCCGCGAAGGTCGTCGAGTACTACCAGAATCAAGGCTACCCGCAGGCTCGCGTCGGCAATCCTGAGGTCAAGACCCTCCAGGACAGCAAAGACGGCAAGAATCGCTGGGTGCAGCTCCGCATCCCGGTCACCGAAGGCAAGCGCTATCGCTTTGGCGACCTGTCCTTCGAGGGCAACAAGCTGGTCAACGCCACTGGGTTGCGCACGCTCTACAAGATTGAACCGGGCGAGTGGTACAGCAAGAAGAAGATCAACGACGGGAACAAGAAGGCGCAGGAAGTGTACGGCAGCCGGGGCTTCATGGAATGGACGCCCTTCGAGATGCGCAAGTACAGCGACGATCCCAACAATCCCGAGACGATGCTCGCTGCGCTCGTGCCACCCGCGCTTGCCGCGCCCGAGGAACGGAAGCCTGCCGAGACCGCAAAAGAGGGTACGTCGAAGCCGCCGGTCGTAGACGTGACGATGCAGATCACGGAAGGGCCGCAGTACTTCGTCAATCGCATCACGTTCACCGGCAACACCACCACGCGCGACAACGTGATCCGGCGCGAGATGCGGCTGATCGAAGGCAACGTGTTCGACACCGAAGCGCTGAAGTACAGCGTTCGCCGTCTGAACCAGCTGGGCTACTTCAAGGAGCTGAAGGGCAACGACAGCGACATGAAGGTGGACAAGACGCCCGGCAAGGAGAACAACGTCGACGTCACCCTCAAGTTCGAGGAGCAGAACCGCAATCAGCTGACCTTCGGCGCCGGCGTCTCTCAGTACGAGGGCTTCTTCGGCCAGCTCGCGTTCCAGACCTCGAATTTCCTCGGCCGCGGTGAGAGCCTGACGGTCTCAGTCCAGGCCGGCGATCGCGCGCAGAATTATCAGCTGGCGTTCTCGGAGCCGTTCCTGTTCGACCGCAACATCACTGGCGGCTTCGACATCTACAAGCGGTCGCTGCAGTACATCGGCTACTACACGCAGAAGTCCACCGGCGGCAACATGGTCTTCGGCTTCCCGGTCGCCGACTTCAGCCGCATGTTCTTCAACTACTCGTATGAGACGGTCCACATGACCGACTTGAACGAGGCGCTGATCGACCAGTCGTGTTTGTTGCGTGCGACCGGATGCTCGATCATTCAGTCGGTCGGCGACCTGTCGCAGTTGACGCCGACGCAGATCGAAGTGCTGCGGCGCAACCCGTTCGTCTACGACTCGCTGCTCATCGGCCAGGGCGGCCGGCGCGTGATCAGCAAGGTCACGCCGAGCTTTGTCCACAACACGGTGGACAGCCCGATCTTCCCGAATCAGGGCAAGCGGCTCACCGCGTCCATCGACCTCGCGGTGCTGGGCGGCAACACCCAGTTCTACAAGCCGCGGGCCGAATACATCTACTTCCACCGGCACCTGCCGAGGACCTCGTTCGGCTTCCGCGCGCAAACCGAGTACATTCGCCCCATCGGCGAGACCCAGTCGCTGCCGATCTTCGAGCGGCTCTTCCTCGGCGGCGAATACAGCGTGCGCGGATTCGACATCCGCTCGATTGGTCCGACGGTTCCCGGCTCGGTCGTCGTGTTGGGCGGCAACAAAAGCCTGTTGTTCAACGCCGAATACCTGATCTCCATCATGAGCCAGGTGCGCATCGTGCTCTTCTACGATGCCGGCCAGGTGCGTGACGTCGGCGAGCACTTCGCGTGGAGAGAGAATGAGACGAAGGTGGTGTTTCCACCCGGGCCCCTGCTGACCGATCCGTTCGCGACGTCGCAGCTGCTGGATCCGAATGCGCCGGGCGTGACGAGCCAGGTGATCGGCCAGACCAGCGCGTTCAAGACCTCGACGGGTGTCGAGCTGCGCTTCTTCATGCCGGTGCTGAACGTGCCGTTCCGGTTGATCTACGCCTGGAACCCGCAGCGCACCGGTGTGCTCGACAACAATCTCCGGCCGGCGAAGGAAACGGTGTTCCGCTTCGCGGTCGGGACGACGTTCTGATCCACCGAACCGAAGACCGAAGACGGTGTTCTTAGAAGTGTGTGATGTCGATCGTGTAGTCGGTCGACGCGGTGAGAGAACCGGCAGCGTCGTAGACGCGGGCGCAGAAGAAGCCCGTGTTCTGTGCATTGCCGGTCACCGTGGTGTTCAGCGCCGCTTTGTCGTTGGACAGGATGGCTGAACACACCGCTCCGTTCCACGTGCCGAGGCTGAGGCCGAAGCTGATGGTGTCGTCCGGCGCGAGGGCGCTGAGCTTGACGGACACCTGGCCAGCTTGCTGAACGATGAATTCGTGCGTGCGGCCGCCATTCGGTGTCAGCGTGCCGTTGAACGTTTCAGTGACCGCCACTGGCGTTGGAGTATTCGGGTTCGTTGGCGGGTTGTCGCCACCGCACGCGGCAGTGAGCGGGGCGAGCAACAGAAGAAGCATACGAAACGTTCGGGATTGCAGCATTGAAACCATCTTACTTGTCGTTAGACGGTCGAGTAAAATTATTGGCCGTGACGTCGCGAAGAAAGGACCGAGTCGAATGAGACTGCTTGCCATCACACTGGCGTCCAGCATCACGCTGGTGGCCGGTAATACGTACGCCCAGGCGCCTGCCGGACAGGCACCGGCCCCCGCGACGCAGAAGCCTCCTGCGCCCGCGACGCAGAAGCCGCCTGCGCCAGCACCGGCGGCACCGGCCACACAGAAGCCCGCCGCGCCAGCCGTGCCAGCCACGATGCCGAAGTTCCAGGACGGCTTCAAGTACGCGTACGTGAACATGGCTTTGATTGCCGCGCAGTCGAACGACGGCAGGGCTGCGGCCGAGAAGCTGAAGGGGTTCCAGGATCAGAAGTCGCGCGAGCTGCAGGACAAGCAGAAGACCCTGCAGGCCGCGCAGCAGAAGCTCGAATCCGGCGGCAGCGTGCTCAGCGAGGGCGCGCGCACCCAGCTGCAGTCGGACATCGATCGCCAGCAGCGCGATTTGCAGCGGCTGACCGAGGACGCGCAACAGGATGTGCAGAACCTGGCGCAGCAGGTCGAGGAAGACTTCACGCGCAAGGTGCTGCCGATCGTCGGCAAGGTCGCGCAGGACAAGCAGGTCCACTTCGTGTTCAACGCCCAGCAGAGCGGTCTGATCTGGGCCGAGCCCGGCATGGACCTGACCAGCGAAGTCATCGCCGCCATGAATGGCGGCGCTAAACCGGCGGCGGCTCCGACGCCTCCCGCCCCTGGCAAATAGCGCAGGAGGCGCGAGTTCCTGACTCTCGACCTCCCATCGCTGCTTGGCCGCGTCGCTTATCGCTATCCGTCGCTGCTGATCGACGTGGTCACTGAACACGAGCCGGGCCGCCGGCTCGTGGCGTTCAAGAACGTCACGGTCAGCGAAGATTATTTCCAGGGGCATTTCCCCGGCACGCCGTTGATGCCGGCCGTGCTCATGATCGAGGCGCTGACGCAGGTCGCGGCGGCGTTGATTCTCGATCACGTCGGCCCGTCTCAGGCCGCGCGTGTCTCCCTGCGCGGCGTCAACGCCGCCAAATTCCGTCGCAACGTCTTTCCCGGCGATCGCCTGCACCTCGAGGTCACACTCGGGCGTGTGCGATCACGCCTGGCCAAGGCACATGTGCGGGCCCACGTGGATGGCCAAACCGTCGCGGAGGCGGAGTTGTTGCTGGCCATCGAGCGCGGCGCCGCGTTCATCGACTCGAGCGCGCACGTGCATCCCTCGGCCCGGATCGGTGAGGGCACCACCATCGGGCCTCAAGCCATCATCGGCGCGGATGTCACGATTGGCCGCAATTGCCTGATCGGCTCGTCGGTCGTCGTGGACGGCTGGACCGAGATCGGCGACGAGACGCAGATCTACCCGATGGCGTCCATTGGCCTCGCACCACAGGATCTGAAGTATCGCGGCGAGCGCACGCGTCTGACGATCGGACGCCGCAACATCTTTCGCGAGTTCGTCACCATCAACCGCGGCACGGCCGGCGGCGGCGGCGAGACCAGGATCGGCGACAACAACCTGTTCATGGCCTATGTGCACGTGGCGCACGACTGCCACATTGGCAACGACACGATCTTCGGTCCGCACGCGACCCTTGGCGGCCATGTCGGCGTGGACGACTTCGCCAACATCAGCGCCGGCTCCGCGGTCCATCAGTTCTGCCGCGTCGGCCGGCATGCGTTCATCGGCGGCTATTCGGTGGTGACGAAGGACGCGCTGCCGTTCGCGCGGACCATCGGCAGCCGCCCGGCACGCATCTTCGGCGTCAACACGATCGGCCTGCAGCGCCGCGGCTTCACGCCGAACGCGATCACCCAGCTGCGTCATGCCTACCGCTATTTGATGCAGTCGAAGCTCAATACGACGCGCGCGCTGGCCCAGATCGAACAGGATGCGTCGCTGACCGCTTCGGAAGTCCGCTACATGGTGGAGTTCATTCGCAGCTCACGGCGCGGCGTCATTCTGCGCCGTGCCGGCCGGCGCGCAGAGGAGCTCGTCGCCGACGAATGAAGCTCGGCCTGCTCGCTGGCAACGGACGCTTTCCGTTCCTCGTCCTCGACGCTGCACGCGCGCTGGGGCACGAGGTCACCATCATCGCGATCAAGGAAGAGACGTTTGCCGAGTTGAACGCCGCGGCCGAACGGCACGCCGCGGCGATTCACTGGATCTCTCTCGGGCAGCTTGGCACGTGCATCAAGGTGTTGAAGAAGGCCGGCGTCACGACCGCGGTCATGGCCGGGCAGGTCAAGCACACCAAGATCTTCGGTGGCATCATCCCGGACATGACGTTTATCGCGGTGCTGCGCAAGCTCACGTCGCGAAACACCGATGGCTTGATCGGTGCCGTCGCCAACGTCCTGCGCGAGCACGGCATCGAGCTGATCGACTCGACCTCGCTGCTGACGCCACTGCTGGCCAGGCCCGGCGTGCTAACCAGGCGTGCGCCGACTGAGGACGAGCAGCGTGACCTCGAGTTCGGCTACAAGATGGCTGACGTCATCGCCGGCCTCGATATCGGGCAGACCATCGCGGTCAAACACCAGGCGGTCGTCGCCGTAGAGGCGATGGAGGGGACCGACGAAGTGATCGGCCGCGCCGGACATCTCGCCGGTCCCGGTGTCCGCATCATCAAAGTGGCGAAGCCGGCGCAGGACATGCGGTTCGATGTGCCGGTGGTCGGGTTTGCGACGATCCAGGCGATGCGCGTCGCAGGTGCGACGGCGTTGTCGGTGGACGCTGGCAAGACGCTGATACTCGACGGCGATGCCGTGTATGCATCCGCCGACGAAGCGGGCATCACCATCGTCGGCAGGAGCCGCACGTAGGGCCGGTCTTTGTCGACCGGTCAGGAGCGCATGACGAATCGCCTACGCATCGCAGTCATCGGAGTCGGTTATCTCGGCCAGCACCATGCGAGGCTGCTCGCCTCGATGGAAGGCGTCGAGTTGGTTGGAATCGTGGACACCAAGCCTGGGCGTGCCGAGCAGGTGGCTGCGACGTACAGCACGCGGGCGTGGCCAGTCGCCAGCGATCTGCTGGGGCACATCGATGCCGTGACGATCGCCGTTCCGACGGTCTCGCATCTGGATGTGGCGCTGCCGTTTCTCGAGCGAGGCGTTTCGGCACTGGTGGAGAAGCCGGTAGCGCCCTCCGTCGCCGATGCCGAACGCCTGATCAGCACCGCGGCGAGCGCGGGCGCAATACTCGCCGCCGGCCACACCGAACGGTTCAATCCTGCGGTTGTCGCCGCGTTGCCGCTGGTCTCCGATCCCCGTTTCGTCGAAGTGCATCGCCTGGGCACGTTCCCGGAGCGGAGTCTGGACATCGACGTCATTTTCGATCTGATGATTCACGATCTCGATCTGCTGCTCACCGCTGTGGATTCGGAAGTGGTGTCGATCGAAGCGGTGGGCGTGAACGTGTTGACGCCACGCACCGATATCGCCAACGCGCGGCTGCGGTTTGCCTCGGGCTGCATTGCCAACGTGACTGCCAGCCGGATCAGCCGCGAGCGTGTGCGCAAGGTCCGGTTCTTTCAGCACGACTCGTACGTGTCGATCGACTACGCTGCGCAGGAGGTCGAGGTCTACCGGCTGGCGCCGCGCGGCACGGTGCCGCCGATCCAGGGCGGCAAGCTCGATGTGGTCAACGAAGAGCCGCTGCGGCGCGAGCTCG
>Ga0070675_100003972_pt1 | contig 11213 bp, 10 predicted proteins | sample KBSM43metaG_FD_65343 | JGI IMG/M metagenome (GOLD analysis project Ga0070675, IMG submission 65343) | Miscanthus rhizosphere microbial communities from Kellogg Biological Station, Michigan, USA - KBS M4-3 metaG | ecosystem: Host-associated > Plants > Roots > Rhizosphere > Soil ...
GAGCGCGGTCGCGATAATTGGGTTTTTGAAACGCTCCCAAAAAAAACGCGTTTCCAATGCGACATCGCGAGAAGGAGGTGGCGCTGTTGGCATAAACGTCGTGTGGTGGATCAGTTTAAAAACGGGTAAGCGTCGTCTTATGCCACGCGAAGGTTTCTAGCGCAAGCGGTGGATCGGCTTCTCCTTCGGGCGCGGCAGCCTTCGCGAAGGCTGCCGAAGATGGTCGCAGCAGAATCCCCGAAGGCGCGAATATCAGACAGCCGAGCGCATTCTTGCAGCGCGTTGACGATAACGCGTTCCACCACCCTTCCCGCGTACGAACATTGCCTGCCACGATACAATATGGAGCATGAACTTATTTTGGAATTCATTCGAAACTTTACTGGGCCTCGGTGTGGAACCGAGGGATTTGACCTTCGTCCAAATTTCGCTGCGCGGAATCATTGTCTTCCTTGTCACGCTGGCCGCAGTGCGGCTTGGACACAAACGCTCACTCTCCCGAAAAACTCCATTCGACGCCGTCCTGCTTGTGATTCTGGCCGCAGTACTTTCTCGCGCCATTAACGGTTCAGCAGCTTTTTTTGCGACGCTCGGTGGTGGAGTCGTTTTGGTATTGATTCATCGTCTGTTCGCGTACCTGGCATTCTATTCCCACCGATTTGGGATTCTGGTAAAAGGCAGACCAGATGTCATCGTGCGCGACGGACACTGCGATCTCAATGTGATGCGGCGCAATCATGTTTCGATGCATGATTTGGATGAGGACATGCGCCTTAGCGCAAATACGGACGACCTTTCCGATATTCAGCTCGCGCGCGTCGAGCGCAGCGGCGACATCAGCTTCATCAAAAAATAAGTTGACCCATATGGCATATGATTTAATGAAACTGCGCGACTCATGAGAACGAAAAAAAGGTGGATTAAACCGACGCTCAAAACGGTGCCAATCTTCTTCGAATGCACCTGTTATGCCGGCGCGGTCTGATCGGGCGGCAAATTAGACCATAAGGCGGGTTGATTCGGATCCAAATCCTCGGCAGCGCTGCCGGTGGTGGTCTGCCACAATGGAACTGCGCCTGTGTAAACTGCGTTGCAGCGCGCGCAGGAAAAATTGGTCCTCAGACGCAATCGAGTATTGCGATCGGCGTCGATTCACAAAAATTTCAGAGCTGGTGGCTAATAAATGCCTCCCCTGATCTGCCCCGGCAAATCGAAAGCGCGACGCAATTGCAGCCTCGCGGCAACAATTCACGCAACACTCCGATCGCAGGTGTTTTTCTGACCAACGCAGATATCGATCACGCGTTGGGTGTATTGCTCCTGCGCCAACAGGAGAAGCCGCTCGTCGTTTACGCTACTGATGAAACACGAACTGCGCTCGCATGGCTTGACCGCGCTCTCGCGCGCTTCTGCGGAATCGAATGGCGCACCGTGATTCCGAAATTTCAATCTTTCGACTCCACTCTGGCATTTCGAGCGATTGAATTGCCCGAGAGCATTGCATTTCAATTTCGCGATGACACATCGGGTCGAACTGCGCTGTTCGCGCCGAGTGTCGGCAGTCTCACCGAGCAACTGCGCGACGCAGTTCATACGTCTGATCTTGTCATGTTTGACGGGACTTTCTGGAGCAACGAAGAACTCGGTCGCGTACGGCCGGGCGCTCGCAGCGCGCGCGAGATGAATCATTTGCCCATCAACGACGGCAGCTTTGACGTGTTGCGCCAATCGCCGGCGCGCCGAAAGTTTTACATCCACATCAACAACACCAACCCGATCCTGATGCCTGGCTCCCGGGAACGCGTTCAAGTTGAGCAGGCGGGAATAGAAGTCGCGCGCGATGGATTAGAGATCGTTTTATAAATAACTCTGTCTGTTGAGCGAAGCGCAACATCTGTGGCCTATCTTTGGTCGACGCAGCCTGATCCAGATTTGATCGGAGATTCTTCTCCCGCGACTGCGGGATTAGAAGGACATTATGGATGGTTGGGAAATCGTTATGAATTCATTCGTGATCATGCTCATGCTCGGCACCTTTCGATTGCGATTAAGAGCATGAGCACGAGCATGAATGGGGATTTGTTATGACCACAGGGCTCTGGGATCGGAAAACGTTCGTTGAAAAATTGCGCGCCATCGGCGTGGGCGCTTATCACGATAAACATCCCTTCCATGTCGCGATGAATGAAGGCCAGCTTTCGCCGCAAGTGCTGCGCGGTTGGGTCGCGAATCGATTCTATTATCAGAGAAATATTCCAATTAAAGACGCCGCGATTCTTGCCAACTGCCCAGTGCGCGAAGTGCGACGGGCCTGGATTCATCGCATCCTCGACCACGATGGGGTTTCATCCGCGGCTGTAGAGTCCGCTGTCCGCAGCGGAGAACGCGAACTGCCCCATGCGCCGGGGACAGCGCACGCTACAGCAAACGAAGGCGGCATCGAAGCGTGGCTGCGACTGGGCGAAGCGTCCGGCATATCGCGTGACGAGCTACTGGATAATCGCCATCTGTTGCCCGGCGTTCGATTCGCGGTTGACGCGTACGTGAATTTCGCGCGCAGTCAGCCATGGCCAATTGCCATCGCGTCATCGCTGACCGAGCTTTTTGCTCCCGATCTGATGAGCTCCCGGCTGGCGGCCTTCGAGAAATCATATAGGTGGATTGATCCTCGCGGGCTGGAGTATTTTCGACGCCGCGTCACGCAGGCGCGACGCGATTCTGACGAGGCGCTTGCAATTACGTTGGAATATTGCAACACGCCCGAGCTTCAGCGCGAAGCCGTGCGCGCGCTCGAGTTCAAATGCGACGTGCTCTGGTCAATGCTCGACGCAATTCATCACGCCTACTTCAACGAGGGGCGGTCTCCAGTCGGCCCCGCGCAGAATTTCGGCGGTCAGGAGACCGCCGCTCCTTGTTAAAGATGGATGCCACAACAATTGCTGATTTGGCTCGGCCGACCCTGACGCAAGGCGTTCGGTTACAAATCGATTCTGCCACTGGTAAAAACGTGCTGCTTTATCCCGAAGGTATTGTCGAACTAAACGATACCGCGCACGAGATTGTTTCCCGCTGCGACGGACGAACACTGGGCGAGATCGTTCAGGCATTGGCCGAAGAATACGAGACGGACGCCGCGGCGCTTGCTGCTGATGTACGTGAAATCTTAATGGCTTTGCAACACCGCAAATTGGTCGAACTCACATGACAGTTCCCCGTCCATATGCGCTGCTTGCGGAGGTCACCTATCGATGTCCGCTGCATTGCCCATATTGCTCAAACCCTGTGACTCTAGTGTCCCCCTCATCTTCCGAAGCCTGGGCGAAGGAGGATATCCACAGCGAAGAACCAGCCGGGTCTGTTGCGCTGAGGACACCACACACTCCAACAGGCAATGGCGAGCTCACGACGGAAGAATGGAAGCGGGTCATTCAGGAAGCCGCGGCGCTCGGCGTTCTGCAAATCGGTTTTTCGGGAGGCGAACCGCTCGCGCGCCCGGACCTCGCCGAACTCGTTCGCTCGGCGCGTGAGACAAAGCTTTACACGAATCTTGTCACCAGCGGCATTGGCTTGGATGACGATCGCCTGCGTGCCCTGCGCGATGCTGGATTAGATTCGATTCAATTAAGTTTTCAGTCGGATAAACCAAATCTTGCCGACGAAATCGCCGGCGCGCGTGCGCACGAGCGTAAGCGTTCTGTGGCTGCGAAAATTCGCGCATCCGGGATTCCGCTGAGTCTCAATTTTGTGATTCACAGGCGTAACATCGATCGACTCGCGCAAATGATTGAGCTCGCGGAAGCGCTTGACGCCGAGAGAGTCGAGTTGGCGAACGTGCAGTTCTACGGTTGGGCGTTTCGCAATCGTGCAGCGTTGCTCCCCACCCGCGAACAAGTGGCCCGCGCACGGGACGTCGCGACCGCAGCCAAAGCGCGGCTCGCCGGCCAAATCGACATCTTTTATGTGCTGCCGGATTATTATGAGACGCGTCCAAAACCGTGTCTCAATGGCTGGGGACAACGATACCTTACGGTGAATCCGATCGGCGACGTGCTCCCCTGCCCGACTGCGTCATCAGCCATTCCCGATTTGCGTCTTGAAAATGTCCGGGCCCGCGATCTCGATTGGATTTGGCGAGAATCGGAAAGCTTCAACCGATTCCGTGGAACGGAATGGATGCCGGAGCCGTGCCAAAGTTGTCCGCAAAGAGAAATTGATTTCGGTGGATGCCGTTGTCAGGCTGCGCTGCTGACTGGAAATGCTGCAAATACGGATCCAGTATGCGAGTTTTCACCTGACCGCGCACGGGTGGACGCGGTATTGAGCGAAATACATTCATGCGAGCATACCGATGAATGGACTTATCGCACTAACCCATCCGCGGTGGCTGTTTCGATGTAGTTTGCGCCTTCGGCGAATTGCTCTGTCATCGTCTTCGGGAGAACCCGATCCACCGGTGGAACGCGTTGTCCTCAACGCGTTGGGAATTGGTCGCGCCTGGGGCCGAATCGTTAGGGACTTGGGCGTGGCGGCGGCGTAGGTCGTGGCCTCGGTGTCAGGTTAGCTCGCGCAGTCGGCGTTGGTCTAGCCGTCGCCGTCGGCGTAGGAGTAGCTGTTGTTGTAGCAGTAGCTGTAGCGCTCGGTGTAGTAGTGGCCGTAGCGACAGGAGTCGCAGTTGTAGTAGCCGTAGCTGTAACCGTCGGCGTAGGGCTTGGTGGCGCCGTAACCGTCGATGTAGCTGTAGGCGTGGGAGACGGAGTAGCAGTTGGGGTCCACGTTGCCGTTGGTGTCGGCGTCCCAGTGACACACGTGGCCACATTAACGTTGTCAACACGCCACCCTTGGCCGGGACCAGTGTTATCGCTAGCCATCCGCCAGCGCAGCTTATTGCCAGGTGCCTGGCTGTTTAGAAATGGCACCGCTACTCTCGTTGTAATAAATCCCTCCGAGTTGCCGCTCCAAGCTTGACGGCCAGCAATCGGACTGCCTCGATCGATGCTGATAGTGCGGTTGTAGCCGCCAGTTACGAAGAAGCGGCCTGCTGCAATGATATCTTGAAACGTATTTCCACCGTCAGTGCTGATCTCCAGCACACCTCCGTCGAAGCCGAGGTTCGGATTGGTCTGTGACGCTTCGAAGTTGAAGTTATGCCGGAATGTTAGCACGCTCCAGAATTGAAACCTCGAAGTCAAAAAGCCTGACGAATCCAATCGTTTATCGCTTACCGTATCCGGATCATCAATGAATGCTGCATTCGGGGGTGAATAGGCTGGCGGCATTGGCACTCCCGAATTTGACGTGACCCAAAGAGGCGGCGGCCCCTGCGTATTTGTTGCCAGCCAGTCCGGCGGTAAGGCAGGCGGTATAACGACATCGAAGTTCTCGCCAAAGACCCCCAGGAGGTTACCACATGGTGTCGGTGCAGGGCTGGCCGCGGCAAGGATGTCGACGCGGCCCCAGCCAGTCACATTGTTTGGAGGACCCGCTGACCCGCACTGTTTGTACGCGAGAAAGAAAGCGGCCTCGTTCAACACTGTTCGACTTACAGAAACATTGTGACGCAACTCCGGTCGCGCACACCACAGCAATGCCATCGCGCCAGCGATATGCGGCGTCGCCATGGACGTGCCGCTAAGACTTGCGTAATCATTGTCGGAGCCGTTGTAGCTCGAGCGAATGCTGGTGCCCGACGCGCTAATATCCGGTTTTATTCGGTTACTGCCATCGATGACTACCGGACCACGGCTGCTAAAGGAAGCAACGTTATCTGTGCCGGTATTCAACGCTCCGACAGTATAGGAGGCTGCGTAGATGGATGGCGGATTTTCCATGGTGGAACAGTTCGGACCCGAGCTGTCCGCCCCGACCACTGTCATAATGCCGGCAGCCGCTTGAGCTTCGATGGCCGCTTGCAACGTGTTAACAGAACAACCTTCGGAAGGTGGGCAGCGCCACGCATTAACGGTGATATCCGGAGCGCGAAGAGGGTCCCCCTGGCCGCCGCTTATCGGATAAGGCGCAAGGAACCATTCCATGCATTCGAGGTATCTGGCCGGTGTGCCGTTGCCTTGATCCATGTTCCGACATCCGATCCATTTCGCGCGGGGCGCCATCCCAATCTGATTTCCCATCGCGTCGTCGCCAATAGCTGTGCCGATGGTGTGCGTGCCATGACCAAGGTCGTCGCAAGGAAAAGGCGAATCATTGCCGCAGGGATTTGCGATGCTGTCGTGAATGGCATCGTGCCAGTTGTAATTGTGATCGGCTGCGATTCCATCCCAGCCACGGTACTGAGGCTTCAGCGCGTTGTGTGTCCAACGCTCACCGGTATCAGCGCCGCCAACGGTAATTCCCTGGCCTCTGAACCCCAGCGCCCAGACATCCGGCGCGTGCGTGTAGGCGATGTTCGGTTCGATTGTCTCGGGTGTCGGGGGTTGCGAAGCTGATTGAGCACCAGCTTCCGGTTGTGGAAGCCAATTTCGAATTTGTGGGTTGCCTTCCACCCGCGCCACATCGGGACGCGCCGCCAACGCTTCGGCGATCTCACGACTGCCTTTCACTAAAATCGCATTCACAATGTAAAACGAGCGATGCTCGATCGCCCGCTCGCGCAACCATCGCAAGATGAGTCCTTGAGTTTCCCGGCTCTGTTTGCGCAGCGCCTCGTACACATAGCGGCCCTTCTCGGCTTTTGTGGGTAACATCGCTGCCGGACGCAGATCTGCCTGTTCGACAAGCAACACCAAAAATTCTGTCCGCTGGCCATTGGCAGTATGCTCAACCACCCACGGCGCGATCTTCAGGTGGAACGCGTTGTCCTCAACGCGTTGGCTGATTGATTTCCGAAATTTTTCGGAGCTGATATCTGCGCCTTCCGCGACCTTTTGGCCATCGTCTTCGGGAGAAGCCGATCCACCTTTGGCTATCTCGCGCCACGGAGCGGTTCCTGCGAGCACAACTAAGCCAGCCGCGATGAACAAGAAAATGCAAAGCATGCGCCGCAGTTGCAGCGATCCAGAGACCTGCTTTAAAATCGTGGTCACGGTAAACCGAATAAAATCTACTTTATGGATGCGGCGGCGGCGTGGGACGGGATCTCGGCGTTGGCGTCGATGGACGCCATGGTGTGGGCGTCGGGCAGGGCGTGCCCATCCCCTCACACCAGGTCATGTAAAGGCTGTCGACGCGCCAGCCTTCGTTACCGCCACTGTTGTCGCTAGCCATCCGCCATCGAAGCCTGCCCTGTAGACTACCCGCTGGAAGACCCACCACGGTTGTAATAAAACCATTGGAGTTACCGCTCCAAGCCTGACGCCCGGCGATGGGACTGCCGCGATCTGTGGCAATGGTGCGGTTATACCCGCCCGAAATAAAACCGCCCCCAGCGGCGATGATGTCTTGGAATGTATTTCCATTGTCAGTGCTGAGTTCCAGCACTCCACCGTCGAACCCGACATTCGGATCTAAATCGGAGGCTTCGAGATTGAAATTGTGTCGGAACGTCAATAGAACGCAGCAGTCTTCGAAAAAGCTGACGAACCATCCGTCGAGCCGTTTGTCACTAACAACGGCCGGGTCATCGATAAAGAGAGCATTGGGCGGTGAATCAGCAGGTGGAATTGGCAGCCCGGAATTAGAGGTGACCCACAGCGGCGGTGGACCTAGCGCATTTGTTGCGAGCCAACCGCCTGGCAATACCGGCGGCGTTAACCCATCGAAGTTTTCGGTTCTAGTACGTGGGATCCAGCAGAGCGGACACGGCTGGGGAGTCGGTGTTGGGCCATCCACAGAAACTCTGCCTATTTGCACGCCATCAGCCGCTTTCGCTGAGGCTACGGCGCCCAAGGGAGAAGCCGATCCACCTTGGTTTATCGCGCGCGACGAAGCGATTCCCGCGAGCACAACCAACGCAGCTGAGATGGTGAAAAGTAAGCAAGAAACCGCTCGCAATCGTGACGACGCAGTTGCGCGCTTTCGGTTTATGATCATGACACCAGTTCGAAGACCATTGCCTCACGCGTAATTACACGCGCTTCAAGTGCGTTTTACCCGGGTGGGCACACTGCTGTCAATGTTCTTGCATTCCGGCACTCCGAAAAAATGACAACTGACTTCCGGCTCGCGCGAGCAAGAAAGTCCGCAATGGCGAGGACGGCATCGCCAGCACGCGAGATGCGTGCGCTACCTAACCGCTCGGGAGACGCCTGGCCTTGGCGGCGGGGTCGGGCGCGGCCTCGGCGTCGTGTGAGGCCTTGCAGTGGGACTTGGCCTCGGTGTCGGTGTTGCACTGGCTGAAGCGGTGGCTGTGGCAGTTGGCGTCGGACTTGGTGTTGCTGTGGCAGTTGGGCTCGACGTTGGTGTGCTGGTAGCGGTGGCAGTTGCTGTTGATGTTGGAGTAGCTGTAGCCGTTGCGGTCGGCGTGGGTGTCGGCGGCTCGTAAGAGAACGTGCACGTGAATTCTGGCACACACCCGTTGATGCACGTAAACGCGCAAGCGGAAATGTGAATCGTGTTTTGGCCCGGCACTGCCGGTGAGGTGTTGAAGAAGAAGTGAATCGTCCCGCCACCACTCATGATCATAAAGGAGTCGGCGGGAATTCCGTTCACTGTGAAATCGCTTGCCTCGACATTTGCCGGACCTGGAGGACTCAGGTTGACAGTGAAATCAGTCGGTGGACTGAAGACAGTGGTACCACAGTTTGGACTAGTCACCGCACAACCCGGTGTAGGTGTTACGCTGGGTGATGCCGTCGGTGTAGCTATGGGTGTTGATGTTGGCGTCGCCGTCGCCGTCGCAGTCGCTGTAGGTGTAGGAGTGAACCCAGCAGTTGGTGTAGCTGTGGCGGTCGCTGTAGCAGTGGGAGTGAACGCAGCAGTTGCTGTAGCAGTGGGGGTAGGCGTAGGTGTTCCCCCGGCTGGAATGCGGAACGCATACACCTTGTTGTCATTCGCGACGTAAATGCTGCCGCGAGCAGCGATGCCAGTGTTCCACTTGCGGTCCCCGATCATTAATTCGTTGGCGCCGCCGCCAGCATAAACAACCGCTCCGGTATCACCGTTGTAACCGTGCAACCGGTGGTCACCTTGTGCACCTACGACCCAAACGATCGCGTTGTTGGTACCATCGGTCGTTGTGACCCAGGGAGATCCAGATCCCGTCTGACTCACGCTCCAGGCGAAGACAATAGTAGGAGGAGTTGTAGGAGTAATCTTGTAAGCCTTAACCGTGCTCCCCGTACGGAAAACAAAATAGGTCCCCTGCGCCGTGCGGTAAGTAGCCGATGATTGGCCGATAGTGAAACCAACACTCAGTTGGGCGACAGGCGCCGTGATGCCACCAAGGTTGTTCCGATTAAGCAAATACGCGTTGTTATCCTTTCCTGTCGCGAGTACGAGCTGGGAAGGATTTGCTCCAGGCACATCGATGAGCATGGCGCTGACACCACCAAGATCTGTGTCGCCGTTATCGAGACTGAGCCAATTAGTCGGCGCCCAGTAATCTGTGGGCATACCGCTCCAGAATGGTCCAGCCTGTAAACGAATGATCGCTTCTCCACCACCCCACACGCCTCCTGTGCCGGTGGTGTTACCGGTGATGACGAACATGTTAGTGCCGTCGCTGGCAACGCCGCTATGTCCCCAGATACCACCTTTAGCAGCCGTTGTCGCCCAGGCTCCGACATTGACTGGATTGTTAATGTCTACACCAACAACCCAACCATGATAGCTCCCGCAGTCGCCGAAATATCCGGAGTAAGGCACGTAAACAATTCCATTCACAAGAGCCAGTGCACCTCGGTCTTCCTGCACCAATGAGCTGAAGAGTATGCCGTTGTACATCGCTGTGGCATTCACATCCACAGGCCAGCCCGGATTCGTGGCACCGGTGTCCACATTCAGCGAATAAATAAAGTGCTTCTTCGTGACACCATCAATCAATGCATCGAACAAGAGTGATCGCGACGCGAGATCGACAACCGGTGTGCCGATGGTGCCTACCGGACTGACGTTGCCGCATGGAAGACCGGACGTGACAGGCGGTCCGATATCGGTGCGCTGCCAGATCACTGCGCCGGTGGTGGCGTTGAGCGCATAGATATTATTGGAAGCCGTAACAGCAATAATCATTGCGCCGTTCGGCCCGCCCTCGATATAAAGCGGCTGCGCGTGAACGTTGCCCACGATGGTGCCATTAAAGTTCAAATCGCGGACCAGACTTGCCGCATTGGGCGGCGTAAATGCGGCGTCGATATAAAGGCCGTCGCGGGATGGATTATTATTCTTCTGCGTGACGTTGACCTGCGCATTGGCGACGAAAGCGGCAGTGCAGCAGACACTAATGAGAAGCGAAAATTTCATAATAGCGAGACCGACAACCCGCATCGCTTTACAACAGCGCGCTCACTATTTGTCAAGATTTACGGCAGCACAATGGTGGCGCGGTCGCGGTCCTTTTTGGGAATGGTCGCCGCGGCGACCTGACGATTGCGAAGGCTTTCGCCAGCGCGGACTTCCTCTTTTCCGCACAAAATCAGAATCAGGCGGCGAAATTCATGAAAGTTCGTTTCGGCGCGACGCCGAAACCAGCACGCGAGACGCGTGCGCTACCTAACCGGTCCGGACACACCGGGCCGTGGCGGCGGAGTCGGGCGCGGCCTCGGTGTGGTGTGAGGTCTCGGAGTGGGACTTGGTCTGGGTGTCGAGGACGGACTGCCTGAGGCAGAGGCTGTGGCAGTTGGCGTCGGAGTCGCAGTTGGCGTTACAGTAGCAGTCGCTGTAGCCGTCGCAGTTGGTGTCGCACTTACCGTAGCTGTAGCTGTAGCGGTTGCAGTAGGTGTGGCAGTAGAAGTCGCAGTTGCCGTAGGCGTCGGCGTAGGCGTTCCTCCTCCGGGAACACGGAAGGCATAGATCTTGTTGTCGGCGCCGAAGTAAATCCGTCCGCGAGCAACCATGCCTGTGTTCCACTGACGCGTGCCAGTCATCAGTTCGTTGGTGCCGCCACCAGAATAAATAATGGCGCCGGTATCGCCATCATAGGCGTGCAGGCGCTGATCGCCACTGCTCGTCGTAGCCGCATACCACACGATCATGTCGTTCGTGCCGTCCGTCGTCGTAACCCAAGGGGAGCCTCGGCCGTTCTGACTCATGCTCCAGCCAAACGTGATCGTAGGCGGATTTGTCGGAGTAATCTTGTAGGCCCTGACCGTGCCGGCGTC
>Ga0070675_100003978_pt1 | contig 11210 bp, 7 predicted proteins | sample KBSM43metaG_FD_65343 | JGI IMG/M metagenome (GOLD analysis project Ga0070675, IMG submission 65343) | Miscanthus rhizosphere microbial communities from Kellogg Biological Station, Michigan, USA - KBS M4-3 metaG | ecosystem: Host-associated > Plants > Roots > Rhizosphere > Soil ...
GCCCGCGCCTGCGCGGATGGAGTTCCTGGTGCGCCGCTTCGATGTCAGCGATCTCGATCTCAATCGCCGCATGCGCGACTACTCGCACGGGATGAAGCGCAAGCTCGGACTGATCCAGGCTTTGATGACCGAGCCGAGTGTGCTGATTCTCGACGAGCCGACCTCCGGCCTCGACCCGCTGATGATCGAAGCGTTCAGCGAAACGATCGACGAGCTCGCGCGTTCGGGCCGCACGACAGTGTTTCTCTCGTCGCACATCCTGTCCGAGGTCGATCGCATCTGTCAGCGCATCGGCCTGGTGCGCGGCGGTCAGCTCGTCGCGGTCCACACGCTGAGCGAGATGCGGGCGGCCGCACCACGACGCCTGACCGTGACGTTCTCGACACCGGTGAATGGCGACCTGCCGATGCTGCCTGGCGCGACGCTCGTCACGCGCGAGCCGATGCAGTGGATCCTCGATGTGCAGGGTCCACTCGGCGAGATCATTCCGCGGCTCGGACATCTGCCTGTCGCGGACGTGCAGCTCGCGGCATTCACGCTCGACGACACGATTCTTCATCTCCTGGGGCACGTCCACAAGGATCGGCACGCCCAAAAGGATCGGCACGTCCAAAAGGACGTGCCCTACAAGGATGCAGGCGCACCGTGACGGCGCTCGTTTTGCGATCGCTTGGCCGCGTGCGGATTCTGTCGGCATCGCTGGCCCTGGTGCTTGCCGCGCTGCAGCTGGCGATCATCGCATCCGCGGCATCGTTCGTGGCCAGCGGCAACTTCGCACGGCTGTCCGAGGTTGTGCCGACGTTTGTGATGCAGATGATGGGACCGGCGCTGACCTCCTTCCCGGGCATGGTGCTCTTCGCCTATATCGATCCGCTGATCGTGATGCTGCTCGTGCAGTTCGCGATCTACCTCGCCTCGGAGCCGGCCGGCGAGGTCGAGTCGAATCTCGTCGACCTGCTCCTGGCGCGTCCGATGTCGCGTCACGTCATCGTGAGCCGTTCGTTTCTCGTGATGGCGATCGGCACCTTGTGCATGAGCGGGGCGATGATGACCGCGACCTGGACGGGGTTGTGGTGGATGGCGCCGCCCGCCGCGCAGTGGCCGGAGACTCGAACGGTCATCAGCTTCAGCGCGCACATCACGCTCATCGCGTGGTGCTTCGGCGGTGTGGCGCTGGCCGCATCGGGCTGGGCCCGCCGGCGCGGCGCCGTCGTCGGCGCCGTCGGCGTCGTGGCCATCGCCGCTTACCTCGTCGAACTCCTCGAGGTGATGTGGGCGCCGGCGCGTCGGATCGCCCCCTTCTCGCCGTTCCACTACTTCAGTGAGGCGGGCATCATCGCGGGGACCGCACAGGAGACAAGAGATTTCGCCGTGCTGGGTTCGATCGTGCTGGGAGTCATGGCCCTCGCCTACTGGAGCTATCAACGGCGCGACCTATAGTGCGCTGCTCAGGTTCCTCAGCGCACGGTCCGTGGTTCTTAGTGCTTGGTACTTGGTCCGTCCTAAACAGCATGCGGGTCGTCGTCCACTAGGACAAAGGACCAGGGACTAAGTACGAACAAAGAACCAAGGCCCAGGGACAAAGGACGACGGCCCGTCACGTTACGAAACCGCTTTCGTCGGCCGTAGTACTATTCACGCGCTGATGACGCCGGAATCCATCGCTCACTACAAAATTTCCTCGAAACTTGGCGAAGGCGCCATGGGCGAGGTGTATCGCGCCACCGACAGCAAGCTCGGTCGCGAGGTGGCGATCAAGCTGATTCCCGAAGACTTCGCTCGCGACGCGATGCGCATGGCGCGCTTCACGCGCGAGGCCCAAGTGCTCGCGTCCCTCAACCATCCGAACATCGCCGCCATCTACGGCGTCGAGGACCGCGCGCTGATCATGGAGCTGGTCGAGGGCCAGACGCTGTCCGAGCGGATCAAGCAGGGCGCGGTTCCACTCGAGGAAGCTCTCGACATCGCCAGGCAGATCGCCGACGGCCTCGAAGCCGCGCACGACAAGGGCATCGTCCATCGCGATCTCAAACCGGCCAACATCAAGATCACACCGGGCGGCATCGTGAAACTGCTCGACTTCGGTCTCGCCAAGGCCGAAGGCCCATGGAGTGCGACGGCGTCGGTCGAGGACGCACCGACGCTCACGGTCGCATCAACTGGCACGGGCGTGATTCTCGGCACTGCCGCCTACATGGCGCCAGAGCAGGCGCGCGGCAGGAACGTCGACAAGCGCGCCGACATCTGGGCGTTCGGCGTGATCCTCTACGAGATGCTCACCGGCGTGCAGATGTTCGAGGGTGACACGGTCACTGACGTCCTCGCTTCGGTTGTACGTCAGGATCCCGATCTCAAGCGCGTGCCGGAAAAGGTCCGGCCACTGCTTCAACGCTGTCTCGAGAAGGATCCGAAACGCCGGCTGCGTGATGCCGGCGATGCGATGCTGCTGCTCGACATGGCACCGGCCACGACGGTCGACGCGAAAACGAGCAAGACGCCGCTGCTCGCGATCGGGTCGCTGGCTGCGCTCCTTGCACTCGCACTCGCCGGCCTGTCATACGTGCACTTTCGCGAAGCACCTGCGGCGGCCGACGTCGTGCGATTCCAAGTCGGTCTTCCCGAGAGCGTCAACTTCACGCAGTGGGGAGCGTCGACGCTCTCCCCCGATGGCCGGAAGATCGTGTTCGCCGCATACGGCTACGACGGCGAACCTCGTCTCTGGCTCCGAACGCTCGATTCGCCGATCGCCAAACCGCTCGAGGACGCGCACATCACCCAGCAAACCGTCGCGCTGTTCTGGTCGCCCGACAGCCGGTTTGTCGCCTACGGCGATTCGAAACAACTGAGAAAGATCGACATCACCGGTGGCCCTTCACAGACGCTCGCCGAACTCGCTCCAGTCATCGGCGGCTCGTGGAGCCCCGACGGCACGATTCTCGTCGGATCCACGAACGGGATCATGAAGACGACGGCGAACGGCGGCACGCTGACGCCGGTCACCAAACCGGCCAGCCCGCAGGAGGCGCACGCGCATCCGGTGATCTTGCCCGACGGGCGGCACTTCATTTTCATGCGCGCCGCACCAGCTGGCATGCGATCCGTCTTCGTCGGCGATCTTCAGGCGGCGCCCGATGCGCAGAGCACGACGCCGCTGTTGAAGACGGACTACGGCGTCGCGCTCGCGCAACGCCGCAAAGACGATCCGCTCATGGTGTTGTTCCTGCGTGATGAAACGCTCCTCGCGCAGGAGTTCGACATGGGCGCGCTCGCGCTCAAGGGCGACGCGGTTACGGTCTTGGAGCAAGTGTCGGGTGTGACCAACGCTGCGCTGGGGCACTTCTCCGCATCGCGAACCGGCGCGCTCGTCTACCGATCGCTATCTGGTAACAATCGGCAGCTGACCTGGTTTAACCGCCAGGGTGAGATCGCTGGGCGCCCCGGCGAGCGCGGGCCGTACGGCACGATGAAGGTCTCACCCGACGGCAGCAAGGCTGCTGTGGTGGAGAACGATTCACGGCAATCGAACAACTCGGACATCTGGATCGTGGATCTGGGCTCAGGTGCCAGTACGCGATTCACCTTCGACCCGGGATTCGATGGACAACCGGTGTGGTCGCCAGACGGCCGCTATCTCGCGTGGCAATCCGATCGCAACAAGACGATGGGCATCTATCGCAAGGCGGCCGATGGGTCGGGCGGGGACGAGCTCTTGTTCTCCGAGAAGGGCCTCACCAACCTGACCGACTGGACGCACAATGGTTACCTGATTTTCACGATGAGCGGCGACGTGCAGGCACTTCCAGTCGAGTCAGACGCCACCGGAAAGCGAACGCCCGTTCCCGTGATCCAGTCGTCGGCGCTGGAGCGCGGAGCGTATGTGTCTCCGGACAACCGCTGGATCGCGTACCTCTCGAACGAAACCGGCCGCGACGAGATTTACGTGCAGCCCTTCACCGCCGGCGGCAGCAAGGCCTCGGGAAAATGGATGGTGTCGAGGGGCACGCGAGGCATGGCGCGCTGGCGCGCCGACAGCAAGGAGCTCATATTCCTGAACAGCGAGGGAGAGGTCGTCGCCGTGGACGTCACGGGCGGAGCGGCGTTCCAGACCAGTCCGCCAAAGGCGCTGTTTCAGCTGCCGCTCGAGTTATTGAGCAATCAGAATCCCGGGACTCTGGCTGATGCCACACGCGACGGGCAGCGGCTGCTGCTGGTGATGCCCGTGCAGGAAAACTCACAGCGCGAACTCGCCGTCGTGCTCAACTGGCAGGACGGCCTGAAGCGATAATAGTAGGCTGGTCCTTTCGGACCGGCGGAGTCAATCATGCGCTCACTGTTCTTCGTTCTGCTCTTTGCATTCGTCGTGAATCTCCCGCTGCCCGCGCAGCAGGCACCGCCCGCCGCACCAGCCGCACCCGCCGGACCGGGTCTGACGATCACCACCGCGGCGTGGCCCGACGGCGACGACATTCCGTTGAAGTACACGCAGGCCGTTCCGAGTCCGGTGTCCCCGGCGCTCACATGGACGAACGTGCCGCCCGGCACGCGGAGCTTCGTCCTGCACATGCACGACCCCGACGTCTCGATCAACAAGACGACCAACACGCAGGTGCACTGGCTGGTGTGGGGCATCCCCGGCACGGCGACCGGACTCAGCGAAGGCCAGCCGCAAGGCGAAAAGCTTCCTGATGGCAGCCGGCAGGTGAGCGCATCGGGACAGGTGTATCGCGGCCCCGGTGCGCGAGCCGCGGGCCCGAAACATCACTACACCTTCGAGCTCTACGCGCTCGACACGACGATCGACGTCCCGCACGGCGCGAATGAGCAAGACACGCGCGCCGCCGTGTTCGCGGCGATGAACGGCCACATTCTCGGCAAAGCCGTGATGGCCGGACTGTTCAAGCGACCTCAATAACCCTACGGCGGGTCTACAAAGCAAGACCCGCCCTACAACTGCAGATGAAATTACTGGTCAGTTGCCGCGACGCCGTCGACGCGTCTGCAGCCCTTGCAGGGGGAGCGGACATCATCGACGCCAAGGAACCCGCATCGGGCGCGCTCGGCGCGGTCGATCTCGCCACGTTCCAGCACATCGTCGCAGCCGTGGCGAACGCACGCCCCGTCACCGCGGCGCTCGGCGATGCGATAAACGAGCGGGCGATCGCACACACAGCGGGTGCGTACGCGAGAGCCGGGGCGAGGCTCGTGAAAATCGGTTTTGCTGGAATCACGTCGCGCTCGCGTGTGGCGTCGCTGGTCGCTGCCGCGCGAGACGGCGCGGCCGGCACACGCGCCGGCGTGATCGCGACGGCGTATGCTGACGCCGATCGTGTCGCGAGCCTGAATCTGTTGGCCATGATCGATGCGGCGGCGCTGGCCGGAGCGACGGGAATTCTGCTCGATACGGCGGACAAGCGGGGCCCTGGTCTGCGCGGACTGATGTCGTCAGAGAGGCTGCATTCGTGGATCAGCGCCGCCCGCGATGCTCGATTGCTCGTTGCGCTGGCCGGCAAACTGACGGCCGACGACTTCGGCTTCGTGAACGACGCCGGCGCCGACATCATCGGCGTGCGCGGTGCGGCCTGTGACGGCGGCCGCACGGGACAGATTGTGGCGGCGCGCGTCCGCGCGATCAGGTCTGTTGTGGCTCGTCGCTCAACACCCGGACTTGTGCCTGACCCTGTTTCAGCGTCCGAATGAAGGTGGCGACCAGCTCGGGATCGAACTCCGTCCCCGCCCGCTCCTCCAGATATCCCATCGTCCGCTCCGCCGGCCACGCGTCGCGGTAGGGACGCTTCGTGCTCAGCGCGTCGTAGACGTCGCAGACGTGCACCAGCCGACTGGCCATCGCGCACTCACGCTGGTAGTGCAACACCGGATAGCCGCCGCCGTTCAACATGATGTGATGCTCGTAGGCAACGGTCGCCGCCATGCCGAGATCCTGGTCGCTCTGCATGATCAAGCGCGCGCCATCGATGGGATGCGAGTTCATGATCGCGCGCTCTTCGTCATTGAGCTTGCCCGGCTTGGTAAGGACTTCGAGCGGTATTTTGATCTTGCCGATGTCGTGCAGCAGACCGGCGACGCCGATCGCGCGAATCTCCTTCGGCCGGCACCCGAGGGACTCCGCCAGCCCCATCGAAAGCACCGCAACATTCAGCGAGTGCGTCGTGGTGTATTGATCGAACTCCTTCAGCTTGAGCAACGGCAGCACCATGCGGCTGTCGCCGTGCATCGCGACCGAGAGCGACCGGACAACGGCTTCGGCCTCGAGCAGCGGCACCGAGCCGCCGGACTGGATCTCCGTCTGCAGCCAACGGAATGTTTCGGCTTCTTCACCCAGCGTGAGATCCAGCGTCGTCATCACCCCGGGCAGCGAGGCAAACGCCGCGTCGAGCGCCGGATCGATGGCGTCCTGCCCTTGCAGGCCCACTGCTCCGTAGCGAATACCCAGCGATCGCATCTGGCGCACCTCGGTGGTGTCCACCGCCGAGAGCATCAGACGCGCGAGCACCTCCTCGAGGAAGCTGTTGAATTCCTCGCGTGTCACCCTGCGCTCGAGTTCGAGACGCTCGATACCTGCGGCGACGAGCCGCTTGCCCCAGTCCCACGACTTGAGTTCGCGCAGCCGCTCGCGGCCGAAGACGACCTCGTCTTCGAGGAAGGTGAAGGCGGGCAGGTGACCGCCGGGCAGCGTGAGCCCGTCCAGCTCGTCGAAGGCCGAGTCCACCGCCTTCTCGCGCGAGGGATGGCCCTCGGGATACAGCGTCATGACGCCGAGCGAGTGCGCGAACGCGTTGAGGAATCGGACCGGATCGCTCATGTGGTCCCGCGAGACGCGGCCTGCCGGATCTCGCGATCGGCGGATCTGGCGGCGGCGACGAGCACGCCTGAGGCGCGTGAATCATCGGACCACGTCGCCGCGAGCGCCCGAACGACGGCGACGAGCACCGGGGTCTTTGGCTGGAGACGGGTGCGGCCGAACCACGTTCGACCGCCGACCGACATCTGCAGCAGCGCGCCGAGGACGTCGTCGCGCTGCTCGTGCGCGAGCGCGTTGACAGCAAGCAGACGGCTGTCCTCGCCGAGGTCCGAGGCCAGTGCGAGGTCGATCACCCGCTCGACGAGGTGCGGCGGACATTCGTGAATCGCGGTCAAGCCCAGGTGCACGATGCGAGGATCGGGATCGTTGAGAGCGGCATCGACCCCGAGGTCGCGCTCGTGCGGCAGCGAGAGCTGCAAGCGGATCGCTTCCGATCGCACGCGCGTATCGGGGTGTTGCGTCCACGGTACGACAGAGAACGTCGCCGGCAGATTGCCCCTGCGTGTCAGGAGCATCAACATGTTGCGCTGCACGAACCATCGATCGTCGTTGAGGCGAGCGACGACGAGCGGCACGATGTCCACCTGTGTGCGACTGAGCGAATCGAGCAGCCGTCGTCGCACCGTGCGGCTTGGCGATGAACAGAGCGCTTCGAACAGCGGCTCAAAGGCTTCGACCGAGAGACGCGGCAGCAGATGGTCGAGGCCGGAGAGATCGACGTCATCGCTGGCGAAGAATCCCTTGAGGTTCTCGGGTCGAGTGAGCCTGGCGAGGAGTACGTCGGCGCCAGCCTGCGCACCTTCGGGTGGCGAGACGATCAATTCAAGCAGCCCGCTCAACTGGCCGGCATTGATGGCCTCGTCTATCGCTTTGTCGGCGAGCGGTCCAAACGCACCCGCTTCGAGCGCCATCTGCACTAACCGCATCGGCTCGGGCTCCGCAGCCACCGCCGATTTCGAGCGCGACGGCTCCGACTGCGATGACACGGCGAGGTGCTCCAGCACGCGGCCATACGCTTCCGGATTGGGGTCCTCGAGACGCCAGTCCTCGAGCAAGCGACCGACTTGCTCACGCAGTTCCGTGTCGGCGCGCGGCCGAGAGAGATCAGTGCCACTCTCGGCGTGCGTGGCCAACTTGCTCAGCATTCTCACGAGACCGTGGGAAATCGTCTGACCGCTGGCGTCGGCGGAAGCCGTGACGATCGCCAGCACGGCGTCAACGGGCAGGCCGTCTGTGGCATCGCGCAGGAACTGCGCGCGCTGATTCCGGTCGCCGCTCATGGCCAGGAGCCGCCGGAGCGTGGCGGGATTCAGCGAGCCGAGGAGACGCGCCGTCCGCCGCTTGAGTTCCTCCACCCCCTGGCCCGATGCCGTTCTCAACTCCTGCGCAATCTGCAACAGGTGGCTGATGATGGCCTGATCGCGGGTATCGTCCTCGTCGATCGCCCTGGCGATCTCCGACTCCGAGGGAGCCGCCCCGCCCTTGGATCCGTCCGAGGTCAGCGCCGCTCTCGCCAGGCTCAGCCAGAGATCTGGAGCTGCCGACGGTTGCCCGGCTTCCGGGTCGCCGCCGCCGGCCACTCGCTCGTCAACGATCCCAAGACCATCGAACACGAGCGGCTGCAATTTGATGTGCGGCCAGATCGCGCGATCGGTCTTGAGGCCTAGTGGCCCGTCACGGTCGGCCTCGACGGCCAGTGCCTGGAGTGCCTCGCCCAGTTCCTGCGCGTCCATGCCGGGCATGATGCTGACCGCGCCGATGTGATGGCGGTGCAAGGTGTCCGCGAGACGTCGCAGGACCGGCTGATCGGGATCCGTCGTCACGCCGTCGATCACCAACTGGCGGCGCGCGACGCCGAACGCGATCTGCGGACGCTCTTCAAGGAGTCGCTCTGCGCGTCGGATCACCGATTCAACGGCCGGAATGAGGGCCGGGTGTCCGGTGGGGTACATCGACTGCCGATGCAGAGCGATGGACAACTCGATGAGGAACTCGTTCAGGTCACGAGACAGCGTTGCCCGCTCGGATCTGTGGGAAGCCTCCATCGGCTACACGCAGACTAGGCTAGTGCGGCCTCCTGTGCAAGCAACAAGGCTGCCGAATCGCGCGAAACGACAAAAAAACTGTGCACGTCAGGGCCGCATCGACCGGCGCAGCGCCTCAATGGCATTCCCCGGAATAGTTTCAACTCCAAGGGTTCCGCGGGCGTGCTCGAAATAGCCGTCCACGATATCGGGACGTGATTCCGCGCCTGGCGGCTTCACGAGTACGAGCCGGCTTGCTCCAATGGCGCGAGCAATCCATGCCGCAATGCTATCGCTCGTCACCTCCCATGAATGCGGCAGCGGATCGGCGCGGCGCAACCACGCGTACGGCGCGAGCACGGGAATCCGCCGCGAGGCGAGTGCGGTAGACACTTCTGTCGCGTCCGTCACAAGCACCGCCCGCGGCATCCGCGAAACGATGAGATGCGCGTATTGGTCCATTCCCAGCACCGCCATCCAGTGCGCCGCATCGTCTGTGAGCGTCAGACGCGCATCCTGATCGCGCACGGCGCCGGCAAAAGGCCCGCCGCCAGGGATGATGAGCAGAGGCGTGTCGCGCGCGACGTCGGCGAGCGCATTCAGGACCGTATCGAGAGAGCCCTCGTGCGCGAGCAATCCCCCTCCGACCTTCACAACAGTGTCGATGGATCGATGCCCCACGTCGAGCGGACCCTTCAGGGTCCGTGGATGCGAACCGAGGGCCACTTGATCGAGCAGCAGCGCCACCGACGCCGCGGGCGCACATCTCGCCGCATCATTCCCCAATGCGGATGCCAGTGAGACAACGTCCAGTCCGGCTTGCCGGGCGGCGCGATCGGCGATAAACGCACCGAGTCCCGTCACCACGGCGGTGTGCAGCCCATGATGCCGCGCACGCACGGTGGTGATCGCCGCGCCAATCCTCTCGATTTGCGCCGCAGCCAGCGCATCGGCAATCGCCGTGACACCCGCCTCGTTCACCATCTCTCGATCGGCGCAGATGGCGCGCGCGAGACGTTCGCCAGCGAACTCGCGTGAGGCCGGACGACGATCGGGCGTCGGCGCCGAGTAGTCAGCCGGCTCGAGATCACCGCGCCAGACGTGCACGTCACCGCTCAGCGCAAATCCCTCCGCGGAAAGCCCCACCTCTCTGCCCTCGAGCGACACGGACGCGGCCATCGCTTCAACGGGCGTTCGCACCGCCCCGGTGTAGACAAGCTCTCCCGAGGCAAGACGATCGGGGTCCGTCCATCCGAGCGCCGCCACTTCTCCATCGATGATGGGAATGATGTCGGTGCTCGTGGTTCCAATGTCGACGAGCAGCGCATCAGGCAGGGACTGCGCCACGATGCGCGCGGTGGCACCCCAGTTCGCGGCGGCGACGAGGAGCGGAGCGTTGCGCGCCTCGGCCACGGTCAAGAACCCGCCGTCAGCAGCGTAGACGAAGATAGTGGCGCCCGGAAATGCCGCAACGACGGCATCGAGCACGAACCGCACGCCATCGCGCTTGGTCCGAAACATCTGCGACAGCTCCGCGGTCATCGTCACCGCGAGCGTATCGGCGCCGCTTCCGCCTGTCTCGGCCGCCAGCTCGCGCAGCACCTGCACGAGCGCGCCGGGATCGTGCTGCAACTCGAATGGTCTCGAGCCGACAGCAAGCACGGTTCCGCCGGTCACTCGTGCGACCTTCGTGTTGACCCCGCCAATATCCCAACCGAGCGTGGCACTCATTGTCAGGTCAAAGGTCAAAGGTCAAAGGTCAAAGGGCGTCGAGGTCGCGCTTCGTGATTCGCCCGTCGAGAAGCGCTGTGGCGACCAGCGCCCCATCGCAGCCCACCCGTCGCAGTTGCTCGACGTCGCCGATACTGCGAACACCGCCGCCGACGTACAAAGGCACTGTCGACACGCGTGATCTGATGGGTGCGAGCAGTTCCAGATCTACTCCCGAGCCTGAACCCACTCGCGCAAGGTCGAGCATCAGCATCGCAGTAACGCCCGCAGCCACGGCTCGCGCCGCAAGGTCTTCCGGACTCTGCTGCGCCAGTTCGGGCGTTGTCGCGATCGGTTGACCGTCGCGGAGGTCGAGACTGAACACCACTCGCTCGCACCCGACCGCGGCGACGATCGATTCCAGGACCTCGAAGGAGGACAACGTCTCGAGACCAACGATGAGTCGCGAGGCGCCGCACGCCATGGCGTGCCGTGCATCGTCAGACGACGTGATGCCAGCATCCAGCCACACGGGAATGCCGACCGATGCGATCGTTCGAACCACCGCCTGCTGCGGCCCGCGCCGCTCGATGGCATCGAGATCGGCCACGTACACGCGCTCGAGACCAAACCGATCGGCGTAGCAGCGCGCCAAG
>Ga0070675_100003982_pt1 | contig 11209 bp, 8 predicted proteins | sample KBSM43metaG_FD_65343 | JGI IMG/M metagenome (GOLD analysis project Ga0070675, IMG submission 65343) | Miscanthus rhizosphere microbial communities from Kellogg Biological Station, Michigan, USA - KBS M4-3 metaG | ecosystem: Host-associated > Plants > Roots > Rhizosphere > Soil ...
GCGTCGCGCGCGACAACCCCGACGTCGAGATCGTGGTGACCGGCTGCTACGCGACGCGCCGTCCCGGCGAGCTGGCGGCACTGCCGAAGGTGACGCGCGTCGTCGTCAACCCGTCGAAAGACGCGCTGGCGCGCGAGCTCGCCGACGCGCACGGCCTGACAACCGCGGAGCGTTTTGCCGGCGGCGCCGGCCCCTGCGGCGCGGTCCTCGAGCCCGGCGTCGCGGGCCGCACCGCGCTCACACTGCGCGTGCAGACCGGCTGCGACGAGCAGTGCAGCTACTGCATCATCCCGACGACGCGCGGCCGCGGCCGGTCGAAGCCGCTCGAGGAGGTCAAGGACGCAATCGAGCGCGCCGTCTCGGCGGGATACAAGGAGATCGCGATTACGGGCGTGCACCTCGGCTCGTACGGCCGCGACCTGAGCGAGGCGACGTCGCTCCTCGGGCTCGCCCGCGCGCTCGCCGATTGGCCCGGCGACGTGCTGTTCCGTCTGAGCTCGCTCGAGCCGATGGACTGCGGCCGCGATCTGGTCGATCTCGTGGCCGCCTCGCCGCGGCTCGCGCCGCACTTCCACTTGCCGCTGCAGCACTCGAGCGACGAGCTGCTGCGCGCCATGCGGCGCCCGTATTCATCCGCCAGCTACCGCGCGCTCGTCGAGAGAATTCGCGAGCGCATGCCGCATGCGTCGATCGGCGCGGACGTCATCGTGGGCTTTCCCGGCGAATCCGACCGGCAGGCCTCCGATCTCGTCGAGTATCTCGACGCGTCGCCGCTCACGCACGTGCACGTGTTTCCCTATTCGCATCGCCCCGGCACCGAGGCGAGCTCGATGCCGGGGCTGCCGGATCCTGCCGTCGTGCGCGCGCGCGGCGCGGCGGCGCGCGCGGCCAGCGATCGGCTCTCACGCGCCTTCCGCGCGTCGCGGGCCGGTACCGTGCGTCGTGCCCTCGTCGTGGACGACGGCACTGCCGCCGTTACCGACAACTATCTGCGCTTGCGCCTGGATCGTCCGTGTGTCCGCAACGAGTGGATTGATGTCGAGGTGCTCCCCGACAACCTCGGCCGGGTATGCGCTTCGCCTGAGCTGGCCAAGACCTAAGGCCTCAGGCCCAAGGTCAACAAGGATCAAACTGAGCAGCGTGCCTCGGCGCTAAGATCGTGCCATGGTGCACCGACTGAATCTCATCCAGGGCTTCCATGTGCACGCGACCGACGGTTACATCGGGCACGTTGACGACTTCCTGTTCGACGAGTCTGCCTGGCAGCTCCGCTATATCGTCGTGGATACGAGCAACTGGCTCGGCGGCAAGTGGGTGGCGGTGGCCCCTGCATCTGTCAAGCGCATCGACTGGTCCAATCGCGAACTGCACATGTCACTCACGCGGGCCGAGATCCGCGACAGTCCGAACATGGAAGAAGCGCAGGTGCCGTCGTACGAACTGGTCCCTCGCTTCGTCATCATGTAGTTCGCCCGCCCACAGATCTATCACCTGCGCAAACTGGGGGGCTTTCGCTGTAGAGCACAGTTTGCTCCGGTGATAGATCTGCGGGCGGGCTCGGGCGTTCAGCATCGCTATCAGTTCGTCGCGGGATTGAGGGCGTAGCCGACCGGCGAGCGTGGGTCTATTGACGGAGAAAACCGTGCTCTGCAGCGTAAGTCCCCCGGTTTTCGCAGTCGATAGACCCTCGCTCGCCGGAAACGTCTACGAGCGCAGCAGCAGCGCCATCTGCTGGCCCGCGCTCTTTTTGGTGCCGCCTTCGACGATGAGCTGACCGCACGCGGCGCGGATGTCGCGGCCGCGGCTCTTGCGGACCGACACCGTCATGTGACGGTCGGCGAGGATTTGCGCAAAACGTTCGACGCGCTCGTCGGACGGCCGCGTGAACTCGATGCCCGGCGCCGGGTTGAGCGGTATCAGGTTCACCTTCGCCTTCATGCCGGCGAGCAGCTTCGCCAGACGGCGCGCGTCGTCCGGCGAATCGTTCACGCCCTCGAGCATCACGTACTCGAACGTGATGCGCGATCGTTTCTTGAGCGGAAACTTGCGGCAGGCGTCGAGCAGCGACGCCAGTGAGTACTTCCTGTTCGGCGGCACGAGCGCCGTCCGCTGATCTTCCGTCGTCGCGTGCAGCGAGATGGCGAGGTTGGGCATCAGCGGCTCCTTCGCCAGCCGCTCGAGACCGGGTACGATGCCGATGGTGGAGAGCGTGACGCGCCGCGGCGAGATGGCCAGGCCGTGCTCGTCGTGCAGCATGCGCAGCGCCTTCATCGTGTGCTCGTAGTTGTGCAGCGGTTCCCCCATCCCCATCAGCACGATGTTGAAGGGCTTGTCGAGCAGATCGGTCGCTTTGGCCAGCACGCGCACCTGTCCCGCGATCTCGCCGGACGTGAGGTTGCGGACGAGTCCCATCTTTCCAGTGAGGCAGAACCCGCAGGACATCGCGCACCCGACCTGGGTGGACACGCAGAACGTCATGGCGGGCGTATCAGGGATGAATACCGACTCGACCTGGCGGCCGTCGGCCAGCTCGAGCACGAGCTTTCGCGTTCCGTCGGTCGAACGCTGGTCGTTCCGCACTCGGGGCGTGGAAACCCCGAACTCGTCCTGGAGCCTGGCTCGGAGCGTGCGGGACAGGTCGGTCATCTCGCCGATGTCGTCCACCCCGCGCCGGTAGATCCAGCGGTAGATCTGGCGGGCGTGGAACGCCTGTTCGCCCCGGGCCACGAGGGCGGCTTCGATCTCGGCCAAGTCGAGCTCGGCCAGGTCGATCCGGCTTTTGGATTGCGGCGCCTCGCTCGCGCGTGATATCATCGCTTCCGTCTTCTAAATCCCTATCATATCAATACTTTGCAGCCAACTTTCATGGCGCTTATGAGCAGCGGTGTCGATGACCGGCGGACCGGCCCCGGGAGAGCTCGATGACTACGCCGCCCATCAACCGCGAGGTAATGCCGAACGGCCTTCGCTTGCTGACCGAGCGGATGCCCCATGTGCGGTCCGTGAGCATCGGCGTGTGGCTGGCGCGCGGGTCGCGGCACGAGTCGCTCGAACAGAGCGGCATCGCCCACTTCGTGGAGCACATGCTCTTCAAGGGCACTGCCACGCGCTCGGCCGAGGACATCGCTCAGACGATCGATTCGATCGGCGGGCAGATGGACGCGTTCACGTCCAAGGAGTACGCCGGCTACTACCTGAAGGTGCTCGACGAGCACGTGCCGCTGGCCGTGGACATCCTGTCCGACATCGTCATGCGGCCGAAGTTTGCCGAGACGGACATCGAGCGCGAGAAAAAGGTGGTCCTCGAAGAGATCAAGATGGTCGAGGACACGCCCGACGACCTCGTCCACGAGATCTTCTCGGAACACCTCTGGGAGAACCATCCGCTCGGCCGGCCCATTCTCGGCACGCCAGACAGCGTCGGCGCCCTGACGCAGGACGTGTTGCGCGGGTATTTCACCGGCACCTACGTCGCGCCGAATCTGATCGTCGCCGCCGTCGGGAACATCGAACACGAACAGGTACGGGCCCTGGTGGAGAAGGCGTTCGGCAGCCTGCAGGCCATGGGGACGCCGGCCGCGGAACAGGCGCCGCTGGTCGTGCCGCGCATCGTGGTTCGCAACAAGGAGCTCGAGCAAAGCCACGTCTGCCTCGGGACGAGCGGCTTCCGGCAGGACCACGCGGACCGGTTCGCGAGCTACGCGCTCAACACGGTGCTCGGCGGTTCCATGAGCTCGCGGCTGTTCCAGAACGTGCGCGAAAAGCGCGGGCTGGCCTACGCGGTGTTCAGCGGTCTCAGCGCCTACCGCGACGCCGGCGCCGTCACGATCTACGCCGGCTGTGCCAACGAAGCCGTGGGCGAGCTGATCGACGTCGTCGTTGGTGAAATCCGCCGGCTGAAGGAAGAGCCGATGTCGGACATCGAGCTGCGGCGCGCCAAGGACCACTTGAAGGGCAGCTTGATGCTCGGGCTCGAGAGCACGTCGAGCCGGATGTCGAACCTGGCTCGTCAGGAGATGTATTTCGATCGCCAGTTCAGTCTCGACGAAACGCTACAGGGCGTCGAAGCGGTGACCCGCGACGACATCCACCGCGTCACTGACGAACTCTTCGCGCCCGCGGGCCTCGCGGCGACGGTCCTGGGCGCGGTCAACGGACTGGAGATTCCGCGGGAACGGTTGAATCTCGGCTGACATGATCCAGCGCTACACCCATCCGGACATGGGTCGCATCTGGAGCGACCAGAAGAAATACGAAACGTGGCTGCAGGTGGAAATCGCGGCGGTCGAGGCCATGGCCAGGGCCGGCATCGCGCCACCCGAGGCTGCCCGCGACATCAGGGAGAGGGGCGCGTTCACGGTGGCCCGCATCGAGGAGATCGAGGCGGTCACGCAGCACGACGTGATTGCGTTCACCACGGCAGTGGCCGAGCACGTCGGCCCGTCGGCGCGCTGGCTGCACTTCGGGATGACATCCTCGGACGTCATCGACACCGCGCAGTCGCTGCAGATGCGCGAGGCCTGCGATCTCATTCTCAAGAACATCGACGCCCTGATGGTAGCGGTGCGGCAGCGCGCCGCCGAGCATCGCCACACGCCGATGATCGGCCGCACGCACGGCGTACACGCCGAGCCGATGACGTTCGGCCTCAAGCTGGCGCTGTGGTACGCCGAGCTGGCGCGCGATCGCGTCCGTCTCGAGCGCGCGCGGGAGGGGATCGCGGTAGGCATGCTGTCGGGCGCGGTCGGCACCTTTGCCCACCTCCCGCCGGAGGTCGAGCGCGACGTCTGCCAGAGGCTGGGGCTCGAGCCGGTGACGGTGGGCTCGCAGGTTATCCAGCGCGATCTCCATGCCGAGCTGCTCTCGGCGCTCGCCATCACCGGATCGACGCTCGAGAAGAGCGCGCTCGAGATCCGCGGCCTGCAGAAGACTGAAATCGGCGAGGTCGAGGAGCCGTTCGCCAAGGGGCAGAAGGGCTCCTCGGCGATGCCGCACAAGCGCAACCCGATCGGCTGCGAGCAGATCGTCGGCCTGGCACGGCTGCTCCGCGCCAACGCCGGGGCGGCGTTCGAGAACAACGCGCTGTGGCACGAGCGCGACATCTCGCATTCGTCGGTCGAGCGCGTCATCCTGCCCGACAGCTTCATCACCCTGGATCACATGCTGCGGCGCTTCACCCGCATCGTGTCGGGCCTGGTGGTGTATCCCGACCGGATGCGGGAGAATCTGGACCGCTCGCGCGGCGTCGTGTTCTCGGGCACGGTGCTGCTGGAACTGGCGCGCCGCGGCGTGTCGCGCGAGCAGGCCTACGAGTGGGTGCAGCGGAACGCCATGCGCTCGTTTCATGAAGCCAGTGATTTCAAGACGTTGTTGCTCGCCGACGCCGACGTGACCCGCGTGCTCACGGCGGCCGAAATCGCCACTGCGTTCGACCTCGGCGAGCACCTGCGCCACGTGGACGACATCTTCGATCGCGTGTTTGGAGCAGCGGTCTCGACGGCTGGCTGAGGACCGGCGTTAAGCCGGTCCGGTAGGGAGTGTGGACCAGACTATGCGCGTGCGTGTGTTCGTAACCCTCAAGCCCTCCGTCTTCGATCCCCAAGGCACGACCGTTGCCGAAGCTCTGCACACGCTCGGGTTCGGCTCGGTGGACGGCGTGCGCCAGGGCAAGTACTTCGAGCTCGACATCGCGGCGTCGAGCGCCGACGAGGCGAAGCAGGTGGCGACCGATGCCGCCGAAAAACTGCTGGCCAATCCCGTCATCGAGAGCTACCGCGTGGAAGTGGATGTGCCTGGAGGCGCCCGATGAAGTTCGCGGTCGTGGTGTTTCCCGGTTCCAACAGCGACCACGATGCGCTCTACGCTGTCGACCACGTGCTGGGCGAGGAGGCCCGGTTCGTCTGGCACAAGGACACCAGCCTGGGCGACACCGACGCCGTGATTCTTCCCGGCGGATTCGCGCACGGCGACTACCTGCGCACCGGCGCCATCGCCCGCTTCTCACCGATCATGGCCGACGTGCGGCGCTTTGCCGACGCCGGCGGCCCCGTGCTCGGCATCTGCAACGGCTTCCAGGTGCTGCTCGAAGCGGGCCTGCTGCCGGGTGCGATGCTCCGCAACGACAGCCTGCACTTCCGCTGCGAGTTCGTGAACGTCCGGGTCGAGCACGCCGACACGGCCTTCACCGCGGCCTGTCGCCCCGGCCAGGTACTCCTCATGCCGATCGCGCACGGCGAAGGCAACTACTACGCCGAGCCGGACGTCGTGGCGCGGCTCGAGCAGAACCGTCAGGTGCTCTTCCGCTACGTCGATGCCGCCGGGCAGGTGACCCGTGACAGCAATCCGAACGGATCGGTGGCCAACGTGGCCGGTCTCTGCAACGAGGCCCGCAACGTCGTGGGGCTGATGCCGCACCCGGAGCGGGCGTGCGAGCTGGCCGTGGGCGGTGCCGACGGCCTGGTGATGCTGCAGTCGGCGGTGCAGTGGTTCACGCGCCGCGCGCCGGCCGCCGTCGCCGTGCGCGGCACGAGCAGTCTCGGCGCATGACCGCGATCGACGTCGCGTCCGACCCGGTTCTCGAGCGTCACGGTCTCACGCGCGAGGAGTTCGACAAGATCGTCTCGATGCTGGGCCGCCGACCCACCATCACCGAGCTCGGCATCTTCTCGGTGATGTGGTCCGAGCACTGCAGCTACAAGAGCTCGCGGGTGCACCTCAAGACACTGCCGACCACCGGGCCGCGCGTGCTGCAGGGTCCCGGCGAGAATGCCGGTGCCGTGGACATCGGCGACGGCCTCGCCGCCGTCTTCAAGATCGAGTCGCACAACCACCCGTCGTTCATCGAGCCGTATCAGGGCGCCGCGACCGGCGTGGGCGGCATCATCCGCGACATCTTCACCATGGGCGCGCGGCCCATCGCCCTGCTCAACTCGCTGCGCTTCGGCTCGCTCGACAACCCGCTCGTGCGCCGCAACATGGCCGGCGTGGTGGCTGGCATCGGCGGCTACGGCAACAGCATCGGGATTCCGACCGTCGGCGGCGAGATCGCGTTCGACGAGAGCTACACCGGCAACCCGCTGGTGAACGTGTTCTGTCTCGGGATCTCGAAGGCCGACGAGATCATCAAGGGCGTGGCGTCGGGCGTCGGCAACTCCGTGTTCTACGTCGGGTCGAAGACGGGGCGCGACGGCATCCACGGCGCCACGATGGCCTCGGCGGAGTTCGACGAGAAGTCGGCCGAAAAGCGTCCCGCGGTGCAGGTCGGCGATCCGTTCATGGAGAAGCTCCTCCTCGAGGCGTGTCTCGAGGTGATGAAGACCGACGCGCTCGTGGGCATCCAGGACATGGGCGCCGCGGGGCTCACCTGCTCCACGTGTGAGATGGGCGCCCGCGGCGGCGCCGGCGTCGAGATCGACGTGGCGCTCGTGCCGCAGCGCGAAACCGGGATGACCGCTTACGAGATCATGCTGTCGGAATCCCAGGAGCGCATGCTGCTGGTCGCCAAGCGCGGCCGCGAGGCCGAGGTGCAGGCGATCTTCGAGAAGTGGGACCTGCACGCCGTCCGGATCGGCACGGTCACCGACGACGGCCTGTTACGCGTGAAAGAGCGCGGCACGGTGGTGGCGGAGATTCCGAACACCGCGCTCACCGACGAGGCGCCGCTGTACCGGCGGCCGTTTTCGGAGCCGGCGTATCTGAAGGAGGCGCAGCAGCTCTCGCTCGCCTCGCTCGGTGCCCCCGCACCAGCGGCGGACGTGTTCCGTCGCCTGCTGGCGTCGCCGACCGTGGCCAGCAAACGCTGGGTCTACCGTCAGTACGACCACGTGGTGCGCACCAACACCATGGTGCTGCCCGGCATGGGCGCGGGGGTCGTGCGCATCAAGGACACGAAACGTGCGCTGGCGCTCTCGGTGGACTGCAACGGGCGCTTCGTCTACCTCGATCCCTTCGCCGGGGCGCAGCTCGCCGTGGCCGAGGCGTCGCGGAACGTTGCGTGCGCGGGCGGTCTGCCGATTGGCGCGACGAACTGCCTGAACTTCGGCAACCCGCAGAAGCCCGACATCATGTGGCAGTTCGTGAAGGCCGTTGAAGGCATCGGCGCCGCGTGCCGGGCGCTCGACATCCCCATCACCGGCGGCAACGTGAGCTTGTACAACGAGACGGACGGGCGCGGCGTGCTGCCGACTCCCGTGCTGGGCGTTGTCGGGTTGATCGAGGACTCGGATCGGGTGGTACGGCGTCTATTCCAGACCGAGGGCGATGCGGTCGTCCTGCTCGGGACCGGCGCGTGCGAACTGGGCGGCAGCGAATATCTGAAGACGATGCACGGGCTGGTGAGCGGAATGCCTCCGGTGCTCGACCTGGCCGGTGAGGGCGCGCTGCAGCGGGTGCTGGTGGCCGGGGCCGCACGAGGCCTCTTCAAGTCCGCGCACGATTGCGCCGAGGGGGGCGTGGCCGTGACGCTGGCCGAGTGCTGCTTCAGCGGCACACCCGGCGTCGAGGCGGATTTACCGGCGGTGGCGGCCGAGGCTGGATTCGGCGACATCGCCACGCTTTTTGGCGAATCGGCCTCCCGGGCCGTCGTGTCGGTGTCGGCCGGCCGCGACGGCGAGGCGCTGGAGCTGGCCAGGGCCGAAGGGGTTCCGGCGGCTGTGGTTGGGCGGGTCGGAGGCGGTCGCGTGCGGCTGGCGGTGGGCGGCCGCCGGGTGATCGACGAGGCCGTGGACGCCGCCGAGCGGATCTGGGATGGTGCGATTGCGTCGCGGTTCGAGCGAACGGTCGCGTAACGCCGTACTATAGAGAAGACCTTTGGGCCGTGGGCCTCAGGCCTTGGGAACACGCCTCGCAAGAACTGGAGCTGCATGTTCGACAAGTTCAAAGACGAGTGCGGAGTGTTCGGGATCTTCGGGCACGCCGAGGCCGCGAACCTCACCTACCTGGGCCTCTACGCGCTGCAGCACCGCGGCCAGGAGAGCGCCGGGATCGCCTCGGCCGACGGCGTCCGCATCCGCGCCTCGCGGTCGATGGGCTACGTCAACGACGCCTTTGACACCGAGACGCTGGCCGGCCTGACCGGCCATCTCGCCGTCGGGCACGTGCGCTACTCCACCGCCGGGGAAAGCCGGCTGGCCAACGCCCAGCCCATCGTGATCGACAGCGCGCACGGCCAGCTCGCGCTCGGGCACAACGGCAACCTGATCAACGCCGGCGAACTGCGCGACGCGCTGGTCAACGAGGGCGCGATCTTCCAGACCAGCACCGACAGCGAGGTGGTGGTGCACCTGTTCGCGCGGTCGAAAGCCGCCAGCGTCGAGTCGGCGATCACCGAGGCCATCGGCCAGGTGCGCGGCGCCTACTCGTTCGTGCTGATGACGAAGGACCGGATCATCGGCGTGCGCGACCCGCACGGCTTCCGGCCCCTGGCGCTCGGGCGTCTCGGCGACGCCTGGGTAATTTGCTCGGAAACATGCGCCATGGACCTCATCGGCGCCACCTACGTGCGCGACGTCGAACCCGGCGAAATGGTGATTGCCAGCGGGTCCGAGCTCCGCTCGGTGAAGCCCTTTGCGCCCGCGAAGCATTCGCAGTGCATCTTCGAGCACGTCTACTTCTCGCGCCCCGACAGCTACGTGTTCGGAGAGAGCGTCAACGAGGTGCGCACCGAGTTCGGTCGGCGGCTGGCGCGCGAGGCCGGCGTCCCTGCCGACGTCATCGTGCCGATTCCCGATTCGGGCGTGTGCGCGGCGGTAGGCTTTGCCGAGCAGTCCGGTATCCCGATGCGGATGGGCCTCATCCGCAACCACTACGTCGGCCGGACGTTCATCCAGCCGCAGCAGTCGATCCGCCACTTCGGCGTGCGCGTGAAGCTCAATCCGGTCAAGAGCATCCTCAGTGGCAAGCGCGTGGTGCTGGTGGACGACTCGATCGTGCGCGGCACCACCAGCCGCAAGATCGTGCGTATGGTGCGCAGCGCGGGCGCGCGCGAAGTGCACATGCGCATCAGCTGTCCGCCCACCATCTCGCCGTGCTTCTACGGCGTGGATACGCCACGGCGTTCGGAGCTGATTGCGGCGACGCACACGATGGAAGAAATCCGGAAGTACCTCGACGCCGACAGCGTGTCGTACCTGAGCCTCGACGGCCTTACCGATTCGGTGCCCGACGGCAAGACCCGCTACTGCACGTCGTGCTACACCGGCGTCTATCCGGTCGCGTTCCCGCGTGATGAGAAGGCCTACCTGCAGCTGGCGCTCAAGCTCAATCCGGCGCCGTCGCCGTCGTCGGCGCCGCAGCCCGTGACCACCGCCGGCTTCGACACCGACGATTTGACCGGGACGGCGGCCGAGCAGCTGGCCGGCGCCGGGTCGTCGCGCAGCCGCCGCTCGGACTAGGGGACGCGCCGATGGACTACAAGGCGTCGGGCGTCGACATCGACGCCGGCAACGAGGCTGTCCGCCGCATCCGCGGCCTGGCGCGGTCCACCTTCACGCCCGCGGTTCTTTCCGACATCGGTTCATTCGGTGGCCTGTTCCGCCTCGAGCCCGGACGCTTTCGCGATCCGGTGCTCGTCGCGAGCGCCGACGGCGTCGGCACGAAGCTGAAGGTCGCGTTCATGGCCCGCAAGCACGACACCGTGGGCATGGACCTCGTGAACCACTGCGTCAACGACATCCTGGTGCAGGGGGCGGCGCCGCTGTTCTTTTTGGATTACCTCGCCACCGGCAAGCTGTCACCCGCGGTGGTCGAATCGATCGTCGGCGGGATGGCCGCGGCGTGCCGAGAGAACGGCTGTGCGCTGCTTGGCGGTGAGACCGCCGAGATGCCGGGGTTCTACCCCGACGGGGAATACGATCTGGCGGGATTCATCGTCGGCGCCGCGGATCGGGAGCAGCTGATCACCGGGCGCGGCATCGCGCCCGGCGACGTGCTGATCGGCGTGCCGTCGAGCGGCCTGCACACCAACGGCTATTCGCTCGCGCGCCGAATCGTGTTCGAGCACCTGGGGCTGTCGGTGGACAGCCACGTCGCGGCGCTCGGGGGCACCATCGGCGATGCGCTGCTCGAGCCGCACCGGTCGTACCTGCCGCTCGTGCGCCCGATGCTCGAAGGGGACCTCATCAAGGGGATGGCCCACATCACCGGTGGCGGCATTACCGACAACCTCCCGCGCGTGCTGCCGTCCTCGGTCGTTGCCAGCGTGGACCTGTCG
>Ga0070675_100003983_pt1 | contig 11209 bp, 9 predicted proteins | sample KBSM43metaG_FD_65343 | JGI IMG/M metagenome (GOLD analysis project Ga0070675, IMG submission 65343) | Miscanthus rhizosphere microbial communities from Kellogg Biological Station, Michigan, USA - KBS M4-3 metaG | ecosystem: Host-associated > Plants > Roots > Rhizosphere > Soil ...
CGCTCCGCATCAAGTCGGCGTAACTTTCCTCGCGACAAATTTTGCCCCCGTTCTCGACTACAACAAGCACTTCATGCGCGACACGGTCCAGACAGGACCGACTCCGGGTTTCACGTTCTTTCCTCACATCGGCACGGTGCGCATTGAAGGACCTTTCAACGCGGTGAAGGCGACGGATTCCGCAAGCCGTCGAAAGATCTTTATCTGCCGGCCAGCGAGCGCGGCAGATGAAAACGCCTGTGCGGACAAGATCCTCAGGACTCTTGTTACTCAGGCCTATCGGCGTCCGGCATCGGATGGAGACCTGCGCGAGCTAAGGCCGTTCTACCAAGAGGGGAGACGTGAGGGAGATTTCGATCATGGGATTGAAACTGCTCTCTCTCGACTGCTTTCGGGGTTTAAGTTCATCTATAGAGCCGAGGCGGAGCCGGCGACAGCTAAGCCCGGGGTTCCGTATGCCATCAGCGAACTGGAATTGGCCTCGCGTCTCTCATTCTTCTTGTGGAGCACGGGGCCGGATTCTGAACTGCTCAATCTCGCCAGCCAGGGCCGGCTTCGACAGGCCGGTGTACTGGCTGCTCAGGTCCGCCGCATGCTCAAGGATCCACGCTCTGAAGCGCTCTCTGTGAACTTCGCGGGACAATGGCTGAACTTGCGTGGCCTGCAGGTGACGAGCCCACTTCCGCTGATTTACCCGGATTTTGATGATCCCTTGCGTCAGGCGATGCGCCGTGAAGTGGAGTTGCTTTTCGACAGCATCGTTCGAGAGGACCGCAGCGTCGTCGGTCTTCTGGATGCGGACTACACGTTTGTGAACGAACGTCTCGCCAAGCACTACGGTATTCCGAACATTTACGGCAGCCAGTTCCGTCGGGTGACGCTCGGCCCTGACCTCGATGCGCGCAAAGGCCTCCTCGGCAAGGGAGCGATTCTGGCGACCACGGCAAAGCCGGAGCGGAATTCCCCGGTTACGCGTGGAAAGTGGGTGATGACAAACATTCTCGGCGTACCTCCTCCGGATCCGCCTCAGGACGTACCGCCGCTTCCATCGCGCGCCAACGACGCCCGCGGGAATGCGGTCGATCCATCGATGCGCACAAAAATGCTGGATCATCGCAAGGCAGGTCCGGCGTGCGTGAATTGTCATCGCCTTATGGATCCTATTGGTTTCACGCTCGAAAATTTTGATGCCATCGCCCTTTGGCGGACGAACGACGCCGGTGACCCGATTCTCGGCAAGGAAGTCGTCTATGACGGCTCCACTGTTGACGGTCCTGCTGGGCTGCGAAAATGGCTCATGGGATATTCGGATCAATTCATGCGAGTAACCTCGGAGAAGCTCCTGACCTACGCGCTGGGCCGAAGGCTTGATCCGGAAGACATGCCAACGGTGCGGAAGCTTGCACGAAGCGCCGCGCAGGGTAACAACCGATTCTCGTCTCTCATCGTCGGTATCGTGGAGAGCGACGTGTTCCAGAAGAATATGCTGCCCAGGCAAACGGGAACTCCGGCTGCTTCGAAGGAGGCCAATTAATCATGTTCATTACGAAAAGACACCTGCCCCGGCGTACTTTCCTGAAAGGTGCGGGCGTCACTTTGGGGCTGCCTCTCCTCGAAGCGATGATTCCCGCGAGCACGGCTCTCGCGCAGACAGCGGCTGCGCCGCCACCGCGATTCATGGGAATCTTCTTTCCGCATGGACTGGCCTATTCCCACTGGGAGATGCCGGAAGGTCCGCTTCCCGAGAAGCTCTCCTACATCATGGAGCCGCTGGCCCCGGTTCGTGATCGTACGGTTATTCTTGGCGGGCTCTACTCTCAATCTGCGGAGCCTCCTGAGGGTACCACCGGTTCCGATCACTGGGTTGCAGCTGCATTCATGACAGCGATCAAGCCGCGCAAGACTGCGGGTGCCGATGCGACGGTGGGATGCGCAACCATCGATCAGCAGATTGCGCAGAAGATCGGGAGAGAGTCTCTGCTCCCCTCCTTGCAGCTGGCGGTTGAAGATCCCAATTCCAGTTCATCAAATTGCGGTGAAGGCTACAGCTGCTCCTACACGAATTCGATATCGTGGATCGAAGTGGATACTCCTCAGACTGAGTCCGTTCTGCGCACGAAACCGCTACCTATGGAGCTCGACCCTCAGGTGGTCTTCGAGCGCCTTTTTGGGAGTGGGGCGACTCCGGAGGAGCGCGCCAAACGACGCAAGCAGCGTCAGTCGATTTTGGATTCCGTCGTTTCCGAACTGGCTTCCATCAAGAAAGAACTCGGCGTCAGCGATCGACGAACCGTGGATGATTTCGCGACAGAGGTTCATGAAATTGAGCGCCGCATCCAGCTTGCGGCGAAGGCTTCTTCAGAGGTGCCGCCCATTGGCGAACCTCAAGGCATTCCGGATGACTTCGACGCGCACATCAAGCTGCATTTCGACCTGACCAGGCTGGCGTTTCAGGCTGACATCACTCGCGTGGCGACTCTGCTCGGTGCTCGCGATCTGACGGGTGTTGCTTACGTCCTTCCCAGAGACGAGTGGTTTCCCGAGGGTGGTCGCACAGGAAGTTTCCATGGGTTGTCGCATCACCAGGAGATTCCCAGGAACCTGGCCGATTACGCAAAGCTGAACCGCTATCACGTTTCAACGCTCTCCTATTTTGCGCAGAAGCTGAAAGCTACTCCGGATGGCGACGGCACCCTGCTGGACCATTCGCTGATTCTGTACGGATCCAATATGGGGAATTCGAATCAGCATCAGCATTACGATGTCGGACACACGCTGATAGGAGGCGCGAATGGAAAACTCAAAGGGAACCGGTTTCTGACCTACCCGACGAAAACAGTGACAACGGGAAACATGCTGCTCAGCGTTCTCGACATGTTTGGAGTTCAAAGGGACAAGCAGGGAGACAGCAACGGGCCGCTGCCGAAGTTGTGACGTCCGCGGCCGTCAGGGAGAGAATGAAAATGATCAAGCGGTTCATTGTGATCTGCATGGCGGTTTTCCTGTCCTTCATCGCCGGCATCGGACTTGGTGCGGGCCCGAGTGAGATCGCCACTGCAGCCGAACGGGGGGATCGTGCGGCTGTTCGAGAGTTGATTGCACAGAAGGCCGACGTCAATGCCGCTCAGCCTGATGGCGCGACAGCTCTGCATTGGGCGGTTTACCGTAACGATACGGAGATGATCGATGGTCTGCTGGATGCCGGCGCAAAAGTGAATGTGACCAATCGGAATGGCATCAGTCCTCTCTACATGGCCTCTTTGTATGGCAATCCCGCCGTGATCAGCCAGCTGTTGAAACGTGGCGCCGATGCGAAGGCGAAAGGACCCAACGGCGAAACAATGCTGATGCTTGCCTCTCGCAACGGTAATCCCGATGTAGTGAAGATGCTCCTCACTGCGGGAGCCGAGGTTAATGAGAAGGAGCCGATAAGGGGAACAACCGCATTGATGTGGGCGGTAGAACAGAAGCATCCGGCCGCGGTGAAGGTGCTGCTCGAAGGCGGTGCGGATTTCAAAGCGCGGTCTGGAAATGCGGGGAACCCCAGAAACTACATGGCTTCTTCTGGCGCAAACAGCAATGCCGGCGAGCAGACTGCCAAGATGCGCCTCTGCGTCGCTGCCAATGGCGGACCATCTGTGGAGGAACAGATCCGCCTTGGAAACACGTCGCTCAGCGACACCGAAGGCCCATGCGGCATATACGGACGCAATGCCGTTGGGCGTGGCGCCCCGGCGGCAGGTGGAAACCGTGGCGGCGCAGGAGGTCGAGGTGCACCTGCAGAAGCGGCTCGTGGGGCGGCTTCAGTGCCGACCGTCGAGGCTGCAGTTGCGCCGGACGAGAATGCAGAAGACGACGGTCCGGTCGCAGGTCTGGTGGGAACCGGTGGTGGCGGATTAACCGCACTGATTCTCGCCGCGCGCGAGAACGACCTTGAATCGGCCAGATTGCTCGTTGCCGCCGGCGCGGACGTCAACGAGACCTCCAATGCAGGCTGGACGGCGCTTCTCATCGCCACCAATAACCGAAACTACGTTCTCGGAGATTTCTTGATGGAGCATGGTGCAGACGCCAATAAGGCGAACAGCACCGCGTTCACTCCGCTGTATCTTGCCACCGACAACCGCAACATCGAGGGTGGCGATTACCCCGTGCCCAAGCCGGACATGGATCATTTGGAGTTCATCAAGCGCCTTCTTGACCACGGCGCCAACACCAATGCCGCCGTCAATGGAAACACCGAGACGCGCACGATTTTCACGATGCAGTGGTTCTATGAAGCCGGCGCTACGCCCTTTGTTCGCGCTGCACAGTCGAGTGACACGGCACTGATGAAATTGTTGCTCAAGTATGGGGCCGATCCCAAGGCTGTTACCAAAAACGGTGACAGCGCTCTGCACGCCGCCGGCGGAGTTGGCTGGGTGGAAGGCGTAACGTACGAGTGGTCCAAAGAAGAGAACGTTGAAGCGATCCGAATGCTTCTTGATCTGGGGTTAAATCCGAACGACCCCGACAAGGAAGGTCGAACTCCACTCATGGGCGCTGCCCTGAAAGGACGTGTTGATGCAATCCGCCTCCTCGTCGACCGCGGCGCCGATCTCAACATTCGTGACAAGGGTAGCCGTGACACCACCAATGCGAATTCGCAGATGGCGGGCCATTCATGGCGGGCCGTGGATTACGCCGATGGTCTTGTACGCGCCGGGGTGCAATCCGCCAATGCCTATCCCGAAGCCGGCGCCTTCATTCGAAAGCTGATGGCGGAACGAGGGTTGGAATATCCCCCGATGAATCGGACAATCGATTCCATCTGCGTCGTGGAGATATGTAGGGAACGCCTGCCCGAGTTCCTGAATCAATAGGCGACGTCTAAGGCCGCGAGCTCCTTCGCTGGGAGAGAGCTCGCCTAACGATGTACAAAGTCAGCACTGCCAGCACGGCAACGATGGCCCCTTTGAAGAGCCAACCGGTCAGGCTCCCAATTGAGACGATGTCAAAGCCGAATTCCTGAAGGAGCATTTGCCCTTCTCCTGCTCAGTTATGATCTGAAATTCCTCGCCAGGTAGCTTAAGAGAACCGCATAATCCTCATTGTTCAGAGGCGCTCCTTCATTAAGCATGTGGTTCAGGAGGTCCTCCCATGACTGCCGATCCCCGCTGCGTACTTTGACGCGGTCCAGCGTGTGGCATTGCGTGCAAATGTTAAGGAGGACCGCTTTCCCCGGACCATCAGGTAATGGGCCGTAGACCGACGTGAGGTATTTCACCAGGATGGGCACGTCGTCTTTTTTGACCTGTGCACCCTTTTCAACCATGGCGTCGACGACCTTCGTCCAGCCCTCTTTATCCAAAGCGGTTGTTTCAATCGGCCGCAATTCGTGGCAGGTCGTGCAGGCGCTATTGAGAATTTTCTCGCCGGGATCGAGGGGAGGAAGCTGGGCCGCAGAGAAAGCTGCTGCGGCACAACATAGCGTTGCCACCAGCCAGAGGATTGGCGTTATCCAGCGTCTTTTCATTTCTTGGCTACGCTCTTGAGAATTACCGGCTGCGCCGCGTAGTTCTCAAGAGCAATAGACTTTATTCCCGCCTCAAACGTTACTTTTGTGGTTAAAGATGTTTTCCCTTCGCCTTGTCCCGCACGGTTCACTCGCAGTTCAATCACGCTGAAAGAACTCGGATCCGGCGTCGCTGCGGCGGTGGGCTTCCACGCTTCGGGGCTCCACGCACCAAGCTTTCGATCGGTCAAAAGAATGATGCGCTGACCGCCATCCGCGCTCGGGATGCGATAGGCATAGCGAATTGAATAGCCGGCGCTGGCGCTCGTCCATAGATACCCGACCGTCGGCAGGGCACCCGCCACTTCCTTCTCACCGTACCACGCGAGAACAGAAGCCAGGCGATCCCGATCGGCGTCGGTCGACCATTTCAGAAGCTCAATAGTAATGGGTTCGCCGGCGCCATTCACATTTGCTGTTGTTGCTGTGTAGCGTTCGATCGGACCTTTTACCTGAGCCTGAACTGTTGTTGCAGCCAGAACGATTACTAACGCTAAAAATCTGAGACTATTCGCACGCATGGTTTTGCTCTGACTCCTTATTGTCGTGGTACCGGCCGGCCATACACTTCGAACTTTGCCACGTCTGACCAGCCACCCTGGCCGTGCCCGCTGCCGGGCATCAAATCGATAAATCCCACCTCGTCGACTTTGGTAAGATCCGGATTTGCGACGAAGCTTCCCGTTGTTACGGCACGTTCCGGATCCACACGCAGCCAACGCATGCCGGACAGGGTGAACTCACGTTCCTGCCAGTCCACCGGAGAACCGTCCGCAAAATCGCCAACCAGCATTGTGCCGTCCGAAAGCTTGATCAGAGGGCGGACTTGATGAAAGCCGGACATCTTGGTCACCCACTTGATTCGCGCGAGGCCCGAAAGATCGACCATCCGGGCTTTGTCTCTCAGGGTCAGACCGCAGGGGGTCGTGCACATACCCGTCCAAGGATGCGGAGGATTTGTCTCGTTCGTCGGGCTTCCCGCAATGAGCATTTCCTTTCCGCTCGGACCATACAGCTTTACCTCAAGGTTCGGATTTGAAACACCATCCTGGCCGAATGCATGTTCCTGACCCGCGGGGTTGGACCACTCTTCCTTGAAAAACAGCGGGACGCGACCTGCAGGTGCGCCACCCCGGGCTCCCGGCGCGCCGGCAGCTCCGCCGCCGCCACCACGAGCACCAGCGCCTCGTGCGCCCTGAGGAGCAGGTTCTTGAGCCAATAGTGTGCCGATCGCGCTGAAGAGAATCGCGACTCGGATTGCGGACAGGAGAGTTTTCCAACTGATCATTGCCGGGCCTCCATGAATTGCCGTTTAAATTACGATGTGCCGGGCAAGTATAAATGCAACCGACTGGCCACGTAAACAATTGCGGGCCCGTTGATTCCACTGCTGCAATCGGGCCGGAGCGCTGCAACACGACGTGCTATATTGCTGTCCCTCATGGAAACCATTGGCGTTCAGGAACTTGAAACTGCGGTTTCGAAGACCCTCGAAGCTTACCCCTTCATCGATATTCACACGCACTTGTTCACGCCCGGTTTCGGGAAAATTGGGCTTTGGGGTATCGACGAGCTCCTTACGTATCACTATCTGGAGGCCGAGCTCTTTCGTTCTGCTTCCATCCATCCAACCCGTTATTGGAGTCTCAGTAAGACTCAGCGGGCGGATCTTGTCTGGGACACTCTCTTTATCCGGAATGCTCCTGTCTCGGAAGCCACACGAGGCGTCATTACGGTCCTGCAGGCGCTGGGCCTCGATCCGAACACCCGCTCTCTGGCGCCGGTGCGCGATTTCTTCCAGAGTGTGAAGCTGACAGATCACATCCCACGCGTCTTTCAGTTGGCTGGTATTCGTGAAGCCGTGATGACCAATGATCCGCTTGATCCCGACGAAGCGGCAATGTGGATGGCCGGCGCAAAGGCGGAGCCACCCTTTCGAGCGGCGTTGCGGATCGATCGCATCGTCAATGAATGGGACGAGCACTGGAAAGCGCTTGAGTCTCAGGGTTATGCCGTCCAAAAGGATTGCAGCGGTGAAACCCAGTCAGAGGTGCGCCGTTTCCTCGCAGCGTGGGTGACACGGATGGAGCCTGCCTATATGGCCGTCTCCTTGCCTGACACCTTTTTGTTCCCGGTCGATGACTCCCGCACGTGCTTGATTCGAGACGCTGTAATGCCATCCTGCCGCGAGTTCAACCTGCCAATGGCATTGATGATTGGCGTTCGACGGCAAGTAAATCCCTTATTAAAGAATGCAGGTGATGCTGTCGGAAAGGCCGATCTGCGTTCTCTGGAGAACCTGTGCCGGGAATTCCCGGACAATCGCTTTCTGGTAAGCGTATTAAGCCGCGAAAACCAGCATGAACTCTGTGTCTACGCTCGAAAATTTTCCAGCATTCTTCCGTTCGGTTGCTGGTGGTTTCTCAACAATCCCTCGCTTGTTGAGGAAATCACGCGCATGCGGCTTGAAATGCTCGGAGTGAGTTTCATTCCGCAACACTCCGATGCGCGTGTCCTTGAACAGGTCATTTACAAATGGCGCAGCAGCCGCCAGTCCATCGCGCCGGTGCTCGCCAACGCTTATCGTTTATTGGTTGAAAGCGGACGCGCCGTCACACCCGACGATATTCAGAAGGATGTAACACGCCTTTTCCGGACGAACTTCGAGCACTTCCTGGAGAATTCATGAGTCGTGCCGGAGCTCGCGAAGAGACCTTGCATGCTTGAGATGTCCGGGATTTCGAAGAAATTTCCCGGCGTCATCGCTCTCGACTCCGTCCAGTTTGCCGTTGGCCGCGGCGAAGTTGTGGCTCTTGTCGGAGAAAACGGTGCGGGCAAGTCGACGTTGATGAAGATCCTCGCCGGTATTTATGTGCCGGACGCCGGGACAATCCGCCTCGATGGAAAACCCGTTTTGATTCACTCTCCGAGAAATTCTGCCGAGCTTGGGATCAGCACGATTCACCAGGAACTTGAGGTTATCGATACCCTCGATGTCGCGGCGAATGTCTTTCTCGGGCGTGAACCACTTTGGGGTGGACCTTTGCGGCTGGTGGATCGGAAAAAAATTCATTCTGAAGCTCGCCAGGTCCTAGTGCGCGTCGGGCTGGATATTTCGCCCGATCTGCCCCTGCGAGAACTTTCGACGGCACAGAAGCAATTGGTCGAAATCGCACGCGCGCTTTCGCAGAACGCCCGGCTCCTGATCATGGACGAGCCCACGTCCAGTCTCACACTGAGTGAAACAGAGCGGCTGATCCAGGTCGTCGCGGACTTGCGATCGAATGGAGTCAGTGTCGTATACATCTCTCATCGGCTTCAGGAAATCGAGCGGTTGGCCGACCGGGTTGTGGTTCTTCGCGATGGCCGGAACGCGGGGGAATTGCGTCGAGGAGACATCAGCCACAATCGCATGGTGCAGTTGATGGTGGGGCGTGATCTGAAGACCTTCTATGCCGAGAGTGCCTCAACCCTCGGGCCGGTCCGCGTCGAGTTGCGCGAGCTTCGAACGGCGAGATATCCCGCACATGCCGTTTCGCTGTCAATACAGGCGGGCGAGATTCTGGGCCTGGCCGGCCTCATTGGCGCCGGTCGCTCTGAACTGGCCCAGGCGCTGTTTGGAGTCGATCGCCCGCGCGGTGGAGAGATCGTGCTGGATGGTGCGGTCATTGATCTTCCTTCGCCAAAGGATGCCATTTTGCGGGGTATCTATCTGGTGCCGGAAGATCGACGCAATTCCGGTCTTTTAACCGGCATGTCGGTTCGGGAAAACATTACCCTTCCAAATCTCTCTGAATTTTCTTCAGCGGGTTGGATCAGAAGGGCTGATGAGGCGGCAAGCGCGCAAAAGTCCTGTACGGAACTGAAGATCAAGACGGCTTCGGTTGAAACAAAGGCCGGAAGCCTGAGCGGTGGGAATCAGCAGAAAGTCGTGCTGGCAAAATGGCTGTCGCTGAAACCACGCGTCATTCTCTTCGATGAACCGACGCGAGGTATTGACGTAGGCGCCAAGGCTGAGATCTATCAGCTAATGCGTCGCCTCGCGGCCGAAGGCGTGGCAATCCTGATGATCAGCAGCGACATGGAAGAGATACTGGGCAACAGTGATCGTGTCGCTGTCATGCATGAAGGCAGGTTGACCGGCATTCTCCAGCGGTCGGATTGCACAGAGGAAGCCATCATGAGCCTGGCGGTCGCGTAATGCGGAAGGAACTGGGGATCCTCACGTTGCTGGCAGTTTTGTGCGTTCTTGTTGCGGCGCTCAATCCGCAGTTTCTCAGTTCAGCCAACATCCAGAATACGAGTCGCTTGATTGGAACGTATGGGATCTTCAGCATCGGTGTTGGCATCGTCATCATAACCGGCGGCATCGACCTTTCCGTCGGCTCGATGTTCGCATTGTTGGGAGTTCTTCTTTCCCTGATGTTGACGCAATGGCATTGGCCTCCGTTGTTCGCGGTGGCCGTCGTCCTTGTGATCGGATCCTTTCTTGGCGGACTTCACGGGCTACTTATCACACGCGTGGGCTTGCAGCCCTTTCTCGTGACGCTATGCGGATTGCTCTTATATCGAGGCCTTGCGCGCTACATCGCGGCGGACGTCGTGCAGGGGTTTGGCGCCGGGACCGGATTTGAATGGCTTCGTGACTTCACAACGGGCAGTGTCTGGCGAATCCCGATGCCTTTTGTCCTGATGGTTGTGGTTGCTGCGATCATGTGGGTCGTTCTTCATCGCTCCGTCTATGGGCGCTACTTGTTTGCAGTCGGTCGAAACGAAGAGGCCGCGCGGTATTCGGGGATCAACTCTCGCCGCGTCATAGCAAGCGCGTATGTGATATCCGGGTTTCTTGCGGCGGTTGCGGCGATTCTCCTCTCCTTCTACACGAACTCCGTCTCGCCTTCGTCCCATGGAAATTTTTACGAACTCTATGCGATCGCGGCGGCGGTGCTTGGTGGCTGCAGTCTTCGCGGCGGCGAAGGCTCGATTCTGGGTATCGTGGCAGGCACCGCCCTGTTGCAAGTGCTGCGGAACCTGGTCAATCTTCTCGATATTCCCAGTTCGCTGGATTTTGCCGTAATGGGTGCCGTGATTCTCATCGGTGTGATTGCCGATCAGGTCCTGCGCTCGAAGAAATGATAGTATTCGCCGCGATATGCCGACGGTTGATCTGGTAATTCCTGTTTACAACGAGCAAGAAGGAATCCGTTCTTTCCACGAGTCGCTTGCCGCTGTGGAATTTCCGGGCAGCTTTTCGCGCCGGTACATTTACGTCGATGACGGATCCAGGGATGACACGGCAGCATTGCTGGAGCAACTGGCCACCGCGGATCCACGAGTGACAGTCATCCGGCTAAGCCGCAATTTCGGCCACCAGGCCGCGCTGACAGCGGGACTCGATGCAGCTCAGGGCGATGTCATTGTCACGATGGATGGGGACGGTCAGCATCCTCCTTCGCTCATTCCTGAAATGCTGAAGCTCCATGGCGCCGGGTACGACATCGTCCAGGCACAGAGGATGGACGTTCGCCAGACGAGCACCTTGTTCAAACGCTCCACGAGCCGCCTCTTTTATCGTATTCTCAGTGCTGTTGGCGAAGTGGAACTGGACGAGGGGCTATCCGATTTCCGTCTTCTTTCGCGTCGCGCGTTGGATGC
>Ga0070675_100003985_pt1 | contig 11207 bp, 10 predicted proteins | sample KBSM43metaG_FD_65343 | JGI IMG/M metagenome (GOLD analysis project Ga0070675, IMG submission 65343) | Miscanthus rhizosphere microbial communities from Kellogg Biological Station, Michigan, USA - KBS M4-3 metaG | ecosystem: Host-associated > Plants > Roots > Rhizosphere > Soil ...
CAGCTGGCACGTGCAGGAGGTGCTTCGTCAAAAGAAGGCGCTGCCCAAGGATGTGCAGCGCGTCACCTTCAATGCGATCACCAATGCCGCCGTCACCGAGGCGATGCGCAGTCCGCGCGAGCTCGATGAGGATCTGATCGACGCCTACCGAGCCCGTCGCGCGCTCGACTATCTGGTCGGCTTCACGCTGTCGCCGATCCTCTGGCGCAAATTGCCAGGGGCGAAGTCGGCGGGCCGCGTGCAGTCGGTCGCGCTGCGCCTGATCGTCGACCGCGAGCGTGAAATCGAGCTCTTCAAGACGCAGGAATATTGGCAGGTCAGCGCGACCTTCGAGGCGGATGGGCAGCCGTTCACGGCACGGCTCGTCCAGCTCGACGGCAAAAAGCTCGACCGTCTTTCCATCGGCAGCAAGAGCGAGGCCGATGCGGCGAAGGCGGCGGTCGAGGCCGGGCGCTTCACGGTTGCGTCGGTCGAGACGAAACCCTTCGCAAAGAACCCGCCGCCGCCGTTCACCACCTCGACGCTGCAGCAGGAGGCCGCGCGCAAGCTCGGCTTCTCCGCAAGCCACACGATGCGCGTGGCCCAGTCACTCTACGAGGACGGGCTCATCACCTACATGCGGACCGACGGCGTCGACATGGCCGAGGAGGCGATCAGCGCCGCCCGCAAGGCAATCGCCAATCGCTACGACAGCGGCTTCGTGCCGGACAAGCCACGCCGCTACACGAGCAAGGCGAAAAATGCGCAGGAAGCGCACGAGGCGATCCGGCCGACCGATTTCAGCCGCGCCAAGGGCGCATCCGGCGACCATGCACGGCTGTACGAGCTGGTCTACAACCGCGCGCTTGCGAGCCAGATGGCATCGGCTCGCCTGGAGCGGACCACGGTTGAGCTCACGGATGGCGCGGGCAGGGCGATCCTGAGGGCGTCCGGCCAGGTCGTGCTTTTCCCCGGCTATCTCGCGCTCTACGAAGAGGGCCGCGACGAGAAGGCGGACGATGAAGAGGGCGCCCGCATGCCTGCGCTCCGCAACGGAGATGCCCCGGCGAAGACCGGCGTCGAGGCAACCCAGCATTTCACTCAGCCGCCGCCTCGCTATTCCGAGGCGAGCCTGGTCAAGCGGCTCGAGGAACTGGGGATCGGCCGTCCCTCGACCTACGCCTCGATCCTGCAGACGCTGAAGGACCGAGAATATGTGCGCGTCGAGAAGGCGCGCTTCATCCCGGAAGAAAGCGGACGACTCGTCACCGCCTTTCTCGAACGGTTCTTCGAGCGCTACGTCAGCTACGATTACACCGCCGAACTTGAGGAAGAGCTCGACGACGTCTCGGGCGGACGCCTCGACTGGCAGAAACTGCTGGAGGAGTTCTGGCGCGACTTCCGGCCCAAGGCGGGCGAGGTCATGGACCAGAAGCCGTCCGAGGTTACGGCCGCGCTCGACGAGTTCCTGGCGCCCTGGCTCTACCCGCCGCGCGCCGACGGCTCCGACCCGCGCGTTTGCCCGGCTTGCGGCAACGGGCGCCTATCACTTCGCGGCGGCAAGTTCGGGGCGTTCGTCGCCTGTTCCAACTACCCCGAGTGCCGCTACACTCAGAAATTCGGGCAGGGCGGCGCCGAAGGACAGGCGAGCGAAGGCCCGCAGGACCTTGGCAACGGAATCGAGCTGAAGAGCGGTCGCTTCGGCCCTTATCTTGAACGCGACGGCAAGCGAGCGTCGATCCCGAAGGACATTCCGGTCGCGGACGTGGATGCGGAGACGGCCGAGCGCCTGCTCTCGCTGCCACGTGAGATCGGGCCGCATCCCGAAACCGGCAAGATCATCAAGGCGTCGATCGGACGCTACGGCCCGTACCTGGAGCATGACGGCAAGTATGCGCGGCTGAGCTCGACCGCCGAAGTATTCGAGACCGGCATGAACGCCGCAGTCGCGAAGCTTGCGGACGCGGCCTCGGGGGGCGGACGGCGCGAAGGCGCTTCACGGGAGCCGATTGCGGTGCTTGGGGCGCATCCGAGCAGCGGCAAGGAGATCAAGGTGATGTCCGGCCGCTACGGTCCGTACGTCACGGACGGAACGACGCATGCCACGCTTCCGAAAACGGCTGACCCCAAGGAGGTGACGCTGGCGCAGGCCGTGGAGTGGATCGACGCCAAGGCCGCCAAGGGCCCGTCGACCAAGTCGAAGAAGAAACCGGCGCGAAAGAAGAAGAGCTAGGCCGAACAGGTTCGGCAGTTGGGGTCTTTCGGAAGGCGGATCTTTCGCCAGTCGAGCTTCACGCCGTCGAATAAGAAAAGGCTGCCGGCGACGTCATCGCCGATGCCGGCGATTGCCCGAATTGCCATGAGCGCGGCAAAGCTTCCTACCGTCGCGGTGAGAGCGCCAAGCACGCCCTGCTCGGCGCACGTGTCGCAATCGTCGGTGTCGAAGGCATCGCCGACAAAGCAGCGGTAGCAGGGCTTGTCCGCCTGCCAGCCGCGGAAGAGCGCGGCCTGACCCTGGAATTGGACTGCCGCGGCGGAGACCAGGGGAATCTGTAGGAGTGTAAGCGCATCGCCGACGACCAGCCGCGTCGCGAAATTGTCGCAGCCGTCGATCACCAGGTCGTGGCCTGCCAGCAGCGCGGCAGCGTTGTCGGCCGTGAGTCGCTCAGGAACCGCCGAGACGCTCACGTGTGGATTGAGCGCTTGTGCGAATTCCGCCGCGAGATCGGCCTTGGAGCCTCCGATCTGATCATCGCGGAAGATGGGCTGGCGCTGCAGGTTCGTGCGGTCAACGACGTCATCGTCGATGATCGTCAACCGGCCGATGCCTGCACCGGCCAATGCGGAGATGACGGCGCTGCCGATGCCGCCCGCGCCGACCGTCGCTACGCTCGCGGCTTTCAGCTTGCGCTGCCCGATACCGCCGAGCTGGGGCAGGACGATGTGCCGGGCGTAGCGCTCCAGCTCTTCGTCGCTGAAGTCGGTCACCGTCCGGTGCTTCCAAACCCCCCGCTGCCTCGCTTCGTTTCGGCCAGCTCATGCACTTCTGTGAAATGTGCGCGAAGGACGGGCGCGGGGACGAGCTGGGCAATCCGTTCGCCGCGCCGCACCTCGAAGGCCTCGTCGCCGAGATTGGCGAGGATGACCTTCACCTCGCCCCTATAGTCGCTGTCGATCGTTCCCGGCGTATTGAGGCAGGTAATCCCATGTTTCAGCGCAAGGCCGGACCGCGGGCGAACCTGGACTTCGTGGCCATGCGGAATCTCGATCGCAAATCCGGTCGCGACAGCATGGCGCTTCCCGGGCTCCAGCGTGAGGTCTTCAGCCGCGACGACGTCGAGCCCGGCCGCGTGCTCCGTCGCATATTTGGGCAGCGGCAGGCCCTCGCCGTGCGGCAGGCGCGTAAGCTTGATTTCAATCATGCCGGCGTCGTGCCCGTGCTTGTCCGGCAGGGCAAGAGGGCGGAGAAGGCTTAGCCGCCGACGGTGAAGCTCAACGTGCCGCGGTACCAGCCGTCCTGATTGCTTCCGTCCGGCTTGTAGTCGCCGCCCTGAACCATCTTCAGAAGGATACCGCCCAGGATCCCTTCCGCTTCCTGGCAGCCCAGCTTTTGCATGACGATCCGGTCAACCGATCCGTCAGGATTGAAGTGCGCGGCGAAGGAAAGGTCCATCTCGAGGAGCGAGCCCTGCGCGCCGGGAATGACGCATTTGCCCTCCCGGGCGATTTCGTGGACTCGGGCGATCGCGACATTGCTCAGATGATAGCTGGAACGCTGCTTCATGTTCGGCAGGAACGACCAGTTGGCGTTCGCCACTTCCACGCTCGGAGAAGCGGCAAGGGCGGGCGCGGGGAGCGAGCTCAGCAACAACGAGATTGCAAGGAAGTGCTTCATGTCGACCTCCGATCTGCGCAAGGAACTTACTTCACCTGCACCGACGCTGTCGATAACCGCAATATTCAGTCGAGGAAGGCGGCGATCCGTTCGACGAGACGGCGCGCGACCTCCGTCTTGCTCTCCTCCGGCCAGTCTTCGATCCTGTCGGCCGTAACGAGGTGAACGCGATTGCGATGACCGCCCATCACGTCGCCGGAAACGTCGTTCGCGACGATCCAGTCGGCGCGCTTGCCGATCTGTTTGGCGATCGCGTTTTCGACGACATTGTCGGTCTCGGCCGCGAAGCCGATCACCAGCCTCGGACGAAGCTCGTGCGAGGCGACTTCGGAAAGGATGTCGCGGGTCGCCATGAACTTCAGCTTCGGCGGGCCGTCGCCTTTCTTCAGCTTGGTCGGCGACACGACGACGCGCCAGTCCGCGACCGCAGCCACCATGATGGCGCAGTCGGCGGGAAGGGCGTCCATGACCGCGTCCGCCATCTGCTCCGCCGTTTCCACGTCGATCCGGTCGACCCCTTCAGGGGAGCGCAGCGTCACCGGTCCCGCGATTAAAGTGACGCGGGCTCCGGCATCGGCGGCGGCTGCAGCGATGGCGAAGCCCTGGCGGCCGGACGAGCGATTGGCGATGACTCGCACCGGATCGATCGGCTCATGCGTTGGGCCGGCGGTAACGAGGATGTGCTTGCCCGCGAGAGTCACTTCGCGCCGAGGAAGCCGTTCTTCGTAAGGAAATCGACGATGGCTTGCGGTTCGGGCAAACGTCCGGGGCCGAACTCACCGCACGCCATTTCGCCTTCGTCGGGGTCGATCACGGTCACGCCGTCGACCTTGAGCTGCGCCACGTTCCGCTCCGTCGCCGGATGCTGCCACATGCGGACGTTCATCGCCGGTGCTACCACCACCTTCTTGTCGGTTGCGAGGAGGAGGGTTGTTGCCAAATCGTCGGCGATGCCGGCGGCCATCTTGGCCAGCAGGTCCGCTGTCGCCGGGCAGACCAGAACGAAGTCGGCGGATCGGCTGAGCTCGATATGGCCCATCTCAACCTCGTCCTTGAGTTCCCAGAGCGAGTTGTGGACAACGCTTTGGGCGAGCGCGCCAAGCGCCATCGGGGTGACGAAATGCTCGCCGCCTCTGGTCAGAACGGGGGTGACTTGGTGCCGGGCCTTCTTGAGCAGCCGGACGAGCTCGAGCGCTTTGTACGCTGCAATTCCTCCGCCGACGATAAGCAGTACCCGGGCCATGAAGACCAAATGCCTTCACCCGCGCCCCAAGTCGAGTGCGCAACGAAAAAGCGGGGCCCCGAAGGACCCCGCTTCCTACGCCGCCAAAGCGAACTAGCTGCGGCTGCGCGAGCCGGACCGGCCGCCGCCCGTTCCGACTCCAGTGTCAGCCCTGGCCGTCTGGTCGGGGGCATCGCCCGTCGACGGCGAGCTGCCGCCGATCGCCGGACTGGCGCCGGACGATCCGGCCGATCCTGAACCGGCAGTGCCGCTGATCGACGAGGTCGTTGTACCGACACCTGCATTCGCCGCCGCGCCGAGATCGCTGGCCGGCGCGTTCGTCGCAGCGGACGGGCTCTGCCTGGAGCGATTGCGGCGCCAGCTGTCGAAGTCGCTATGGAACTGCTGCTGGCGCTCGCGGCAGTAGTCCTCATAGTCGCGGTCGAGTTCCGACATCTGCCGGTCGCGCCAGCTGCGATAATGATCGTCCTGGCTGCTTCCTGAAGTCTGGTTGCCGAAGCCGCCCATCGTTCCGCCCATGGCGCTGCCATAGCCGAACGACTCCTGCTCCCGGTCGCGATCGCGATCTTTGTCGCGGTTCCAGCTGCCGCTCTGGCTGCGGTTCGCCTCGCCCCAGCTCTGCGCGTGACCGCTGCGGCCCCACTCGCGGTCGCTGCGGCTGGCGCCCTGCCCGCCTTGGCCGCCCATCCTGGAGCGGTCTTGACTGCTCATCGAGCGCCACTCGCCGCCGCTGCGGGATGGACCGAAGTCGTGCTCGTGCTCGCGGCCGAAGCTGCCGCCTGACCGCCCGCCCTGGGACATTCCGCCGAAGCTGCTGCGATCCTCCAAGTCACGGCCCATTCGGCCGTAGCCGCCTTCACGGTCGCGGCCGGACATTGCGCCGCCGCGATTAGAGGAGCTGCTCCAGTCTCCGCCGGGGCTCCGCAACATTCCGCCGCGTCCCTGATCGCGGTCCCGGGACGAGCCGCCGGACCATTCGCCGGAGCGGCCGCGATCCTGTTCCCGTCCGGAGCCGCGGTCATCGTCGTCGCTGAACCATGAACGAACTTCCTCACCAGCGCGCTCGAAGAAGCCGCGCTCGTCCTCGCGTTCCCTGTTGCCTTGATCACCCGAACGCCAGCTCGAGCGCTCGCGGTCGTCGTCCCGCCATCGGTCGCGGTTCGTGTCGTCACCATATCTCGCCATTACAGGCCTCCTTTTCCTGGAGTGAATCCGTCTGGAATCGGGGCGTCGGGCCCACGTTCATCCAACGGGTTTCGAACAAGGCCGTTCCGGGCAGAAAGCGTCGCCCGGCGCATGCCAGCGTCTTGCTGGCGCATCGCTTCGCAATTCGATGCAACGAACCAGGCAAGCGCCTGATTCGGCGAGGGAAACAATCGCTAGGAGGAAACGAGAATTGCTGCCGCTGTGACTGCTGCGGCCAGCCCCGCCACCATCACGTAACGCCCCCAGTGCGGGCGCTCGATGATTGCGATTTCAGGCAGCGGAGGTGGGGGCGGGGCCGCACCGAAGGGCGGATAATATTGGTCAATCCGCTTGATGAGTTCGGGGAGGAGCTTGGCCGCGCGGACCAGTTCGACGATCCGGTCGGCATAATAGGCTTCGGGGCCGAGCTCGGCCCTTAGCCAATCACGCAGGAAAGGTTCGGCGGTTTCCCACATGTTGATGTCGGGATCGAGCGCAGTGGCGACCCCTTCGTTCATCACCATCGACTTCTGCAGGAGCAGCAAATGCGGCTGCGTCGGCATGTCGAAGTCGCGGGTGATCGAGAACAAGCTCTCGAGCATCCTGCCGACGGAGATCTCCTTGACCGGGAGCCCGCGGATCGGCTCGCCTGCAGCACGAAGCGCAGTCGCGAATTCCTCGACGCTATGATGCGGCGGAACATATTGCGCCTCGAAATGGATCTCGGCGACGCGCCGATAGTCGCCGGTGATGAGGCCGTAGAGGATCTCCGCCAGCCACATCCGCGCGCGCCGGTCGATGCGGCCCATGATACCGAAGTCGATCGCTGCGATGCGACCGTCCCCCAGCGCGAACAGGTTTCCGTGATGCAAATCGGCGTGGAAAAAGCCGTCGACGACCGCCTGGCGAAGGAAGGCCCGGACGAGGATCGCTCCGAGCACGTTGCAATCGTGACCTGCCGCGATCAGCGCGTCACGGTCATTGAGCTTGATGCCATCCAGCCATTCGAGCGTCAGCACTCGGCGTGCCGTTCGCCGCCAGTCGATCTCGGGGACGTAGTAGCCGGGCTCGGCGACCATGTTCTCGCGAAGCTCGGAGGCGGATGCTGCCTCGCGCTGCAGGTCCAGCTCGCGCGCCGTCCATTGCTTGAACTGCGCCACGACCAGCCTTGGTCGGAGCCGCTGCAGTTCGCCGCCCATGGATTCGACGTGCGCGGCCGCCCATTCGTAGGTCTCGATCGCCTTGGCGAGTTCTTCCTCGATGCCGGGGCGAAGGACTTTCACGGCCACGACGCGGCCCTCTGCGTTCACGGCCTTGTGGACCTGGGCAATCGATGCCGCGCCGATCGGAACGGGATCGAAGCTCTCGTACAATTGCTCCAGCGGAGCGCCGAACGAAGCTTCGATCACCTTGCGAATGGACGCAAACGGCGCCGGGGGCAGGTCGTCCTGAAGCTGCGACAGGTTTTCGGCCGCGCGCTCCCCGACGAGGTCGGGGCGGGTCGACAGCGCCTGCCCGAGCTTGATCGCCGCCGGTCCGATTTCCTGAAGCGCAGCCGCATAGTCGGGCGTCAACGGAATGCGCGCGCCGAACCGGGCGATGCGCACAAGCCTGCGCACCTGCGGAGGAGTCAGCGGATCGTCCTCGATCCCGCGCAAGGCGCCGTGACGGGCCAAGGTCCGGCCCCACTTCAATAAACGCCACAGGTGGGTCACTTTACCGGTCAAACTAGATCTTCCAGCCGCTGTGGATGGTCACCAGCCCGCCGAGCATCGGTTCGGCCGCGGCGCGGGCAAAGCCGGCTTGCGACACCATCGCGCGGAACTCCTCTGGACTCGGGAAGCGCTGGATGGATTCGACGAGATATTTGTAGCTCGCTTCGTCGTTGGCGATCGCTTTCCCCAGCTTCGGGATGACGTTCTTCGACCAGGCGTCGTACAGCTCGGAAAAGCCGGGCCAGTCGCTGCGCGAGAATTCCATGCAGAAGAAACGTCCGCCGCGCTTAAGGACACGGTGCGCTTCCTTCAGCGCCGAGGGAATATCCGTGACGTTCCGGATGCCGAACACGATTGTGTAAGCGTCGAAGGTCGCATCGCCGAAGCTGAGAACTTCCGCATTCTCGACCTGCCAGCGGATGCCGGGGATTTCTTTGGCTTGGGCACGCTGCCGTCCGACTTCCAGCATGTCCGCATTGATGTCGGAGACGGTCACCTGGGCGCCGCGGCGCGCCATTCGGAAGGCGATGTCGCCGGTGCCGCCCGCCATGTCGAGGATATGCTCGCCCGCGCGCGGTTTCACGCGGGCGACGAACCGGTCCTTCCAGAGCCGGTGCATTCCGCCCGACATCAGGTCGTTCATCACGTCGTAGCGCCGCGCGACGGAGCTGAAGACCTGGCCGACGCGGCGCGTCTTCTCTTCCGGTGTGACGAGTTCCTCGCCGAAGCTGACCTTTTCTGACATCGGGCGGGGCTCTAGCGGGGTTGATGGCAGTCCGCCATATCGGCGCTCATGCCGGAGCTTCCCGAGGTTGAGACGACCGTGCGCGGTCTCGAACGTGTTCTCAAAGGCCGTCGGATCACGCGGGTCGAAGCGCGCCGCGCCGACTTGCGTCGCTCATTTCCGAAAGACCTGGGCCAGCGCTTGACGGGCGCAAGGGTGACCGGCCTCGGCCGCCGCGCCAAATATGGGCTGATTCACACGGATCGCGACGACACGATGGTCTTCCACCTCGGCATGTCGGGGAGCTGGCGGATCGATCATGCGCAGCTCGAAAAGCACGATCACCTGCTGCTCGAGACGGACGAGGGGAAACGGCTGGCGCTCAACGACCCGCGGCGATTCGGCTCCGTCGATCTCGTTCCCACAGGCGAGCTCGAGCAGTGGCCGGCGTTCGAAGCCCTCGGACCGGAACCGTTCGACCTCGACGCGCGGGAGCTTCAGCGGCGGCTTCGCGGCCGGACGGCGGCCATCAAGCTGCTCCTCGGCGATCAGCGCATCGTCGCGGGCCTTGGAAACATCTACGTCTGCGAGGCTCTCTATCGCGCCAGGATCCATCCCAGGCGCGCCGGAGGATCGGTCTCGCTCGAACGCCTGGAGCGGCTCGTCACGGCGATCAGGGAGGTCCTCGCGGAAGCCATTGAAGCCGGCGGTTCGACCTTGCGCGACTTCATTAGCCCCGACGGCGAACTGGGCTATTTCTCCAAGACCTTCGCTGTATACGACCGCGAGGGTCAGCCGTGCGGATGCGGTGGAACGGTGCGCCGATTCGTCCAGGGCGGACGGTCGACTTTCTATTGCCCGGCATGCCAGCGCTGAGGTTGACGATTCGGACCTCCCCCGTTAGGGGAGCGGCCATATCGGCGCGGCCTCTTGGCTACGCGCCGCTTTTTCATTGAGCTACGCAGGTTTAGAGGAACACCCATGGCGAACACGCCGCAAGCCAAGAAGCGCATCCGCCGCAATTCCCGGCGCGAGTTGATCAACCACAGCCGAATCAGCCGTATCCGGACCTTCATCAAGGCCGTCGAGTCGGCGGTCGAGGCGGGTCAGAAGGACGAGGCTGCCGAGGCTCTGCGCAAGGCTCAGCCGGAGATGGCGCGCGGCGTTAGTCGCGGGGTCCTGCACAAGAATACGGCTTCGCGGAAGTTCTCCCGCCTGGCCAAGCGGGTTGCGGCGCTCGGTTAAGACGCGGGCTTAGTACCAGTTCGATACGGGGTCGCCGGCGTTGCCGGCGGCCCCTTTCTTTTGGCCGTCAAAAAAATGCAGCAATTCCCGCGATTCGCATATTTGTTAATCCGGAAGTAAACGAGAAAATGGCTGATTTCCGCCATTGTCGTGCAAAATCGTCGGGTTTGCGCTGTCAAGGCTGATTATTTCATTCTTGTGAAAATTCACGCTTGAATCACCGGCTGTAGGCTTCCAAAACCGCTTTTCCGGCCGCGACTCTGCGCCGGGGGGCAAGAGAGAAAAGCAGCCATTGGCGACCCGACTCGCGTCGGTCGCGGGGGTACCTTTTTGTCTCATGCACATGGGGATGATGAGGAGGCGCGGGCCAGTGCAAGGTCAAAGTTCGGACTCGTGCCAGGAGCGGAACGAAGGGCAGGTCGCTGCGCCGCTCGAGGCCGCCTGGGATTCGATCCGGACGGGACTTCGCCGTGACCTTGGCGCACGCACGTTCGACGGCTGGCTGAAGCCGGCCGCCCTCGGCGAATTCGATCCGGACAGCGGCTCGCTCGACGTCGTGATGCCCAGCCAGTTCATGGCGGACTGGGTGCGGTCCCATTTCGGCGATCGACTGGCGCTCGCGTGGAAGACGACACTTCCGCTGGTGCGCGAAGTGCGCGTCGTCGCTGGCACCGACGGGCCCAAGCCGACCCCGCTGCTGATCCTTGAAGAAGCCCCGGAGCCGGCCGCTCGAGGACGCGATCCCTCGGCCCCGAACTTCGATCCGCGCTACCGGTTCGAGACGTTCGTCATCGGCAAGGCGAATGAGGTTGCGGCGACGGCAGCCAAGACGCTGGCAACGGCCAAGTCGGTCAGCTTCAACCCGCTCTTCATTCATGGCGGAACGGGCCGCGGCAAAACCCACTTGCTGCACGCGATCGGCCACGCCTTCCTAGCTCAGAATCGTTCGGCCCGAGTCGTTTCGATGTCGGCCGAAAAGTTCATGGTCGAGTTCATCCGCGCTCTGAAGGAGAACGACACGATCGGCTTCAAGCAGCGGCTACGGAACGCGGACCTGCTGCTGATCGACGACGTACAGTTCATCGCGGGCAAGGATTCGACTCAGGAAGAATTCTTCCACACCATGAATGAGATCATCACGGCCGGCCGCCGACTGGTGATCACCTCCGACCGCGCTCCGCAGGACCTGGACGGGATCGCGCCTCGCATCCTGTCGCGCCT
>Ga0070675_100003986_pt1 | contig 11206 bp, 13 predicted proteins | sample KBSM43metaG_FD_65343 | JGI IMG/M metagenome (GOLD analysis project Ga0070675, IMG submission 65343) | Miscanthus rhizosphere microbial communities from Kellogg Biological Station, Michigan, USA - KBS M4-3 metaG | ecosystem: Host-associated > Plants > Roots > Rhizosphere > Soil ...
GGAGCGGATTTCTGATTGTAGATTATAGATTTTAGATTTGAACCGTTCATGTTATTGTCAGTTATCATTGTAAGCTATGAGGTTAAGTACTTCCTTGAACAATGCCTTTGTTCGGTGAATGCCGCTTGCAAACAACTGGAAAAGGAAAAAGGACCGGGGCTCGCGGAAATAATTGTTGTTGACAACAACTCAGGAGATGGTTCAGTTCAATACCTCGAGGGAAAGTTTGAGCAGGTAAAATTTTATCGCAATAATGAGAACCTCGGCTTTGGACGTGCGAATAACCGGGCCCTTCAAATGGCGAAAGGAGAATTCGTATTATTCCTGAATCCCGATACCATTCTGCCGGAAAAGATTTTTACTGATTGCGTTTCTTTCTTTCAATCCAATCCATCTACTGGTGCAGTAGGGGTGAGAATGATCGACGGGCAGGGAATGTTTCTTCCTGAATCCAAAAGAGGTTTTCCCACAGCCTGGAGGTCGCTAACTAAGCTAAGCGGGCTTTCTTCCTTATTCCCATCTTCGAAGTCATTTGCCGGATATAATCTCGGCCATCTTGATCAACGAGGAATATTCAAAGTGGATGCTCTTGCCGGCGCGTTCCTTATGGCGAGAAGAAACATATTAAATGATCTTGGAGGTTTTGATGAACAATTCTTCATGTACGCGGAAGACATCGATCTGAGCAAGCGGATGCGAGATGCGGGCTATGAAAATTATTACCTCGGAAATCTGACCATTCTGCATTTTAAGGGCGAAAGCACCAAGAGAGATAGGAAATATGTTGAGCTTTTCTATAAAGCGATGAACCAGTACGTGGAGAAGCACTACAAAAGCGCTGGCTCAAAGTTGACAGTTTCATTGATGAATATTGGTATTCGAATGAGACGCAGTATTGCGAAGGCAAATGCAAAACCTTCCGACCAAAACGCACGGCTGCCGGCCACGATAAATTTGATGGGGGACAAGGAAGAGATAGAAATGTTGAAACAAAAATTACCAGCGACCATAAATAATACTTCCGCGGAAGTAGTGGTGCTTTGTCAGGGGGCGCAATTTTCGTTTGCCGATGTGATTAAGACAATTGAAGGCCTTCCGTCTGGTAAACACGCTATAATCCATTCAGCGTCGAGTGCGTCATTAGTGGGAAGTTTCCGCAATGATCAACAGGGAATTTCGATTCCGCTTCGCAAAACCTGATTTAGTGGCGCATAGACTTGGTTTACGTTTTCAAACCCTTAATTTTGAAGCTGCATAAAACACCTAAGGCGATTGCTTAAATGGCATTAATTGACCTAAAGCTTCCGAGACCCGTAGCGGCTGCATTGCGACTTTCACGCAATTCGCCTGATCGTCAGCAACTGAGGGCGTTGAAAAAACTATTGAAGAAAGCAAGGTTTACCGAGTTTGGCCAGCAATTCAGGTTCGACGAAATACTCTTGAGTGAAGATCCCGCGCGAAAATTCCAGGAGTTGGTACCTGTTCATGATTACAACAAAATTTACCAGCATTGGTGGAAGAAAACTCTTGAAGGAATTCCCGATGTTACGTGGCCGGGAAAAATAAAATACTACGCCCTGAGTAGTGGCACAAGTGAAGCCGCAAGCAAATACATTCCCGTAACGAAGGAAATGTTGCGCAGCAATACCATCAACTATATACGACAGTTAATTTCTCTCGCTACATATGACGACCTGCCGAGGGGCGCACTGGGCAAGGGTTTCCTGATGTTAGGGGGAACTACAGATCTGCAAAAAGGTAAAGCGGGTTGGTTCGCGGGAGACCTGAGCGGCATCCTGGCAAAAAATCGGCCGTTCTGGTTCCAGACTTTTTATAAACCCGGCGGTAAGATTGCGAAAGTGAAGGATTGGAATGAAAAGCTCAATGAGATCGTTGAAAAGGCGCCGGACTGGGATATTGGTTTCATCGTAGGCGTTCCAGCGTGGTGCCAGATGTGCATGGAGATGATCATTGAGCATTATAAACTGAAAAATATTCACGAGATCTGGCCCAACTTCGGATTCTTTGTTCACGGTGGCGTTGCGTTTGAACCGTATAAAAAAGGATTTGAAAAATTATTGGGCAAGCCCATTGTTTACATTGAGAACTACCTGGCCAGCGAAGGATTTATTGCCTTTAAGAACCGGCAGCATGCACAAGGAATGCACCTGATCCTCAACAATAATATTTTCATGGAGTTCATTCCTTTCGACAATAAGAACTTCGATTCGGATGGTAACGTAGTAGAAAAACCTGAAGTGTTACTGATACAAGACGTGGAAGTAGACAAAGATTACGCGATCCTTCTGAGTACTAATGCAGGAGCGTGGCGTTATTTGATTGGGGATACGGTACGTTTCATCGACAAAAAGAAAAATGAAATCCGCATCACAGGCAGAACAAAACATTTTCTAAGCCTGGTTGGCGAACACCTGAGCGTGGACAACATGAATAAGGCTGTTGAGCAGGCTAGTCGTGAATTGAACATCAGCATTCCGGAGTATACAGTTGCAGGATTGAGCGAGGGCAATTATTTCGCCCATCAGTGGTACGTGGCGTGTGATGATAAAGTAGAAACAACTGAACTGCGCAATAAGATTGATCAACATCTTAGAGACCTCAATGATGACTATGCTGTTGAACGCGATAGCGCATTGAAGGAAGTTCGACTTCAAAAATTACCAGAACACACATTCTTGCAATTTCTGGAAACGAAGGGGAAGGTTGGAGGACAACATAAGTTTCCGCGCGTACTGAAGGGGAAAATGTATGAAGATTGGGTGGCGTATTTGAAGAAGGAAGGATTAACTGTCGCTTAAGACGTTTACAGTTTTCTGTTTTCTGTTTCCAGTTTTCATACACATTGAAACAATGAGCTTTAAACAATAACCGACAAACAGCAAACCGTAAACTGTAAACTGGATTTGATGGTTGATGCCCTGTTAAAAGGAATATTGCTAGGATTTTTTTTAGCCCTCTCTGTAGGTCCCGTCATTTTCACCATCATCAAGCAGAGTTTAAATAATGGACGCGAAGGCGGCATAAGTTTCGTTTCCGGCGTTTGGATAAGTGATCTTATCCTGGTAGTTGGCAGCAATGCATTTTCGGAATGGGTGACAACTGCCCTTGAATATAAAAAGGCCATTGGTTATGTGGGGAGCATTTTCCTGATCGGGCTTGGGTCGTTCTTCGTTTTTTTCAAGAAAGTAAACCTGGGCAAGGATGCTGAAGGAAACAGATTAAGATTTAGAAAAAGAGACTTTTTTAAAATCTTCATATCTGGATTTCTCATCAATACGCTTAACCCAAGTGTTCTCCTATTTTGGCTGGTCAATGCTACCGCGTTCGCAACGACCCACAACTTTAATGAGCGTATGATTATATTCTCTGCTTGTCTTGTCGTGAATATGATTGCCGACGTATTAAAGGTGCTATTGGCAGGAAAAATCCGGAACAAGCTCACTGTTCGCAATCTTTCTATCATCAATAAGGTGTCGGGCAGTATTCTGATCGCATTCGCGTGCGCATTATTATATGGTATCATTTTCCTTTCCGACAAATTGCCCGGAAATTAACGTTTGATTACTGTTGCACTTAGTAAGTTTGATTCCGATATACGGGATAATAGTCCGCATGAAGAGACTTTTACTCATCATTTTAATTGGCTCGTCTATATTCTCCTGTTCAGCGCAGAACAACGAACTGTTGCTGAAAAAAAAGAATAAAACCGTTCGCACTTTCTTTCCCGGCAAATACATTACCCTTGAAACTGTTGAGAAAAATTACGCTGACGGTATCATTACTAAGATCACGAAAGACTCGATTTATATTCGGCACTTCGATATTGAAAGATCCGAGAGCGATTACGGCGGCGTGTATATAGATACAGCCTTTAGATACAGCACAGTTATTCATGTAAAGGACATCAATGCGATCCTTGACTTTAAAAACTCCGCGAATCGAAAAAGAAACGGAACCATCCTCATGGTTGCAGGTGGTGGTGTTATGGTACTTGGCGCGGTGAACGGTCTTTATCGTGGTGATCCACCTAAGGATTGGTATAAGCCATCAGGATATATTACTGCTGCGGCGCTGATGGCGACTGGGTTTCTTTTGAGAAAATCTGCGGAGAAGCGCTTTCAGATCGGTAAAAAATATAAACTAGTTGTTATCGAGTTGTCGATTAGATGAGTGTTGCCATATATTGCGCCCTAAATCAAATTGATGGCAGCCAGTAAAGACAGTTTCCTGAAAAGATCATGGAAATTTTTGAAAAGGCTGTTCATCATTTTATTTATTCTCCAACTGCTTTATCTCCTGCTCTTGAAGTGGGTGGATCCTCCCATCACGATGACTCAATTAGGCAGTTTGTTTTCTGGACATGGATTGAAGAGAGACTACGTTGACTATAAAGAAATGTCGCCTTATGCAAAACTTGCGGTAATTGCTTCGGAAGATCAGTTGTTCCCCGACCATAATGGTTTTGATTTTAAGTCGATTGAAAAAGCGATGAAGCATAACAGGAAGAGCAAATCATTGCATGGCGCAAGCACATTGAGTCAGCAGGTGGCTAAGAATGTTTTTTTGTGGCAGGGAAGAAGCTGGATCCGTAAAGGAATGGAAGTATATTTCACGTTTATGATCGAGCTACTGTGGAGCAAGAAGCGGATTCTGGAAATGTATTTGAACACTTCGGAAATGGGGAAGGGAATTTTTGGTATTCAATCGGCCGCAAAAAATTATTTCGGAAAGAATGCTAAACAGCTAACGCTATCAGAAGCGGCATGCATAGCTGCGGCGCTTCCCAATCCAAAGGTATATTCGGTTAAGCCCATGTCCCGGTATGTAAGCGGAAGATGCGGGTGGATCATGCATCAGATGAATAATCTTCAAAACGATCCCGACATTCAGAAATTGATCCAATGATTATTCCACTTTCAATTTGCTCACGGAGCTGTTGATGGTTGGCCAGTTATCAATGCAAGATGTTATTCCGAACCTTAGCGTGTAATTTCCTTTCGGCAACTGTAGCATCACGCTACCACTCAATTTTTGTTCGTTATCTACCAACTCTTTTAAGGTTAACGTGGTTGGGATGATGATGGGTTCGTCCACGTCTATTGTATAGGCGCCAATCCATATGCGCGCAGTATCAAATGCCGGATGAATGCAAGCCAGACTAACGTCATCCAACTTGGTGCGAATTTGGAAACCGACTTTTTCATTTTGTTTCCCTGATAGCGTTCCCTGAGATATTAAACGCACTCTTGCGAAAGAAAAGTAATCTTCGAAAGTTTTGCCAAGAAATAATCCTTTTCTTGTTTGAATGGTATCAGGAAAATATTTTTCGTGCTTGCCCTGGTAAACGCCATACATTTTTTTATGGAACAGCGAATCCTCCATTTGCCAGAAATTGAATCCGTTTCTTCGGTAATCAAGCGTATTTAAAGAATAGGTGGGGGCGCCTGTATAAAACCAATACTTGGCTGCCCGCTGATAAGAATCGATGAAAAAAACCTGCAGCCCATTAGCATTTTTTTGGATTTGCGTCGCCCAGTCGCGGTTGAAAAAAAATTCATCTTGCTTAATACCGTAAGCAGGAGTCAGTCCTGCGAAATAGGCACGACAAGCACAAACAATACAGAAGGTGATAATTGCTAATGTATTCACGAGTTTTCTTAGGTGCTGTCTTGTTACCAGGTATTGGTGACTTAATACCATTAATCCGATGTAAGCGGGAAAGGTCCAGTTGGCCTCCACGTTTCCTCTTAAGGTGTACAATAGAAAAAATCCTAAAAAGCCGAAGCAACAAAACTTTAATGCACGCTCTAATTCATTTGCGGGTTTTCGTCGATATGCTGACCACAGTAAAACCACGCTAGCCACCGGACCAACAAATAGCAGTTGCAAGAGCAAATATTCAAGGGAGTAAGAAATATCATACGAGGACTCAATTCTTTCCTTCAGGTGATATTGGAATGAAGGAAAGCCGTTAGCATATTGCCAAAAAATATGTGGCGCTAAACACAGCGCTGCAGTTGCCGCAACTATATATGTTTTTGGCTTCACCAACAATTTTGGATTCGACATTAATGTGAATGCAATCACGAGCAGGCCGTGATATTTGCTGTAAAGCATTAAAGCGATTGCAACTCCAGTAAATACGCTGTTGCGAACAGAAGGATTTGCAACAAAATGCTTATAGGAAAGAAAGAAAACAGTGGTGAAGAAAAGAAGTGGCACATCAGGTACCGCAATCATACCTCCCAATTGCAGTAGTGCGATAGATATCGCGATGCTATAAAACAATTGATCATCTTTCTGGTCAAGCAACTTCCTGATAAGCCAAATGGTTGCCGTGCTTATAATGGCAACAAAAAAGCGAATCCCAAATTCATTTGGGAAAATGGCATAGCCCATTTTGATGAGCAACGCTATCATGGGCGGGTGATCAAAGTATCCCCAGTCCAGGAATCTTGAGTAAACCCAATAATAAGCTTCGTCATCAAAGAGTCCCGTTGCCGCAGCTTGCACGAGGTTTAACAGTAACCAGCATCCAAAAAATATTTTCAAATGATGCCGTCCTAAAAAAGACCCAGGAATCATAAGCAATGTTACGCACTAATCTTGTTTCGTTTTTGATGTAGCGGTTAAGTGAGGCTTTGCACGGTGTTAATTGCCGTCTGCAACCTCGTTGAACTATCGCCACTAATTTCTACCCAGGGTGTGGATTGGTTTATGAGAATATCTTTATACATGCGATATAATATCCTTCGCGGCTCTTCGGAAGGATATTCACGGAGGGGATCAAATGTCCAGGGGAGATCAATGTTGCAGAGAAGGTAGAGATCATATCTTCTTTCTACAATCTGATCGATTATAAACTGGTGACATCTTTGAAATACGAATTCGCACCATACTTTCATCACGTACATATCAGTATCGATGAACACAGGTTTTTTTGCATTGATTTTTTGAGAATCATCCACCGTCTCGTCTTCCAATCGTAGCTGACCTTTCGCAATGGTCAGCAAATCTTCATACGAGTAGTTCATTCCATGCTCAACCAAATACCTTCTCGCGAACTCAGGAACCCACATTGATTGATAGTGGTTTGCCAGTTGCTCGCATAACGTGCTCTTACCGGTTGATTCAGGTCCTATGATAACTATTTTTTTCAAGAAATATATTCCGTTGTGGTGTTAGTTAACCCGAATCCGGTGTTTTGCGGTTTGCGCTTTCTTTTTCCATTCCGCCAATCCCCAGAACGCAAACACCAGCAATATCAGGTAGTACACACTTGTCAATGCATATCCTTTTACGTAATAAAGTGGAATGGACGCAATGTTAGTGGCGATCCACCAATACCAACTCTCGACTTTCTTTTTTGCCATCAGCCACATGCCGGTGAAAGCTGTTGCCGACGCGAAGGCGTCACCCCAGGGAATTGCACCTGAGAATTGTTTTTTGAGCAGGGTAAGAATTAGAAAGAGTGTTACATAGAAAAAACTAAAAAATCCAATCTGTTGAAGCCAATCCTTGCTGGACGAATAGGTAATCACGATCACGTGATGATGTTGTTTATCGCGCTTGGCCCACAACACCCAACCATAGATGCTCATCACGGTATAATAAAAGTTAACTCCTGCTTCGCCAAACAGGTGTCCATTAAGGCTGATATAAATATAGATCGTGGTATTGAGTAACCCCACCGGGTAAACGAGAATGTTTTCGGCCCTGCTAAACCAAACGCTGGCGATTCCGGAAATTACCGCTACCCATTCTAAGAAACCCGAGGCCTTAAGTTCAGTGACCAAGGCCCGGAAAAACTGTTCAATCAATCCTGAATTTTATACAAATATATTCGCGGCTGGAGAATTGTAACGCCGTACGCTGATTATCCCTGCTCGTCGCTTTCTTTTTCGCGTTCATAAATATTTAATTCAGGAATTGAAAAAATCGGCCTAGCTTATTAGTCCTTTTTCTTAACCAAAAAATAAGTTTTATGCCAACAACTCAGGAAGCCGTTAGAACAACGCAGGAGATCGCCGATCGTCTGGTGCAATTGTGCCGTGAAGGAAAATATGAGGAGGCACAAAGTGAATTGTTCAGCGATGATGCAGAAAGTATTGAACCGCCAGGAGCACAGGGCCTACAGTCAGTGAAAGGTATTGACGCAATTCGCAAAAAAGGACAAGACTTTCAAAACATGGTGGAGGCAGTACATTCAGGAACTATTGGTGATCCGGTGGTAGCAGGCAGATTCATTTCACTTGCTATGATTATGGATGCTACTTTCAAAGGAATGGGCCGCCAGAACATGGAAGAAATTGCGGTGTATGAAACGCGCGATGGCAAGATTGTGAAGGAACAGTTCTTCTTTTAATCAGCAAAACCTATAAGGCTTAGCGTACAATCAACCCTGAAAGTCTTATGGGTTTTTCCTTTAGCTCTCACTTATCGCTTTCAAATTATTTAGTCCCTGCACAAATTGCTTGTCGAGATTCTTCCTGATCATTGGCCACATTAGTCTCGCCATTGGGAAAGGTAGGTCGCCAGCATTTTGCCATGTTACCTTAGTATCGCTTGCACCCCAATGTTCGAATAGCCAATTATCGGCGGCTCTCGATTTCCAAGGGCGAAGGAATTGAACGTCGAAGTTTATATGCTTCGGATCGATATCGATGATAGTGAGACTACCAGCCCCTATTTTTTTGCCGTTCCATTCATATTTGTGTCCCTGCTTGCCGGGAGATCCTGTTATCACTGCCGTGGCCGAAGGTTCCATCTTTTGCCACGGGTTCCACTGTTTAAAAAAATTAAGATCTGAAACCATGCCCATCACTCTGGGCTGTGGCGATTTGATGATGATCGACTTTTCAATCTGGTATTTGGATGGTGAGAGCAATGCAATCAGCAGTGCTAGCAGAATAACGCCAATGACAATATAGATGACAATCATGATGGACGGTTTTGGGAAGGCACACGGCACAAGCTACAAGGTACAAGGAAGGTCCAAGATTCAAGATGCAAAGGCCAAGAAAGACCCCAACGCCAAGACGCGAGATCGAATAACCAAAAATGAACTTCCAGTGTCTGATATCCTGTTTTTCAAAAAACAACAAGAAAGATACGTGGTTCAAGGGAGAACGACAATATAGGGCTGATGAAAAAGGGAAGGGAACAGATTTCAATTCCTGTTCTCCTTCCCTCAAATACTTTAAGAACTAATAATTATCTAAAATCGCCTGCGCCGTAAGCCTTGGCTCTTTTACTCTTGGCGCTTGGCTTGTGCCTTGTCTCTTGTGCCTTCTATTCTGCTTCTGCGATTACTTCCTTAACCTCAGGAATCATCCGCTTCATCATGCCTTCGATTCCTGATTTTAAAGTAATCATAGAAGAGGGGCAACCACTACAGCTTCCCTGTAACATTAGGTTTACAACTCCCGATTCGTAGCTCTTAAACTGAATAGCACCACCGTCCATTTCTACCGCGGGCTTCACATAATTATCCAATAGTTCTTTAATTCTTTTTACTACGTCATCATCATCAGCCGCAACATCATTAGAGGCTTCCTGTTTCATGTTCTGAACCTCTTCTTCATTGATAACGGGCTTACCTTCTTCCAAGTATTCTTTCAAGAATTGGCGAACAGTAGGGATTACGTCTTGCCAATCGGTTTCAGGCGTTTTGCTGAGCGTCACGAAATTGCTGGCAATGAATACGCTCCTGATAAAGGGAAAGCCAAACAGCTCAATTGCCAATGGAGACGGTTTGGCAGAAGAAACATCAGGAAAGTCGATGCTCTTGCCAGGATATAATAGCTTATTAGCTACAAATTTCATTGTTTCCGGGTTCGGCGTCATTTCCGTATAAATACTAATAACCGGATTTCCTGTCTTGATCATATTAAACAATTAAGTAAGCAAAAATACAAAATCCATTTTGCGGGAGGTTTGTGAAATCGGGAAAAGCTGAACTAGATGACACTTGGCAGCAAGAACTGACCTGCACTATCATCTGTCACCTTAATGATTACAATCCTCCGCGTGGGCGTGATTATGCACCCTGCAATAACGGAAGTTCAATAGGTGTGCCACAACTATAAAGCTGACAGCAAATGGCAGAATCCAGAACTGGTACTGATGCCATTTTTGTTTTGCAAACAATAACAACATTCCGCCAATAAAGATCGCCAGTGGAAGCACACTATGATGATGCCTCCGGAATCCATGAATCAATGCAAAACTGCCAATGGCCATTGCCAGAAATATCATGAAATATTCAAACGCCACATTGTCTATGATTTCGATGCCCAGTATGGGCAGACTTGTCAAAAACAGGGGCAATAGCGCACAATGAATCGCGCAAGCCAATGAAGTACCGACCCCTAACACATCCCAATTGATCTTTCCAGGCATAGAATGGCAAATATATTAAGTGCAACGCGGTTGCAAAAATTGCATTAAAGTTTTTTGCAAAAATTTTTGACAAAGCGCAGTGACTTAATTTTGTTTCAACAGCAATGCTATGAGTAAAAAGGCCTGGTTCTATGTTGTTTTCTTTGCCGTGCTCGTCGCTGGGTTCTATGTCGCACTGACGAGCCTGATCCCCGACTTCTCAAAGCGGCAACTCCCGGTATTAAGTTATCTGCAGCCGTTTTCGTTCACTAACCAGCAAGGTCGAATTATTACGGGGGAGGATGTGCAAGGGAAGGTATTTGTGGCGGAATATTTCTTCACCACCTGTAAGGGCATTTGTCCGAAGATGAACCGGAACATGCAGGAGGTGTATTTGAAATTCAAGGACAATCCGGATTTTAGGATTTTATCGCACACAGTAGACCCCGGCACTGATAGTGTACTGCGCATGAAACAATATGCCGATTCACTACATGCCGATCCCTCCAATTGGTGGTTTCTTACCGGTCCGAAAGACAGTCTGTATCTAATGGCGAGGAAAAGTTATTTATTGGAAAGTCGCGACAATGATACCATCCCCATCGAAGAACAATTTATTCATACACAATTTTTTTCCCTGGTGGACCGCGAAGGTCGGATTCGTAAAATTTATGATGGCTTGAAAAAGGAAGATCTGAATGCACTGGAAAAAGATATTAAGACGCTGTTGAATGAAAAACCAGGCAAGGCCAAAATCATGAGCAGCCCTTTTAAAGGGTGACCTGTTAATTAGTAAAACCCTGCG
>Ga0070675_100003989_pt1 | contig 11198 bp, 2 predicted proteins | sample KBSM43metaG_FD_65343 | JGI IMG/M metagenome (GOLD analysis project Ga0070675, IMG submission 65343) | Miscanthus rhizosphere microbial communities from Kellogg Biological Station, Michigan, USA - KBS M4-3 metaG | ecosystem: Host-associated > Plants > Roots > Rhizosphere > Soil ...
TCGTCGATCCGCCGGATGGGAAGATTCCGTACAAACCCGAAGCCCTTGCACAACGACAAGAGAACTATCGAAATCGCGCGACTGCCGATCCCTCTCTGAAGTGCTATCAGGCTGGTGTTCCCCGCGCGACCTATCTTCCGACTCCACTGCAGATTCTTCAGAGCCCGGGCAACTTTGCGATTGTGTACCAGGACAATCATGCCTTCCGAGTCTTTCATCCGGACACTCGGCCGCACTTCGACAGCGCGGACTGGTGGATGGGCGATACGCGTTACCGATGGGAGGCAGACACGCTGGTTGCCGATGTCTTGGCGCTTACCGATCAGCTTTGGTTGGACCAGGCAGGAAACTTTCACAGCACTGAGATCCACATCGTGGAACGCTACCGGATGACCGGCGCCGATACGATCGAGTACGAAGCACGGATCGAAGATCCGGTCGTCTACTCGAAGCCATGGACGCTCCGCACCGTTCTAAATCGCATCAAGGAACCGGGAGCCCGGATCATCGAGGACGAATGCCTCGAGGACGCGAATGGCGTTAGGCATCATATTTCCCCGTACGATCCGAAGAACTTGTTGAAATCCGACTACTCGCGCTGGAAGAAGCCGGCGCAGAAGTAACCGGGGGGCATCAGAGGCCTTACGAGAAACGAGACCGGATATCGGAATACGAAAAAACGATACACCTCGAGCATCGCTGCCTGCGTGTGCGTCACAGCGCAATCATTAGAATTTCGTTTTTGCGTCGGCCGCAGGGTAGGACTCCGCCCTGGACCTCCTGACGTAGTGTGGAGAGACCCAGCCGAACCGCTTCGGTTATTGCGGCTGAGGGGCTCCGCGCTGGCCTCCGCGCGCCCCACCCCGAGCGCCGGCGCCAGACGCAGCAGGAAGGGCATAGGCCACCAATTGCGCCGAGCCTCCATCGCCTGATGACGCCGCGAAGACGATGTACTGCCGCCCACCGTGTACGTAGGTCATCGGCAATCCGGACTGCGGACCGGCGGTCGGGATGCGAGTCTCCCACAGGATCTCTCCGGTCTTCTTGTCGTGCGCCCTGAAGAACGGCAGGCCTGTCAGTCCCTCGCCCGCAAAAAGCAGCGTCTTAGTCACCAGCATGCCCGCATGCGAAACGCTTCCGGTTCGCGGAATCTGGAGTCCGCGCAGCGCTTCATTGTCCTTGATGGCCTGCGGAGTGTCGCCATTAGCGATAGCCCAGGCAATCTCCCCTTTGTTCATGTCATACGCAACGATTTGCCCATAAGGCGGCTTGAGCAGAGGCAGTCCGTTCGGCCCGCGTGGCCCGGAAGCAGAACCTACATAGTCGGCAGTGGTCTGACCATTTGATGGCGTGAGTGCGATGGTCGAAAAGTTTCGCGCCGTTCCCACGTAGACGAAGCCGGTCTCCGGGTCTGCGGCGCCGCCCTCCCAGTTGGATCCACCATTGAACTGTGGAACCATCAATGTGCCACGAGTCCCATCCGGAGCCGTGGCCAGCGAAGGCGGCGTGAAGAGCGGTCCGAGCCGAAAGCCCCGCACTGCAACGATCGCCTGTTCGCGCAATGCGGGCGTGAAGTCGATCAAGTCATTCGTGGAGAAGCCCTGAAGGTCAAAAGCCGGAGGTTTGGTAGGGAAAGGCTGGGTCGGAGAAGTGACTTCGCCCGGAACGTCCGACTTGGGAACCGCGCGCTCCTCAATAGGCCATACGGGGCGGCCGGTCGTTCGATCGAACACAAACGCAAACGCCTGCTTCGTCAACTGGACTACCGCTTTGATGGGTGTCCCATTCACACGAATATCGACAAGAATCGGCGCCGACGGCGTATCGCGGTCCCAGATGTCGTGGTGCACATGCTGAAAGTGCCAGACCGGCTTGCCTGTCCGGATGTCGACGCACACCAGGGAGCTACTGTACAGATTGTTTCCGAGACGGTGGCCGCCGTACAGGTCGTGCGTGGGCGCTTCAACCGGGAGATAAACGTAACCGAGTTCGTCGTCTGCGGTAAACGTTGTCCAGACAGACGTGTTGCCGCTGTAGTCGGCTCCGGTGTCCCAGGTTTCGTAACCGGGCTCTTCTTTACGGGGAACCGTATGAAACACCCATTTCTTCTTTCCCGTGCGCGCGTCGAAGGCGAGCACATCGGCCTTCACATTCTCCTTGTTCACCCGCATGCCTACTGGAAGAGCGGCGCCAACGATGATGGTGTCGTTGGAGACTACAGGGGGTGAAGTGTTCCCGAGTTGCCCGATAAGATCTCCCTTGTAATCGAGATCGAGTTCTTGAAACAGATCGACGATGCCGCTCTTTCCAAAGCCGGCAACCGGCTGTCCTGTTTTTGCATCCAACGCAATCAAGTGGAAGCCTGGCGTGACCAGAATGATCCGATCCTCACGGCCGTCGGTCCAGTAGGAGATGCCGCGCGTGTTCTTTCGTGGAGATCGGTCGCCGCGAACACCTTCATCAGGGCGATAGACCCATATCGTTTCTCCGGTGGCGGCATCCAGCGCGATCACATTACGTCGGGGACCTGCGGTGAAGTAGAGGACCCCTTTCACCATGAGCGGTGTGGATTGGCTTTGAGGCGCCGGCACCGGCGCGTAATTGTCTGTCTTGAACGTCCATGCGACTTGCAGGTTGCGGACGTTGTCGCGATTGATCTGATCCAATGGAGAATAGCGGGTGCTCCCGTTATCTCCCCCGTACGCTGTCCAGTCACCGGTCTTGACGCCGTACTGCACCCCGAGCGCTGCAGGCAGTACGCACGCCAGAAATACCAATCCAGCCAGGAACGCCAATCGCTTCATCAATGCCCCCATCCTTTAAAGTCCTACTCGCACTCTCGATGACCGATAGCGCCGTGATCTTTCGGGTGCACGCTGGCGGCAGAACATTCCAGAGGCTTGTTCTGCCGCCAGCGGCCGTTTCAGAAAGTGAATCGCAGCTGTCCCTGGAAGGCCCGCCCTCCCGTCTTGGTCGTAGACAGGCCGAAATTGTCGCTGTTGATGCTGAATGTCGGCAATGCGGGTGTTGGATGATTCAGGATGTTCGTGGCGTCCACACGTATCTGGAGCGATTTGCTTTCCGAAATCCTGAACGTCTTGCCAAGGTTCCCATCGAATCGGATCACCCCGAGACCCTCCATCGTATTTTGTCCCAGCGTGCCCTGTTTACCCGGTAGCGGGTTTTGCAGGACAATCTGGACATTTTGCCCATCGATCACGGTCGCTCCGGGCGTTCCTTCCGGGACGATGCGGCCGACGGCCTGGAGACCGCAGTTGACGTTGGCGGCCAGGTTGAATCCCATCGTGTCGGTCGTGTTTGCAAGATTGCATTGAGGATCCGGAACGACGACGAAGTCCTCGCCGAAATACCGGCCCTGATTGGTGGCGCCGTCCCAGACCATGTTGCCCTTCCGAAGGTCGAAGGGACCAACCACGTCGGGAGTAGTGCTCGCTCCCGACGTCAAGGCGTTCGACGCATAGGTCAAGCCAGTAAGAGCCGTGATGCTGTCGGGCCGCCCACTGGACATGTTGAGAATCAAACTCGCCTGCCAGCGCTCGAGGAGTCGGGCCACCCATCCGGAACTGTTGGCAAACAGGAGCTTGTTGGGCCCGAACGGCAGCTCTATTGTTCCGTTTGTTCTCCAGTCGTGGGAGACGGAACTGTAGAGGAGCTTGTAGTCGGCGTCCCGATTGAGGGGATTGGCGTTACCGGACCCGGGTATTCCCATGGTCTTGGACCACGTGTAGGTTGTCGTCGCACTGAGACCGTGAGTCGGACGCAACGTGACTTGCGCCTGCATCGAATGGTAGTTCGATGAACCGGAATTGGTCCTGTAGTTTGCGACGCTGACCTGAGGATTCGGGATCAGATAGTTTTCGGGGAAACACTGCAGCGGGATGATATTCGCGCCTGTGCCGAACGTCTGGACGCCGCCCTGCGCCGCGATGCGGTCGCAGCCGTTTCGCAGAATTCTAGCGCTCGGAGTGACGCCCAGGGATGTGTTGGACACGAACCCGGTTCCCGCCGTATCCGTCAACAGGGAGTTCGCAACAGCCAGATAGTTACCGTTGAGCAGGTTTGTGCGGTAGGTTGTGCTGCGGCGCAGATGGGCGGCCCCGGTCTGATAGACGCCGTTGGAATTGACCGTTCCGGCTGCCGCATATCCTTCGGACGCGGGCGCACCGCTCAAGTTCAATCCCGCCATCATTTGCGTCAGCAGGAGAGGATCTTCGCCGCGTCGTGCCGCGTCGAGCGCATCAAACAATTCCTGATTGAAATAAATGTTGTTCGTGTTGAGATTGATGTCCGACTCTTGTTTCTTGCTTTGCGTTCCGATGTAGCGAAGGTCCACGGTCAAATTACGCCGAATGCTGGTTGTGACCGAGAGGTTGAAGTTCTGCGTGTACGGCGTCACATAATCCTGATCGTATCCGTACAAAGTTCCGGATCGGCTATAGACCGGCAAGGTCCCGCCGGGAAGAGCCGGACTCACCGGGCGCAACGGAACGATTCGGGAAAGATCGCTGAGCTTCAAGACTTCTCCGGGGAACTGCGCGGATAATTGAGCCGCGGTCGATAAGGTGCTGGTCGCTCCGAGAGCCGACCCCAGGACCTGTTGCGTGCCGCCAAGGATACTGGAATTGTTTCGGCCGGAGCCCCCGTACGTTAGGGAATAACCACCCCGAACAGTCATCGGGTAATTCTCGAACCATGGAACCTGGTAGGCGAAGCCGACTGCAGGTCCGATATTGTCCCAGTCTGCGGGGACCGCGGTCTTGCCGGGGTTCGGACTATTCGGCCCGACAAATTCCAGTTCCGTTAGGAAGGCCGCGTTACAAGAAGAAGTGGGCAGGCCGGCCTGAGCCAAGCCCTGAGTACACCGCAAGGCGTCCGCCGCCGTCACGCCGGTGCCATACCCGCTCAGGTACACTGGGCTCGCACCAGGCAGGAGCCAGTTATCGAACGCCCCTGAAGTAGTACTTCGGCCGGTGCCAAACGCACCTATGCCGAGATCGCGTACGGCGGACGTGAAGCCCTCCTCGATGTAGGGGGAGCCGTAGTATTCCCAACGGGCTCCCAGATTCAGCGTAAGATTCCGGCTGATTTTCCAATCATCCTTGAAAAAGCCGGCAGCTTCATTGGAGACAATGGTGCGGAATATCTTCGGCTGGGTAACGATACTCTGCCACTTGGCTTCCTCCACATCCGCGAAGGAGTTGATCCAGTACGTCATCGTCACCGTGTCCACGGTGCCCGACAGCAAATAGAGCAGCTGGCTTGCCGCGGTCCGCGACGTCGTGAGGGCGTTGGTCAGGGATGCAAGCGGGCCTGTGTTGCCGCTGGCCAGCGGCGATGTGACGGCGCCGGTACCACCGCGGACGAGCGGATATTGTTCCGGAACATTGCTGTATCCCTGGCTGGTCGTGGGGCGAAGCTCTACGCCGAATCGGAAAGCATGTTTCCCCTTTGTCCAGCTCACCGTGTCGGCATAGCTATAGAGGATGCTCTTGTTGCCATTGTCGGAGCCGCCGAGGGTGAATAGCGAGTTCGCGCCGCTGAAATTGTAAGGGTTCCCTAGTGCGGTGCTCCCGGCAGGGCCCACGACAACCGGGTAAATGGCACCGGCGCTTCGCGTGATCCCAGGATCCGCGCCTCCCGAGAGCAGGCTCGTGATTGCGTCCACATCGGGATTGCCCGTTTGGAAAGCCCGTCGTCCATCGGTTTTGTTGTACCTCATACCAAAGCGGGCTTCGTTCAAAATGCTGGGGCTGAGGGTAGATGTAAAGTTGGTCGCAAGGATGTGGGGCCTTCGGATGATATCACCGGCATAGCCGTTGGGCCAGTTGGACAGACCCTCGGCGGAGTCATTCCGCTCCAGAGTGTAACTGCCGCTTATCTTGTGACTCGAGTTGAAATTGTGGTCGATCTTGACGTTGAACTGCTTGCGATTGAAGTCCGTGCCGGTTGCTTGCGTCGTGGCGGCTCCGGAGCTGCCGCTTCTTCCGCGGACCCAACGGACAGTGGCCGTATTGAGGCCATCCGTAGCCGCTCCGCCGAAATAATTTGCCTTCGGCATCTGCTTCAAAAGCGCGCTGTATATGTAACCAGTGGAGTCTACTGTCGTGCGGTTGGAATCCCAGAAGGCTTGCCCAACGGGATTGATGATGGTGCCGCCAGAACAATCTCCTGGACCAAACGGAACCATGCCCCCGCTGGGGTCAAGACGCATCGTCCCGAATACGCTGAAACACATCAGACCCGCGCCAGAATACGGCGTACCGTTGGCGTTGAGTGTCGGCGGGATGGGATTGCCTGCGGCGTCTACGGCCGGAGCGACTCGCGTGGTAAGGGTCGTGGGTGTTGCGGTCATGGCCCTGTCGTAGGTCGCCGGATTCCAGCCGTCATAGTAGCGAAAGATTCCGAGCTTCGCCGTATCGGTGAGCACTATTCCGTCGACTGACGCCCTCGACCTGTTGATGTCCTGATCCCAAAGGGCATAGAAGAACGTCTTATTTCGGATTATTGGTCCGCCAAATGAGATCGAATATTCGTGGTTGTTTCTCCAGTCCGGCTTGGTCGGCGACCAGTTGCCCGTCGCGTCGACATTGCGGTTGTTGGCCCACGTGTTTGGATTCAGCGCGGTGTTTTCGACATTCCACACAGCGGAACCGCTATAGCGGCTCGACCCCGAGCGCGTGGTGATCTGTATCTGCCCGTTACCCCGGCCGAATTCCGCATCCACCGGCGTCAGGATCAGTCGCACCTCGCCGACTAGATCAGGGTTCATCGTTGTGGTCGAAAAAATGCCATTGTTCCATCGGCCGTCCGTGACACTGAGTCCATCCCGGGTTGTGTTCGCCATACCCGCTGGCACCCCGGCAAACGTGTCGAACTGGCTGCCCGCGTCGCTTTCCCTGAATCCCGGTAGTATCCGAACAAGATCGAGGATGTCATTCCCCACAAGCGGAAGTGAATTAATCTTCTCTTTTGGCAGGACTTCACCAATGGAGGCGGAGGACTCCGCCAAAAGCCGGTCGGTAGAAATCTGAACGTCGACCGCGGTCGAAACATTCCCTACCTGCAGCGTAAAGTTTAAGCGGACGGCAACGCCCGCCGATAATTGCACGTCGTTAAAACTGCGCGCGGTAAATCCAGGCAGACTTGCCGTCACGTTGTACACACCCGGAATCAGGGCGGGAAATGTGTAGGCTCCGGATTCATTGCTGACGGTGTTGGTTTCAACGCCGGTCTGGGTATTGATCGCCTTCACACTCACCCCTGGAATGAGTGCTCGCGATGGATCCTCCACAGTGCCGCTGATCGATGAGTTAACCTGCGAAAACGCATGACTAGCGATGAGAAGGCACAACAGAACTGCCGCTGCGCCGCTGGAAAGAACTTTCGTGATTTTCATTGGAACCTCCCCCGCTTCGACCCGCAACCGGCCCCGAACGTTTCGGGGACCCCTAATGAGTGGTTGGATGGGCTTGAAAGCGGCTGAGAGTACCCATCTGAGCTTGGGTAATCCAATACATTTCACTCAGACGTTTTGAGTATCAAGCCAGAAGTCGAAGGAGGAACAACCTCCCTCGAATTTCCTAGAAATCGAGGCGGACCTGCGCCTGGAAGGAGCGCGATCCGGTCTTTGTGGCAATGTTGCCGAAAGCCTCTGTACCCGTAAGCGACAGGCTGGGAGCCGCCGGCTGGGGATGGTTGAGAATGTTGATCGCATCGATGCGCAACTGAAGCCTCTTGGACTCCGTGATTTGGAACCTCTTGCTCATGGCACTGTCCAGGCTCCATGTTCCTGGCAGTTCGAGAGCATTCCTGCCGAGGCTGCCCCGCGTCCCGGGCTTGGGACTCTGCATGACGACCTGGCCTGTGGAGTTAACCAGGGCATTGAGCGTGCAAACAGACTGAAGAGTGGCGGCGATACTCGAACACTGAGGGTCGACCACCCGTGTATACTCGCCGCCAAAATAGTTGCCGGACGCAGCGCCATCCTGCCATTGCACCGAACCGAGACTCGGATCGAAGGGCCCAACGACATCCGGGACACCATTGGCGTACAGCATGGTTGCGGCATCAATGTCAGTGGGCGCACCGCTTGTGGTGTTCAAGATCCAACTCATCGTCCAGCCCTCCACGATACGGGCCAGGACGCCGGAAGAATTGGCCAGGAACAGCCGGTTGGGCCCGATTGGCAGCTCGAAAGTTCCGTTGGTTCTGAAGTCGTGCGCACGGTTCCCAGCTTGCAGTGTGTAGTCGGGGCCCCTGTCAACGGGGTTCGTGAACGCGCCTGTGCGGCCCAACGACTTGCTCCAGGTGTAAGAGCCCTGAAGGCTGAGACCTGCCGTCGGTCGCAGCGTCACCTCGGCCTGCATCGAATGGTAGTTCGAGTTGCCTATGTTTGTTTGCAGGGTTGCGGTGCTGAATTGCGGGTTGGCTCGAACAAAGTTCTCGGGGAACGCATTGTGCCGAAGTACAGCACCGTTGACGCCGGCAGGAATAGCCGGAAGCGTCGGATTGATGCCGCCCACCTTGCTGTAGTTCAAGGTGTAGAGCGAACTGGAAAGCGCATTGTATGCACCGTTCGCAAGATTGTTGCGCAAATTGCCGGCGGTCGCTGCGCGAAGATGCATCGCTCCGGTCTGAGTAACTCCGCCTGTCGTCGTCCCCACAGGCCCGCACGTTACCGTCGTCCCGTTGGGCGCCAGGCAACCTGTAGTCGCGATCTGAATCCCGTTGAACATCTGATCCAACAACGTAGACTCTCCGCCGGACCGAGCGGAGTCAAACGCTTCCTTCAATCCGTTGTAGAGGAAGTTGTTGGCATTAACGTCCATGGTTCCGTAGAGCTTGCGGCTCAATGTGCCCACGTAACGCATATCCAGCGTGACTTTGCGTCCCAGGTTGCGGGTCACAGCCAACGTGAGGTTCTGGATGTAGGGCGTCAGATAGTTCGAATCGAACGCCGTCAAGCCGACACTTCGGGAATCCACGGGAATGGGCTGCATCGGTGTCACGGTAACGGGTACGGGGACAATATTGTTCAAACTGGTCATGTCGAGGTATTCCAGCCCGGGCCCGCCGTTGAAGGTGGCGGTATAGGAGCTTCCCGGTGGGTTTGCCAGCGGACCGTCAAGGGTACTGAACCGGCCACCGCCGAGAATGTAGCTCATTTGGTATCCGCCACGGAGTGTCGTCTGGCCCTCACCAAACCAGGGCAGGTTCCAGGAGAATCCGATGGCGGGCCCAAAGTTGTTGTAGTCTTTGTCCCATGCGGTGATTTCAGGGTTCGGGGAATCGGGACCAACGAATATCAAATTAGTCAGATCGCCTCTTTGTCCGGGTTTCATCCAATTGTCAAACCCACGTCCGGAATAGCCAAAGAGTGCGTCACCCCCGCCGTCCGGAATAGCCGTCAAACCCTTCGAGACCCAGGGCACACCGTAGTAATCCCATCGCACACCCAGATTGAGCGTCAGGTTTCGGCTGACCTTCCAATCGTCTTTAAAGAAGAAGGAGATTTCCTGCTGATTCAATTCGCGCTGCCGTTGAGTCGACACACGGTAATCGTCCCAGCTGCTCAGGTTGTCCGCTGATCCCAGCCAATACAGTTGCGTCACTCGACTCAGCGATCCGGAAAGCATCTGCAGCAGACTGCGCATGGCGAGATTGTTTCCGGTTGTTGTGGTTCCCTGCAATCCGGGGATATTCGTGGACGTAATTCCCTGCACAGGCGTCAATGCCGTCTCACCCCCGAAGGCGCGGATATACGAACTGAAATCGTTCGCCTGCACATCATCCTTCAGGTTTGAACTGGAGAGACGGAACTCGCCGCCGAACTTGAAGGAGTGCTTGCTCCGTGTCCAGCTCAGTGTGTCCGCCCACGTGTAGAGCGGAGTGCTCTCGTTGATGTTGCTCTGGAATAGCGCACCCGTTTCACCTCGAGCGCCGAAGGGCTGTCCGGCGCAGACACACACGGGTTGAGCGCCCAACTGCGGAAGAATGGGAAACCCGGCAATATTGGGGAAAAACGCCAGAGCCTCATCGCCCGTGTCAGGGTTGGCAAATGAGCCGTCTTGGTTCGTTCCGGTTCGACGCATACCGAAGCGGGCTTCATTCAGCATCGTTGGAGAAAGCGTCGACGTAAAATTGACCGTCAAGACCTGCGGTCTGCGGTAAGACAAAGTGGGGAAACGGACCGGCCAAACGCCATACTGGTTATCGGACCAGTTCCGCTCGTAGGTATAGCTCCCATAAATTTTGTGGTTCTGATTGAAGTTGTGGTCGATCTTGACGTTGAGCTGTTTGCGATTTACGGGTTCGCCAAAACCGAAACGGTTATCGGCACCTGTCCGCGTCAGAACCCAGCGATAGCCAGCAGTGTTTAGTCCATCCCCCACTTCGTAATTATTGGGTGACGGCATCACGCCAAGCAATTGAGTCATGTATCCCGAGGGATCCATCTTCGTTCGGAAGCTGTCCCAGGGGGTTCCCTGCACGCTGGCGTCAGAGCAATCTGTTTGGGTTGGGTTACTCGCAAGAGGCCCGTAAACGCTCGCACTGCGAAGAATGCCGTTGTGGGGCGTGCCATTCGGATTTGTCGCGGGCGGGGTGGGATTGCCCTGGTAATCCACCACGGCGATTCGCGGGGTCGCGCCGGTGGGCACCGTAGTCTGAAGTGCGTTTCCGTTGCTCCAGTTGTCGAAATAGCGGAAGACGCCGTTCCGCGCGCATGGCGTCAAAATCGTCGCGTTAATGTCGGTTCGATTCTTGGGAAGAAATCCGTCCCAAAGTGCAAAAAAGAACGTTTTGCTCTTCACGATCGGCCCCCCCATGCTTACCGTGTACTGGTGGTAGTTCCGCCAGGGCGCGGCGACAGCCTCGGGTTGCACTCGGTTATTTGCCCACGTATTTGCGTCCAACGCCGTATTTTGGACGTTCCAGACGGCACTGCCTGTAAAACGGTTTGTGCCTGATCGTGTTGATACCTGAATCTGGGAATTACCTCGTCCGACTTCGGCATCGACCGGGGCCAGAATCATTCGGATCTCACCAACCAGATCGGGGTTCATGATTGTCGCCCCCTGAGTACCCGCAGCCCATCGTCCAGAGGCACTGGCATCCACACCATCGCGCTGAATTTGAATGTTCGAAGCGCTGACGCCCGCTAACTCGGTGCTGTTGGC
>Ga0070675_100004001_pt1 | contig 11185 bp, 6 predicted proteins | sample KBSM43metaG_FD_65343 | JGI IMG/M metagenome (GOLD analysis project Ga0070675, IMG submission 65343) | Miscanthus rhizosphere microbial communities from Kellogg Biological Station, Michigan, USA - KBS M4-3 metaG | ecosystem: Host-associated > Plants > Roots > Rhizosphere > Soil ...
GGGCGACAGTTTCGGCAACGGTCTCGTGTCCGTGGAGTACACGTTCCAGGGCGAAAGCGCGCACAGCGGCAACGCCCCGTGGCGAGGCCGCAGTGCGCTGGACGCCGTGGAACTGATGAACGTCGGCTGGAATTACCGCCGGGAACACCTGCGCATCCAGCAGCGTTCGCACTACGTGGTCACCAACGGCGGCGATCAGCCGAACGTCGTGCCGCGCAACGCGTCGGTCTGGTACTACTTCCGCGAGACGTCGTACCCCGAGATCAAGCGCCTGTGGGAGATCGGCGACAAGATGGCGGAAGGCGCGACGCTGATGACCGACACGACGGTGACGTCGCGCGTCCTCGGGTCGGCATGGCCCATCCATACGAACAAGGCGCTGGCGGAAGCCCAATACGCCAACATCCAGGCCGTGGGCCTGCCGAAGTGGAGCGACGCTGACGTGGCGCTGGCGAAAGCGGTTCAGCGCGAGCTGAAGGTGCCGGAGGTCGGCATGGCGACGGAGATCCCTGAGCTCCGTGGTCGTGCTGAAATTCCCGACGAGGACAAACGCGGCGGCGGCTCAGACGATATCGGTGACATCTCGTGGAACGTGCCCACGGTCAGTCTCAGCTTCCCGTCAAACTTCGCGGCCGGGCCTGGTCATAACTGGGCGAATGCGATTTCGATGGCCACACCGATCGCGCACAAGGGCGTAATCGCCGGCGCGAAGGTGCAGGCGATGACCGTGCTCGACGTGCTGATGCGGCCCGAAGTCGTCACCGACGCGTGGGCCTACTTCCGCAACGTGCAGACGAAGAACGTGACCTACACGCCGCTCATTCGCCCGCAGGACACGCCGGCAACCTGGCTGAACGAAGAGACGATGGCGAAGTACCGGCCGGAGTTGAAGAAGTATTACTACGACCCGACGAAGTACAAGACGTATCTCGATCAGCTCGGCATCAAGTACCCGACGGTTCGCTGACGGCTCACCCAGGATGGCCTTCCCATTGCAACCTCTGGGCGCCGGAGGGAACCATCCATGAAGACACAACACGTTTCGTTCGCGAGCGCGGCCGCAGTGTTGGTCGTGTCGATGGCCGCGTTTGCGCAGTCGCCGCAATCGTCGAGTCCATCGCCGGCGGCTCAGCAGTCGACGGCACCGGCCGGCTCTCAGGTGACTCTCGTCGGTTGCGTGATGCGCGAGAGCGAGTATCGGCAGGCCACGGACGCCGGAAAGGGCGGTCCGGCTAACACCGGCATCGGCCGTAGTGACGAGTTCGTGCTGATCCATGCGAAGAAGGGCGCCGGCCCAGCACCGGCTACGTGTTCCGCCGCCAAGGGAACGGGCGAGGCGTACGAAGTGGTAGGGAGCCACGAAAAGGACCTCGAGCAGTACGTCAACAAGGCCGTCGAGATCCGCGGCACGTTGAAAGGGCCGGATCCTTTCGCGGCACAGCAGGGGGCGCCCGGGGCCGATCCGCTGAAGCAGGGTCTGAAGATCTCCCAGGTGGACATCGCGTCGTTACGTGCGGCGTCGGCCGGTCAGACTGCGGCGGCAGCGGCTCCGCCCGCTCAGCCTGCAGCACCTGCGCCACAGGCTGCACCGCCGTCGCAGCAGAGCGCGGCCGCGGCACCACGGCAGAACTTGCCGCGTACCGCGAGTCCGCTGCCCCTGGCCGGGCTGCTGGGCCTGCTGTCGTTGGTGACGGGCCTCGCTCTCCGTCGCCGAGCGTGACAACCCGCGAGAAATGGAGACCACGGGGTAATCCGTGGTCTCCATCGCTTCCCTGTTTAAGGGGGTAGATCCCGGCTGTAAGCCCGCCTAAACTTGACCCTGTACCAATGCGCGCACAGCAGGGTCTCCCGCTCACACGTCGGCATCTCCTGAAAGGCGCCGTTGGCGGCGCCGCCGGTTTCGTACTGGGCGTGTCGGGCGTAAGCGCCGCCGCAGCGCAGGCCGTATCCGGAAGCACCAGCGTTCAGCGGCTCGCCGACGATCTGTTTGTCCTTCAGCTTCCCGGCGAAACGAACGTGGTCGCGCACACGACCGCGGGCGGAGTGGTGCTGATCGACGGGGGATCGGCCAAAGCGTCCGACGCGCTGATGAAGACGATCGGCGAGCTGCCCGGCGGCGGTCGCCGCGCAGACGCGGGTCGCCGCGCGGACGCGGAGGTGCAGACGCTGTTCAACACGCACTGGCACCCCGAGCAGACGGGATTGAACGAGGCGATCGGTAAGGCGGGCAAGACGATCATCGCGCACGAGAACACGCGGCTGTGGCTCTCGACCGATATCACGTGGTCGTGGAACGGACAGCGGTTCACGCGGCTGCCGAAGGTCGCGCAGCCGAACAAGACCTTCTACACCACCGGGCAACTGGATTCGGGCATTCGCTACGGCTACATCCCCGATGCGGCGCACACCGACGGGGACATGTACGTGTACTTCCCGACGCAGAACGTGCTCGCCGTCGGCGACGTGCTTTCGAATCAAGGCTGGCCGGTTGTGGACTGGCAGACCGGTGGCTGGATTGGCGGCATTGTCGGCGCGACGCAGCGGCTGCAGACCCTGGCGAACGCGGATACACGGATCGTGCCCGCACGAGGTGGGGTAATGACTCTGGCCGAGCTCAAGGCGCAGGCCACGATGTACGCGACGATTTACGATCGTCTGACCACGTTGCTGAACAAGGGGCGCGGCCCGAGCGAAGCGGTTGCCGCGAAGCCGACCAAGGAATTCGATGCGCAAATGGGTAATCCCGATGAATTCGTGCGCCGCGCGTTCGAAAGCTTGTGGGCATACTTGTCGCCAGATGCATAGACGATGAGACGACTTCTGATTCTTGCGTCCGCGGTGTTCGTCACGTCATTGACGACCCAGGTGTTCACGGCTCCACAGGCGCAGGCGCCCGCGGCCGCGGCCGCTCCGGCCGCCGACGCCGAGAAGCACCTCGGGACGATCAAGCAGTACTGCGTCGCGTGTCACAACGATCGCACGAAGACGGCCGGTGTGAGCTTCGAGGGCATGACGCCTGCGAGCATCAGCGAGCATGCCGATGTGTTCGAGAAGGCCGTGCGCAAGCTGCGCGGACGCGTGATGCCGCCGCCAGGCTCACGCCAGCCTGATGCTTCAACAGCCGATGCGCTGGTCGCCTGGCTGGAGACGTCGCTCGACAAGGCCGCCGGTCAAGCCCACGTGCCGGACACGATCGTGCTGCACCGGCTCAATCGCAAGGAGTACGCGAATGCGGTTCGCGATCTCCTCGCCGTCGACTTCGATGCCACGACCGTGTTGCCCGCCGATGACGTCGTGGACGGCTTCGACAACATCGCGGCCGGCCTGCAGGTGTCGCCGTCGTTCATCGAGCAGTATGTGATCGCGGCCCGCGGCGTCGCCGTGAAGGCGCTCGGCAAAGCCGATGCGCGGCCCGGTGGGTGGACGTTCCGGGCCGAGCCGGGCACGCAGTTGACCCACGTCCCCGGCCTTCCGCTGGGCACCCGCGGAGGGATTCTCGCTACCGTCGATCTGCCCGCGGACGGCGAATACTCCATCGATATCGCCGACATGGCGACCCATATCTGGGGCAACGGGATGGAGTTCGAGAACCCGCTCGTGGTCACGCTCGACAACAAGCTGATTTACGAGACGGTGATCGGCGGCGAAGAAGACATGAAGCTCTACGATCAGGTGCAGAACGGTGCGCTCGATCGTGTCAACGCGCGTCTGAAGAAGATCAAGTTCTCCGCGACCGCGGGGCCGCACAAGATCGGCGTCGCGTTCAAGCGCCGCACATTTGCCGAGTCCGACGACCAGCTGCAGATGTTCACGAAGGGCGGCGGCCAGGATCGGTTCTACCGCGTCCAGTCGTTCCAGCTGCTGGGACCATTCGACGCGAGGGGTCTGAGCCAGACGCCGAGCCGCGCGCGCATCTTCAGCTGCCGGCCGGCCGCCAACGCGACTCCGGACGGGCAGGCCGGATGCGCGAAACAGATCATCGCGTCGTTGGCGAAGCAGGCCTACCGCCGTCCGGTCACCGGTGAGGACGTCAACGAGCTGCTCGCCTACTACAACGACGGCGCGAAGGAAGGCGGCTTCGAAGGCGGCGTGCGGAGCGCGATCACCGGCCTGTTGGCGAGCCCGTTCTTCCTCTATCGCAGCGAGCACGTGCCGGCGGGTCTGCGGCCAGGCGTGACTTACGCGATCAGCGATCTCGAGCTCGCCTCGAAGCTGTCGTTCTTCCTGTGGAACTCGATCCCCGACGACCAGCTGCTGCACGTCGCCATCGCCGGCAAGTTGAGCACGTCTGCCGGGCTCGATCAGCAGGTGAAGCGCATGCTCGCCGATCCGCGGTCGATCACGCTGGCCAGCAACTTCGTGCAGCAATGGCTCGACATGAAGCGGCTCGATGAGATCGTGCCGGACTCGGCCGTGTTCCCGTATGCGTCGGGCCGTTCCGATCCCCGCGACGACTTCCGCACCGAGTTGACGCTGTTTGCCGACAGCATCTTCAGGGAGGATCGCAGCGTCGTCGATCTGCTGAAGGCGAGCCACACGTATGTCAACGAGCGCGTGGCCTTGCACTACGGCATCACCAGCGTGAAGGGCGATCGGTTCCGCCGCGTCGAGCTCGAGCAGTCGGCGCGATGGGGTCTGCTCGGGAAGGGCGCGGTGCTGATGGCGGCCGCGTATCCAAACCGCACGTCGCCGGTGCTGCGCGGCGCGTTCGTCCTCAAGCACATTCAGGGCGTGCCGCCGGCGAATCCGCCGATGAACGTCCCGACGCTGGATGAGAAGGACATCGGCACGACCCGCGCGCTCACCGTGCGCGAGATGATCGCGAGGCACCGCGCCAGCCCGACGTGCGCGGCGTGTCACGCGGTGATGGACCCGCTCGGTCTGGCCCTCGAGAACTTCGACGCGACGGGCATGTGGCGCGATCGCGACCGCTACGCCGGTGCGGCTATCGACTCGTCAGGCGTGTTGCCGGATGGCACGCCAATCAAGGGCCCCGACGACCTGCGCGCCGCGCTCCTGCGTCGTCCCGAGCAGTTCGTTCAGACGTTCACCGAAGGCCTGTTGACGTATGCGACCGGGCGTAAACTGGAGCACTACGACATGCCGACCGTCCGGCGCATCGTGCACGGAGCGGTGAGCAGCGATTACCGGTTCTCGACCATCGTGCAGGCGGTCGTTCGCAGCGATCAGTTCAGGATGCGCCGCGTGCCACAAGCGGCGCCAGTGAGTGAGAGTACGAAAGTGGCGAGCAAGTAGATGTAGGGGCGACGCATGCGTCGCCCTGACGGAGATACCCAGATGTATCTGTCCAAGAAGCACGTCTCGCGTCGCGCGGTGTTGAAGGGTGTGGGCGCCACGATCGCTCTGCCGCTTCTCGATGCCATGAACCCGGCCGCCACCGTCTGGGCGCAGACGCCGGCAGGCGCGACACCGAAGCGGTTCGCCTTCATCGGCTTCCCGCACGGCGCGATCATGGACAAGTGGTCGCCTGCACAGACCGGCGCGAGCTTCGAGTTGTCGCCGATCCTGCAGCCGCTCGAGCCGCTGCGCCAACATCTGACGATCGTCTCCGGGCTGCGCAACAAGCCGGGCGAAACACCCGAGCCGCACGGCTACATCGAGATGACGTGGCTCACGTGTGTGAAGCCGTGGGAGCACGGCGTCGCCAGTCCCGACGCCGGCGTCAGCGCCGACCAGTTGGCGGCGCGGCACATCGGTCAGGACACGCGGCTCCCGTCGCTCGAGCTGACCACCGCGCTTGGCGGGGCGCGCGTCGCCTGGCGCACGCCGACGCAGTCGCTGCCGCAGGAAGGCAACCCGCGCGCTGTGTTCCAGAAGCTGTTCGGCCAGGGCGACACTGACAAGGAGCGCGCCGCGATTCTGCAGGAGACCGGCAGCATCCTCGATCGCGTGCAGGCGCAGGCGTCTCGCCTGCAGGCCAGCCTCGGCGTCCGCGATCGCGTCGTGGTCAGCGACTATCTCGACTCGGTGCGCGAGATCGAGCGGCGCGTGCAGATGGCGGCCAAGGCCGACATGTCACAGCTGGAGATTCCCGATGCGCCGGTCGGCACGCCCAATGATCTCACCGAGCACTTCAAGTTGATGTTCGATCTGATGGCGCTGGCGTTCCAGGCCGACATCACGCGCGTCATCACCTTCTCGATGGACCGCGAAGCGAGCATGCGCACGTACACGAACCTCGGCATCGCCGAAGGGTTCCATCCGCTCTCGCATCACGGGAACAGTCCCGATAAGATGACCAAGCTGGTGCAGATCCAGCGCTATCACACCGAGGTGTTCGCCAAGTTCGTCGATCGCCTGGCGAAGGCGCAGGAAGCGGGCGGCAGCGTGCTCGATCACTCGACGATCCTCTTCGGCAGCAACATGAGCAACAGCGACAGGCACAACAACGACCCGCTGCCGGCGGCGATCCTCGGACACGCGAACGGGAAAATCAAAGGCGGACAGCACGTGAAGTATCCGCAGGACTCGCGCTTTGCCGATCTGCTGGTGACGCTGTTCGATCGCAACAACATCCCGGTCGAGAAGCTCGGTGACAGCGGTGGCATCCTCTCGGAGATCTGAGATGCGCAGCGCGATTGCGTGTCCGCGCGGGCTGAAGCCCGCGCTCTACGTGGTGATGGCGTGTCTGACGCTGACCACCATCGCCCAGGCTGCGGAGAACACCCTGCTCGACGCCGCCGAGCGCGGCGACCGCGCGGCCGTCGCGCGCCTGCTGACGAAGGGCGCGAACCCGAACACGCCAGGACCTGATGGCACGACCGCGATCATGTATGCCGCGGCGAATGACGATCTCGAACTGGTGCGCGCACTGATCAAGGCCGGCGCGAACGTGAAGCTCGCGAATCAGTTCGGCACCACGGCCCTGACCGAAGCGGCGATCATCGGCTCGGCGCCTATCGTCGATGCCCTGCTCAAAGCCGGTGCAGATCCCAACACGAAGAACCCCGAAGGTGAGTCGGCGCTGATGGCCGTCGCGCGCACCGGCAAAGTCGATGCGGCGAAGCGGCTGCTCGAGGCCGGTGCCGACATCAACGCCAAAGAGAACTTCGGCGGACAGACGGCGCTGATGTGGGCGGCCGCGCAGGGCCAGGCCGACATGGTGAAGTTCCTCGCGTCCAACGGTGCCGACCTGAACGCGCGCGGCGTGGTCCGTCAGTGGGAGCGGAAGGTCATCACCGAGCCGCGTCCGAAGGACATGAACAAGGGCGGCTTCACGGCACTGCTGTACGCGGCCCGCGAAGGCTGCGTCGAGTGCGCGCGGCATCTGGTTGCGGCCGGCGCCGATCCGGATCTCGAGGATCCCGAGCGCATCACGCCGCTCAATATGGCGCTGCTCAACCTGCACTACGAGTTCGCGGCGTTCATGGTCAATGCGGGAGCCGACGTCGATAAATGGGATCTCTTCGGCCGCTCGCCGATCTACATGGCGGCTGATACCAGCACCCTGCCGATGAAGGGCAATGGCGCCGTAGCTGTGTTGCCGAGCGAGGATTCGCTCACCGCGCTCGACGTCGCACGCTTGCTGCTCCAGAAGGGCGCCAATCCCAATCTGCAGTTGAAGCGGCGTCCACCGTACCGTGACGTGCCACAGGATCGCGGCGGCGACACGATCCTCGCGCAGGGCGCCACGCCGCTGCTGCGCGCAGCGCGTGCGGGCGATGCACCGTTTGTCGAGTTGCTGCTGAAGAACGGCGCGCTCGTCGATCTACCGAGCAAGGAAGGCGTCACGCCGCTGATGGCGGCGGCCGGCGTCGAGTTCGGCGACCGCGTCACGCGCGGACGCAATCGCACCAACGACGGCGTGCTGGCGACGATGAAGCTGCTGCTCGACGCGGGCGCGAACATCAACGCCAGAATGGTGACGGAGCCCGGGCGCAATCCAGCCGAGGGTGCGTCTCAGGCCTCGCAGTTGGCCGTCGCTCAACGCCGCCCGGGCCAGATGCCGACCGCGGCGGCCGTGCCGCATCAGACGGCGCTGCATGGTGCGGCACAGCGCGGTCTCACGCCCCTCGTGAAGTTCCTCGCCGAGCACGGCGCCGATCTCGAGGCGAAGGATGCCGGCGGACGCACGGCGCTCGACCTCGCGAAAGGCGTCGGCGTGGCCGGCGTCCGTCAGGCGTCGCGCGAGCCGTTTCCCGAAACCGTCGCGCTGCTCGAATCGCTGATGGCGGCTAGAGCTCCCAAATAGCTATTGCCGCGGCAATGCTTTTCATTGCCGCGCCATGGCTATGCGAATGGCGTCTTCCGGCGCGATCTGGTGTTCCGGCACCGCGGCAGCCTCGGCGATCGCAATCTGCACACCCTTCACGCGTCCGGAGAACCCGTTCCCGCGCGGACCGTAGTCCGGTGAGACCGGAGCACCAGTATCCTCGCCGACATCGCAGCCATCGTCGGCGGAGAAGACCATCGGTGCCGTCGCGGCGACTTTCCCTTCACCGACCTTCTTGCCGTCGATGAAGAGCGTCGCCGTGCCGCCTTTGCCGAGACCGCCGCCGGCATAAGCGAATTCCATCCGAACCTGGTGACTGCCGGTGGGGATCGGTGCGGCCGACTCGGCATAGAAATGCTGGACGCCGAGCAGGTTGTAGCAGTACTTCAGCCTGCCGCCCTTGGCATACAGTGTCCAGCCGCCGATGTTGCCTCCTTGCGCGACGATGACGCCTTCCGCGCCCGAGGCCGGCACGTCGATCTCGGCGGTGATGGAGTGCGACTTGTTCTTGATGTTGATGACCGAGTTCTCAGACAGATGTCCCATGCCTTCGAAGAGGACCTGGCTGTTCCCCTTGATCAGGACCGGACGGCCGGCGAGATCCGAGTTCAACCGGCGCGCGACATCGTCGTCCAGGGGAAGTACGTTGTAGCGGGTGGCCTCGATTAACCACAGCCGCTGCAGGTCGTGCAGCTTCTCGGGCATCTGCTTCGCCAGGTCCTGTGCCTGACTCCAGTCCTTGCTGGTGTCGTAGAGTTCCCAGACGTCGTCGTCAAAGGCCGGCACCTTCTCGCCCATGAGCACCCACGGCGTCTTGTGGCGCGTCACGGCCGTCCAACCCTTGTGATAGATCCCTCGGTTGCCGAACATCTCGAAGTACTGCGTCTCGTGCCGATCGGCGGCTTTAGCATCGTCGAAGGAGTACAGCATGCTGACGCCTTCGATGGGCTTCTGTTGAACGCCGTTGACGAAGGTGGGCTGCGGAAGCTGCGCGGCCTCGAGCACCGTCGGCGCGATATCGATCACATGGTGGAACTGCGAGCGCGTCTCGCCCTTGCTCTTGATCCCTTTTGGCCAATGAACGATCGTGCCGTTGCGTGTGCCGCCCCAGTGTGATGCGACCTGCTTGGTCCACTGATAGGGAGCACACATCGAATGCGCCCAGCCGACCGCGTAGTGGTTGTAGGAGTCCGGGCCGCCCAGCTTGTCGATCCTGGCCTTGAGAAACTCCGGCGTCTCCATCGCGGCCGCCCCATTGAAGTTGATCATCTCGTTGTACGTACCGTTGAGCGTGCCCTCCGCTGATGCCCCGTTGTCGCCGAGGATGTAGAAGACGAGCGTATCGTCCAGGCAGTTGATGGCCTTCAGGCCCTCGAGCAGCCGGCCAACGTGATGGTCGGTGTATTCGAGAAAGCCCGCATACACTTCCATCTCTCGACGCAGGACGGGCTTCAGATCGTCCGGCATGTCGTTCCATGCGGGAATCTCTTTGTGGCGCGGCGTGAGCTGGCAATTCTGCGGAATAACGCCAAGCTTGGTCTGACGAGCAAACGTCTCTTCACGAAGCGTGTCCCAGCCGGCGTCGAACTTGCCCTTGTATTTGTCCGCCCACTCCTTCGGCACGTGATGCGGTGCGTGCGTGGCGCCCGGTGCGAAGTACACAAAGAACGGCTTGTCTGGCGCCAGGGCCTTTTGCTGTGCGATCCATGACCTGGCCTTGTCGGTCATGTCTTCCATGAAGTGATAACCCTCTTCGGGCGTGCGCTTCACCTCGACAGGCGTCGTGCCTTCGAACAGCGTCGGATACCACTGGTGCGCCTCGCCGCCGATGAAGCCGTAGAAGTACTCGAAGCCTCCGCCGCCCGTCGGCCACGCATCGAAAGGCCCCGCGGGGCTGGTCTGCCAGACGGGCACCTCGTGGCACTTGCCGAATTGCGCGGTCGAGTAGCCGTTCAGTTTGAGCGTCCTGGCAAGTGGCGACACCGTGTTGGGGAGCACCGAGCAGTACCCGGGTGCGCCCGTCGCAATCTCGGTGATTCCCCCCATCCCGACCGAATGATGGTTTCTCCCGGTCAGGAGCGCCTGACGAGTCGGGGAGCAGAGCGCAGTGGTGTGGAAGCGGGTGTACTTGAGCCCCTTCGACGCGAGGCGCTCGGCGACCGGCGTCTGACACGGCCCGCCGAAAGCACTCGACGCACCGAACCCGACATCGTCCAGCAGAATGATCAGGACGTTCGGCGCACCCTTGGGAGGACGAATGTCGCGGATCGGCGGATACTTCGTGTCGGGGTCCTTGGCGTCGTAGGTGATCAACCCGGTCCGGTCGGAATCGGGTATCGGCAAATGTGTCCGGTCTCTGGTGTCGTCGTGGGGCACGGTCGCCTCCTGCAGATTGCTTCAGAAGTTGTGGGTCGCCACCCTCCGACAACAACAAGCGTTGTGCCGTGACGGTCGTCGGCGATCCAGGTGACCGGTTCTGACTGGGTGTCTCATTCAACCCGTGCACGTCGACGTGCGTGGCGCGATGAGCTTGGCTCAGGCGGCCCGTGAGTGAACGCGAGCGACCGTCATGTGTCGTGGCGAGTGAACGCGTCGTCACCATCTCCACGTGTCTTCGCGGACGAATCGGCTGAGTCCCGCGACCGACGTTGGCAGAGTTTTTCCATTCTTCCCATGGCCGTGACACGTTCGCGAATCAGAAATCGCCTGTCTCTCTGGCTCTTCAGGGTGTGCCTTCCGATCATGCTGGGTGCCTAGCGTCAGCGCACCACGCGAACACCCAGCAGTTGCGGTACCCCATTCAGGTGATACGCCTGGCTGTGCATCAGTGTGTTTCGCACTGCGAAGATTGCTTCGAATTAGAGCGCTCCTAAACCCCTGATACGTTAGGATCTTGACGCGAATCAGGAGTGTGACTTGATGGATCGCGTCGTGAAGGGGTGTGCGGTGGGT
>Ga0070675_100004002_pt1 | contig 11185 bp, 13 predicted proteins | sample KBSM43metaG_FD_65343 | JGI IMG/M metagenome (GOLD analysis project Ga0070675, IMG submission 65343) | Miscanthus rhizosphere microbial communities from Kellogg Biological Station, Michigan, USA - KBS M4-3 metaG | ecosystem: Host-associated > Plants > Roots > Rhizosphere > Soil ...
TCCTTGAACATGACGGACACGCCGATGTTGGCGCCCGATCCCTGCGCGACCGGAACCGGGAACTCGCCACCCGCAAGGAAGCTCGCTTCCTTTCCGCTCTCGGCCACGAGGTTCGGTTCAGCCAGGCTCTGGAACAGACCCTTGTTCTGCAGCGCCTTGATCAGTACACCGAGGTCGTACTTTTGGTTCAGCAGGAACACGTTCAGGAAGTCGCTGAAATTGAGCTTGCCCTCCGCGCTCACGACGTCAGAGCCGAAGTCTGAGCCAGCCTTCGTCCAGGCGAGGTCGCTGTAAGCCGGCGCCGGGAACTGCTGCGTCGTCGTGCGACCGATCGTGTTGTTGATGCCGGTCGCGCTGGTGAAGAGCGACATGCCGTACTCGGACATCGCCGAGCGGCTCACTTCAGCGAAGCGGACGCGCAGCAGCACCTGATTGCTCCGCGGTCCCGGTTGCACTGCCAGCAGCGTCGTCACATCAGCAGGCTTCTCGACGTAGCCCGCTGCCACCGCGACCGCCTTCTCTGCGATCTCTTTGCTCGAGACCTTTCCAGAGAGCACCACGGCCTTGCCGTTGCTGTGCGCCTGGATCTGTTCGCCGGGGAACAGCTCTTTCACCTGGTCGTTGAGGCGAGCCAGATCGCGCTGGACGGCGATCTCGTACCGCTTCACCGCGCCGGCGCGGTCCCACACGAACATCGAGATCGAGCCCGGCATCTTGCCGTGCACGAGCAATTGCGTCTGACCGGTGACGAGGGCGTCGGCGACCTCGGCACTTGTCAACGAGACGCGCGCGATCGGCGAACCGATCTCGACCAGCGTCGAGCGGCCGACGAGCAGTTCGACTGCGCGTGCGTCGCTACCCTCGACGATGGGCGCCGTCCCGGCCGGCAGCGCGGCGGAGGTCGACGCGGAACTGCCGACACGCAGCGCAGACGGCGTCTGTGCGTACGTCTCGTGGGCGCCAAACACCCCGATGATGAACATGTGGACGCCGCATGCGGCGATCCGTGCTGTCTGCCGTGTCATTCGCATCTCACTACTCCTGGGCCACAGCTTCCTGCGCACGCTTGTCGCCACGGATGATTTCAACCGTGGGCAGCGGCGCAGGCTTGACGACTTCCGTACGAGGCGCAGCGGTGTTGGCCGCCACCCGGCGCACTGGCGCGGAAACTCCCGAACCCATCAGGCCGGCTGGACGCACGCCGGATGTGTGTGGCGCGGTCTGATCCATCGGGTTCCGAAGCGCCAACTGAATCTTGCCTTCCGTGCTCGCGAGCGTCAGACGCTCGGCCTCGTCCGGGTTGACGAGCAGCGTGACGACGTTCACTTGCACCGGCTTGTTGTTCTCGACATCGCGCTCGATCTTGGTTCCAGCCGCGAGCACCAGCACGTTGGTGAGAATCACCTTCGACGTGATGTCGGTCGGCTGCTGCGTCGGATTCACCGTCGCCACGACGTCCACGCGCGTACCCGGGAGCACGTAGCCAGCCACGCCAACGACATCGTTGACGCGCACGGACAACGCGCGATAGCCAGGCTGAATCACCGGCGGCAGTCCCGCGCCAGCTTCCTTCGGCGCGAGCTTGCTGGGCAGGAATGGCTCGTTCTGAACGACCGGGAGGATGAGACCGCGTCCCACCAGTTCCTCCGGGTTCGAGAACGATCCCTCCGGCGTCGCGCCGGCTGGCCACTGAATCGTGCGCAGGTCGGTGGCCTTCAGCTCCGCACCAAGCTGCAAGTCCGAGGCGGCGACAACGACGTGACTCGTCGGCACTTCAACCGTGCGAGCCGGCACGTTCTGCATGTAGCGATACGTGCCGAACGCGAAGGTGCCGCCGGCTGCGATCGCCAGGGCCAAGACAATGAACACTCGCATGCGAGCCATATGTGACGAGCTCCCTATTCCTTTTCGTTACAGCAACGCCGCCATGACGACGCCGACCGCAATCGCCGGCGCGTATGCGAATCGGTTGTCCGCGTCTGGTGCTTCAATCGCGGCCGCACCCGCCGATCCTTCCGACACGAGCCGCGCCGTCGCGCCCAGCGTCTGGCCCAGGCGCCGGCGGCGGATTGCGATCGCCACGGCGAGGACGCCACCGACGATCGCGGTGTAGAGAAATGCCTGGACAGTCGTCGCGGGGCCCAGTAACGCGCCCGCCGCGGCGAATAATTTGACGTCGCCTGCGCCCGTTGCCCCGAAGATGTGCCCGGGCAACATGAACGCGAGGCCGAGTGCGCACCCGAGAAGGGCGCCGCCGAGTCCGATCGGACCGAGCTTCGCCGCCGCGATCCCCACGCCGATGACGGCGAGGGCGCCCGTCAGTGCATTTGGAATGCGCCGCGTACGGAGATCGATCACCGCCGCCAGGCCAGTGCCGGCGCTGACGATCGTGAGAGCGAGGACTTCAGATGGCACTCATGACTCCGGAAATGTACGACCAGAAAACCGTGTTGATGGTGGTGCCGACGGCAGTGACCGCACCGATCGCGACGAGCACGACGAGCGCCACGAGCAATGCGTACTCGATGAGGTCCTGTCCGGATTCATCGTCCAGAGCTGAGTGTTTCAGCAAGAAGTCGACTGCTTGTTGCGTCATGTTCGTCGTGCTCTCTGGTGTCCGGTCATTGCAGCGAACGAAAGAGCGGGCCGGCGAGACCCGCTCTTCGTCCGGTCAGCCATTGGGTGTCGCCAACCAGTTACGGAGTGGCCGGCGCGCCCGCGGTCTGAAGCGCCGTCGAGATGCGCTGGAAGATGTTCTGCACGTTCGTTCCGGTCGACGTGATCACGGCGACGCAGACGAGCGCGATCAACGCGACGAGGAGTGCGTATTCCAGCAGGTCCTGACCAGCAGTGCCGCGCAGCAGCGCGCGCAAACGAGCAATGAAGTTCATAAGGTCCCTTTCCTAGGTGCGTTCGGGTGCCCGAACCGCACACGCCAATGTTCCGAAAGCGGCCAGCTCGAAGGCGGCGTGACCGCGACCACGAGTGACATAAGCGCAACGGCCATGCCACCACAGCAATCGCGGCATGCGAAGGGGGGTTGAAGTGCAGATGTCACAGCGAGTTGACCTGCGTTTGCACCGCATGGTTGCTGCACGACTCGGCACTCGAGGAGGTCGCGGTCGATCTTCAGCTTCGTAACCGAACCATCGATTCCGTACCTGACGGCTGTGTGCCGGATTGAGACGAATCGATGTATCGCCCTGCCTACGCGTGGACACTGTTGCGGCGGATCTGTAAACGCACAGACGAAATCCGTGGGTGACCTGGCCGCGTCTTCAGCGGCACTTCTTCATCAAGTAACGAAGAGACAGCGTGTTGGCTCGATTTGGCGGGCGCGGAACGGCACTTGCGTGAGGAGGGAAGGTCGGAGTGTCACCAAGAGTAATAAGACGATGCGACGCGTAATCAGCGACACCCTCATTTCGATCGGAGCAGTTTTGTTGCTGCTGGTCGCACTCGTGTCGATTGACGATCGCGTACGGGCGCGCGTCGAAGGCCTGGTGACAACGCCACCGAGCTCCTCGGAGATCGCTGGCGTCGGCGCAGATATCGAGAACGTGTCGACCCTGATGTACAAGGCGGCGCGCGATCAAAGCGTCGAGCACGCGCCGATGGTGATCTTCGCGGTCGCCGCGACGGTACTGGTTCTGTTCATGTTGCGCACGTAGGCAGCTACACGACATGCCACTGATTCTCGTCATCGTCGCCGATCCTCACGAGGCAGCCCAGCTCGCCACGCTGATACAGGGCCGTCTTCCCGTGGATCTCGTCCAGGCGGCTGAAGTCGGCGAGGGACTGCTCTCGCTCGAGGATCGCATCCCGGATCTGATCCTGACGTCTCCGCTGATGTCACCCTTCGACGACGGCGTGCTCGACGAGTACCTGCGCGACCTCGGTCCCGCGGGTGCGCATGTGCAGACGCTCCGCATCCCCGTCCTGAGCCAGGCGCCGAAGAAGGCCAAGCGACTCGGCTTCTCGCTGCGCCGCCGGTCGAAGCCCGAGGCGCCGACCCTCGACGGATGCGAGCCGAAGGTCTTCGTCGACGAGATCGAGCAATACCTCGCGCGTGCCGCCGAAGAGAAACGCCATGCCGCGTCGAGCGACCAGGCGGCCGGCGTCGTCGAACAGCACGAGGTCGCAGAGCCGGTAATCGCCGAAGAACAGTGGACGGCCGCGTACAGCGAAGACGAACCGGTCGCGAGCACGTCATGGTCCACGCCGGCGCCGGAGCCGGAACTCGAACCAGAGCCGGAACCCGCGGCATGGCGCGCTGACCTCCTCGATCGACCTCTGGATGAAGAGACACCTCTCTATCAGCCGAGCCCGGCCGCGTACGAGGAGCCCACGGTCGCATACGAAAGCCCGATCGAGGTCGCGGCTCCGGTCGAAGAGCCCGCCGCAGTTGAACGGGTGATGCCCGACACGGTCGTCGAAGCGATCGCCGAACCGGCGATCGAAGACGTCGTGGAACCGGCCCCGATTGAAACGTATCGGGCGGTTCCGGTAATCGAGGAAGTCGTCGAACCAGCTCCGATCGACGAGACGTTCGAAGTCGCCGAGACGATCGACGCGGCTCCGTCGATCGAAGCGGCTCCATCGATCGACGAGACTCCAGTGATCGACGAGACTCCTGTGATCGAAGAGCCGGCGATCGAAGAGGCGCAGATCACAGCAGTCGCTGTCGAAGCCGTCCCGGTCGTTGTCGCCGCGCGCAGACCTTCGGCGACGGACGTGGACGAGAACAAGGCGACGCCGTCGTTCAAGGCCGCTCTCGCCGCAATTCGAGCGGCGTGGGGCAAGCCACCTCGGACGGGCGACTCACCAGCCGGCGTTCCGGAGTCATCGGCACCGACGCGCGTCGAGCAGGAACCCGTGGCCGCCGCGAACGACGTGCCTGAATCGTTCGAAGTCGATCTGACGGACGTGGTCGAAGTGCTCGACGAAGACCCGATGGATGTCGACCTTGGCAGCGCAGCGACGATGCCGCAGGCGCCCGTCGATCCCGTCGCCGAGACAGTCGAGGTGTACGAGCTTTCGGTCGAACCTGATCTCAGCGAGTTCGAAACACAACTCATTACGCCGGTCGCGCCTCAGCGAGAGCGGCCGGCACCGAAGACAGTGCCTCCGGCTCCAGTCGTCGAAGAACACAAGGCAGTCGAGAGCGCTCCGGCCTCCGCGGCCGACGCCAATGGCGACCGCCGCAAGAAGGGTAAGCGTGCCACCAAGGGCGCGAAGACACCTGCGCCGCGCCAGGGAAAGGCACAGCCTCCCGCAGCGCAGAACGAATGGGGCATCTTCGATCCCAATCAATGCGGGTTTGCTGCGCTGGTGGACAAGCTGGACGAAGTCGCTGACAAGAAAGCCAAGCAGCAGCCGAATGGCGCGAAGGCGCGGGTGATTTCCCTGTCATGACGCTTATGGCCAATCTACGCAGACGCAGACTGGGCCGCTTGCGCAGCGCGCGCGGCTCGACACTGATCGAGGCGGCGATCATCACGCCGCTGCTCCTGCTCCTGACCTTCTCGGTCGTCGACTTTGGCGCGCTGCTCTACATCTACCTGACGCTCGAGAGCGGTGTGAGCCAGGCGACGCGCTTCGCCATCACCAATACCGCCACGCCCGGGTTGACGCGTGAGCAGTCGATCATGGCCGCGATGCGGACGGCGACGCCGACGATCACCTTGCCGGACAGCGCGTTCACCTTCAGCTTCATGCCGCCGGGTGCAGCCACGTGGACCACCGGCGCAGCGGGCGGCCCGGGCGACATCGGCCGGGTCACGGTCAACTACAACTGGAGCATCATGACCCCCCTCATTCGGCCGTTCTTCACGGGCGGCCAGGTCAACGTCCGAGTCGAATCGGCGATGAAGAACGAGGCGAGATGGAACTGAAGCAGCGGCTGACCACTCATCGCGGGCAGAGCCTTGTCGAGTTCGCCCTGATCATGCCGTTCATCCTTCTGGTGGCGCTCGGCGTGGTCGAGGTCGGCTTCGCCTTGCTCGATCAGCACGTCGTCACGAAGCTGTCCCGTGAAGGATCGAACCTGATCTCACGCGACGTCACCATCAATGATGCGGTGACCGCGATCCGCAACATGAGCACGCGCCCGGTCGACTTCGCGCCCGCCGCCGGGCGGTCGCGAATCATCTTCACCGTGCTCAGACGCGGCACGACCGTGGGCACGGCCAACTACAACCAGGTGATCGCCTACCAGCGATTCGAGTCCGGTGGCCTGTCGGGGCCGGGCATCACCAGCGTGCTTCGTACGGCAGGGACGCCCGCCTACAACGGCGCGCCCGACTACCAGGCAGTGAATGCAGACACCGACACGCGCCTCCAGGTCAACACGCTCCCGGCCAACCTGACGATCGCACTGAACGGGTCACTCTACGTCACTGAGATTTTCACCAGGCACGATCTGATCACTCCCCTGAGCGGATTCGGAGTCACTGTGCCGAGCACGCTGTACTCGATTGCGTACTTCTGATTGAGGCCCTGGCGACAAACAGGTCTTCTTAGGGGAGAGCGGACAACATGATCACACGACGATCTCGTTTGGCCAGTGAACGAGGGGTGACCCTCATCTACATGGCCATTTTCATCACGACCGGACTGCTCTTTACCGGCCTGGCCGTCGATACCGGCCGCTCGTACGTCGTCAAGGCACAACTGACGAAGGCGGTCGACGGCGCGGCGCTGGCGGCGGCGCGTAATCTCAATGGCGGCGATCCCGCCGGCGAAGCGGCACGTGTGTTCAGGGCCAACTTCCCCAATGGCTACATGGGCACGTCGTCGGTGACCGATCCCAACAGCGATCCCAGCTTCTACTCGTCGCGCGTCGTGACGACAACCGGCGTCAACATCGTCACGGTGCAGGCATCGGCGATCGTGCCGACCACGTTCATGATCCTCGGCGGATTCAACCAGGTGACCGTCAACGCCACGGGCGAAGCGCAACGGCGCATGGTGGACCTGTCGCTCGTGCTCGACGTCTCCGGATCGCTCGGCTCGGCGTGGCCGGCTGTGGCGTCCGCAGCGTCCTCGTTCATCGACGCGTTCGATGCCAGTGGCGACCGCCTGGCCCTGATCACCTACGGCTACGGCGCGGAGGTTGTCCAGCAGATGCCGTCGAGCCGCGGCTTCAACAAGGCGGGCATGATCGCCTCCATTCCGTCCGGCCTCCCGGGCGGCTGGACGCCGATGGGCGAAGGCCTCTATCGCGGCTGGGATGAAGTGCGTTCAGTACCGAGCGGACAGCAATCAGGTCTGCGGGTCATCGTGCTGTTCACCGACGGATCGGCGAACGGCGTTCCCGGGCTGTGGGACGGGTCCGGTATCTCCAAGAGCGTATCGACATCGGACTTCCCGCATGTCACTCCCGATCCGGGCAACATCACGACGGACAATCCAGTGATTCAGGGCCTCTACGACGCTCAGAGCGGTGTCCGTAGCCCGAGCTACCAGAAGAGCGGAACCAACTACATGGACGGCTCTGTGGCAACCAGCATGCCGTGGCTGCCAGCAAACAGCACGCATTCGTACCACCGGAGCGCAGGTATCCCGACGTCGTTCCCGTTCCAGAGCAATACGCTCCGCGTGGACGGCGGCGCGCAGAGCTCCCGTCGAGGCCTGTTGAACTACAACGCCGCGCAGGGCAAGTACCCCGCGCACGTGCGCAACATCCGAAACGCCGCCACGAACCTGGTTGAGATCATTGCCGACGCGGCGCGTTCCGACACGTCAGGCGATCAGCCGATTCGCATCTTCGCCATCGGCATGGGCTCCCTCGTGACGCTGCCACTGGGAACGCGGCCGGAGACGTCGGAAAGCGTACTGAAGCGCGTGGCGAACGACATCACGTCGCCCGACTTCAACAATGCGCAACTCGAAGGCAAGTATTACTATGCCGCCACCGCAGCAGACGTGGCGCCGGTGTTCCAGCAGCTCCAGAATCAGATCGTGCGCCTCAGTAAATAGGCGCGGCGGGCTCGTTACTTCTGCGGCGGTTTTCTCGGTGTGGAGACTGGCGGGCGCGGCGGGGCGGGCCGGTATTCGATCATCACGTTGCTGACGATCGCGATCGGGCGGCCAGGCGTCGAGAACTCGTCCTTGCCATCGACGCGGATCTCCGACAGCTTCTCACCGAGGAGGCTGACGCCCTGCTCCATCTCGGGGATGACCAAAACGATGTTCTCGGCGCCGGTGGGCGCGACGGCTTTCAGCCCACCCTGGCCGGCGCCGCCGAGCACGCGGTCAACGAGATCGGCTGGCGTGCGGAATTCGTTCTGCACGACAGCGCGACTGAGCAGCGTGTTGTCGAGCGCCATCACCCCGATCGACGCCGTGTAGCGGTGATACGCCCGCTTGTTCTTGATCTCGTCCTCTGAATACGTGTGCCGGTTGTGGAGCGTGAAGCTGAGCGTCACGTCACCGGTGTGAGGCGGGAAGGGAATGATCACACCAGCCCTCGGCTCCCGCTCGATCAGCACGTCGCAGAACATCCGTCCGGTCTTGGCGCCCTCCCCGAGAACGCTCGGGCAGTTCACCATCGCTTCTTCTACCTTGGGCGGCACGACAGGACGGCGTGCCGGCGGACGCCGGGTCTGCGCCGAGAGCAATACCTCGCCGGCGAGCGCGGCAACGACGAAAAGGGCTACGATTCGCACGCTGATTCGGGCCTCAATCGGCAATGCAGGCAAGCCCCGCGGGGCCCGTTGCCAGCGACCCGCCAGCTCTCCCCTTTAACAGCTCGAGGAATTCCATCCGCGTGCGGGCGTTGTCGCGGAATGCGCCGAGCATGGCGCTCGTGACGGCGAATGAGTTCTGCTTCTCGACGCCACGCATCGACATGCACAGGTGAGTTCCCTCGCAGACGACCGCCACACCAAGCGGGTCGATCTTCTGACGAATGGTCTCGGCGATCTGGTTGGTCATGCGCTCCTGGACCTGGAGCCGGCGCGCGAAGACGTCCACCACGCGCGGGATCTTGCTCAAACCGATCACATGTCTCTGAGGGATGTACGCCACGTGGCACTTGCCGAAGAACGGCAGAAGGTGGTGCTCGCAGAGGCTGTAGAAATCGATGTCCTTCACAATGACCATCTCGTTGTAGTCCACCGTGAAGAGCGCGTCGTTGAGGACTTTGTCGATATCGGCGTCGTAGCCGCTCGTGAGGAATTTGAGCGCTTTCTCGACGCGAAGAGGTGTCCGCACCAGCCCCTCGCGAGCCGGGTCCTCGCCCAGCTCGACCAGGAGCTGCCGGATAAGTTCCTGCATGTGCTCTATTTTATCGTGCGTTCGCCTCCTGAACTCGCGCGGCCCGCAGGATGTTGGCCAGACCGTAGTTCCCTTCGTGGCAGGCGTACTCGTAAATCGGCCCTTCGATCCGACGCATCGGGATCTCGCCGGACCAGGGGCGGGTCCACGTGCCAGGGTCATTCACGGTGAACTCGTAGCGAATCGTGTCGCGGTCCACCAGCGTGAACCGCTCGGTCACTTTGAGCTGCGTACTCGTCGTGATGTCCTGCCGCGTGGTGCGCGGCGGCCCTCTGAATGGCGTCTCGTCGGTGAAATTGGTCGTCTCGACGACGAACGTGTCGCCTTCCCAGCGGCCGCGTGCATCACCGGCCAGCCATTGCACATGGGGACCCGGACGCGGGGCACCGTCGAGCCTGATCAGACGCACGTCGTGCATCAACTCGTGCCGGATGGCCACGTGATCGGCTGCCTGCAGGATCTGCATGTTCGCGTAGTAGGTGGGCGGGATCATCGGCGGGCCCACGTTGCCCCACGAAATGCAGCGCTCGGCGAGCGTGCGGCTCCGCGCGCTGTCGGACGGGCCGCCGGCGCCACCTCGCTTGGCTCGCTCCGCCGAACGTGCCTGCCCCTCCGGTGTCAGCGGTGGAAGCCGGCCATTACTCGGGTCCGTCACAAGCGACGTCCGCTGCGTCGTCTGCTTGCTGTAATTTTCGCCCTGCCAGATCGCATCGTCGTAATGGATGTCGTCCTTGGGTTGCGCGAGGAATTGATCCAGCCGCTTCTTCGCGTATGCGGCGGCTTCCTCTGCGCTGATGACGGCCCTTTCGCCGAACTCCGCGGGACGCTCGAGCGGCGTCACCGTGTCGTTGGTCCAAAAGCCCTGCATGTCGGGATGACCGTCCCAGGTGCGCGGAAGGGCAGCACCTGTCGCGTTGGTGCTGCGTGCCTGCGGACTCTGGGCAGTCAGCGTAGATAAGGACAGAGCCGCCAGCACGACCGCGGCCACGATGAGAGCGCGCTGCTTCATGGAACCCGCCTCCGCGGAGATTCTACGCCAACAATCCGCGATCGATGGGGCTGGATATTGGAGGAGCCGGCAGGGCTATTGGACGAGCCCCACCGAGCCAAACAGGCTCTGTTGGGGGCCTGCCGGAACGTTTTCGAAGAAGTCCACCTCGCCGGTTTCGAGCGAATACTCGGCGCCGACGACGAGCAGACCGGTTTCCTGAATCAGCTTTTCCAGCAGATCGGACCCGTGCCGCAGATGATCGACCGAGGCTCGGACGTTGGCGCGCACCGCGTCCCGAACGAGACCGTCCAGATCCGGCTTGCGCCGGCCAGACAACAGCGGTTCGACCGACGGACGAACACGGTCAACGATCGATCGCAGGTTCTTCGATTGATTCGTTGAAATGCCTTGCAGCTCTTCGAGCGTGGCCAGGATGGCGCCGCACTGTGTGTGCCCCATCACGACGACGAGCCGTGTCCCGTAGCGTGATGCGGCAAACTCGACGCTGCCCACCTGCGAGGGAGCGACGATGTTCCCGGCGACGCGAATAACGAACAGGTCGCCGAAGCTCTGATCGAAGACGAGCTCTGCCGGAACTCGCGAGTCGGAGCAGCCAAGGATGATCGCGAATGGCTCCTGCCCGGACACCAGTTCCTCGCGGCGCGCGCTGCTCGAAAGCGCGGCCGACGACTGACCGGCGACGAACCGACGGTTACCTTCGCGAAGACGCGTGAGAGCTTCGACGGCGTTCAGCACAATGAGATTCGTACACTAGAGCGCAAAGACAAACAACGTAAAGCCGGCGGCGATCGCGATGTATTGCTTGCCGTCAACAGCATATGACATGGGGATGCCGCGCACGGCACCGCCGATTTGCGTGTCCCAGAGCGGCTTCCCCGTCTCGGCATCGAGCGC
>Ga0070675_100004011_pt1 | contig 11176 bp, 9 predicted proteins | sample KBSM43metaG_FD_65343 | JGI IMG/M metagenome (GOLD analysis project Ga0070675, IMG submission 65343) | Miscanthus rhizosphere microbial communities from Kellogg Biological Station, Michigan, USA - KBS M4-3 metaG | ecosystem: Host-associated > Plants > Roots > Rhizosphere > Soil ...
TTCGCGAAATGACTTTGAGATCCCGAACCGTCGCTAATTTCGTCAGGATCTCATTCTGGATGCCTTCGGCGAAATACACGTTCTCTTTTTCAGCGCTCAGATTTTGGAAGGGCAGCACCGCCACCGATTTGTCGAGCTTGCGCGCCGCAGCGCGGGGCAGAAGAAAAAATCCCGCGGCGGTAGAAATTATCGCGCTGGCAGCGATGAGGAGAATAATATTGCGGCGGCGATGGCTCCCAGGAACCTTTGGGGTGGCTTGAATCCCTTGCGGCGTCACATCGTAGGCCCAGGCCAGAATCAGTGCGACCGGAAAACCGATCAACAAAAGCACGATGACAAGACGCAACGTCCAGTTCGGCAATTCCCATGCCGGAATAACCGCAGAACCAATTTGAATGATGAATCCCGCAGCGATTATATAGGCGGCCGCAACGCGATAAACTTTCCGCCGCTGCAGCTCTTGGAAAAAACCGGTCATAAACAGTCTGGCCCCATCATCAGCATAGTCTGACACCGCATGTTCAAGAGAAGATATGCACAAGCTCGGTCTAAAAAAGCGGGTGTATTGAAACGTTCCATCGGTGAGCTGAAGGACGGGCAAGTCGCGCAGTAACCGATTGCTGGCGCGAACCATTCGCTCGGCAATCGCTGTTCACGCGCAAGAGAGCTATCTATTTGCGTTGGCTACTGGCAACGGTCAAAATTTCGGTGACACAGGCTTCCAATGTGCGACGCCAAAAGCGTCGCTGAACCAAGAAATAGGTCGCAAGCTGCAAACTAATTAGGCGTCGCACCCCTATGAAAAGCAGACCACAGCTGGCCAAGAGACAGGCCTTATGAACATCGCCGGATTTCGTTCGGTTGGCTTTGCGGTGCTGCTTGCTTTGCTTGCGGGAGCCGGCTGCAATCGGTCCAAGCAAGCGTCGCCAGAGTCGACTACCGCGCCGACGCCCCAGCCGTTTCGCGCGAGCATCACTGCGCAGGCGCCGGATGAATTCTACGATCCCCCGGCGGACGTGCCGCGCAAGCCCGGCGCATTACTGCGGAGCGAGCCGCTCAAGGACGTGATACTACCAGCGCGCGTGCGAGGCTGGCGCATCCTTTATGCAACCAGTGTAGACGACAGCACGCCGGCGACGGCGGTCGCGATAGTGTTCGCGCCGACCGATTCTTCCGCCGGTCCGCGTCCTGTCATCGCATGGGAGCACGCCACGACGGGCCTGCTGCAGAAATGCATGCCGTCGCTTTTGTCGGCGCCGACCAAGGGCGTTCCCGAGCGCAACCGGATCGTGATGGCTGGCTGGGTGGTGGTCGCGACAGATTACTCCTTCGCAGAAACGCATGGTCCGCATCCCTACTTAATCGGCGAAGGCGAAGCACGTGCGGCGCTCGATTCAGTCCGTGCTGCGCGGCAGATGTCCGAGCTTACGCTCGACAAACGCATGGTAGTCTGGGGTTACTCACAGGGAGGACACGCGGCGCTTTGGACCGGTATCGTCGGCCCGCGCTACGCACCAGACCTCGAAATTTGCGGTGTCGCGGCGATCGCACCGGCTGCGAACATTAAAAAGATTCTTGATATGAACGTCGAGGTGGACAAGCGGTTTGGACCGTATCTGGCGCAATCGTACAGCCGGTTCTACCCTGACATAACATTCGAGCAAGCGGTTCGCCCGGAGGCGCTCGATGCTGCGCGTCAGATGGTAAACTTATGCGCGTTCGTCCCGCCGGAAGATCCGGAACACATCGACGCCCTGGCAACGACGTTCGAAGGTCCAGCATTGGCGATTAGTTCAAACAAAGCGCTTCAAGCTCGGCTTGAGCAAAACGCGGCGAACGGTCTGATACAAGCTCCCGTCGTAATCGCGCAAGGTCTCTCGGACATCGTCGTGCCGTCGTCCGCCATCGACACGTATGTCGAAGAGCGCTGCGCTGCTGGTCAACGACTCGAGTATTGGACATTCGCCGGGCGCGACCACCTCACGATCATCCAGCCCGGTACGCCGCTCGAGGAGTTACTTATCAAGTGGACGGCGGTGCGATTCGCAAATGAGCCGCAAGCGACCGGTTGCGTCCGCAAGTCTTTTTGAGTGCGCATTGGGCTTTGAAACGGCCCGGCTGTTTCGCTCAATCCAATTTTCGTTAGCCAGCTAATTTGATCGGACAGCTGTCGACGGCCAGTATGGACTCGTAGCAGGTGCGAAAGAGCGGCTTTGCACAAATGAACCGTTTCCCGCGCCACGCTGCTTCAGTTGTTTAATTGCCGACGCTATTTTTGCCAAACCTTGTTCAATTTGCGCTGGCGACCAGGCTGCAAATCCAAAGATGAATGCTGGATCCAACTGAGCCTTGATGCAGAAAAAAGAGAGAGGCCGGGGCCAAACGCCGGTTAGCTCGCGAGCACGCATGAATAACGGGAAATCTTCCTCGCGCCGCAGCCAAGCGATGAAGTGCAAACCGGCCGGCGTTATTTCCAAGTCGAAATAGTCGCCCAGCCATTTTTGGAATTGCTCGATAAAGAAAACGCGTCGCTGTGCATAGAGTTCGCGGATGCGTTTCACATGGCTAAGGAAAAATCCTTCAGTGATGAAACGTGCCAGCGTCGCCTGATCAATCGCCGGGGAGTGCTGGTCCATGACAGCGCGCACCTTGACGAGTGTGTCGACAAGTTGTGGTGGCGCGATCAGAAAACCGAGGCGCAGCGATGGATACAGGATCTTGCTCATAGTACCGGCATAAATCACCCGGCCGGCATGGTCCAAACCTTGAAGACATGGCAGCGGCGGTCCATCGAAACGAAACTCGGAATTATAATCATCCTCCAGGATGTAACCGTCTCGCGATTCCGCGAACTCGATCAGAGCTTTCCGCCGCTTCAGGCTCATTGTTACACCGAAGGGAAACTGGTGCGACGGTGTGACGAAAATGAGTCTGGGAGAATTTCGTCGTGAGCACTTCGCAATCACCAGCCCCTCATGATCAATCGAACGCGGGACCAGTTTGGCGCCGACAAACGCCAAGACATTACGTGCTTGAAGGAAACCGGGATCTTCGATCCATGCCACTTCCCCCTCGTTGATTAACGCGAGCGCGCACGCCAGCATCGCCTGTTGCATGCCACCCACGACGACGATTTGGTCGGCATGACAATTAGCGCCGCGGAAGTCGCACAAGTAAGTGGCGATTGCCTTCCGCAGTTCGATCTCGCCACGGCTCGAGGCATAACGCAACAGGTGCGCTCCCTTTTTTGCCAAAACCTGTGCGCGCAAGCGTTCCCAAACAACAATTGGAAATTCATCCACCGCCGGCAATCCCGCGACGAATGTAACGCTCGGCGGCCCGCCAATGCCGACATCAAGTTGTCGGCCCGTACGAAAATCGGTCATTCTGGTCACTCGTCGGGCGACGCGCGGAGAACGCTCAGTGCGCGCGGTCGTCGCCGGCGTGGCTGCCTTCAGAAAAGTTGCCGGTAAATGATCGGCGACAAAAATACCAGACCGTTTCCGGGTTTGAAGATAGCCCTCGGCAAGCAGCTTTGAGAATGCCTGGTTTACAGTCGGTCTTGAAATCCCGAGAGTTGCAGCAAGAACTCGTGAGGAAGGCACACGAGAAGCGCTTGAATCAAAACTGCCGCTCTCGAGTTCTTCTCGTATTTGACGATACAGTTGTTGGTAAAGCGGCTCAGACGACGCGCGATCCAGGCGCACCATTTCAAACGACATGACTGAACGACGGCGGCGCTGCTTTGGTACCGATGAGACTGCGCGGGAGTAGATCGCGCCGTTTAGTTTCACGACGCGACTTTCGCACCCAGAGAATGGTTTCTCAAGATGATGCGCAGCACCATTCTCCGATGCTGCGCATCTCAAACTGCTTTGTTCCCGCGCCAACAATGCCGGTTTGTCCCCCCAGGTCGCGTCTTAAGCTACAAGTGTGAAGGTCGCATCCTCAGCGCGCCGGCATCGCATCTCCCCACTCCGCGGGCGACGGGTTAAGTGGAGCAACCAGCGACGGAGCTTTGTTTGGCATCATTCCCGGCGCCATCGGTTGTGTCGGAGGTGTGCCTCTGACGCGAGCCAGGAACCCGTGGGCAATACCGGAAGCGACGTAACGACCACAGATAATCCCCCGGTCATTGATTCCATTAAGCGATGTAAAGGTTGATCCGGGATAATCGAAAGTGAAGAAGTTGTTTGGCGGTAGAAAGAAGAGCCCATGAGTCACGCCTGCGCTGGCATATCTGCCCACCACCCAGTTCTTGTCGTTAAGTCCAAACAGGACTGTCGCAGTGGAGCCCGAAGGATCGATAGGGAAGTGCAGCACCCCATTTACGTCCCGGTAGTAGCCGTGAAGAACTGCTCCGTCCAGGTAGTATCCCACCACCAACTCGTTCGAATTATTGATTTCGTAGGCAAAGGTCGAGCCAGCTCCCGGGACGCTCCACGACGTTAAGGTGCCGTCAATGCTGACGAACGCCTGGAAAATCCCGCTGCCGTCAGGATCAAACGCGCCGGTAAAGTCGCCGGCATCGTTTATCGAAAGCAGGTTGGTCTGGACCGTGCTGGGAACATCGTACTCTGTGAAAGTGCCGCCTGACCAGAAGAACGAGTGAAGGGTACCATCGCTGATTGCGTAGTCACCGGCTACTGTGCGTGAGTTATTGATGCCTCGTCCTTCGGTAAAACCCACGTTATCGTTAGGGTCGACGATCGGGTCGCTAAAGCTGCCATCGCTGAAGCGGACAAACCCTCGCGCCACCCCGCTCGAATCGATGTATTCGCCAACGACGTCGCCTCTCTCGTTAATTTTTTGTGGCAAGGTCTGATTTCCGGTCCCGGGATAATCAAAAGTCGTGATGACTTCGATAGAGCCCGAGCTCGCTGCTTGCTGAGCGAACGTCCCCATCAATGGGGACACGAATAGAACTGCCAGAATGCTGATAACTATCTGTTTTGATTTCATGATGCTTAGTGCCTCCTTAGTTGAATTTGCCCTTGCTAAACTCCGGATGCGGCAAACGCACAATGCCCACTTGGCGAATTTCGACATGGCCAGTTTTGCGTAGTAGGGCTAGCGCTACGAGGCAGCCGGCAGAGGTTCAGGTCATCTGTTTGAATCACTCTGAACGTCACCCCGATCTGTCGCTCATCGACGTGGAAAGTCTTGCCAAGATATCCAGGCGAAATTACAAGACGCAGCTAGGTAACAGCGTAGAGAAGAAAGCATGCATCGGATCGCCACTCGTTTGGCCCTGATTGCCACCGTGGTGGTTTTGGCGGTGACGAAGGTCGCCGCGCAGCAAACGCCTACCGCCGCCAGTGAGGATTTGCAGCCCGAGGCGGGTGGAGAAGAAGCAGTGGTCAAGCGAGTGGTCGGCGGGATTATGTAGCCTTACTTGGCCCAGAGAGAGCGCACGGCCGGCAGCCACAGATGGATCCTATCTCCTCATCTCGGCACGATCGTCGCGGTTTCACTCCATGGTCATCGCTACTTTTTTCCGTATGGAACGTCTACCGACGCGGGCGCGCCGTTCACCCGCGAAACTCTGGTGGAGATCGGCTCCTGCACCAAGACGTTCACCACCACGCTGTTTGCGCTGGCTATCAACCGCAAACAAATCGCCCCTGGCGCTTCCGCTCAGAAATACATGCCTAACGGATACACGCTCCGAGCACAGCAGCTGACACCGCTGGAGCTGGCGGACTTTACATCCGGAATGCCGGACGATCCGACTAACCTGCCGCGCGGCCTCGAACAGCGAGGCATCGAGCACTATACGGTGAAGGACTTTCTGACTTGGGCTGCGAACTACGAACCCAGAACTCAATTGCCCGCGCCTTACGAGTATTCCAACGCTGGAATCGGGTTGTTGAGCTATCTCGTCGCGACCGCGACCGGCAAAAGCTGGGAAGAGCAGCTGAGTTCAGAGATCCTCCAACAGCTTGGCATGAATGACACGACGCTGCGACCCACACCGGAACAGCAGAGGCGCCTGGCACAAGGACATAACCGTGCAGGCCAGGATGCGCCGCGCTGGCCCGTGTACGCCTGGTACGCTGCCGGAGGGTTGCGTTCGACGGCACACGACATGATCAGCTTTGGCGAGGCCAATCTTGGCCATAACGAAGTGAATGCGAAACCGGTTTCGGTTGAATTGATCGCTGCGATGCAGCTGGCGCAAAAGCCGATCTACGCAATACGGAACGGCAACAAGCAGGCTATGGCCTGGGTAAACAATATGGGTGGAGGCAATCCGAACTTGCATCCCGTGATTGTGAAGAACGGAGGAACATCAGGATTCGGCACGGTGATCGCGATTAATCCAACCAAGGACGCGGCTATCTTTATAGGCATGAACCAAGTCGGAGCTGACCCTGCCGCCAAGGCAGTTGAGATCCTGCGGCACTTGCCGTAGTCCCCGCTTAATTTTATTGCGCGGGCGTTGTGCTTCTCAATCTTCGCCGCCGCAATTCCATCGCGCAAAGCGCGGCGATGGTAAGCAGGTCGCTGGTGATGTGAGTGATTTTGACGCTTCCGAAAGTGGCGGGCGTAAGAGTCGGCTCGAGCAGATCGCGGACTTGCCTGGAGGGAGTAGCGCCGGCGGCGCCAGAATCAAATTGTTTGATCGCTTCAAGTGTAGCGAATCGTTGCGAGGTAGTGTCTTTCATCGCATCGAGATTTTCATAGGCGAACAAGGCGAATAAGATGCACACCAATGCAGTAGTAATCGCAGCCGGCTGTTTACGCAGTGAGGAAAACGCCAGCACACCGCCAACGATAATGACGTAGAGATTCCAATATTGCTGCATCGCGCTTGAGCGCTCGAAGTACAGCTGAATCAGTTCGTTATAATTCATAGATTGTTGCGATTATGAAACGGCGCCATGACTCAGCGCGAGAACAAAAGAGTCGGTATTGCCGGGAAAAAAACGAACTCGATGTTCAAATTCGGATAAGGCGGAGCGCACTTCGGGTCGAATAACAACGGACGGTCGAACGCGACGAATCATCGCTAATGCCTCTTCCGCCGTCTTCACTTTCCCACTAATTATTAAATAAGCGGCTACCGCCGCTGCGCTTCGTGAGTAACCGATCTTACAGTGAACATAGACGACACCATTTCGGGAGTGATTGCCGATGAATTTGCTTATCTCCACAAGTTGCGCCTGGGTGGCAGCAGTCAGGTCCAGGACAGGAGTGTTTCGATAGTTGATTTTGCGAAACGGTTCCGCTTCGGAAAATTCAGCGCTCAAATCAAGCACGGCGGCAACCCCGGAGCACAAAGCTTTGTTCGCTAAACGGCGCCCCAGTTTGCCGCCAATCCAGATTTGTGGGGTAACCTCGTCCCACGCTCGACATTGCCGCCGGTAATATAGCAACGACAGATATTGACCGACTAAACAGGGTGCCAACACAAACCGCGTGCTCCACGGCAACTTTCCTTCCGTCTTGTGAAAAACGATCGGACCCGCTTTGAAGTACGCGAGCGCCACGATGCCGAGAGCGATTGCTGGCCAAAGAAGCAGCACTCCCCATGGCCAAAAGATCGCGCCTATAAACGCAAGAAGCGCTGCTCCGGCTGCGTAATACGAACCGATGCGACGATTGGCGACAACTGGCTGCACGACCGTACGCTCGCGAAAGAAATAGAAGCAATATCCGGCTAGAGCAAAGCCGCCGACGATATCGACCAGGTGATGCTGATACGTTAGAACCGGCGACAACGCGATTAGAACGAACCAGGTCATGATCGCAACGCGAGTGAAACCGCGCGTGTGACGAAAATAACTATCGCAAAGAATTAACGTGAACGCTGCGTGAAGGGATGGAAGCAGATTGTACGGCGCATCCATTCCGCGAAACCAATCGAAAAGCGCGCCGACCCAGCCATCAGCAGGCGGTCGCGGAAACGCAAACCGCAGGGGAAGTAGCAAAAAACAAATTCCAGCCACGACAATCGCTGTCGCAATTCGTTTCGCTAAGATGGATAATTCGCGCTCGGTCCGACATAGAAATGGCGCGCCCACAAAGAAAAGATCGATCGACATGTATGGCAAAATGAAGAATGCCACGAACGGCATCTCGCGCTCCCATTCAAAATAAAACGTGCCGACGTTCGCGCGACGCGCTGTGATCCAGTTGCAACCGCCGTAAACGATCAGGAACAAGACGGACAATCCGACCGAGACGACGAGCGCCTTGCTACGTTTAACGCCCACGACGTGCAACGGAAACCGTGAACATTCCCCACTGGTCGATTTCCATATCGATCTTTTCGAATCCGGCCACGCGAACGAGCTCATCCATTTCGGCCGTTGTCCGTCGACGCATGACCCAGCGCTCCCCTTCCCTATTAACGAGGACGTGTGCAATGAATTCGAGCTGCGGATGCCACGGCTGATTCGTGTAAATGAGGTAACCCCCAGACTCGATCCCGTCGGCCAATCCGCGCAACGAAGTCAAAACCGGCTCGTTCGACGGAAACAATTCATAAAGGCCCGAAACGATTCCGATCGTCGCACGCGGTTGAATTTTGGCGAGAGATTCGCGATTAAGCGCGTCGCCGCGGCGCGCGATTACTGCGCCGTCGATATTTAGCTCATCGGCCAGAGCGCGCACGGCCGCGATATTTTCCTCCTTATAATCGCAAAGCGTGGCCTCGATCGGAATCTCTGGCATGTCGCGCATGGTTTCGATTACGTAGCGACCGACTCCCGCAGCGATATCGAGAATTCTCACAGGACGATTCTCCCGATGCACCTTCAGAATTAAATCGCGCAAGGTTTTATTCAGATTCCCTTTGCGTTGCCGAATGCCGCGCCAGCCAATGCTATTCAAATACGATTTGTCGATACCGCGGCCAAGCGCGCTCCAGCCGCGCGGTTCGTTTTTGTAGACGTAATCGAGCGAAAGACCGGAATCGAAACCAAAACGCCAGCCGATCTCGATGCCCCGACTCAATCGACCTGCAACTTTAAGTCCGGCACGAGCGACTGCGAACCTTGCAGTGCCGTTGTTCTTTAAGTACTCATGTTCGCGTGCCGTATATCCAGTCTTGTCGGCATCTAACAGTGAAGGCGCTGTTGCCGTTTTCGCGAAGCAATCTCGAACGAACTCGCGGACAATTCCCACAACGTCACGACGATTGGTTTCGTGAAAGATGGCGTGATAAGCGTCGGGAAAAATCTCGAAGCGCTTGTGAGTGGAAGACAGGCGATCAAAAAACCTTTGCTGCGCTTTGAGATTCACAACCCAATCCTTTCCCGCACCAATCATCAACGTTGGCGTTTGAATCGCACCGGCATCGGCAACCAAGCGTTTCGCGGTGTCGTGGAGGTCGAGAAGAACGTTGACTGCGATTTGCCGGAAGATGAGTGGATCGGAATCGTAGAGAGCGGCTTGTTCACGATCGTGCGTGAGCATTTTCGATTTCACGTAGCTCTTTACGAATCGCGGTCGAAGGATTCGTAGTGCAGGAATCGCGAATGGAATGTAGAGCTTCACGTGAAATGCGGCCGTCGCCAAAATCATGGCGCGGATCGGCGGCGCGTAATCGTGGATCCAGGCTGTGGCAGTGACTGCGGCGAGACTGTGCGCGAGCACGATCATGTTTTCGACCGGAATGCCGAACGTCTCCGAAACATGACGCGCAAAGGCATCCACATCTTTGATCACACCGTGAAGACTCTTTGCCGCGCCGCGATCTCCCGCGGACCGTCCATGACCGCGCGCGTCCGACGCGAAGATTGCAACATCGACAAGGCCTAACGAATTGACCGTTTCCTGCCAACGACCGGAATGTTCGTGGCCACGGTGAAAAAGCAGCAGCGCTTTGTCTGTTGCCTTATTTGGAATCCACGAGCGATAAAACAGCTCCGCACCGTCCCAACTAGCGAAAGTTCTCTTAGTGGCTTCCATTTGTTGGGACCAATTCGTTCACCGCATCGCGGAGTTCGGCGGCAATCGCACAGATGTCGATCTTGTCAGTTCCGCGATCGCGATAATTGCGAGGCGTTCCAACGATCAATCGAACTTTTCGCGGGCGCGGAAATCGTTTGCCTTTAGGCCACGCTCTAAACGATCCATCGATGAAGCAGGGCGCAACTAGGACGTCGCGGCCTGCAACAAGAGCACCGATTCCTGATTTGAATTCAGCAACCTCGCCGGTTGTCGATCTTGTGCCTTCCGGAAAAATAATCAGGATGGTCCCTGGATGGGCCAGCAATTCCCGGCAAAGCGACAGGCTTTGTCGAACGCGCGCTTGTCTGGCGAACGGCAGCGCGTTCACGAGTATTGCAGCAGCCCAAAGTCGCGGGACGCTTTGGAAAAAATAATCAGACGCGGCCGCTGGAAACGCGCGATGTAATTTGCGCAGCGGCAACGCCGCGAGCAGGCAAAGTGTGTCGATATGGCTGCAATGATTCGCGACGATCACGAGCGAGCGGTTGGTCCGCAGATTTTGGTGCCCGACAATTTCGAAATGGTTGTAGATCTGCAGCAGGCCTCGAATGATCAACGCACCGAGCGACCGCAATCCGTAAACGAGCATGTCCGGCTCGCGCGGAAACTGACGCAACCGATCGATCGGCGCTTGATCTACGGCACGCACCGAATCGTAATACCACTGTTTCATCGGAGCGGATAATAATACCCGGTCATATGCATGAACAACGGCGCCGCATAAACCAAACTGTCGATCCGATCCAGAATTCCGCCGTGACCGGGAATAGTTGCAGCCATGTCTTTGGTTCCGATGTCGCGCTTAATCACACTAATCGAAAGATCGCCCAGTTGCCCGCCAATTCCAACGATCAAGCCGGTCAGAATTAATTGCCATGCGCCAAAGAATGGAAACGAGAATCGAAGAAGCCAGGGCAGAATCATGGCGACGCATAGCGCTCCGAGCGCGCCTTCCCAAGTCTTGTTTGGACTGATTTCGCTGCGCAACGGATGGCGGCCGAAAATTTTCCCGAAAGTAAAGGCCGCAACGTCCGTCAGTGCTGTCGCGAAAATAATGTAGCAAATAAAGCCGTAGGCGTTGCGAGCGTTCGCGATGCATCCCAGGTGACCGAACATCCAGCCGATGTAAACAAAACCGATAATGGCGAGCGATATGCGTTGCAGCTCGCCGCGAGCGCGATTGCGCGCAATCGGAATGAGCAGGATTAACGCGATC
>Ga0070675_100004012_pt1 | contig 11174 bp, 12 predicted proteins | sample KBSM43metaG_FD_65343 | JGI IMG/M metagenome (GOLD analysis project Ga0070675, IMG submission 65343) | Miscanthus rhizosphere microbial communities from Kellogg Biological Station, Michigan, USA - KBS M4-3 metaG | ecosystem: Host-associated > Plants > Roots > Rhizosphere > Soil ...
CCAGGGCCAAGGGCAGCGGTCGTCTTCGCCCGGGCAAGCACGAATACGTCGGCATTGCGCTGCTCGACGTGTGCGCGAAGCTCGAAGCGCTCGGCGAGGAGCGTCCGCGCCATCGCCTGCAGCCGCGCCCGAGGTGTGTTCGGCGAGGCCGTCGTAACGATGTCGAACCGTTCGGAGGGGGCCCACGCAGGCATTCCAACCAAGCGATCGAGATCGTACGCGCTGCGCAAGAGCATCGCGAGGGTCGCGCGCTGCGCCGACCATTGACCGTTGGGCAGAAACACAGCCGGCACAACGTTAGGACCCGCGGCACTCCGCTTTATCGACGCGACTTCGAACCTCTCCTGCGCCCTGACGCCGCCGTTCAGACAGAGGACGCCGCATGCGATCGCCCCGGCGATGACGCCGCCGCACCCTTTCACAGCGGAAAATACTATCGCGAGCTTGCTTTCACGCGATCCAAAGCCAACCACGGCTAGAGCCCAGAGCCTCTCGAGCCCAAAGCCCTCGTTCTACGGCGGGAACCCCAGCGACAGCTTTACCGCGGCGTACTCCGGGTGCACGCTGCCGTCGGCGGCGCGAACGACCAGCGGGGGTTCGACCCATGTCTGAGCGCGCATCCGCTCGGGCAGATCGCCCGCGCGCACCATCGCGAACAGCGTGACGAGCGGCGGCTCGCCCTCCTTGAACACCACCGCCCGCCGACGCACGATCGTCAGCGCCGCCTCGCGCGCAGCGGACTCGGCGCGCTCGCGCTGCTCTTCGGGAAACACACACGCAAAGAGACCGCCGGGCGTGAGGTGCGCCGCGGCGACCGCGCAGTAGTCGCGGACGTCCCCGCGCAACTCGAACCGGCAGGCCACCTTCTGCGGATTCTCGGCTTCGATGCCGGTGCCGAGCGGGAAGTACGGCGGGCTGCCGAGCACGAGGTCGAACCGCTCATCGGCGCCGAGCGCCTCGGGCGAGCGGAAGTCGGCGTGCCGAATCTCAAAACGCGCCTCGAGCCCGTTGTAGGCAGCCGATTTGCGCGCCAGGCGGACGCTGGCTTCCTGCGCCTCGACGGTCACGACACCCGCGCCCGGCAGGCGCCACGCCGCGATCATCCCGACCGACCCGATTCCTGCTCCGAGATCCAGCACGCGCGCCGCCGACGGCGCCCACGCCGTGCCATACCACGCGGTCAGCACGTCGTCGGTCGAGAAGCGGTGGCCGGTTTTGAGCTGGAAGATGCGGAAGTGGCCGCTGATAGCGTCGAGCGATTCGTCATCGGGCACGGCGGGCGGCTGCATCGCGCCGGGGGGAACCGGTCCCGGCTTGGCCCACTGCTTGAAGAACGGATCGATCACTGGTAGGACGAGCCGGGGTGGACCAGTCTCAGCACCGTGGTGAAGATCGGGTCGGTGAGATACGGAAACACGCGCCACGCCACCAGCAGGCCGATGAACGAAAAGCTGCCGTTGCGCTGGAGATCGCGCAGCTTCCGGCCCATATCCTCGGGCAGGAAGATGCTGAACACCGAGCCGCCATCGAGCGGCGGCAGCGGCAGCAGGTTGAAGGTGCCGAGGATGACGTTGAGCATCAGGAACACCGACAGGATGGTGGCGACGAAGTCGGCGTCGCCCGCAGCGGCCGACACCACGACGCGGCTGAAATTGGCGCTCGCCGGGGCGACGAAGATCCCGGTCATCAGCCCCAGCTTGATCAGCACGAACGCGATGACCGCGATGATGAAATTGCCAGCAGGACCGGCAGCGGCCATGAGCGCCGCGCGCTTCGGATGCCGTTCTGCCCACACCGGGTCGTAGGGGGCGCTCGCCCAGCCCATCGCCCAGCCCTGAGTGAACGCGGTCAAAAGCGGCACGACCAGCATGCCGATCGGCTCGCGCCTGATGTGCGGGATTGGCGACAGCGACACCTGTCCGCCGTGATACGCGGTCGGGTCGCCGCCCTTCCACGCGACCAGCGCGTGCATGGCCTCGTGCACCGTCGTGGAGAACAGAAACGCGACGAACCAGATGAAGCCCGTTGCAATCGCCGGATCCATGGGGTCCTAGCTTACCTTCCTGCGTCTCGCACCCGTCCCCGAAGCGGGAACGGTTGACATGGCCATATGGCCATGGCTCTATGGCTATATGAAGTCGATTGCCGCCGGCAAGAGGACATATGCCTGAAGACCCTGGACGAGGTCGCGAAGACCAAGACTCCGGTCGTCATCACGAAGCGTGGCCGTCCACTTGCCACACTGGTGCCCTACGTGCGCACGGACAACTTGCCGAGCCTGGTCGGCAGTGGGTGACCGCAGACAAACGCCTGTCACGTCGGGCCGCGACGGCAATCCGCAACCCTTTCACGGAGATCCGGCCGATCAGATCATCGTTGCGAGCGCCCGCGTGCACGGCGCGACAATCATCACCAGAGACGAAAAGATTCGGGACTACTCACACGTCCGCTCGGCCTGGTAACCAGCTGCTCAACCTCGCCAGCCGGAAAGACGATCGACGAACCGCTCGGTGAGCGTGCGTTGCTCGGGCGAGAACTGAGCCACGGCCGCCCTGACGTAGGGGCCGAGCTGACGGCTGGCATACTCGGCGTAACCGGTCTCGCGCATTTCGTCGAGCGTCTGTCGGTAATGATCGAGCAGCGCTCCGCCGAAGACGCGGCCGGTCCGGCCGGCGCCGGCGACGGCCGACGCCGAGAGCCAGCGAAGCCCCTCAGGCAGCGAGCGCACGGCCGAGAGCGCCAGCGTCGACGACGTCTCGAACACCGAACGGTTCTGCGCCGCCGCCTCCGTGCGCAACCGATCCCACAGGCCGGTCACCATCTCCGGCGATGGCAGCGACGCCGGCTGCAGCTTCCGGGCCTCCTCGCGGATGGCATTCCACTCGGCGCGCAGTGTGGCCACGTCGAGCGGCAGCGTGTTGATGGCCGAGGCCATCCGCGCCGACGTCCTCTCGAGCCCGTCGAGCACCTGGTCCACCGATTCGAATGCGGCCTCCTTGTCGAGCAGCCCCTGCCGCTTCAACTCGTCGGCCAGTTGCGGGATGAGGTGGCGGCCGAGCCCGCACACGTCGGCCAGCGCCGCCAGAACCCACACCGGGGAGGCGCGGAACGCGACGACTCCCAGCATCTCAACGGCGTTCCCCGCGGCTCGCCGCGCAAGAAAATCGCCCGGCAGCGGGCTTTCCGCCGGATAGGCGCCCTCGGCCCCGCCCACCTGCTCGATCAGGAAGCGAAGCGTCGTGTCCACCATGTTGCGATACAGCTGTCCCTGACGGACGCTGTCGGGCAGCACGAGATCGCCGACCTCGCGCGCAAGCCCGGCGCCGAGGCCTACGACCGAGCGCAGCAGGCGCTCGGGCAGCGTGACCAGGTAGTTCGTCACGGCCCGATTCTATTCGTAGCGGAGCGCTTCGATCGGGTCGAGCCGGGATGCGCGCAGGGCGGGCACGAACGAGCTGATGAGGCCGACGACCACCAGGATGGCGGTGCAGATGCCGACCAGCTCGAGCGACAGGATCAGATGGATGTCGCCCGCGCCGGTGGTGTCGTCGAGGATTTCCGACAGAAACGGGCGCGGGCTCGCGAGCCACACGAGGAGGTACGACAGGGCCACGCCGAGCGCGCCGCCGGCGAAGGTGGTCGTCAGCCCTTCCAGCAGGAACTGGGTCAGGATGGCGCTTCGCTTGGCGCCGAGCGCCTTGCGCAGGCCGATCTCGCGTGTCCGCTCGGTCACCGACACGAACATGATGTTCATCACGCCGACGCCGCCGATGGCAAGCGTAAGGACGCCGATAAACGTCAGCACGAACTTGAGGCCGAGCACGATGCCCTCGGTGATCTTCTGCAGCTCGGCCGAGCCAAAGATGCGCAGCGCGCGCGGGTCGGCCGCATTGAAGCGCAGCCGCTTGCCGAGCGTGTCCTTTACCTGGTTGGTGGCGCGCGTGCTGAGCACCGGGTCCATCGCCTCGAAGACGAGCGTATTCAGGTACTCCGTGTTCCACAGCCGGCCGGCGGTGGTGTACGGGATGAACACGCTCTCCTTGTCGGGCCGGTTGTAATTGGAGAGCTGAATCTTCTCCTTCTGGATGCCCACCACAGTGAACGTCATCCCGTTGATGCGGACCGTCTCCCCCACCGCCGGCGAGTTGCCGAACAGTTTCAGCGCCACTTCGCTCCCGAGGAACACCGATCGGCGCTGCAGCCGGACGTCCTCGGCATCGATGAACCGCCCGGCGGCGGGAATCTGGGTGCGCATATGGCCGTAGGCCGGGGCCACGGCGCGGATCAGATACGAAGCCTGCTTCATCCGCCACGCGACGGTGCCGTTGTTGAAGAACTCCGGGCTCCAGCTTTTGACGAACGGCAACTCGCCCACGGCTTCGGCGTCTGCGATGCGCAGCCGGATGCGCTTGCCAGCCCGCTCACCGCCCGACTGCATGCTGGTCTGGCCGGCGAAGACGACCGAGACACCATCGCCAAACGCGCCGTTGAATCCGCGCAGGATCGCCTGGTTGAAGCCCTCGCCGTAGGCAAGCAGCATGACGACCGACACGATGCCCCACGAGATGCCGAGCATCGAGAGGCCCGAACGCACCCGGTTGCGCGACAGGCCGATGAGCGCCTCGCGGCCGATCTCGCGCAGCACCTGCAGCGACGACGAGGCGCCGCCGGCGCGCGGGTGCATCGCCGCAATGGCCGGAGCGGTGGTCGCGGGCGTGCTCATCGCGTGACGCTCAGTGACCCTCGTAGCGGAGCGCCTCGACCGGCGGTAGCAGCGCCGCGCGGCGCGCGGGGTAGGTGGAGGTGATGACGCCGACCACCGTCAGCGCCGCCACCGCGGTCAGGCCGGCCGCCGGGGTCAGGATCATGCCCGAGAAACGCGTCGGCATCGGCAGCAGGTTGATGAGCGAACACAACCCCAGCGCGACCGAGAAGCCGACTGTCCCGCTCAGCATCGTCAGGATGAAACCCTCGAGGAAGAACTGCCGCTGCACGTTGCCGGTGGTGGCGCCAAGCGCCTTGCGCACGCCGATCTCGCGGGTGCGCTCGCGCACCGCCACCAGCATGATGTTCATGACGCCGAGGCCGCCGAGCGACAAGGTCACCGCCCCGACCACGGTGAAGAACACTTTCATGTGCTCGATCATGCGGCCGAACATCAGCGTCTGGAGCGTGGTGTCCCACATCGCGATGGCGTTGCGGTCGCTGGGATCGAAGCGGTGGCGCGGCGCCAGCACGCGGCGGATCTCGCGCTCGAGCGGCCAGTCGATGTCCTCGATGCGTCCGGTGCGGCTGTTCAGCACGTCGGTCAGTTGCGCCAGCACCCAGGGCTGCGGCGTGACGATGATGTTCGAGACCACGCCGGCCTCGGCGTCGGTGCGCGGAAAGTCCCGCATCATCGCCGCGAAGGGCACGAACACCTTGTCATTGTCGGGACCGCTGTAGTTGCTGTCCTGGTCCTTCTTCCGGATCTTTGCGATCACCGTGTAGGGCAGGCCGTTCAAGTAGATGGTCTGACCGAGGCTCTCGCGGGTGCCGAAGAGCTGTGCCGTGGCATCGGCGCCGACAATCGCCACGCGCAGCGCGTTCTCCTCGTCGGTGAAGCGGAACATGCGCCCCCGCTCGATGTCGATCGTGCGGATGGCCTGGTACTGCGGCTCGATGCCATGGGTCTGGAGCGTGGCCGAATTGTAGGGGCTGCGCACGCTCAGCTGGCGCTGCAGCTCCGGGCTGACCACCGCGATCATGCTCGACTCGGTGGCGAGCGCGCGGGCGTCGCCGACGGTGAGCTGGATCGCACGACCCGCACGCTCGCCGCCGGCCTGCATCGAGGTGCGCCCGCCCCAGAGGATGCCGACGTTCTTGCCGAGCTCCTCGAGCACCTTCAGGTTGCCGCGCTGAAAACCTTCACCGGTGGCGGTGAGCACCACCACCGACACGACACCCCAGAGGATGCCGAACATCGTCAGAAAGCTGCGCAGCTTGTTGGCGCGCAGATTCTGAAAGACCTGGACGAAGACCTCTCGCATGCCGCTAGCCCGGAAGGACGACCTTGTCGCCGGCCTTCACGCCGTCGCGAATCTGCATCTTGGTGCCGTTGCCGACGCCAACCGTGACCGGCACCCGCCGGCGGCCGGTCCTGGAGCCGGGATCGACGAGATCCACGAACGGCTTGCGCTGCGCATCGAACACCACCGCGCCCTCGGGGACGAGCAGCGAGTCGGGAAACTGCTCCAGCACGATCTCGGCGTTGGCCGTCATGTTGGCCTTGAGCTCCTTGCCGGCGTTGTCGATCGAGACCTTGACCTCGAACGTCGTGACGTTGTCCTTCTCGACGCCGATCGGCGAGATCTGCGTGACGCGCCCCTCGAACACCTTGTCGGGAAAGCTCTCGGTCGTGATCTTTGCGGACTGTCCGAGCCGCACGCGGCCGATGTCGGCTTCGTCCACTTTGCCGCGCACGAACACCCGCTGAATGTCGCCCAGCGTCATTACCAGCGTAGCGTTGGCGCCGAGATTGAGGATGGACGACACGGGGCTGCCGATCTCGACGTCACGTGTCAGCACCGTGGCCCTGATGGGCGCCTTGATCGTGGAGTTGGCCAGCTCCTCCTCCGCACGCTCGACGTTGGCGCGCGCCTGGGCCACCATCGCCGTCGCCTCCACCACTTTGGCCTGTGAAACCACGAGCTGACCGCCGGCGGCACGCTTGCGGTTTTCGGCAAGCTCGAGCGCGCTCTTCGCATCGTCGAGCGACGACTGCGACACCAGCTTCTGATCGAAGAGCTGCTGCGCCCGCGTGTCGTTGCGGCGGGCGAACTCGACGTCCGGCGCTTCGGCTTCGACCTCGTTCTTCTTGAGCTGTGCGATCGCCCCCTCGCGGGCGGCTTCGGCGGCCTGCAGGTTGGCGCGAGCCTCGCGCAGGCGTGCGGTAAGATTTTCCTTGTCCAGCTCGGCGAGCACGCGTCCCGCGTCCACGATCTGATCCACCTCGACGAGCAGCCGTTCGATGATGCCGTTGGCCTTCGACTTGATCTCGACTTTGGTAATGGGTTCGACCTTGCCGGTCGCCACGACCGAGCGCGTCATCGTGCCGCGCTCCGCGACGGCTATTTTGGACGCATCGATGGCGGGCGCGGCGCCGTTGAGGCGCGCGAACCCCCACAGGCCGCCGACGAGGACTACGACCACCGCCGCCAGCAGCGCCCATTTCCTGGATTTCCGCATTCCAACCTCGTTGTAGCCCTGTTGACGTTGAGTCGCCTGGAAAAGTTGCCGCCGAACCTATGTGGATCCTGAGAACGACTGCCGGGGAAGAGCCGGAACGGACCTTCCGAATCCTGCCGGGCGTGGCCCGGACTATCGGGCGGTCCACAGGGGCAGACTTCATCCTAGACGCAGCCCTGGTGTCCCGGGTTCACTGCCAGCTCCTGGCCCTGAGCGACGGCGCCCTGGAGGTTCGGGACCTCGAGAGCACCAACGGCACCTACGTCAACGGCGCACGCATAGAGCGGGCCCGTCTGTCGCCGGGAGACAAGGTCCAGGTGGGACGGGTCGAGCTGGTCGCGCTGCGTGATGAATGAAGGCTTTGGGCTCTTGGCTTTGGACTTTAGGCATGGCGGCCTAAAGGCTCCAGCCTAGAGGCATCCACGCCTAGAGCCCAGAGCCCAAAGCCCAGAGCCTTCTATTCCACGCGATTGACGTATTCGAGCACGAACGGGTTGGTCTGCCGTTCGCGGGCGATCGTCGTGTCGGGGCCGTGCCCGGGGTGGACGATGGCGTCGTCGCCCAGCGGGAAGAGGACTCGGGTAATCGACCGCATCAGGACGTCGTAGTTCCCGCCTGGCAGGTCCGTGCGCCCGATCGAGCCGGCAAACAGCGTGTCGCCCACGAACAGGTGCGGCGGGTCCGGCTGCCCGCCGCGCCCCACCCGGAGGCACACGCCGCCGGGACAGTGACCAGGGGTGTGATGGACGGTCACGGTGTAGTCGCCGAACCCGAGCGGCGACCCGTCATAGAACGCGTCGATGGGCGGCTGCGGACTGACCTTCAGGCCGAACATCCGGCCGTGTTCGACCACCTGCTCGTAAAGAAAGAGATCGTCCCGGTGGAGGTGCACTGGCACCTGGAGCGCGTCCTTGGCGGCGGCGACGCCGGTAACGTGATCGACATGCGCGTGGGTCAGCAGGATCCGCTGGATTTCCACCTCGGCTTCGAAGGCGGCCGCCAGCAGCTCGTCCACTTCGTCGCCCGGGTCGATGAGCACCGCTTCCCGCGTGCGCTCGCACCCGATGACGAACCCGTTCTTGTAAAACGGCCCGACCGCCCGCACCTCGAGAATCATGGACGTATGGTACTCGGGCCGCTGGATGGCCTCGGGCTTCCGGCTTCGGGGCTCAGGCCTGGATGGCTTCAGGGTACGATGGCCCGAAGCCCGAAGCCTTCATGATTCTGTGTGTCATCGACGACCTCTTCTTCTCAATCAAGATCAAGACAGCGGCCAAAACGCTGGGCGCCGATGTGTATTTCGAGCGACTGCCGGATCAAGTGCTCGAATCGATTCGTTCGAAGGCGCCGCGGCTGGTAATCTTCGACCTCGACAGCGGAAAGATGCGGCCGATGGACGTGATTGCGGCGATGAAGGCCGACTCCGCGCTCCGCGAGGTGCCGACGCTGGGGTTCGTGTCGCACGTCCACGACGACGTCATCGCGCGGGCTCGGGCGGCGGGCATCGATCAGGTACTGGCGCGTTCGGCGTTCGCCGACAGGCTCGGCTCGATTCTCGGCCCGCCCTCCAGCACTTCCACCACGTAGTAGTCACCGGGTTCCGGCTGCTCCGCCGCGAACCGGACGGCGCCGGCGATGGCAGCGTCGAGTGTCGGGAACAGGCAGTGCTCGTTTACCGGCATCTCGCTCGCCATCGCGTTGCACGAGAGCGGCGAGCACTCGAGGCTCAGGCTCCCGAGAGACGATCGGCTGGCGCTGTCGAACCCGATCGACCGGAACCCGGCGGGCAACGGCTCCGGGTGCACGTCATCCGGCAGCGGCAACGCACTGCGCTCGCGGCCGCGGAACACCTCGGGATGAATCCGGTAGGCGAAGAGCCGGTACTCGTCGCGCCGTTTCTCGGGGATGACGCCGACGGCATCCGACACGCGATTGAACCAGCCGAGCCCGTTGTGCCGCCAGCTCGCGATCCAATCGTCGGCTCCGGGCGAGAGGCACTCGCTCACGCTGCAGATCTCGAGCACGCCCGACGCCGGGAGACAGTCTGGCCTCGGCTGGACGCGCTTCGCGAAATAGCCGGCGTCGATCATGGGCGCGTCAACTCACCTCACCTCGCAGGATGGAGAGATGGAGCTGCGCGATTTCCGGGGACGGGCTGGCCCCGAGCTCGTCACGAAGGCGCTGACGGCAGGTCGCGAACACCCGCAGCGCCTGGGCCGCATCGCCCGTGCGGAGGTGCAGCTTCATCAGGTGCTGGTAGGCCGACTCGCGAAGTGGATCAAGTTCGACGACCTGGATGGCGTATTGAACGGCCGATACGAGATCGCCCGTCTCGGCGCCGACAGCCGAGAGGCACCTCAGGCCGCGAATCAGTATCGACGAAAGCCGCTGGCGCTGCCGCTCGATCCACGGCGCCTCTTCCAACGGAAGGAAGGAGCGCCGCGCGATGACCGCCGCGATGTTGGCGTGGCTCCACGCGGCCGCGTGATCGCCTCTGCGCTGTGCTCCTTCCGCTTCGTCGAGCGCATTGGCGGCGCCCTCGAGGTCCAGCCAGGTGTCCGCCGGAAGGCGCAGCCCGACCGCCCCATTTTGACCGGCGAGGTCCGCACCTGACGGGATTCGACGCAGGAGCCCCCGCAGCCGGCTCAACACCGCGCTCAGCGTGGTATCTGCTTCGCGCGGCGGTGAGTCTCCCCACAGCACGTCGGTGAGCTCGGCGCGGCGCACCGTTCGGTGCGCATCGGCGGCCAGGAAGGCGAAGACGAGACGGCCCTGACGGCCGGGGAACGCGGCTTCATCGAGAATCAGCGTCCCGTCGTGCTCGATGGCGAGGCGCCCCGTGAGATAGATCCGCGTGGCCACGCAGGCTGCAATCCGTTTGCAAGGTGGCGACAAGGCGCCGTGCCTATAGTAGCGGCTGCAGGAGGCATCCATGGAGAAGATCATCAATTGCCCGTGCGGTTTCGTCCTTCGCGGGGCGTCGGACGACGAGGTGGTGAAGAAGGCTCAGGAGCACGCGAAGAGTGTGCACGCAATGGAGCTTACGCGTGAGCAGGCGCTGCAGATGGCGAGGCCCGCGTGAAGACACGAGCGGACTTTGCCCCCGGCGCAACCGCGGGCCGGGCATACACACCCGGGTGAAGAGATCGGCTATATCCTCGAAGGCACGGTGGAGCCCGCGAAGCAGCCAGGGCTCACGGCCCTGCCTGGATCCCGCCCCGCGACTGCCAGAACCACCAGGCGAGGCCGACGATCACGAGGATGACGGCGGCGAAGCGCAACACGCGCCCGAGGCTCGTTCGCGTCGCCTGCGCTTCGTCGCTCTCGTCGCTCGCGCCGCCCCGGGCGTCGATCAAGGCGGTCACGCCGCGCAGCTCGGAGGCGAACGCGGCGGCCGACTGCGGCCGCGACGCGGGATTCGGCGCGACCGCACGCAGCACGATCTCGTCGAGCTCGGGTGGGACGTGGCGGTTGGAGGCGCTCGGCGCCGCGGCGCCCTTCGGGTTGGGCCGCCTGGCGGTGAGCATCTCGTACAGGATGGCCCCCACCGAATAGATGTCGGAACGGTCGTCTGCCGGCTGACCGCCCGTCTCTTCGGGCGACACGTAGTCGAGCAGCCGCACTTCACCTGGGGCGCCCGCGCTGTCGAACCCACCGTGCGCCGCGAGCTCGAACGCCGGAATCTTGGCGTGCCCGCGCTGCGTCATCGCCACCGACTCGGGGCTCAGCCCCCCGTGCACGAAGCCGTTGGCGTGCGCGTCGGCAATCGCGTCGGTAATCTGAATGGCCGCTTCGACCGCCCGCTGCACCTTGAGCGGCCGTCCCGCCATCTCGGCGCGCAGCGACTGCCCCTTGAGGAACTCGAACGCCAGATACACGCGGCCTTCGTGCTCGCCGGCGTCGAAGAGGGTGGTGACGTTGGGGTGCGACAGCACCGTCATGGCGCG
>Ga0070675_100004015_pt1 | contig 11173 bp, 11 predicted proteins | sample KBSM43metaG_FD_65343 | JGI IMG/M metagenome (GOLD analysis project Ga0070675, IMG submission 65343) | Miscanthus rhizosphere microbial communities from Kellogg Biological Station, Michigan, USA - KBS M4-3 metaG | ecosystem: Host-associated > Plants > Roots > Rhizosphere > Soil ...
CTGGTTGCCGCCGATGATCGATTCGCGGGTGCCGCGCTGCAGCGACAGAATTGAAATCGCGCCATAGGCGATCAGCGGCACGACTGCGGCCAAACCGAGCAGCAGCGCGAAACGCGTCGCGATATGGCGGATGGGGAACATGATTCAGTGTCTGGTGGCGTTACGGTTATCGGACAATGGCCGCCAAGAGCTTAGGGTCCCGAGAACATCCCGGCCAGGCTGTGTTTGGACCTCGAAGCTCCTGGAAACAGCTCGTGACCGATCGCCCCATGCCAAAAAGATCGCTGGCGGGTCTTCATCGACGGCATGCTGGAAGTCGGCAACTGCCTGGCGATATGTCTGTTCGTCCGCGGCATGACGAACACTCTCGAGAGCTGCGTCGATCGACGCGCTCGAGAAGCCAACCATATTCGATGGACCGTTCGAGTGCCAGAACTTGTACGCTCGAATTAGACTCCAGCCGCTCGCGGCGTCCGTCAGCAATGCTTCGAATTGTCCTTTAGCCAGAGTCTGAAACGCATCATCCGGCGAAACTTCGTTGATCGACATGTCAACGTCTGCCGCCTGCAACTGCTGTTTCAGGACGAGCGCGAGATGGTCGTAGGGCGCGACGGGCGCGGTCAAACACGTGAAGGAAAAACGTCCGTTCGACACCTGCCTAATCGCATTGGCTGCCTCGGCTGGTGCGAATGTAAATGTGGACCCCGCCCCAGCGAACGCCCAGTGATGGGGCGAGACCGGACCCGCCGAAGGAGTACCGTGGCCGCCAAGGCCATCCCTGACTATCGCATTCCGATCAATAGCCTGGTTAAGCGCGCGTCGAATTTCACGTGCGCGAAACTTCGGGAGTTTCGGATTCAGAAAGACGATGAACTGATAAGGGCGATCGACGCTGTACAGGGCGACATTCTTGGCGCCAGCCATCGAATCGAGGGCTTCGGTGCCCGTTTCGTACAACATGTCCACTCGGTCGCGTAACATGTCCGCCCAGGCCGCACGGACACTGGCATAAGTAGTCACTTCGATGGTTTTGATTTTTGGCGGCCCGAGGTAGTAGCCATCGAAGGCAGTCATCCGAATCGCCTTACTATTCGAATCATCTTTAGGCGCCATCACGTATGCGCCAGTTGCTGAAGGTGATGCGCCGTTTTTCACCAGCGGGACGTCCATCAGCGTGTCCGCCACGAATGGCGACGGTTTGTGTAGACGAATCACGATCCCTCGCGCGGAAGGAGCGGTGATTGATTCGATGTCTTCAGCGACCGAACCCAACATTGCCGGCAGACCTTTTTCGAACAACGCCACAACGGTCTTCCCGTCCACGACGGAACCATCGTGAAACGTTAAGTTCGGACGCAGACGAATCATGAACTGAAGTCCGTCGGGAGATTGCGACAGTGACTCGGCGAGCGTCGCTTCGATGCGACCGCTTTGATTCACTCGGAGCAGACCTTCGCGCGAGAGGTTACCGATGAACTGCTGGATTCCGCGTTCAGCGCTAAGGGATGGGAGGCCACCGACTCCCACGCGAAGGGTGGTGTTTGATGGCAGCGGCTGCTTCGGCCCATCGTTCCCACATCGGGCCGAAGCAATTGCCGCCAGCAAGCATATCGTCGTGCGATGAAATCGCAACATGCCCCCCGCGGGCTGTGGTGACGCGCTACTTCTTGTCCATCGGCGGTTCGTCTACCATGATGTCGCAATAGACGCCCTGCTTCTTTGTTTTCACCGTGCCGCTCTTGATGATTTGAATCTTCATTGTAACGTCTCCTGGGGGAGGCTGGCTGCCTTGTGCGCCAGCGAGATAACCGCCGATTCAAACGACGCTTTGTGACATGTCGGCAGATTCATGTCACCAAGTTCGGTGTGCGACGCCACCAGACAACCACCGGCGCAAATCGGAATGTAAGCGCAGTCCCCGCACTCTTGCCAGGGATGCAACCGCTCGAACCGTTCGCGCGCGCTCTCGCGCCACGCTTCGCGGCGATCGTCGATATGCCCGGTCGACTGCGTTTTGTCGCCAGTAAAGCCGGGGCAGGCGTAGAGCGAACCATCCGGACCGATCGTGTGCGCGTGCGTCATGTGCACATGACACGGACCGCCAGGCACGCCGCTCGCCGTCGGGAAACCGCGTCGCTCGGTCTCTTCCCGCAGGAATTTCAGCGCGTCGTCCGCGCCGCACGAGTCGCAGCCTTGCTTCGCCTGCCCTCCCTTGCCCGCTGAGGTCATGCAGGTGCCGCCGAGCGGCTTGCCCTCGCCGTTCACCGGAATCAGCGGCAGCACACCCTTTGGGGTGGCCGGCGTCGCGCGAATGATTGGCTTGAAGTTCACCTTCGACAGCTTGCCGGCGAACTCCTGTTCCTTCAGGAAGTCGAGCAGCGCCGGGTAGCTGGCAACAGACGATTCGTCGAAGTTCCCGCCGATCGCGATGGCGACGACGTCGGCCACTTGCCGGACGTTCTCGATAATCCGATCGAAGGTGCCCTGACCACCGCGCAGCGGACGCATCCGATCGTGAGTGTCGCGATCGCCGTCGAGGGTGATTTTCACGCCCTTCAGACCGAGCGGCACCATCCGGTCGACGACGTCGCGCGTCAGCAACAGGCCGTTGGTGATGATGCTGAGGCCGATGTCCACGCCTCGCGTCTGCGTCGCGGCGAATGCGCGCTCGGCGATGTCGTACATCACCGGCAGGTTCAGTAGCGGCTCGCCACCGAAGAACATCACCACCAGGCGCTCGGGCTGCACGCGATCCAGTTCGCGCTCGATCCACGACGATACCCGCTGCGCGGTTTCCGTCGACATCTTGTCGGCGAACTTGTTGTAGTCGCCGTGATCGCCCTGGAAACAGTAGTCGCAGGCGAAATTGCACTGCAGCGTGGTGAGCACGGTGATGTGCAGCTCGGACCGATCGCCGCGGATCGTTGCGAAGAACAGATCCAGCGCCTCGCGATCGGCGTGACGATTTGCGACGAGGAAACCGTTGTCGCGCAGAACGTCCACCGCACGATGCTGTTCGGCATCGAGATCATTCAATTCACCGTGCACTGCGCGATCAAGCAGCGAGGCAACGTCGTGCGAGACGACCAGTTGCGCATCGGTGAGGGTGTTCATCAGGAACACCTCTTCGCGTCCCGCGATCGGGACACGAAGATTGAAGATGGAAGGCTGCATTCACGCTCCCGGGGCCAGCCGCGATCGTGTCTGCGGGTGGAGTGATCGCTGAGTCAGTACATAGTTAGACTGTCGCAGACGTTGCTCGCCGCTAAATAGCAACGCGTATTCCATGCAGGGGCCTGAAGTCGATTGCGTGATTTCGCTAAGGAAAAAAGCCGTGCAGCGCCTCTTCTCTCGAAAGAGTCGACGTGACTTACGACCCGACGGGCAAAGAACTGTCCGGTCGCGCCGGTTCCCGCGTCGAGCGATCCGCGGCTTACTGCCGGGGAATCAGAGAATTGTAAGAGGAAGGCAATGGCTTGGCCTGGGTGGCCAAGTTGTTGGCTGGTTCAGGCCCCGCGCAGTCGTTTAGCAAGCTGTCGGACGTCGAGCTTGTCCATTTTGTACTTCAACGTACTTAATGGGATTCCAAGATACTCGGCCGTTCCAGTCACATTCCACGCGTTCTTTTCGAGCGCTCGAAGAATAAAGTTGCGTTCGAACGTATTCGTCGCGTCTTCAAACAAATTGGCGGTGCGCACGCCCGCCGGTTCGAGCTGCGCGAAGTGGAACTCCAGCGGCAGATCTTCTTCCGAGATGTAGTCCTTATCGCTAACCGCCACCAGTCGTTCGACCAGGTTTTCGAGCTCGCGGATGTTTCCCGGCCACCAGTACTTCTTCAACACCGTCATGGTGGTTTCAGTGATGCCGCGAATCTGCTTGCGGAAGCGCCCGTTGTAGCGCTGCATGAAGAACTCGGCGAGCTGCGGGACATCTTCGGCGCGCTCGCGCAGCGGCGGCATTTTGATCGGGATGACGTTGATGCGATAGAACAGATCTTCGCGAAACCGTCCTTCCTTCACCGCTTTTTCAAGGTCGATGTTCGTGGCGGTGATCAGGCGGAACTCGGTCTTGATCGGTTTGGTGCCGCCGACCCGCTCGATTTCGCCTTCCTGAATCGCGCGCAGCAGCTTGCCTTGCAGCTCGAGACGTAAATCGCCAATTTCGTCGAGGAACAACGTGCCGTTCGACGCCAGTTCGAATTTGCCCAGCTGCTGACGGTGGGCGCCGGTGAACGCGCCGCGTTCGTGGCCGAACAGCGTGCTCTCCGTCAGCTCTTTGGGAATCGCCGCGAGGTTCACCGCGATAAACGGCGCCTCACGGTCGCCGGCCTCACGATGAATCAACCGCGCCAGCAGCTCTTTGCCGGTTCCGCTTTCGCCAAGGATCAACACCGTCGCCGAGAGTTTCGCGATCTTGTGAACCAGATCGATGATGTCGCGGGTCATCTTGCTCGGGCCGACGATGAACTCGCGTTCGGTCTGATCCGCAACTTGCGCCGACAGCGTCAACACCTGCCGATTCAGATCCTGCCGCTCGCTCGCGTTGCGGACCAGCGACCGCAGCTGGTCGTAGTCGAAATCCTTCGTCACGTAGTGATAGGCGCCGTGCTTCATCGCCTGGACCGCTGTCTCGATGTCGTTGATCGCCGAGATCATCAACACCTCGATCAGGCTGTAGTTCTCTTTGACGATGCGCAGCACCTCGAAGCCGCTGATACCGGGCAACCGGACGTCGAGGAGCATCAGGTCGACGTCTTCGCGGTTCAGAATCGGCAGGGCAGCCTCGCCGCTCGCGACCCGCAGGACGCGATACTCACGCTTGAGAATCGCCGTCAAGGTGTCGCGCATGCCTTCGTCGTCGTCGACGATCAGCACGGTCTTCGGCTTATGAGTCATGCATTCGGGGGAAGAACGCCCGGTATTGTGTCAGGCGGTTGACACTGTTGCAAGCCGTTCGATAAGGTACTTTGTTTGGTGACCTTGCACTGGCTGCTGACCGTCGCGGCCCTGCTCGTCGCATTGACGGCTTGGGCCAAAGCGCGCCGTCTTGCGAAGCGGCTGGAGCGGCTGACCGAGTCGTATTGGGAGCTCCGGTACGAACACGGACAGCTCCGGGCCCGCGTCAACCGACTGGATCCGGAAAACCCGCCCGCCGCCGAGCCCGCCATGCCGGCCGGCACCACCGCATTCGTTCCCCTCTCCTCCCTGAAACGATGACCAACGCCTACGACGTGATCGTGATCGGCGCCGGAACCGGCGGCTATGTCGCCGCGATTCGGGCCGCGCAGCTCGGTCTGAAAACCGCCGTCGTCGAGAAACAGAAATCGCTTGGCGGCACCTGTCTGAACTGGGGCTGTATTCCGACCAAGGCGCTGCTCGAGCATGCTCACGCTTTCAAGGTGATCAAAGGCGCCAAGGAATGGGGCGTGCTCGGCGTCAGCTCGCCGACGATCGACATGACGCAGGTTCACACCCGGAAAGATCGCATCGTCAGCGGACTGACCAAGGGGGTCGAGTTCCTGTTCAAGAAGAACAAAATCGATTGGATTAAAGGGACGGCGCGGCTGATCGGCAAAGGCGGCGTCGAGGTGTTCGAAGGGGAGAAGCAGACACTCGCAGCGAAGAAAGAGATCATCGTCGCGACCGGATCGGCGCCGCGCAGCGTGCCGGGGATCACCATCGATCATCGCCGGATCATCACCAGCGACGAGGCGATTCATCTCAAGGAAATTCCCAAGACGCTCGTGATCATGGGCAGCGGCGCGGTCGGCGTCGAGTTTGCCTCGATCTTCAACCGCTTTGGCAGCGACGTCACGATCATCGAGTTGTTACCGCGACTGGTGCCGATCGAAGACGAAGCGATTTCGGCGGAACTGGAAAAATCGTTCCGCAAACAGGGGATCACCGCTTACACGAATGCCAAGGTCGCCGCGGCGAGCGCGTCGGGCGACGGCGTCGATATCGACGTGCAACTCGGAGACGGCCGATCGAAACACATTCGCGCCGACTACCTCTTGGTCGCGACCGGACGCGGTCCGGTCACCACTGGGCTGAATGCCGAAGGCATCGGCCTCGAGATGGAAAAGGGCTACGTCAAGGTCGATCCGTTGTATCGAACCGCCGTGCCGGGCATTTCGGCAATCGGCGATGTGATTACGTTAGGCACACCGGGACATCCGCAGCTCGCCCATGTGTCGTCGGCGGAGGGAATCATCTGCGCCGAGCGCATCGCCGGCCGCGAGGTGCGACCGCTGAACTACGACCGGGTGCCAGGCTGTACCTATTGCGATCCCGAAATCGGCAGCGTCGGGTTGACGGAGGCCAAAGCGAAGCAGCGCGGCTACGACGTCCGCATCGGCACCTTTCCGTTCGGCGTCCTGGGGCGGGCGAAGATGGCCGGCGAAACCGACGGCTTCGTGAAGATCGTCGCCGAGAAAAAGTACGACGAGCTGCTCGGCGTTCACATGATTGGCCTGCGCGCCACCGAGCTGGTCGGCGAAGCGACGGCAGCGCTGAACCTGGAATGCACGGTCGAAGCGCTGATCCACACGATTCACGCCCATCCGACGATGTCGGAAGCAATCGGGGAAGCGGCCCACGCGACGCACGAAGCCGCCATACATCTGTGAAATTAGGAATTAGGAATTAGGAATCAGGAATTAGGAATTGGGAATTGAATTAGGAAACCACGATGGCGACTGACGTCGTAATGCCACAGATGGGCGAATCGATTGCCGAGGGCACGATCGTCCGGTGGATCAAAAAAGTTGGCGACGCGATCGATCGCGACGAACCTTTGTTCGAGATTTCGACGGACAAGGTCGATGCGGAAATTCCGTCCCCGGCATCGGGTGTGATCGCCGAGATCCGCGCGAAGGAAGGCGAGACCGTTCCGGTCAACAGCGTTGTTGCGGTGATTTCTGCCGCCGGTGAAAAACCGAAGCCCGCGGCTGAGCCGACCGCGCCGGCAAAAGTGCAGGAGCCTTCTCCCCAGCCTGCCGCGGCTGCCAAGCTAGCCGCGTCCGCCACACCTCAACCCACCTCGACTGAAGATGCGCTGCGCGAGCGCTCGTCGCCGCTGGTTCGCAAAATTGCGAAAGAACACAACGTCGATATCTCGCAAATTCGCGGTACGGGTCTTGGCGGGCGTGTGACGAAGGACGACATACTGGCGTACGTCGGGTCTGCCTCCGCTCCGACGACTGGCGGCGGCGCTTCGTCCGCCTCCGCACCGACGACCGCTGCTGGTGCTTCCCCGAGACAAGTTCCACCGTCGCAAGCGCCGGTGCCGCCGAAGCCGACTTTCGGCGCCGGTGACGTCACCGAAAAAATGTCGGCGATGCGCAAAAAAATTGCCGAGCACATGGTGCTCAGCCGGCGCACGTCGGCACATGTGCATTCGGTGTTCGAAGTGAATTTCGCGCGGCTCGCGCAGATTCGCGATCAACGAAAGAGTGAGTTCGAGCGAGCCGGCGCGAAGCTGACCTACATGTCGTTCATCACCAAGGCGGTGGTGGACGCTTTGCGTGAAGTGCCGATTGTCAACGCGTCAGTGGACGGCGACAACGTGATCTACCACAAGGAGATTAACGTCGGCGTCGCCGTCGCGCTCGAATGGGGCTTGATCGTGCCGGTCATCAAACATGCCGACGAGAAGAATCTGGTTGGCCTCAGCCGCGCGATCATCGATCTCGCCGGCCGCGCGCGTAGCAAGCAGCTGAAACCCGACGAAGTCGGCGGCGGCACGTTCACGATAACCAATCCCGGCGTGTTCGGCGCGCTGTTCGGAACACCGATCATCAATCAACCGCAGGTGGCGATTCTCGGCGTCGGCAATGTCGAAAAGCGGCCAGTCGTGATCGACGACGCGATTGCGATACGACCAATGACCTACCTGACGCTCGGCTACGACCATCGCGTGATCGATGGAGCGGTGGCCGATCACTTCATGTCGCACATCAAGAAACAGCTCGAGAATTGGGATCCGAACGCTTTATAGGGGTGCCGGGTGCTGGGTGCTACGTGCTGGGTGCTGGTGCTAGGTGCTGGGTGCTGGTGCTAGGTGCTGGTGCCAGGTGCCGGGTGCTGGTGCTGGGTGCCGGGTGCGACGGTTAGAGGTTCGACGGCTTGGGTTCGTCGCCTACGCCGACGCGCTTGAATTGCAGCGCGCCCTGGTGGAAGAGCGGAAAGCCGATCACATCGACGACACGCTGCTGCTCGTCGAACATCCGCCGGTCCTCACCTTGGGGGTTCGCGGTGACGGCGGACGGTCGCACATCCTTGCCGGCCCTGACATTCTGCAATCGCAGGGCATCGGGGTCTTCGAGACCGGCCGCGGCGGCGACATCACCTACCACGGTCCCGGCCAGCTGGTCGGATATCCGATCATGTGCCTCAAACCGGATCGCTGCGATGTGCACAAATACGTCCGCGACCTCGAAGAAGTCCTGATTCGCACCGCGGCCGATTACGGTATCGCCGGCCGCCGCATCGAAGGGCTGACGGGCGTCTGGGTTCAAGCCGAAAACACAGCAGGCGCGGAAAAGCTGGCGGCGATCGGTGTGCGCATTTCGCGATGGGTCACCAGCCACGGCTTCGCGCTCAATGTGACGACGAATCTCGAACACTTCTCGTGGATTGTGCCATGCGGCATCGCGGATCGCGGCGTCACGTCGATGGCCCGCCTGCGCGGCGGCGCATTGCGACTCGAAGAAGTTGCCGAGTCGGTAGTCCGACATTTCGCTGCCGTATTCAATCGCACGGTCGTGTCGCGCGATTCGCCGTCCGCGGGAATTGCGCGATGACCTCCCACGTCGTCCGGCCGACCCTGCCGACACGAATTGCGCTGCTCAGCGCGCTCCTCGCGATCGCCGGCACGTCGGCCTTTCTACTGGCGCGCTATCCGGGATTGCCCGACATCTTGCCGGTCCGCTTCGGTCGTGGCGGATTTCCGATTGGCTGGCAATACAAGACGATCGCGCGCGTGTTGATGCCGGTTTACGTCCAGCTGGCTTTGCTGACAGTTTTCGGATCGGTCGGCGCGTTAGTCCTGTCACGACCGGGCGGCCGACACGACGCCGACGCGCCCGATGTCCGCGCCGCGGCGACCGCGGCGGAGGCCGTGACGTTGATTGCCGCCGTGTGGATCGGGTTTCAAGCCTACGCGGCGGTGGCTCTCGCATCGATGTGGCAGCTGGGACGCGCCGGTCTGGGGCCGATCTACACGGTCCTTGAAGTCTCGGGCGCCGTCATCAGCGTCGTGATATTTGCCCGGGCGCAGGTCCTCTGGGGTAGACCAGGACCGAGGCCGTACGTCGCCGGCCATTGGCGTTTCGGACAGCTCTATAAGAATCCGATGGACCCGGCGTTGTTTGTCCCAACTCGGGACGGCGGTCGCTGGACTCTCAATTTCGGACGTCCGGTTGCCGCAGCGTTGATGGGGATTATTCTCGCAGTCGGCATCATCGGGCCGGCGGTCATTCTTGGCTTACTGTTGAGGTGAAAGGAGTTAAGTCACTAGGGAATAAATAGCTACCTACCGGTGTTTTCCGCTCCGAGGCCAAAGGACTTATATATATGCGGGACCCACGGCAGGACGAACTCCTCGAGCGGTTGAAGAGCGGCGACGAGATGGCTATGGCTGAGCTGGCTGAGCAATTTAGCTCAAAGATCTATCAGCTCGCATTCCGTTACCTCCGCAATAAAGAAGACGCCGAAGAAATCACCCAGGACGTGTTGTTCAAGGTGTATCGCAAGGTTGGCGCGTTCCGCGGCGACGCGCAGCTGTCATCCTGGATCTATCGAATCACATTCAACGCCGCGATGTCGCGGCTCCGCACGGCGCGCTACCAGCGCACGCAGGACGAAGAACGGCAGCTCGCCCAGAACGCTGACGGCGAACCGATCGCCGCCTCGCGTCCGGACGTCGCTGATTGGAGTCAGATGGCGGACGAAACGGTGCTGCGTTCGCAACTGCGAAATCGCGTGATGAGCGCGATTCTGGCGCTCCCGGCGATCTACCGCGCGCCGGTGATGCTCCGCGACATTCAGGGCATGTCGACCGAAGAAGCCAGCGCGATGTTGAAGGTGAAAGATCAGACGTTGAAGTCGCGGCTGCATCGCGGGCGGTTGATCCTCCGCAAGCAGTTAGCCGATTTCGCCGGCGGCTTGTCGATGCACCGACCAGCCTTCGGAATGTAAAATGTAAAATGCCGAATGCCAAATGCGGAATGTCGACGCATTCTGCATTCGGCATTCTGCATTTTGCATTCTCGTTAAAGCATCACTGCGTTATCCAGCGCCACCTGTTCCACCACACTGAGTGACGGAATGACGACTTCGGCGATGCCGCCCGGTCCCAGACGGACCGGCATGGCCGCGGTTCGTGTGGTTGCCGCCTGATCCGCGCCAGGACCCACGAAGCAACTACTCAACGGCCGCGACCGCCCATCGATCGCAGCAATGACTTTCGTCGTTGCGGCGGCAAGCGCGTACGGCCCGGGCGGCCATAGCGCTGCGATCCTGGCGTCGAGACGCCGCCGCGTCGGCTCGTCGAGCTGGCGTGTCAGCGCGAGCCCGCCTCCGGTTGCGTCTTCCCACGGAATCACCATTCGAGAGGGCGGAATACCCAGCACGGTCAGCGCGACGTCGCGTGCCGAACCGTTCAGCGCCAGCGCGACCATCGCCTTGGCGCCGCCGACCAACGCCTCGGGCGCCGATCCGAGAAGGCGGCCGCGCGGCCATTTCAAATCCCTCACCCCCCGATCGACCAGCTCGCGCGACGCTGCACCAGCGCACACGATGATGGCGTGTCGCGCCATCTGTGACAGTCGCCGCAACAACGCGAACGCTTCGTCGCCAGTCCATTCGCCGACGCCAAACTGGTCGGCGATCACGACGACTTCCGCACCAGCCGCGCGGGCAATGTCGATCGAGCCGGCGACTTGCGCGGCAAATCCTTCGATCGGCGCGGCCTGCGCGATATCCAACGCTTTGCCGGCCGCAGCGCGACCACGCTCGTCCACCAGCGTGATCACGCGTGCAGCGTCGCACCGGGCCAACGCGTGTGCGGTGGCGCCACCCAGTTCTCCGGCGCCGATGATCGCAATCTCTTGCACGATGGTGGACTATTCTAAGGGATTGGGGATTGGGGATTAGGGATTGGTGGCGGCAGG